>Ga0256843_1000340_pt1 | contig 40180 bp, 36 predicted proteins | sample AlvinellametaG_FD_191572 | JGI IMG/M metagenome (GOLD analysis project Ga0256843, IMG submission 191572) | Pompeii worm associated microbial communities from hydrothermal vent at the East Pacific Rise, Pacific Ocean - Alvinella | ecosystem: Host-associated > Annelida > Integument > Unclassified ...
ACTTAATAGATAAAAAATCCAAAGAATAATAGCTCCCAATGGTGTAGGAACACCTTCAAAATATTTTTCTACTTCTCCAACGTCTACCTTGAGGTTAAATTCTACTAAACGACGAAGTCCATTAATAATATACCAAATAAGCGTAATACCAAGTAGTAATTCTTCTACACTACCCAATACCATATATTGCTTTACAGCATAAAAAAGTAAAAATGCGGGCATTACCACAAAAGACAAAAAGTCTGCAAAACTATCTAACTGAATACCATACTCTGTTGACAAACTATATTTTCTTGCTAACTTCCCATCCATAATATCACAAGCTCCACCAATCCAAGCGAGAACAATGGCTGTAAAAAAATCACCTTTTACAATAAAATAAATAGCCATAATTCCCATAGTGATATTTGTATAGGTTACCAAGTTTGCAATATTAAAACGATCATTTTTATCAAATAACTTCATTTATTTCCTTATTTTTGAAGCTACTATTTTACCTTTTTTGTGGTTATGCTATCATTACATCACTAGAAGAATCTAAATCCCCTACCGTAAGGTACTCCATGAAAAATAGTAACTCATTTAAACAATTTGCCATCATAGGCTCAACTGCTTCAGGAAAAACTTCCTTAGCTATTGCATGTGCAAAAAAAAGAAATGCCCATATTCTTTCCATTGACTCTCTTTCTATTTACAAAGAAGTTGATATTGTTTCAGCAAAACCAAGTGTGAAAGAACAAGATAATATTAAACATTATGGTATTGATTTACTTACAATTCCCCAACATTTTGATGTAGGCATTTTTATAAAACTCTATCAAGAAGTCTATCTTACATGTCTAAAAGAGAAAAAAAATCTAATTATTGTAGGAGGTACTGGATTTTATTTAAAAATGCTTATAGATGGTATTTCAACACTACCTCCTATCTCACAAAATACATATACTTTAGCAAAACAGCATTTACTTGATGTGCAAGAAACCTATACACTACTTCATACTATTGATCCAGATTATATGCAGTCTATCTCACAAAATGACACCTACAGAATTGAAAAAGCACTACTTATTTATCTTGAAACCTCTATGACACCAAGCCAATATTTTTATGCACATCCCCCTAAGTCTATTATTACGAATCCTTTACCTATTTATCAAATTACTTGGGAGAGAGAAACATTGAGAAAACGTATTGCCCTACGCACAAAACTTATGGTTAAAGAGGGTCTTATTGATGAGATATGTAGACTTGAAAAAACATATGGGCGTGCATACAATGCTATGAAATCTATTGGAATAAAAGAAACATTACTTTTTTTAGATGGCGTATATGATAAAAAAATGCTTATTGAAAAAATTACTATTAATACAGCCCGTCTTGCAAAACGTCAAAACACGTTCAACAATAGCCAATTTAAAAATGTAATTAAAGGAGATCTTGAAACTTTAGAAGCGTTACTTCTATAAAGTGGGAAGCCCCACTCTATAGACTAGTAACCGCTTGCACCTACCATATAGTAGAAATAAGAAACTAAAGGTTGTACATAGAAGATAGCACCTATTGTTGCTACTGTTGCCATACCAATAACAACCATAAGTGGTTTTGAAAGATTGTAATAGATAGTATCTACATCTTTCACTGGTTCTTTTAAGAACATATATACAATCAATTTTAAATAGTAATATGCAGAAATTGCTGAGTTAATTCCCATAACAATTGCTAACCAAATATAACCAGAGTTTACTGCTGCTTGCATTACATAAATTTTACCCCAAAATACAGAGAATGGTGGAACACCCGCCAATGAAAGCATAAAGAGTGCCATAATCACTGCACCTACTGGCATAATTTTAATAAAGCCTGAAAATTTTTCATACGGATGATCAAATCTTTGGTTAAATCTTCTTTTCTTATGACGAGAAATCCATAACATTGCAAATGCACCAAGATTAGTAAACATAAAGAGTGCATAATAAAGGAATATTGCTGTATTACCTTCTGTCGTATTTAATGCCAATGCCGCCATAATAAAACCAGCATGTGAAATAGATGAATAGGCTAACATACGTTTTACATCACCTTGTACCAATGCCATAATATTGGCAAGTGTCATCGTTAAGACTGAAAGAATTAAAATTGTCCATCTTACCCACTCTAATCCTAAATCAATATACATACCAAATATTCTAACACTTACAACAAATGCAGCTATTTTAGGTACAACTGACATATATCCAGCTAGTGGTGCCGATGCACCTTCATACACATCTGGTGCCCAAGTATGGAAAGGGAAAAGAGAAAGTTTAAATCCGAAGGCAACCAGCAATAATACTGATGATCCAAAGATGGCAATCATTAACCCTGTTTCATTTAAACGTGTAGACATAATTTCAGCCACTTGATAAAGTTCAATAGAACCAGTTAAGGCATAAAGTACTGCTGAACCCATAGCAAAGAAAGCCGCAGCTAAGGCACCCATAGTAAAGTATTTTACTGCTGCTTCATAAGAGTTCGATCTATTATGTAATGCGATAAGTGTATACAATGCCAAAGATGCCGTTTCAATTCCTACAAAAATAAGGATTAAGTTATCTGAAGCTACCATAAATTGGAACCCTGCAATCATAAACATAAAAAGAGCAAAGAATTCAGGATATGAATACTCATGGAATCTTTTAGATGTCAAGGCTAAAGGAATAAAGATCATTGATGCACCAATAATTAAAAGTTGCGAAATGATAGCAATACCATCAATAAGCATCACATCAAAAAATCCTCTTTCATTCATTGTTAATCCAAGTACTGCACCAAAATCAACAAATAAAATTAAAATAGTAAGCATTACATACAGTGATCTATGCAATTTGTCATTGAGTAAATCAAGTATTAAAATAATCAAACCACCTGCAATAGCAATAAGCATTGGTGCAAGGGTTATAAGGTTTAGACTCTCTAAACTCACATTAATAGGCTGTAACATTATTTTACCTCCTGGGCTGTTTTTGCAACTCTAATCATTTCTTTTGCCTCATCTGTTATTGCTTTTTTATCCATAAACTCAAGAAGTGATTTTACTGAGTTATCAATAGGTGCAAGTACTGGTTTAGGATAGACACCCAACCAGATAACAATAATAACTAAAGGAATAAGTGACCATGTTTCTCTTGCATTTAAATCTTTCAATTTTTTATTTTCTTCATTATCAAGTGGACCAAAAAATGCTAGTTTCATTACTCTTAGCATATAGACTGCTCCAAGAATAATAGATGTACCCGCAAGAATTGTTATCATTGGAGAGACTTGATAGAAACCAAGTAAAACAAGAAACTCACCAACAAAACCAAAAGTAAGTGGTAATCCTACAGATGCCATTAACATAATTCCAAAGATAATTGCAAATTTAGGCATTACTTGTGTAAGTCCACCAAATTCTGACAATAGTTTTGTATGACGTCTATCATAAATCATACCGACAAGCATGAAGAGTGCTCCTGATACAATTCCGTGAGATAACATTTGGAATACTGAACCTGAGATACCTTCTGCATTCATAGCAAAAAGACCTAACATAATAATACCCATGTGAGACACTGATGAATATGCAATTACTTGCTTCATATCTTTTTGTGCATACGCAATCATTGCTGTATAAACAATCATAATTAAAGACAAAATTGCAATAGGTGTAATTGCCATTACTGATGCATCTGGGAACATTGGAAGGGAAAATCTAATAAATCCATAGGTTCCCATTTTAAGAAGAACTGCTGCAAGAATAACAGAACCAATAGTTGGTGCCTGTCCGTGTGCATAAGGAATCCAAGTATGGAATGGGAACATAGGTACTTTAATAGCAAATCCTATAAAAAATGCTGCAAATAACCATAATTGATAATTTACAGGTAAAACCAATGTATACCAATCAGTAATTGAGAATGACCAGATACCTGTAAGACTATGATATAAATATGCTACAAAAAGCATACCAACAAGCATAATTAGTGAACCAGTAAAGGTATATAAAAAGAACTTAATTGATGCATATACACGTAGTGGTCCACCCCATGCCCCAATGATATAAAGCATTGGAACAAGTGAAAGCTCCCAGAATAGGTAAAATATAATTGCATCAAGAGCAACAAATACACCCATCATAGTCATTTCTAAAAAAAGAAGCGTCACTATCATATTTTTAATATTCTTTGTTTCACCCATCGATGCCATACCAACAAGTGTCATTAACCCCGTCATTACAATGATGAAGAGTGAGATTCCATCTACACCAAGGTAATAAGAGATACCCATATCAGGAATTAAAGGAATCATTTCAATAAATTGCATTCCTGAATTACTCATATCAAACGAGAACCATAACCATAAAGATAAAAAGAACTCTATAGTAGCAACAGTAATACCGTATGCTCTTGCAGAATCTTTATCTATTACAAATCCAAGCAATCCTGCGATTGCTGGAAAAAATACTAATACACTTAAAATATTATCCATTTTAACCCCTTACACTAACATTGCTGAGATAACAGCAATAACCGATAGGATAACACCACCAATAGCCATCCAGTTTAGATAGTTTGAAAGGTTACCTGTTTGCATACTTCTTGTAGCATCACCTGTTTTATATAATGCATTAGCAATACCATCAACGGTTGCATCAACAATTTTAATATCAATCTTTTGCCAAAAGACTTCTGAAATAATTTTATACGGTTTTGTAATAAATTCTTCATAAAATTTTGGTACATAATATTGATTTTTCAATAATTTATAAACAAAGCTTTGCTCTTTAGATTCATCACGTTTCCAAGCATTTGAACCTGTTCTTGCATATTTCAAATATGCAAATACAATTCCTGATACAGCAAAGAAAATTACAATTAGCCCTAACCAAGTTGCTAAATGATGTGTATGTTCACTCATTTCATAATGAGGTAACAAATGTGTGATAAATGCTTTATACTCACCCATAAACCAACCTGTTATAGTTGCAAGCACTGCCAATGGAGACATTGCTACAAGTACAAATTTATACATTTCATGTGGGTGGAAACCAAGTGGTGTATGTCTATCTTCACCATAGAATGTTAAGAAGACTTGTCTAAAGCTGTAGAATGCAGTCATTCCTGCCGTCACAACCAACATAAACCATAAGAAATAAGTATGTTCATTAAATGCTGTTTCAATAATCGCATCTTTTGACCAGAATCCTGCAAGTGGAGGAAGTCCAGCAAGTGCAACTGATGCTAAAGTCATGTAAATCCATGTCCCCTTCATTTTCTTTCTTAATTCACCCATTTTAAAGAGGTCTAATTCATCATGCATCGCATGCATTACGTTACCCCCACCTAGGAATAATAATGCTTTAAAGAATGCGTGTGCAGCAAGGTGAAAAAGTGCAATCCAATATGCTCCAAGACCTGCTGCTGCAAACATGTATCCCAACTGTGAAAGTGTTGAGTAAGCAATAATTCTTTTTAAATCTCTCTCTACCAATGCCATTGATGCTGCATAAAAAGCAACAAATGTACCTAAGCTAGCAATAAAGTAACTTACTCCTTCTACTGCTTCTAGTGAGTAGAGTGGATTTGCACGAATTACAAGGAAAACCCCTGCTGTTACCATGGTTGCCGCATGAATTAAAGCTGATACAGGAGTTGGTCCTTCCATTGCATCCGTAAGCCACGTATGCAATGGAAACTGTGCTGATTTACCCATTGCACCTATAAAGAGTGCAATAGCAGCTGCAACAAGAATACTATCTTCTAAATTTGGAAGTGCTTCAAACACAACATCATATTGTAATGACCCTGTATTCCAATAAAGAATAAAGATACCAATAAGCATTCCAAGATCCGCTATACGGTTCATAATAAATGCTTCATTAGCTGCCCATGATGGAGAAACAGATGGGTTTTCTTCTCTTGATTGATCTGGTTTATGATACCAAAACCCAATCAATAACCAAGAACAAACACCAACACCTTCCCAACCAATAAAGAGTCCTGCAAAGTTATCTGACATTACAAGAATCATCATTGAGAATACAAAGGCAGAAAGATATGAAAAGAATCTGTTGAAACTTTTATCATGATCCATATATCCAATTGCATAAATATGTACAACTGTTGAAACCGTAGTTACTACAACCATCATGGTTACAGATATTTGGTCTACTACAAAACCAAAAGGAATGTTAAGGTCTCCCGCATTGATCCAGTCCATCATTGTGACATGTATTGCTTCACCTGTTGTATAAACGTGTGCTGCAAGTGTTACCGCAGAAAGAAATGCAATAGCTAACAAACTAGAGTTTACAATTCCTACAAATATCTTTCTTTCTGTCATACCAAATAGTGCGGCAAATAGAGAACCGACAAATGGTGCAAAAAGTGCTATATATACTAAATTTTCCATCACTACCCTCTCATATTTGCTAGGTCATCTAAATCAAGAGAACCATATTTTTTATATAAAACAATTAAAATACCAAGTCCAACTGCCACTTCCGATGCTGCAATAGCAATCACAAAAAATGCAAACATTTGCCCTGTTAAATCATTATAATAATGTGAAATAGCTGCAAATGCAATATTCACTGCATTGAGCATAACCTCTGTTGCGAAGAAAAGCATTAATAGGTTTCTTCTTCTAAGTACTCCAATCAATCCGATAGAAAAGATTAGAGCTGATACGATAAGGTAGTGAGATAAACCTATCATTTTTCATCCTTTACTACTAAAATTTCATCATCTGCTGACATATCTTCTGTCAATGATTCATCCATTTTCTTACCTGCTAAAATAATACCTGCTATCATAGCAACAAGTAACATTACCGCAGCAACTTCAAATGGTATAAGGTATTTTGTAAAAAGTACAATACCTACATCTTGTGCATTACCTACACCTTCATTCATAGGATAAAGTGCAACAATTGCATCTGAGTGAATAGGTGCAGCAAACATTAATACTAGTACAAGTGCTGAAAGCCCTCCTAATAAAAATACTAAAGCAGAGCTTGTATTTTTTTCTTTAATATCTCTCGTCGCATCAAAGAACATCATAGCAAATGAGTAAAGAGCCATAATTGCTCCAACATATACAATAAGTTGTACTACCCCTAAAAAGTCTGCACCCAGGATAAAGAAGAATCCTGAGATTAATACCATTCCTGCTGCGAGTGAAGTCATTGCATAGAGTACATTCTTACTCATAACAGTGACTAAAAAAAGTCCTATTGTTAAAGCCGAAAATAGGTAAAAGGCTACAATTTCATACATCTCATTCTCCCTAATACGCTAATGGCGTTTGTTTAATATTTTCATCTGCATTTGGAGTCACCGCACCAAATCCATCATACTCTTGTTGTAAATTCAATTTATCAATAGGTGTTAACATATCATCAAAGAGAGAATAACTTGCTCTTTGTTCTGAAGCTGTTTCATAACGTTGACCATGTACGATTGCTAATTCAGGACATACTTCAGCACAATATCCACAATAGATACAACGCCCAAAGTTAATGGTATATTCACTTACTTCTTTACGTTGATTTTCATCATAACGTGTATCCATTGTAATACAATTTGAGATACAAATCTTTTCACATAGCCCACACCCAATACATCTATAATTTCCTGATTCAAGTAAGCGCAACATATCATGAATTGCTCTATATCTTGGGGAGATAGGAAGTTTTTCAAATGGATATTTCACAGTATGCATATCATTTGCAAAAAGTGCTTTAAGCATTGCTTTCATAGTTACCCATAATCCAACAAACAACTCTCCATTAAAGGTTCTTGTAATCACTTGTTGAAATCTATCCATTGGTGTTTTTGGTGCTTTACCTACATCCAGTGCCACATAGTTTTGTGTTCCTACATTTCTGTTTTTAAATTGTTCTAAACTCATACCTACTCCCTTATACCATCATTACAATTGCTGTAATTAAAATATTGACAACTGCAATTGGCATTAAGACTTTCCAACAAAGCCACATTAATTGATCTGGCCTTACGTGTGGCCATGCTGCCCTTACCCATAACATCAAGAAAAAGAAGAATGTGATTTTAGCCATTATAAATAACCATCCAAAAATACCTACTGCATCATATCCACCTAAAAATACAATAGATGCAATAATTGAAATGGTAATCATATTTGCATACTCACCAATGAAGAACATTCCCCATCTCATTCCAGAATACTCTGTTGCATACCCTGATACCACTTCTGCTTCATGCTCTAAAAGGTCAAATGGTGTTCTGTTTGTTTCAGCAAATCCAGCTATAAGGAAAAGTACAAATGCTACTGGTTGTTGCCATATAAGCCAATGGCTAATCCCACCTGCTTGTGCAGCATTAAAATCTACAAAAGAGAGTGAACCTACAAGCATAATAGGAGCTAATATAGAGAGTCCTGTCACTACTTCATATGATAAAAACTGTATAGCCGTTCTAGCAGCCCCAATAATACCCCATTTATTTGCTTGAGACATACCTGCAAGCAATGGACCATAAAGTCCCGCTGCCATCATTCCTAGTACAAACAAGATACCAATATTTAGATCAGAAGCAATAGACGGGACAAAGGTATCACCAAGAAGTGGTATCCAAGAGGGGATAGTGAAATCTGGAAATACAGGCACGGCTGCTAATGCAATAAATGCTGTAGCTGCTGTAATCACCGGTGCTATCATAAAGATAAACTTATTTGCATTTTGAGGAACAATATCCTCTTTGGTAAATAGTTTAATACCATCCGCTGCAATTTGTAGTAATCCATAAGGTCCTACGTGCATTGGTCCAAGACGTCTTTGCATAAATGCAAGCACTTTTCTTTCAATAAATGTACCAAACCCAGCCAAAGCTGAAATGATTGCCAAGATAAGCACTGCTTTAATAAGCGTACCTACCCAAGTAACCTCTGGTAAATTTTCTATGAGTGTTGTTTCCATTTTACACCTTTCTCAATGTTACATTTTTATAGCGTGACCCACCAAATAAGTCATACACTCCCTCAGCTGCTCTAAAGTCTGGTACCTTCACAATATCTCCTGTCATTTTTTCATCTACAACAACATCTAACGTAATACTACCATTGTCAAATACAACTTCTACTCTTTCACCTAAACTCTCCGCTTTCACTTTACTTGCATATAGTGCAAATTTTTCAAAAATCTCATGTGACTTATCAGTAAAATCATTAAATTGTCTTGCTGGGTTACATCTATATGCGATATCACCCTCTAAACATAGTGACTCATCTACTTTTGTCACAGATGGTAATTCTACCTCCAAGTTTGTAGGTACCAAAGTATATCCACGATTGTCTTTTCCATCATTGGTAAATGTATTTGGAAGTGTGTCAAATGCTACTGCTTTAAATCCTCTATCTTGAGGAAGCATTGCTGTCCAATCGATAGTAAGTTCAGGTGCATCCACTAAGACTTTCATTAAGTCATTAAGTTCATACCCTTCATATTCAAGTGCCGCATTGGTAGGAAGTACTCTTTTACCAATATTACAGAGTGTTCCCTCTTGTTGATTCATTGCCGGCATGTCTAAATCACCTGTGCCTAATGCTGAAAGTTTAAAATCACCATTTTCATTATATCCAATAGTGTACCCTTCATCAGAATCATCTAATTCACAAATAAGTGCTACACCTAGAGCATTTGATTTTGGTGGAGTCATAACAACATTGATAGTTGAAGTAGCTTCAATAAGTGCAACTAATTTAGCAATATTTTCTGCTTTCTCATGATAATAAAGATCTTCTCCAAGGAAAAGTGTAAATGTCTCTTTTTTCTTCATCATCTTTTCAAATACTGCATCAAATTTACTGGCATCACCACCAAGTAACTCAACTAAGCCATTACGTTCTACACTAACCTCTTTTTTAACCATTTCAGTTACTTTTTTACTGACTTCCTCTTCTTCACCCGTCTCTTCATTTAGAACCATCTCTTTTACGGTTTTAACTTTTTTCTCTTTAATGGTTTCTGTCTCTTGACGTTTAAAGCTTTGAAGGTAAGTAGTTACCTCTTTTGGTAGCTTATCCTTATCTGCAAAAAGATCTAGTACTAAATAAAGTGCTGCTTCTTCAAGTCCTACTTTATGCTTAAATACTTCTACTGACTTACCAAATGTTGGGATAAGTGTATCTCCTACTGGGTGGAAATAAAAACCTGCACCTTTGTTAAGCTTTTGTACATTATTAAAAGCATATTTCATTGCAGGAGAATCATTTCTTAATGCTGCACCAATTGAGATGACAAAATCAGAATTTTTCATTACGCTATCTGTATCTGTTGTCCAAAGTGCATTTCCAGAAGCAGCTTCATAGTGATTTAAAAATGCTTGAAAGGCTTTAACTTCTGGGTTATAGAGTTTAACCCCCATTTTTTCTTTTAATGTTTGTAGCATTAACGCTTCTTCATTTGTAATCATTGAATTAAAACGAATGGTTTTTGCTTTTTTAAAGGCTTCGATAGCAGCATTAAATTTTACTTCATCTTTCTCTGCTGTTGTATTTTGAAAATCATATGCAAAACGTGCTGAACCATCAAGTGATACATATGACCATTCATTGGTCACTCTAAAGATTTTTTCTCTTCTATCTTCAATAGAGGTAGGTCTTACTTCATAATAGATTTGTGCTCCATCACTTGAATGTGCTGCAACTGCTGGAATACGTCTAAGATCCCAAGCATTTGAGGTATAGACAAAATCTCTTGAAACCAATGCACCTACAGGACAAACTGCAATACACTCTCCACAATCAGAACAATTTGTTTCGCCCGTGCCATTGCTTGGTGCAATAATTGATTTTTGCAATTTATTCCACATTGAGTACGCATCTTTAGGCATTGTATCTTTATAGCCTTTGTCTAACTCTGCTCCACCTCTTTTTGTTGTGCTAATTGCTGCATCACCAATCATGTCTTTACAGACAGTTGTACATCGTTCACAGACAATACATAGACCTGCATCATAATGTAGCACTGATGACCAGTTTGCACTCTCTCTCTTTCCATCTGGAATTGTATAAGATTGAGAATCAACGCCTAACTCTAACGTATAGTTTTGTAACTCACACTCTCCTGACTTATCACATACTCCACATTGAAGAGGGTGATTGACATCATAAACTTCCATAATTGCTCTACGCTCTTCAAGAATGTTAGGGGTATCAACAGTAATTGCCATACCCTCTTTTACTTTTGCGTTACAAGCATATACTTGTTTTCCATCTGCTTCTACCAAACAAATACGACATGCCAATGTTGGTGAACATCGGGTTAAGTAGCATATTGCTGGAATAAAAACATCATTGGCACGAGCAGCATTAAGGATGTATTCACCCTCTTTTGCTTTAAACTCAATACCATCAATGGTGATAGTAACCATGTTATCTACCGTTTGTACTTCACTCATACTAACTCCCTATCTTTTTTTCTTGCATAATTTCTGCCCTGCTAAATCTATAAGAGGATACCAAAGGAGCACTTAATCCCATATCATATGTAGGGTTAAGTGCAATAGTTCCCTTCATAGATGTATCAATCTTAAACACACGATTGAATGTTTTTCCATCAATAGTAAAAGAGACTCTTTCTCCATCTTGGATTTTTGTTGCCATTGCAAACTGTTTTGAACCTACTAAATACGCTTTATCTTTCAATATTTTACTCTGACAAGTAAATGCAGAGAATTGATCAGGTGGGTTACAAGTATAAACAATTGCACCATCCATATCATCAAGCTCACTAATCTCTTCAAAAGAGGGCTGTTCATTACATGTGATTGAATTAAGAAGATACCCTCTATGTTCCTGACCTGTAGTATCAAAATAATCTGGTAAGTGATCAAATTCAACAGACACATAGCCTTTTTCTTGAGGTAACATAGGTGTGTAATCTATGGTGTATTTTACTTTTAATCCTAGTGCATTTGCAATATCATTAAGTGTATAGCCACCATAAGGTTGTGCCACATTCATAGCCACTACACGTTTGTCTAGTGTCGTAAGTGTTCCCTCTTGTTGGTTAGCTGCTGGCATATCTAAATCACCATTCCCTAGTGCCGATAAAATAAAGTCTGCTTCTACATTATAGCCTATAGTTTTGCCTTCAACTCTACTATCAAGATCACAGATAAGTGAAACACCCATGGCATTCCCCGCAGGAGGAATACAAAGGACATTAAAGGCTGTATACTTTTCAATGAGTGCTACTATTTTAGCAATTTGTTGTGCCTTAGGGTGAGCATAGAGGTCACTTCCTACCACTAGAGTAAAGCCTTCTTTTTTACGCATTGAATGCATCAAAAGCTCAAGCTCTTCTTCCCCTACATTTGATTCTGCACTTAAATTTCCAATATCCAAATTATCTAAAAATACTTTTATCTCTTTAGGTACAGATGCTTCACGGAGTAAAACATCAGCAAGAAGTGCTACCACACCCTCTTCACTTTGAGGTTCATATTTTATAAATTGTGTAGTAATAGTTTTCATTTCAGCATCTTCAATAGGATGCATATAAATGACTCTTGCTTGATGCCATTTTGATGCCATATTAATATGATATTTGACCATAGGTGCATCATCATTTATTTTGCTTCCTAAAGTCACAATAACACGTGAAGAGGAAAGAGAGTTTAATGTACCCTCATACTGCAATGAACCACTCACACTTGCATAGGCACGCATAAAGTCTTGGTATGCTTTTGCCTCAGGAGAGACAAGTTTTGCACCCGTAAGCTCTTTAATTTTCTGTAATATTAAAGCTTCTTCATTGGTAATTTGAGGAGCAAATAGAATAGTATTTGCTTCTTTCATCGCAGTGACTGCTTTTTCAAAAGCTTTTTGGTCTTTACCTTCTACATGGTTTGCATAATCATATGCATAACGACCTGCACCACATAGTGTTGTAAACTCATAATGATTGGTTACTCGATGAATCGTATCATTTTTTACTTCATAGGTCATTTGACAACCCCCACCACAGTGTGGACATGCCGATGGAATTTTTTCTAATTCCCAAGCATTTGTTGTGTATTTAAAGTGTGTATCTACCAATGCACCCACAGGGCATACCGCTGCAGCTTCACCTAATGAAGTATAATTTAGATCCTTCTTCTGATTTACAATAGTCGAACCATATCCACCAAATTTAATTTTAAGTGCTTCATCTCCTGTAATTTCAGTAGAAACTCTTACACATTTTTCACACATGATACATAAGGCAGGATCATAAGATACTACGCCCCAATTTTCTACTGGACGATGCTGATCTCTAGCTGTAAATGGTTGCTCTTTTACATCAAATTCAGCTGTTTTATTTTGAAGATCGCACTCTCCTGATTTATCACAAACACCACACTCTAATGGATGATTTACATTATAGAGTTTCATAATATTTTGACGTTCTGAAAAAAGTGCTTCATTATTTGTTGTTACAACAACACCATCCATCGCTTTTTCTTGACACGAAAGAATAGCACCGTCAACCCCTTCAACATTGACAATACACATGCGACATGCACCAATAGGTTTAATTTTTGTTAGATAACACATTGTTGGGATATAAATATCATTTTCTCTTGCCACTTCTAAAATGGTTTTTCCAAAAGTACTTTGACATGTTTTACCATCAATTATTAACGTTATCTCTTTACCTATATTTAATGAATTATGTTTTGCCATCTTATACCGCCACCATTGAAATATAGTAACAACGCATGCAGCGTTCAGCTTCAGACAAAGCCTCTTCACCTGTAAAGCCAAGATTGACTTCTTTGTTGTTTGTTTTACGCTCATTCACGCCTAGTTTTTCACTCTGTGCACGAGGAAGACCTGGCATCCAACCAGTTACTTTTTCGCTTTTGTCATAGACTCTAAGTCTATTAAGATGATCTTCCATAATTTCATCTTCTAAGAGCGTACGTTTACCATCATAGATATAGCGACTTATGACTGATGCTGCACGTCTAGCTTGACCTACAGCATTAACAATAGTCATAGGACCATATTCACAATCACCTGCAGCAAAAAGACCTTCATGTGATGTCATATAATCTTTGCCATTAGTCAAAATAGAATTCCAAGAAGTCATCTCGATATTCCACTCTTCTGGTAAAATTTGTGTATCAAGTGCTTGTGATACCGCAGGAATAAGATAATCACATTCAATGTCAAAATCTCCATCTTCAATTTTAACTAACTGTGCTCTTCCTCCATTAGGATCAGGAACAAGTTCAAATTTATTTACTTTAAGCTTCGTAATTTTCTCACCATCATCATAAATCTCTTCAATAGCAGAGTGGAAAATAAATTCTACCCCCTCTTCTACTGCTTCATGATACTCTTCATAGGTTGTATTACGGATAATGGTTTTTTCATCGCGACGATAAAGCATTATAACTTTTTTTGCGCCTTCGCGAATAGAACATCTTACGACATCCATTGAAGTAAATCCACCACCTACACATACAACTGTTTTTCCTTTAAGTTCATTAGATGCTGGACTTCCAATACGATATTTATGCCATAGATTTACCTTATCAAGCATCTCAATTGCACCCCAGTAACCACCCATTTTTGGATTTTCATTAGCAGCACGTACTTTTTTAGAGAGTCTTGCACCAAAACCTAAAAGCGTTGCATCATACTCAGCATGTATCTCTTTAAGTTTCTCTGCATCTACTCTACAGTTATTGGTAATGCTTACTGCATCCATTTCAAGTACAAGATCAATATCTTTTTGATATTTTCCAATAGGCATACGATACTCAGGAACACCTACAGCAACTTCTCCACCATTTACAGGAAGTTCTTCAAAAATATGTGATTCAATCCCCTCAAGTGCCAAATAATATGCGGCAGTTAGTCCCGCCGGTCCTGCACCAATAATTGCTACTTTTTTCCCATCATTTCTCAAGGGTTTTGGCTCAATAGGATGCAACCATGGTAACTCATGGTCTGTTTCATAATCGGCACCTAAACGTTTAAGTTCCATGATAGAAATAGGTTCATCAAGGTTTGCACGACGACAAGCATCTTCACATGGGTGAGGACAAACTCTTCCACATGTATGTGCCAAAGGCATAGTTTGTCTTGTTGCAGCCAAAGACTCCGTAAAAACCATATCTCTTACGCCTTCAATATAGGCAGGAATATCTACATGTGCTGGACACATATCTGTACAAGGTGCAGTTACTTTTGCAATGTAATTTGTATCACCATTATAATGTTTTGATGGTATCTTAGCATCAATACAAGTTGTAAATTGATCTGCATAGTGTTCAATGAGGTCCAGTATAGGCTTAGGCACTGTTTTCCCAATTTCACATTTAGAGGTGGTCATCATTGTTTTTGCAATCTCTTTTATATGTGCAATATCGTCATGACTTCCCTCTCCACGTGCAATCTTATCAAGTAGGTCATAGAGGATTCTTCCTCCCCATCTACCAGGAGTGCAACGTCCACATGCCTCAGAATACTCCTGGTACTGTGCTGCATACTTATTTGCTAATTCAACCGCATCAATATCTTCATCAAAGATGGCAACACCATCCCAACCGATAAATGCTTTTGAATTTTTATCTCCATGGTAAGTCTCAGGAAGTTTAAACCCTGTTTCAACCCACTCATCAAATGGCTTATCGCGATTATCGATAAACTCATCCCTCCAAGTGGAAAATACGATAGCTGACACTACTCAGCCTTCTTTGCATTTTTAGCAGCTTCTTTCTCTGCTAGTTTTTTTGCCTTTTGGGCTGCTTTTTCTTCAGCAATTTTAGCTGCCTCTTGAGCTGCTTTTTCTGCTTCTTCTTTTGCAAGAGCTAAAGCTTCTACTTTTGCTTTACGTGCTTCTTCACTTATTTTTTTTACAACAATTGTCCAATCTACTTCATTAAACTTTAGAGAGTTCATGAGTTCATGTCCTGAAGCCCTTACAAAGTCTGCTGATTTTTGAATGTGTGAAAAATCACCTACCTCAAAAAGGAAAATACCTACTTCATCTACTTGAAGACCTTTTTCAATCAGTTCAGCCATTCTGTCATAAAAATCATCTTTTAAGTGTCTTAAATCATATCTTTTCATCGTATCTCCTATCTGTCAACTTCACCGAATACGATATTGGTTGTACCAATAATCGTAACGACATCTGCAATATACGTTCCTACAAGTAACTCTTGCAACAATCCAGTGTGGAAGAAGCTAGGTGCTCTACATTTAAGTCTATAAGCATAGGGCTCACCTTCTGATTTAATATAGAATCCAAGTTCACCTTTTGGCGACTCTGTTGGTACATATACTTCACCCTTTGGTGGACGCATACCTTGAGTTACGAGTACAAAGTGCTGCATTAATGCATAATTTTGTGTCATAATTTCCTCTTTAGGTGCAGAAATATACTGTGGTGCATGTGCCATTAATGGTGTTTCAGACTTACTATGCATTGGAATAAGTTGTCTTAGCATACGTGTAGACTGACGCATCTCTTCCATATAAAGCTTATAACGTCCATAAGAGTCACATCTATCTGAAGTTGGAATATCGAAATCCAATTCAGGATAAAGCTCATAAGGTTCTTCTTTTCTAATATCATACTGAACATTAGATCCTCTAAGCATTACCCCTGTACATCCCCAAGAGAGTGCATCTTCTGCAGAGATAACCCCTACATCTTCCAAACGCATTTTCCAAATACGGTTTTCAGTTAAAAGTGCTTCATAGGTATGCTCTAATTCATAATCTACTTTATCACAGAATGATGCAAGATTTTCTAACCAACCTGCTGGTAAGTCTAGTGGAACACCACCAATACGTACAGCTGAGTGCGTCAATCTTGCACCACAGTAATCTTCCATTAAATCCATTGCAAATTCACGTTCACGGAAGGCATAAAGGAAAACTGACATTGCCCCTACATCAAGGGCATGTGTTGCAACAAAGAACAAGTGAGAAATAATACGATTAAGTTCTAATAACATCGTTCGAATCACTTGTGCTCTACGAGGTGCTTCAATTCCAAGTAATTTTTCTACTGCCAATGCATATGCATAGTTATTTGAAGTTGAAGCAATATAGTCTAATCTATCTGTGGTGGGTAAGAATTCATTGTACGTCATGTTTTCTGCCATTTTTTCTATACCACGGTGCAGATATCCGATATCTGGATATGCTTTTACTACCTGCTCGCCATCAAGCTCTAAAACCAATCTTAACTGTCCGTGTGCAGATGGATGTTGAGGACCGAAGTTGATAACCATTGTATTATCGTCACGCTCAAAATTGAGGTTCTCAAAAAATGGTGATAATTTATTTGCTACTTGCATATGCTCCCCTATCTTCTTTCATCTAAAGTTTTAGATGCTGTCTTATTGTAATCAACCAGTACAGTTTCACTGTACTCGATATCTGTTTTCTCTTCTGAGTATTCTGCACCAAATGGTACTTCATACCCTACTCTTGAGAAACGCTTTGTATCTTTTTCATCAATACGTGCTTGGTCTCTATTTTCTGGTCCAATAATATCTCTATACTCTTTTCCAAAAATTTTATCGACTTCATACCATGAAGCAAATTCATCTCCATGAAGTGGATAGGTTTTAAGAAGAGGATGTCCTTCCCAATCGTCAGGCATAAGAATACGTTTCAAGAATGGATGATTGTTGACTTTAATACCGAACATATCAAACATTTCACGTTCTGCAAAGTTTGCAGATTTGAAAAGAGGTTCAATTGATTCAATTGCCGCACCATTTGCCAAACGACATACAACTCTCACACGTTTTGCTTCAGCTACATTAAGTAGTTGCCAAAAAAGTTCAAACTCATTGTCTTTTGCTAAGTAGTCAACTGCTGATTGTTCTGAACATTGTGTATAACCACACTCTTCTTTGAGTAGTTTCATCATTTTAAAGTTGTCTTCTGCTGCAATATGCAATACCAGTTGACCTACTTCTATATAGCTCTCTTTTACCATAGATGCTGTAGCTTCAACTACAACATTAAAATGTGTATCTTCTACTATTTCTCTTGGTACACGTGGTGCTACCCAAAATCTATCTGTATAGTAAGATTTTTTCTGAACGTTATCTTTAGGTACATATTTTCTCATTAAATTAACCTCGCTCTTTTACCGGTTTGGTGTGTTAAATCTTGTTTTGTATTTTTCTTCATATCTGCTGACTCACGTCTAATTTTCTTTTGAAGCATCATCATTGCATATTGAAGTGTTTCTGGTCTTGGCGCACATCCAGGCAAGTAGATATCTACAGGGATAATTCTATCTACTCCTTGTACGGTTGCATAGGTATTAAACATACCACCAGTATTTGCACAAGACCCCATAGAAATAACCCATTTAGGCTCTGTCATTTGGTCATACAAACGTCTTGCAAACTCTGAGTGCTTCTTAGAAAGTGTTCCTGCCAAAATCATAACATCGGCTTGTCTTGGAGAAGCTCTAAAAATGGTTCCCATTCTATCAAAGTCATATCTTGATGCCCCAGATGCCATCATCTCAATCGCACAACATGCGAGTCCGTAAGTTAGTGGCCATAGAGAGTTTGAACGTCCCCAGTTTACGAGTTTATCTACCGAAGTTAGTGCTATTGGTAAGCCAGCTGCGCTAGCGTAATTTACTTGATGCTGTGCCATTCAAGTGCTCCTTTTTTCCATGCATATACGAACCCAATCGTAAGTAATAAAATAAATAATATCATCTCAGCGAAACCAAACCAACCAAGTAGTTTAAAATCAATTGCCCAAGGGAACATAAAGATAATCTCTACATCAAACAAAATAAACAGAAGTGCTATAAGATAGAACTGTGCTGAAATTGTGTTAGGCTGTTTAGTAACCTCTGGTCCACATTCGTAGATACTTAGTTTAAGTCTTTCTGTGTCAAGACGTGCCATTTTTCTAGATACAAGACGTGCTGCCCATAACGTTGCGGGGAACGCTATAGCTGTCAACGCGAACAAAACAAAGACACCAAAATACGGGTGTTCTGTAAGTACATGAGTCATATTAATCCCTTAAAGTTAATTCTTTTATGAGAAATTCACCGTTACACTATGTAGAAAATCCTCAGAATATTACTCTTATATTAACTGAAAGATAGTTAAAGGATTTTGCTCTACACGTGCTTTGAGCGATAAGTTTTGACAATGTAACTATGTGAAACAAAGAAAAAGAGGGCTACAATATCAAAAATATATAATTCATTCCAAAAAGGAAAAACAGTGAAACAAACAACAAATATCTTATATTGGAGTTTAATGCTAGTAATGGGTATCTATTTTGCGTACACAAAAGGGTGGATTTTAGCCAATTTTGACTCCATTAGCCCTTCCCAAGCAAAAATACTTTTAGAAGAAGAGAATAATATTACTCTTTTAGATGTCCGTACCATCCAAGAGTACAAAGAGGGGCATCTTCGCGATGCTACACTTATTCCTCTCTCTGAGCTTGCAGATAATCTCAAGAAATTATCTAACAGAAAAGAGCAAAAAATAATAGTCTATTGTCGTAGTGGAAATAGAAGTATTTCTGCCTCACGTATCTTAGTAAAAAATGGCTTTACTCCTCTCAATGTTAAACAAGGAATTATAGGGCTTATGGGTGCAGGAGTAGAGATAATAAAATAACTTTATGCATAGTCTTCTAGGCTAAAAATAAACTGCCTAGAATTTATACTTTGAAGCCCATACTTTTTGCGCCTTCAAAGCTAGAGCCTAACTCCTTTTCTATCTCTTCTAAAAAGTCTTGGTTTGCAAAGACTGACTCTTTTCTAACCGCTACTTTATATGCTGTATTTTTAATGATAAGATTAATTTGCCCTCCCGTAAGTTCATATTTAGCTAATACTTCTACACAAAATCCCTCTTCATAGTCTGCGTTTTCAGGGAGCATAAACTGCCATAGACGTAGACGTTGTTTTTTACCCGGTTTTTTGAACTCTATTTTATAGTTAAAGCGTCTAGAAAATGCTTTATCAATATTACCCAATAAATTGGTAGTAGCAATGAGTATACCTTCAAATCTTTCAATCTGTTCTAAGAAAATATTTTGCATTTGATTGTGCATCTTATCGGTTGAACTTCCTGTACCTTGTGTACGGCTACTTAGAAATTGGTCTGCTTCATTAAGCAGTAAAATAGGATCCACTTTGGCTTGTCTGCTGAGCTCCTTAAAATCATCAAATATTTTTCGTACATTTTTTTCACTCTCTCCTACATACATAGAAAGAATTTTGGAACAATCAAACGAAAGAATAGGGCGTTTTAATGTTTTAGCCAAACTGACTGCCGTCATTGTCTTTCCTGTCCCTGCTGCACCATAAAAAATAATACGGGCATCGATACTTTTTCGTTTGTCTTTTATACCCCACTCTCTTAACTTTTTAAATACCTCTTTATCGACTTGTTTTACTACATTGTTTAATGTTTCTCTGGTTTTAGGATGAAGCACCACATCATCTAGCGTTGTCGTTGGCTTTAGGTATTCAAATAGCTCTTGCTCTTGCACCAAAGCATCCAATTTTAGCTTGGTAACTTTTTTCTTCTTTTTAGGATGAATAATACGCTGCATCACCTCTTCTTGTAAATAAAAAGAGCGACTCACTCCACCAAACATGTTGAGAATTTCTTCATAATCTATAATCTCTTCTGTAATGAGTTTTGCACCATCTTCAAGTAATGCCCTATTTTTGATTTTTTCGTACTCGTCAAAACTAATAAGTTCTATGAGGGTGTTCATATCTCTAAACTGCCCTTCACCACCACTATATTCCTCTTTAAGTAGTGCTAAAAAAATACGTTTCTCTTTCTCATCTAGTGCTTTTTCTTTAAAAAACTCCTCTACAACAATAGGATTTTTTGTGATTTTTACACGTTCTTCTATGCGTGTAGTTAACAAAGTCAACTTGTTCTTCAGTCGTCCAATACTAAGTGAATTGTCTGCAAACCCCTGCTTGTAAGTAGCTAAGGTATGTAACAATGACACCATATCAAACTGGTCTTGTAAATACTCTAGGTGATCGGTATAAGGTTTTACTTCAGGTAAAAAAATTTCTAAAGAACCCTCTTCTAGTAATCGGAGCAGCGCCATACTTGGGGTTACGGAAGTATTAAGAAGTTCAAGTTTTGAAGACTCATGGGCTTTAACTTGTCCAAAACTCATCTGTATAAGCCACCCTAAATCTAAAAGATTTTTGACTAAACTTAATTTTTTGAGATACCCATAAGAGCTTTGAAAAAACTTTTTTTGTAGCATTTCAAGTACCGATATTTCTTCTACCCCACTTACATACTTTTGGCACACATATTGCGTAAGTTCAGCTTCACTTTTTGTACATTTTAGGTGTTCAAAAATAGCAGATTTTCGTACATCTTTCACTTCAATAAATTCGATAAGATATTTCACTAATAGTTCCTCTTTCCATCACTTAATTATTTGAGTATAACAAAGATTTGCTATACTTTACTATCAAAAAAGGGAAGAATGTTATGCAACGCTTAAAAAAACTATTTGAAAAAAGCTATAGTACTTCATTAATGGTAAATTTTGATGAAGAAAAGAGAAAAATATCTATAGAGGAACTTTGTGCATTGGCACGTACATATTCGTGTGACTGCACACTTACACTGCATCATAAAGTTTTCAATATAAAAACTTTAACTACTACACTCACACTAAATAATGGAGAAATATTAACCTTAACGACCAAAGGTAGAGAGTCTAAAAAAGCACTAGAAGCACTTTATATTCTACTTAAATATCTCATAAAGAGTAAGAAAAAATCGCTAAAGAAAGTGCTTAAGAAAGATTTAAACACCCCTTTAAACCCAAAGAAATCTTCTGTTAAAGTATTTGCCAATGTAGGTGACATTGTAAGTGCAAAAATAGCAAAAAAAGAGGGAGCATGTGGTATTGGACTTTTACGTTCAGAATTTTTATTTACACAAAAAAAACCCTCAATTAACTCACAGGTACAAGTATATGAGGAGATTTTCCAACTGTTTGATGAAGTTACTGTACGCACACTTGATGTGGGAGGAGATAAATCACTTCCTTATTTACAAATTCCTCCTGAAAACAATCCCTTCTTAGGATTACGTGGTGTACGGCTGTTTAGAACACACCCTCAACTATTTCGAGAACAACTTCATGCTATCTTTTTGGCCGCAAAAGGAAAAAAGATTAAGATTATGTTTCCTATGGTTTCAAGTCTAGAAGAGTTTAATAATGCTAAATATTTTGCTCAAGAGGTAGCAAAGGAACATCATCTTGACATTTCAAATATCTTATTTGGTATTATGATTGAAGTGCCTTCTGTACTTTTTTTACTCTCATCCTTTAATAAAGTTGTAGATTTTTATGCTATAGGTACCAATGATTTAACACAATACCTTTTTGCTATTGAACGAAGTCATCCCCTTCTTGAAGCCAATAGCCTTTCTGAAGTCATTTTTTCTGTCATTGAGACGATACTTTTAAAAACGACCAAACCTGTAAGTATTTGTGGAGAACTTGCTTCCCATTCAAAAGCAACACAAAGACTTATCTACTTAGGTCTAACAGAATTTTCAGTAAATGTAAAAAGTATCAAAGCATTAAACAAAAATATAGAAGATATATCATTTCATAAAAGTGTCTGAGTCTTTCTTTCTCGTTTACAAAAAAATGATTACAAAAAGTAATACTTTTATGGAATAATTTTTCTATTATGCTATACTTATATACTTAATTTTAATTCATAAAGAGAGGCTCTTTTGATCAAAAAAGTTTTACTGATTTCATTTTTATTGATACTCAACGGCTGTACACTAGATAGTATGCTTTCTATTGGGGAAATAGACAAAGTTCAACTGGTAAAAAGAAATGCTTCTGTATCACACTACCGTGCCTATTTTGAAAGAACCCAGCTTAAACCTATTGTCAGACATAAAAAATACCTTTTCTTCTACAACAAAAAGAAAAAAGATTTAGCTATTTTACTCTATAAATATCATACCTATACACTCTATAGTCTTTATCATCCTCATCAAAAAATACAAATCAGTGCCTCTGGAAGCGGGCGATATAGTAAAGTACGCCGTATACTAAGAAAGAAAGGCTATCGCCTTACTTCACCTAAAAGAGTAGCTGCAATTGTCGATGTTGCACGACGTCGTTTTAAAGGACATAAAACACTTCGTGTAGAAGTGAAAAACTATCAAGCTCTACAAAAAAAAGCAATTCGTGCCATACGTTCATATGATGCAACAATTTTAGCTTCAAATAAAATTGCTTTACCAAAATCACTCATTTCTCATCTATATAATCAATACAAAATAAAAGCAACTACACCTAAAGAGCGTTCTGCTATAGAAAGTATTTCCATAAACCTACATCTTAATAGACCAAAAGTTGAACCTATTGTAAATTTAGAAGAGAACCTTACAGAAGAAGTACCTGACAAAGTAATGCAAAGTGAACTTACATTCAACCATTACATGAAAGTAGCATCCCTAGATGAATTGTCTACCTTCATGAAGGAAGAAAATACACAAAACTTATTATCCTATACACAATATAAACAATTAAAACATAGATTAAGCACTTTACAAAATGAAAAACTTCTTAGAGAAGGTTCACTTGAAGCACTGATATCTGCCTTTAAAGTCAATCATGATCCTCGTTTTAAAGAACGTATCTTAACTTTAGTAAAAGAGGTTCAGAAGTAAAACTATGTTTTTACTTCTATTAATTTACTCAAATTTAGTAAGACCGTTGTTCCTTTCTTGAGATTACTTGTAATTTCTATCTTTACATGTAATTCATCACATAATTTTTTTACAATATGTAACCCAATCCCAATTCCTCTATCTTGCTCTTTATAGTAACGATTAAAGACCTTAGCCGGGTGTTTGATCCCTTTTCCTGTATCTTCTATTGCAAGGATATTCTCTTTCAACATTAAATCTACACGGCCATTAGCTTTATTATATTTTCCTGCATTGCTTAAAAGATTATCTAAAATACGAATAAATGCATCTTTATTGGTTCTTAACTCTATAGATTGAACTTTTGAACCATAGGTAATATCGGGGTATAATGTACTAAAATAAGAGATACGTCCCTCTATCTCTTCTGCCAAATCAAAAACTTCGTTTTGTGTTACAATCTCTTTCAAAAAGGCTTGTAGATTATTTTGTAAAGCTAAAATACTCTCAATATTGTTTCCCAAACGCATAATCCGAGTACTGTTAGGCACTTCTCTTTTTAAAAGTGCTAAATTAATTTTCATAGAACTTATAGGGGTGTTAAAATCGTGTAAAATGTCTTTCACAAACTCTTCATTCAATCGTAATGCTTTTCTTAGCGGTGTTAATGCATACATGGCAAACAAGAAAGAGACAAATGCGGCAAAAAGTGTGTAGAGTAAAAATTTTCCTTTTAATTGCTCCTTAAGATGCTCTACACGCAGTAGGTACTTCTCCTTAGGATAAACCACTTTCATTAAATATTTATCTACTGTGGGCATTTTAAAATAGCTGTAAAAATCTCCTTCCTTATAGAGAATATTTTCTTCTTTATCTTTAGCTTTATCTACAAAATCTGTACTTAAATCTTTACATTGAATTGTATAGGCACATAGTTTCATCTCTACATGTATTTTCTCTTCTATGTCAAGTTTTTTTATTTTATATTCATGCCAAAAATTTAGGAAAAGTAGCACTTCAAGGAGTAGGAAAAAGATAAAAAAGCTTTTAAGGAATGATTCTAACTCATAGGTTTTCAAGCATATACCCTTGACCTCTTACATTTTTTATCTCTATTCCTAACTTTGTTTTTAATTTTGCTAAATTTACACGCAATGCATTGGCAGTAGGGTGTTCTAAACAATCCATAAGTGTATAGGTATCAATAATTTTATTTTGTTGTGTAATTAATAGATGAAAGAGATTTAACTGTACTTCTCCTAAACCAATCGTTTGTGATGCTTTTTGTAAAAGACGTGTTTGAGGATTATAAGAAAGATCTCCCCAGCTTAATAGTGTATCTACATTATCATATTTCCGTTGAATACGAATCAATAATTCTTCAGGGTCAAAAGGCTTTTTAACATAATCATCTGCACCTATTTTAAACCCTTTTGAGATAGAACTTATATCTGTAAGTGCCGTAATATAAATAGCTGGAGTATTGTCATCTGCAGCCCGTAACTCACTCAGTACATCAAAACCATTCACATCAGGTACATTTACATCTAAAATATAAAGATCGTAGCTGTTATCAAATGTAAGGTCAAATACTTCTGTTCCTCTGTATGCAGTATCGACATGATAGCCTTCGAGTTCTAGCAGTTCTTTAAGACTGTCTGATAAAATTTTGTCATCTTCTAATAGTAATATGTTCATCATAACTCCTAGTATATATAAAATTCATTACGCAAGTATTACTCATTTCTTTTTTGGACTTTTTAAGACAACAAAGAATGTAACCAAAATAACTCCATAAAGAATATAATAGTAAATTTCTCCTTCTTGCATCAGTGAACCTCCCTTATAATTTTTTTTACGTTCTTCACACTGTCATTCTTTCTTTTAACTGACGTTTTAGTACTTTTCCTGTCGCATTTTTTGGTAATGAATCAACCCTATATAAATGCTTAGGGATTTTATAGTTGGCTAAATGTTTTCTCATATACTTTTTCAATACCACTTCATCTAACACATGGGTACCCTCTTCTAGTTCAATATATGCAACAGGAATCTCTCCAGAATTTTCATCTTTTATCCCCACTACAGCACTCAGAGCTACCCCTTCAAAACTATCAATCACATCTTCTACTTCACGAGGATAGATATTGATACCTTTAGAGATAATAAGGTCTTTTTTTCTATCTACAATAAATAAAAAACCTTCCTCATCAACATAGCCTACATCACCCGTAAGAAGCCATCCATTAATAATTGTCTCTTCTGTTTCACGAGGACGATTTAGGTAGCCTTGCATGACATTATCACCTTTAAAAATAATATCCCCTACGCTTCCACATGCGACTTCTTGCATCTGTTCATCTACAATTTTTAATTCATAGCCATGCAGTACTGTACCTACCGAACCCACCTTTTGTTTTTCAAACGTATTCATACATACTGCGGGACTTGCTTCACTCAGTCCATAGCCTTCAAGTAGCGTGGCTCTTTTAAACTTTTTTGACATGGCATTGAGCGTTTTGGCATGCAGTGGTGCGGCACCAGAGACAAATGCTCTAATACGGTTAAACCACATAAAATACCAAGGTAAGTTTGCTTTAGCCAATGCTGTATAGACATCAGGGATACCAAAAAAGAGGGTTACTCGTTTTGTCAATACTTGTTTAAAAATATTAGAAAAAGGCTTCACTGAAGGAATAATCACTAAACTTGCTCCTACATACAGAGGCAACATCACGCCTATTGTAAAAGTAAAAGAGTGAAACATTGGTAAAAACACAATAAATCTATCTCTCTTTGTTACCTCAATTGTACGCTGACCCGATGATGCGTTTGAAAAAATATTTTTATAGCTTAGCATTGCAGCTTTTGGTTTTCCTGTTGTTCCTGAAGTATAAATATATACTGCTATATCCTTTAGATTAAGTATTTCAGCCTTGCACGAGTGTGAAGTATTTTCCACCTCAGCATAAGAGAATTGATTTGTAGAAGTTTTCGTAACTCTACCCTCCCAAAGTATGGCGTTACAAAGCACATTTGCTTCAGAAGCATTGACTACATTTTCATGCAGTGCAGAGGCAATTAAAAAACTTGCCCCACTATCTTTAAGAATATAACTTAACTCTTCAGATTTTAAAAAAGTATTGATAGGGACTAAGATAGCCCCTAATTTAGAGACGGCAAACATCGCATAGACAAACTCCTTAGAGTTTCTCAAAAAGAGGGCGACCCTATCACCCTTTTGAACCCCTTGTTTACTTAAAAAATTTGCCAAGTTATCTGATGCGTGCAATATCTCTTTGTATGTTATTTTTTCTTCTTCAATAAAAAGAGCTACTTTATTTTTATGATGTTGTGCCTGAAAAGAGATAAGTTCATAAAAATAATTAAACGTATAACTCATCTTAGAACTCGTATGCCATACCCAGTGTTGTTAAGTAAGCACCTCCACCCTCAAAACTTCCACCATTGTTTAGTAAAGAATAACTATCTATATATTCGCCACTTGTAAGCGAGCGTGTCTCTTTACTATCATACAAAAATGCAACTCCCCATGAAAATTGCTCTGTTTGTTGGTAGTTGAATCCCATACTAAAGATTTTAGCATCACTGTCTGGTAACTCAAAGCCTATTGTTTCGGCCGGTACTGGTGTTTCATCTATCGAAAATCCTGTCATAAAAGTAATTTTATTATCCATTTTAATGGTTGCACCTACTCTAAACGTATTGGTATCTTTCCAGTTTTTCGCAAGAGGTTGGTCAAATGCAGCCGGTACATACTCATTTCCTTGACCACTATATTTAAAATCGAGGGTTTCATAACTTGACCAAAATGTTCTCTCATAGTTAAATTCTAGTGTTAATTTATCACCCCACGTTTTAGAGATGGCTACATTGAGTGCTGCAGGTAAGGGAACCTCAACACTTGAGGCACCATTGTAGAGTACACCATATGGTTCAGCTGTAATTTCTGCATTTCCTTCCTCATTTAAGTCCACATTAGAACGGTAAGTCATGGCTACATTTATATCGCTAGTAGGTTTATAAGTAACTGCAAGGTTGTATCCAAAAGCGACTGTATCTCCCTCCATATCACGAGAAGCACTTGCCACTGCAGGATTAATAGCATGTGCATCTGCTGAGTTACTTTTTACAATTCCCTCACTGTAAATAACTCTTACCCCCATAGCGACACTCATCTTTTCTGAAACTTTATACGCTAATGAGGGGTTAAGCTCAAGAATTTTTAGTGTAAACTCTTGAGCATAGGCTTTCTGAAAAGGGGTCTCCCAACGTTTTGTAAGCCCTCCAGGAACCACAAAACTGACACCCCATCTAAAATCATTAAACGCATTAGAGACATAATGCATGTTAGGTATGATGATATCTTCCTCTTTTGAATTACCGGATACAGGCGTACTTAATGTATAATCTATTTGAGGAAGATGTGCAAGTGTAACACCTCCTGCAATATATTGTTTATCCTCTAAAAACACCATATTTGCTGGGTTAAAGTAAGCACTATCTGCTCCCATAGTATGTGCAACATAGGCTGCTCCCAATGCCATTGAATTTAAAGACTGTTCTGGTATTTTATACCCTCCTGCCCATACAGTTGTACCTGCTACCGCACTTAAAACCATTGTATGTATTACTTTTTTCATTTTCTCCCCCTTTTTTAAATATTTAAATATTAACGAACAAACGCATAAAGTGCCTGTATCTCCTCTGCCCAAATTGTCTCATCTATTGTTTCTAAAATTAAAGGAATATCATCCATTCGAGAATCATTCATAATATACTCAAAAGCATCCCATCCTATCTCTCCCTCTCCCAAAGAATGATGTCTATCAACACGTGATCCTAACGGTGGTTTAGCGTCATTAATATGCATACCTAGTAAATATTTGCTTCCTACAATACGATCAAAATCATTCCATGTTTTATCATACGCTTCACGTGTACGGATGTCATACCCAGATGTAAACATATGACATGTATCAATACAAACGCCAACACGGCTCTTATCTTCAATCTTATCAATAATATATGCAAGATGTTCAAACTTGTAGCCTAAATTTGAGCCTTGACCCGCTGTATTTTCAATGACAAGTTTTACATTTGATTTTTGTGTTGCATCTATAGCTCTATTCATAGACTCAGCAATCACATCTAGACACTGTAGCTCTGCATGCATTAATTTATCAAGATACTCAGGGTCTCTTTTTGCTACTTTTACCAAATGTGACCCTGGATGAAAATTTAATCTATCTAATCCTAAAAGCTGACATCGTTCAATTTCATCTACAAAAGCATCTCTTGATTTTTCAAGCTTTTCTACCTCAGGATGACCAAGATTAATCAGATAGGAGTCATGAGGTAAAATATGTTTTGGTAAAATTCCTGAAGACTCTAAATTTTTATGAAATGCATCAATCGTTTTTATCTCTAACGGTTTTGCTATCCATTGTCTTTGATTTTTAGTAAAAAGAGCAAATGCTTTTGCCCCTATTGCCATCGCATTAAGTGGGGCATTGTCTACCCCTCCACTAGCACTGACATGTGCTCCTACAAATTTCAACATTACTTTAGCCTCTTTAGTTTAATTACAATATCATTTATTGTATCACGGAATACTACTTGAGAATTTAAAACTTGATACTTTATATTATATTCTCCTTTTTCCACTATGTGTTGTGTAAAGCCGTTACTTCTCCTTTTGAGATTCTTAGCATTGACTATAGGTTGCCCTTTTAAAATATGAAATAAAATATCTGAAGGATAATACGGGCTTAATACCTCTTTGTTAAAGCGTTGTTTCTCTAAACATTGAAACGCTGAAGTACAAATAAAACGTTCACCAATCTCTAATGCCATAATCGCATTACCGCTACTGTAAAGTTCTATTTTAAGTTGATTTTCATTCTCATACATAAAACCCAAATCTGCATACTTAAACGTGGGGGTTTTCATCATTAAAAAGAGGCTCTCTTGTTTTTTATACTCTGGGGAGGTACAGCCCGATAATAACAAAGCTATTCCTATACACATATAGATTATTTTTTGTTTCAAAATTAATTTTCCTATTTTTTTCGAATTATACAATAGTTTAAGAGTTTTTTAAGCATTCAACGTATATAATTCCGCTCACAAGTTGTAAATGGCCCCTTCGTCTAGCGGTTAGGATCCATGGTTTTCATCCATGTTACAGGAGTTCAATTCTCCTAGGGGTCACCATTTGTACTTGTTAAACTTTATTTGTTGGCCCCTTCGTCTAGCGGTTAGGATCCATGGTTTTCATCCATGTTACAGGAGTTCAATTCTCCTAGGGGTCACCAGCACTTACTTAATCCCATTTATTTATATTTTATTATTAATTAACTTACTTTAGTATTCTTGTTTTATTTACTTTCCATTGGTAAAAACAACATGGTGGAGAATAACGGGATCGAACCGTCGACCTCTTCGCTGCCAGCGAAGCGCTCTCCCAGCTGAGCTAATTCCCCTTGTTTTACACAAAGGTCTAAGACCTTCGTGTTTAGTTAGAACGTTCTGTAATCTCTAAAAGGTGGTAACCAAATTGTGTCTGTACAGGTCCATGAACCACACCGACCTCATCGTTAAATACCACTTTATCAAACTCGGGTACCATTTGACCTTGACCAAATGTACCCAATGCTCCACCACTTGCACCCGATGGACATGTAGAGTTTTCTCTTGCTGCTTGTTCAAAAGTGATTTCACCAGAGTTTATCTTCTCTTTTAATGCCTTGCACACTGCTTCATCACTTACTAAAATATGTCTTGCTGAGGCTGTTGCCATGTTTATCCTTTAAATTAAAGAGAGGGGTCAAATGCAACCAACTCTCCTCTTTGTAATCTAGGTATTATATCAGTTCTTATCTTTCTAATAAGATAACTTTTTTTTGCAAAAGAGATTTCAGAAGAGGTTGCTACTGTTTTTAATTTTTTATCGTAATGCTTAATAAGAAAGTTTCTCAACAAATGATTAAGTTCATCCTCATTCATGATATGAAGATTTTCATCAATACTTAATCCTACAAGTGCAGGATGTTCATACTCTTTTTGAATCAAAGCTGTAAAAAGTGCTGCATACTCACCAAACATACTCACATCGACCACTGCTAAAACATTTTCTATCCATTGTGGTTTTTCAATGAGTGTTTTCAAAATACTCAGCTGTGCCACATCATCTTTTTTTTGTGCAAAACGCTCTCTTGTACGTTCTACTCGTGCTTCTTTCCCAAAAAAAGAAGGAGAGAGCCCTAAAAGGGTCGCTGCCATAGGAATATAGGCATCTTTAATGATGGGGGTTAAGGTATCAAGGTATTGCTTTAGCGCACCAAAAGCAGCCTCCTTGGCTCTGGGGTCATGCAAATCATACGCAAAGACAATCTTCTCTAAAACAAAAGGAATCAGTGCTTTTGATTCACGTAAAAGTGTGGCAACTTTTTCACTCTCTCCTTTTGCAATGAGATCTGCAGGGTCTTGCCCATCAGGAAAGAGAACAACACCCCCATCAAAGCCTGCGACAGAAAGCATTTGTGCTGCTTTTAATGCTGCCTCAACCCCTGCCTTGTCACCATCATAAGCTAAGATTACTTTAGGCTCACCTTTTCGTAGCATGGGTAAATGTTCAGAGGTAAGTGCAGTACCCATTCCCGCAACTGCTTCGGTAAATCCTGCTTGATGAAACATCACCACATCTAAATACCCCTCACATATAATAATTTTTTTATTTTTATAAATACTCTCTTTTGCCAAATGGTACCCATAGAGTAAGCGTGATTTATTAAAAAGTTTGGTTTGTGGTGAGTTAATATATTTTGCAGGATGATTACTAATGGTTCTTCCTCCAAAACCTACAATAGAGCCACTTGCAGAATAAATAGGAAACGTAATACGTTCTACTAAACGGGCATAGTAGCTGTCTGCATTTTCACTCTGTGCAATAATACCTGCATCTACCGCTTTTGGCAAAGGAAGTAGTGCCGTTTGCAAAAATTGCAACACTTCTCTTCCGCTTGGTACATACCCTATTTCAAAACGCTCAATAGAATTTTGTGACACTCCCCTATCTAAGAGATATTTTCTTGCGTCATTATGTCTATCAAGATTTTTCACATACCATTGACCTACTGCTTCAAGCACCCGTTTGGCATCGGAGTAATCTGAAGTTCCTTTTGTATAACTCAATGAAAAATTATGCATAGAAGCCAATTTTTCAATGGCTTCAGGGTATGAGAGTTTTTCCAACTCCATCACAAATTTAATACTATCGCCCCCAACACCACATCCAAAACAGTGGTATATCTGCTTAGATGGACTTACCACAAATGAAGGCGTTTTTTCACCATGGAAAGGACAATTGGCTTTATAGTTTGCTCCCGCCTTACGAAGCTCTATAAAGCCTCCAATGACATCTACTATATCGATACTATTTTTTAAAGCTTCTATGGAACTGTTATCTATCATAAAAGAATTATATCTAATTCGCTATAATTTAATCATAGAAGCCACAAGGATGCACTTGGAACATATATTACCAGCATATGATGACCCACTTTTTAGTATTTTACTTATTATTTTTATTGCCCTTATTATTGCATTAGTAACCTATGGATGGGGACTCTATAAACAGAAAAGAGAGAAAAGTGAACTTTTAAATTTTTTAGAAAAATTTGAAAACTCCAAAGAGACCTTTGATTTTGAAGATATGCATTTTCAAGAAAACATGCTCAAACCATTTAGCCTCTTAGCCAAAGCTTTTGAAACCTCAGGAGAGTACCCTCGTGCCATCTCTCTCTATCTTTATCTTATAGAAAATATAGAGCATAAAAAAGAACGCCTTGAGATAATGGAACAGTTAGCAAATACCTATCTTCATGCTGGGTTTTTAGAACGTGCCCGTAGTATTTACTTAGAAATTTTACATCTTACCCCTCGAAACAGTAAAATACTCTATGCCTTAGGGTTTATTTATGAGTCTATGCATCAATATGACAAAGCAAAAGAGACCTTAGAACCTTTGCGTAGACTCAATGAAGAGATTGAAACCTTAGAAAACTACTATCACTTCAAATCCCTGATGATGCAAAATGACTTTGAGAGCAATGAAAAAGTCAAACAAATTAAAATGTTGATCACAAAAGATACTTCATTTTATAGAGAAGGTATTATCTCACTTTTTGCACTAGATACAAAAAGTGCATGGGAGATGATAGACGCTACACACATACATGAGCTGATGGATATCTTATGGTTTTTGCCCAGTTCACAACTCGATTTAGATATAATTGCAGCAGATAAAACCCTATGTACTTTATACTATGCAAAGGGATATCTAAAAAAAGAGCTAAGAGAAAGTAACATTTTCACCATAGACCTCTTAGCCACCGCAAGAAAAGCAGGTATTGTCAATGGTGATTTACTTTTTAGCTATTTATGTAAACAGTGTAAACACTCTTTTCCTGTTTCATTTAGCCGTTGCCCTCACTGTATGGCAATCAATTCAATACAAATAGAGGAAAAAATTGCAGAATCACGCCCTAAAACAGATTACTCTCTACTCTGATGGCTCAAGCCTTGGAAACCCTGGACCAGGTGGCTATGGTGGCATACTTGAGTACAAAGGTAAGAAAAAAGAGTACTCTGGTGCAGAAAAACATACTACAAACAATCGTATGGAGCTTCAAGGTGTTATTGAGGGACTAAAATTACTCAAAGAACCATGTACTGTAGAAGTCATTTCTGACAGCTCTTACGTCGTTAAAGCCATCAATGAGTGGCTAGAGGGGTGGGTAAAAAAAAACTTTGCCAAGGTCAAAAATGTTGACCTTTGGCAAGCATACCTTGAAGCTGCAGCCCCTCACCAAGTCCATGGCACATGGGTACGTGGACACAATGGACATCCAGAAAATGAACGCTGTGATGAACTTGCAAGAGATGAAGCTGAACGCATTAAATCAACATTATAAATAAAGGAATTATCTATGAATGACTATAGTCAACTTGAAAAAAGACTCGCTTATACATTTAAAAACAAGCAATTGATTATTGAGGCTTTAACACACAAAAGTGATAAAAAGCCTTACAATAATGAGCGGCTTGAGTTTTTAGGAGATGCAGTACTTGACCTTATTGTAGGCGAGTATCTATTTTCTAAATTTCCAAAATCAAATGAAGGTATTTTATCAAAAATCCGTGCCTCTCTTGTCAATGAAGCAGGCTTTACACTTCTCGCGCGCGAACTTGACCTTGGAAGCTATATCTTTTTAAGTTTAGCCGAAGAGAACAACAATGGACGAGACAAACCTTCACTTTTATCCAATGCATTTGAAGCCATTATTGGTGCTGTGTACCTTGAAGCAGGACTTGAAGTAGCAAAAGAGATCTCCATTAAACTCCTTGAAGAGTGCCACCCTAAAATAGACCTTGACACCCTTTCTAAAGACTACAAAACCGCCCTTCAAGAGCTTACTCAAGCCAGCCATGGGGTTACACCTGTCTATGAACTCTTAGGCTCTTCAGGACCTGACCATAAAAAAGAGTTTGAAATAGCCATACTCTTAAATGACAAAATGATTGCAAAAGCAAAAGGCAAAAGTAAAAAAGAGGGGCAACAAAAAGCCGCACAACTAGCACTCAAGGAACTAAGAAAATGAACACTTTTGGAAAAAAACTTACCCTTACCACCTTTGGAGAGTCTCACGGTAAAGCACTTGGGTGTATTTTAGATGGAGTTCCTGCAGGACTCAAGATAGACGAAGCATTTATTCAGTCTGAGCTTGACCGACGCAAACCAGGCAAAAGCAAACTAGAAACCTCAAGAAAAGAAGATGACAAAATGGAAATTCTTTCTGGTGTGTTTGAAGGGATTAGCACAGGAACTCCCATTGCGATGGTCATCTTCAATGGCAACCAAAAGAGCCGTGACTACGACAATGTAAAAGACCTCTTTCGCCCCGGACATGCTGACTACACCTACTTTCACAAGTATGGACTGCGTGACTACCGTGGGGGTGGACGCTCCTCAGCACGTGAGACAGCTGCACGCGTAGCAGGAGGAGCCATTGCAAAACTAATGCTAAAAGAGCTTGGCATAGAGATACACTCTGGACTTTGTGAAGTCGATGGCATTAAAGCCCACACTATTGACTTTAGCCACGCAAAAACCTCTGATATGAATGCCCTTGACCCACAAATGGAAGCAGCTCAAGTTGAAGCAATTGTGCAAGCCAAAAACAACCATGATTCAGTAGGTGGGGTAGTCCTTACCACTGCAACGGGTGTTCCTGTAGGTTTAGGCGAGCCACTCTACTACAAACTCGATGCCATCTTAGCAGAAGCGATGATGGGTATCAACGCAGCCAAAGCCGTAGAGATAGGAGATGGCATTGCCAGCACCCACCTCAAAGGAAGTCAAAACAATGACGAAATAACCCCAGAAGGGTTCAAGTCAAACCACGCAGGGGGTATCTTAGGGGGCATTAGCAATGGTGACACCATCGTAGTAAAAACCCACTTTAAACCCACACCTAGCATCTTCCAAGAGCAAGAGACTGTCAACACTGACAACGAAGCTGTAGCGTGTAACCTCAAAGGACGTCACGACCCATGTGTGGCTGTACGTGGCACCATCGTCTGTGAAGCGATGATGGCTCTGGTCTTAGCCGATATGACACTACTCAATATGGGCAAAAAAATGGAGCATCTTCACGCACTCTACCCTACAAAAGCGTAGGTTCATCTAGGCACTTTACCCGAAATGTTTTTCGGTGTATGGGGCATCGGTCATACTTTGCCAACGCCTCCATATGGGCTTTTGTCCCATACCCCTTATGTTTCTCAAACCCATACTCAGGGTAAAGCTTTGCTTGAGAAACTATCTCTCTATCGCGTGTCACCTTTGCTAAGATACTCGCAGCACTCACTTCTGGTATTTTGTCATCGGCTTTGACCATCGTTGTCACATTGTCAACCCCAAAAGTACTGTTACCATCAAACAGATAGTCACACCCTTGAAGCTCCTTTTGAATGCGTTGTAAACCCTGCTGTAAACACTTAGAGATGCCTATCTCATCAATCTGGCTTGGCGAAAAAGAGACAATACAATGCCGACTGTTCGCCATCACCAAAGGAAACAACGCCTCACGCTTCTTTTCACTTAACTTCTTAGAGTCCATCAACCCCTCAACCTCACCCGTCAACACCACACCAGCCATCACCAAAGACCCAGCCAAAGGTCCACGCCCAGCTTCATCTATGCCACATAGGGGGTTAGTTTTTTTCATCTGTTTGCTCTTTATTGTTACAAATTTTTATTATCTCTGCCAATCTATCATCCCTATAATAGTACTCTTCAAGTAGTGGAATAATCTTATACTCTAAAACAAATGCTAAATCATCCTCGTTGACTATCTTCATAAAATAGCTATGTCCTATCTGATAATCTTCTCCTAAATCTTGTTTAATTCGTTTATTCAATTTCTCAAATATCTCTTTTGCTGGTTGATAATCAATCAAATTAGCATGAGGCTTCATCTTCAAAAATGTAAACCTTCTACGTAAAGCAATATCAATGAGGGCTATTGATTTATCGGTACTATTCATTGTACCTATGATATAGAGATTTGATGGGATTTTAAAAGGTTTTTTTGAATAAGGCAAAGTGACTTCTAGTTTATCTCTTTTGTCCTCTTCTATAAGTGTAATCAACTCTCCAAAAACTTTTGAGATATTGGCTCTGTTTATTTCATCTATGACAATGTAATATGAGTTCTCCTTATCTTTTTGAGCCTCTTCACAAATTTCTCTAAATATCCCCTTAGTAAGCTTGATATGCCCCTCTCCATTAGGACGAAACCCCTCTATAAAGTCCTCATATCCAAAGCTTTGATGAAAAGTTACAAACTTCACTCTCTCTTTCATATCTGATAGTTCTACACTATCACTAGGTTCATTGGATTTAATAGTATCAAATATCTCTTTATCTGGTTTTCCATCTTCTATTAGGCATATGAGTTTATTTGTGTTGTGTGTTTTTCCTACTCCTGGTGAGCCGTATAGGATGATGTTTTTGATAGCATTATTATTTGATTGTAATAATATTTTTTCTGTTACTAAAGTTTGTTGCTGACTAGTTTGTGAATATTCTTGCATTATTTGATTTATGAACTTAATAATTTCATCTAGAATCTTATCTGTTAAATTATCTATTTGTTCTATTTTGTAATATTTTTTATAAAAACATTGATAACAAGCAGTAATCTCTGCTGGTAATTCATTCCAACTATAATCATCATCTTGTTGTACCCATTGTAATTGTGCCGAATTTTTATCACTTACACCTTTACCAACAACTAAAATTTTTTCATTATAAAAATAAGAAATAATTGGATAGATACCTTGTTGAACTTGATTATTATCTTTTAAAAAAGCAAACCAAGGTTTCTTTGCATATTGTCCTGCCCCAAAAGATATAGCTAATTTATAATCTGTATAGTAATCATTATCAATAATATCAAGAGTTGCTTGAGTATTTCTTTCTATTGCTCTTTTAGTAAATAGTTTAATTTTTTCTTTTAATTCATTTTCGTTCATCTCATCTCCTCCAATCTTCTTTTAATCTCACAAATAAACCCATCATACCCACCACAAAAATCCAAATTCAAACTCTTCATTCTCAAAGTAATCAAATCCTTACCTTTTCCAAGCTCTAAACTATCTTCAATATCCACTAAATGTTTAGGATATAAAAGCATAGTATCTTTTATCCTAAAATTGACTCCATAAACAAACATTTGATACTTATCATCCCTCTTTAAATCACTTCTGCTAGCAATCTTTTTATACTTGGTATCAATTATCAAAGCATCGCTATATATATCAGGTCTTAAAACCAAACTTCCATAATTGCCTTGTTTTTGTAACACCGTTGAACTATCTATCTCTTGATAGAGCCTACCTACAAACTTCTCAAACACCTCTGCCATATCAAACAAAAAAGCAAAGCTTCTATCACTACTTTTTTGTGTCATTGGTATAAGCCTTTGCAGTATCATCAATGCTATCTCAAAACTTGGCTGATACCTGCTACTCATACGGTCAAATTGGATATTGAGCTTTCTAAAATCAACATTGAGATAAGTCACCTCATCAAGTATCGCTTCACATCTATGCAGATTAGTGTAGTTACTGAATTTTTTAAACATTCGTATAGCATACAAGAAAAAACGATTGAGTTCGTTATCCATACTAAACTCATCAAACTCACAATAGATATTTTGATGATAGAAGTTATTGAAATTTTTCTCTATGATATACTTACCTCTTAATACTTTTAGATTCTCTTGGAGTGTAATATACTGCTTAAAAATCCCCTTTTTAAACTCATCTAAAAGTGCATCTGAAAAAAGCCGAATAAAAAGTTCATAAATATGATATTCTTGACTGCTAGATTCTATCAAATCTTCATTTTTGAGCTTTATATCATAAGCATAGATGAGCATATAGATAAAGATATTGAGATTTTGATGATTCTCGTCGGCAATTTTAGGGACAATAAAATAACCTTGATTGGCTACCGATAGAAACCCACAATAGTTTTTTGGCTTGATACCTTTAAAATCCACATTAAAGTAACTGTGTAGTTTAGGGGTGTTTTGAATATGCGCTATGAGTACATCATACGATGCTAACTGTGTATCTATATAACAATTTTCATAAAGATAGACCAACCCCACCAAGACTCCTTTTTCTACATATATGATAGATTATAACAAAATTCTTTTGCTAAACACTTCAAACTTCTCATCTTCCCAATGGTAGTACTATCTTTAATACAATTGATGGGGGGGTTAATTGTTTTCATCTGTTTCCTTTTGAAATGTATATGCTTCTATTGTTTTTGCCAACGCTTTTGGTTCAGGTAATACTCCCTCTAACTCTTGAGGTAGCTGTGTTTTCACACTATAGGTTGAAACACCCATAGGTTGGGCAATATTTTGCAGGGCATACTCTACCTCTACCCCTTTTTTATCTGTACATAAAATAATACCAATAGAAGGGTTTTCATGAGGCATTTTTACCGTATCATTTAAGAGGTTGAGATAAAAATTCATCTTACCAGCATACTCTGGTTTAAACTTTCCTATTTTTAATTCAATGGCTATGAGTGCATTGAGTTGTCTATGGAAAAAGAGTAAATCAATAAAATATTCATTCTCTTCTAGTGTGAGTTTATATTGATTACCTATAAAACTAAACCCATACCCAAGTTCAAGTAAAAAAGATTTAATATTGGCAAGTAACGCTTGCTCAACTTCATACTCTTTTGCCTTTGTAGTGACATTTAAAAAGGAGAGATTATAGTCACTCTTTATCATCTCATCTGCCAATTGGCTCAATGGTTTAGAGAGCGTTTCTTCAAAATTGTGTTGCTTCAGAACCTTGGCATCTCGTGTATAAAGATCACTCTTAATATGATGAAGCAGAAGTTTTCTACTCCACCCCTCTTTGATTGTCATATCAATATAATACGCTTGTTCATCTGCATTTTTACACTTTTGAAAAATAACAATATTATGAGACCAAGGAATTTCTCGCACAAGCTGTGCAAGTTTTGGATTTTCTTTATATGTTACATAAAATATCCTCATTCTCCACAAGTTTGCACTAGAGTATCCACTCTTCACACCAAACTCTTTTTGTAAATCATCGGCTAGCTTCTCTACTACCGATTTACCCCATCCTAAAGACTCCTGTTTTTGCACAATCTCTTTACCAATCTCAAAATAAAGCGTTATCATCGCTTGATTTACTGAGAGTATGGTTCTATTTTTTGTTTGGGCTATCTTCTGTTTTAACGTATCAATAAAATCTCTATAACTTTTATCTATGGTCACTTTTTTGCTCCTCTCTTTTAATCATATCTAGCCTTTACCCCTCCTCTTGCAACACCTCTAAAAATGCCTCTCCGTATCGGTCGTATTTTACCTCTCCTATGCCGTGGATGGCTAGCATCTCCTCTTTGGTTTGGGGTTGTTTACTGCTTAGGTCTTTGAGTGTCTTATCGGAGAAGACAATGTAAGGGGGGATGCCTTTTTGCGTTGCTATTTGGGTACGGAGTTCTCTGAGTTTGTCGTACATCTCTACATCGTAGTCGTCAAAGTAGGTGACACGCTTTTTAGGGGTGGCTTTTTGGACACTGAGTCGCTCTTTTTTCAAGGTGATGGTGTGTGCACCTTTGAGTACCTCTACACCAAACTCTGTGAGGGTATAGACCTTAAACTCTCCTATTGACACAGCACCAAGCTCCAAGAGTTTGTCCCCTATGGTGAGCCATTGGTTTTTAGTGTACTCTTCGCCTATACCATAGACAGAGAGGTTGTCATGTCCATTTTGTAACACACGTTGCTC
>Ga0256843_1000341_pt1 | contig 40153 bp, 39 predicted proteins | sample AlvinellametaG_FD_191572 | JGI IMG/M metagenome (GOLD analysis project Ga0256843, IMG submission 191572) | Pompeii worm associated microbial communities from hydrothermal vent at the East Pacific Rise, Pacific Ocean - Alvinella | ecosystem: Host-associated > Annelida > Integument > Unclassified ...
TTTCTTGCCAAGAAGTATGAATATATCGCAATTGAGGACTTAAATATAAAAGCAATGCAAAGATTGTGGGGCAAAAAAATTTCTGATTTAGCTTTTAGTGAGTTTGTCTCTATCTTGGAGTATAAAACAAATCTAATCAAGATTGATAGATTCTATCCATCATCTAAAACTTGTTCTAATTGTGGGTTTGTTTTAGAGAGACTAAACTTAAAAGATAGAGTTTGGATTTGTTCTGAGTGCAAAACAGAACACGATAGAGATTTGAATGCAAGTATAAATATCTGTAGAGTTGGGGCATCAACTCTTGGTACAGATGGCGTAAGACTGGCTATTTGTCAGCAACCATCGCTTTAAAACCAGAATCCCCCGCATTTATGCGTGGGGAGTATGTCAAAAATCTCGCTCAATTACTCTTTTAAATTTCCCAAAGTAGATATTTTTTAGCTCTTCAAGAGAGATTTTTACATTATCAATTTTTACCTCATCGCCACCGACAGAGCCTATTTTTGCTACTTTTAGCCCCAAATCCATAGCCAATCTCGCAACCTCTTGGAGATTTTCAGGCTCAACTTCAACTACTGCTCTACTTGGAGTCTCCTCAAAGATAAATCTCTCATCTTCAAAGCCACTTTTAGCATCTACTCCCAAGCCACTAACAGCTGAAGATTTTGCAAGAGTTATAGCCAAGCCTCCGATATTGACATCTTTTGCAGACAGAAGCAGTCCCTCCTCATTTGCTTTTACCACAAACTCCCAGAGTCTCGCTTCAGCAGTATAATCAATCTCTGGCAGAGTACCACCAACTACTCCACAAACTTCCTTTAAGTAGAGTGAAGCTCCAAAGCTCCCTTTTGTATCTCCAAGCAGAAGCAAAACACTACCATCTTTTTGGAAAGAGCTAGGAAGCACCTTTTTAGCATCATCATTTACTCCCACCATCGCAATCGATGGAGTCGGATAGATACTCACACCTTCAGTTTCATTGTAGAGTGATACATTTCCACTAACTACTGGAGTCTCCATCGCACTACAAGCCTCTTTTATCCCTTCACAAGCCTTTGCAAACTGCCACATCACCTCAGGATTTTCTGGGTTACCAAAGTTTAAGCAGTCAGTAATTGCTAGAGGTTTTGCTCCACTCATTGCTACATTTCTACCACTCTCAAGCACCGCTAGAGCTGCACCTTTAAATGGGTCAATGTAGCAGTATCTAGGATTACAGTCGCTACTCATTGCTAGAGCTTTGCCATTTTCTTTTACACGAATTACACTAGCATCGAGGCTTCCTGGATGTTTTTGAGTATTTGTCTGCACCATTGAGTCATACTGCTCATAAACCCAACCTTTATCTACCACATCAAGAGAGTTTAGCATCTTCTCAAAAGCCTCTTGGTTTGCCACCTTTTCAAAATCATCGACTGAAATTTTAGAAATCTCTTTGAAGTATTCTGGCTCTTTTATAGGTCTGTCAAGAATTGGAGCCTCCTCACTCACAGGGTCAACTGGAATATCAGCCACCTTTTCACCGTGCCAGAAAAGTTCCATATTTCCGGTATCTGTAACTTCACCAATTACTGCACAATCCAAATCCCACTTCTCAAACAGCTCAATAATCTTCTGCTCTGTCCCCTTTTTGGCACAGATTAACATTCTCTCTTGAGATTCACTCAACATAAACTCATACGGAGTCATCCCCTCCTCTCTAGCTGGGACTCTGTCAAGGTGCATAATCATACCGCTACCACTTCGCCCCGCCATCTCAAAAGAACTACTCGTAAGTCCAGCAGCTCCCATATCTTGGATACCCACGACATAATCGGTCTGGAAAAGCTCTAGACAAGCCTCAAGCAGAAGTTTCTCTGTAAATGGGTCTCCTACTTGCACAGTTGGACGGAGTTTCTTGCTATCTTCTGTGAAACTATCACTACTCATTACAGCTCCACCTAGACCATCTCGCCCTGTTTTACTACCGACATAAATTACTGGATTGCCGATGCCTTCAGCCTTGCCGTAGAAAATCTCATCAGCTTTTGCCAAACCCAGACTAAAAGCATTTACCAAGATATTGCCGTTGTAGCAACTCTCAAAGCTCATCTCTCCACCAATTGTTGGAACTCCCATACAGTTTCCATAACTACCAATCCCCTCAACTACACCTCTTACTAAATGTCTCTGGTATTTGGCTGTGTCGCTATCGCCTTCTAAATCTCCAAATCGAAGAGAGTTCAAATTTGCTACAGGTCTTGCACCCATTGTGAAAATATCTCTCAAAATCCCACCGACTCCAGTTGCAGCTCCTTGAAACGGCTCAATAAAACTTGGGTGGTTGTGGCTCTCCATCTTAAAAACAGCTGCCATTCCATCACCAATATCGATTACTCCAGCATTTTCACCTGGACCTTGAATAACCCAAGGGGCTTTTGTTGGGAAGCCGTTGAGGTATTTTTTGCTCGATTTGTAGGAGCAGTGTTCACTCCACATCGCACTAAATACACCGATTTCTACAAGATTTGGCTCTCTGCCTAAGATTTTTTTGATATGTTCATAATCTGCGTAACTCAATTTGTGGGAGGCTAAAATATCCTCGATATTTTCTAGTGGCTTATTCTCTGACATAGATTTATCCTCATTAAAGATTTTTCTAATTCTACTTAAATTCTCTAAAAAAAGGGCTGGGAGATAAAAAAGAAAAAGACAAGTATCATCCGTAGAGATTCAACTCTACGAAATTTTAGTTCTATCTAAAAACTGCCAAACTCTATTGGCAACCTACACATTCCATACTCCTATCTTCTATACTTTCTGTAGATTTTATCTCTTCTGGAGATTGACTTCTGAGATAGTAAGTAGATTTTAATCCTAGCCTCCAAGCCTCCATATAAATATCATTCAAGTATCTACCGCTTGCTCTATCCAAAGCTATAAAAATATTTAGGCTCTGACCTTGGTCTATCCATTTTTGTCTAATTGCGGCAGCTCTGACTAAAACTTTTTGATCTAATTCATAGCCCGAGATGTAGTATTGCCAAGTCTCAGCAGATAGATTTGGGGCTACGACTGGAGTCATTCCTGAGAGATTTTTTTCATACCATTTACGCTTGAAGATTGGCTCTATTGCTTGGGTAGTACCTGTGAGTATTGAGATTGAACTAGTTGGGGCTATAGCCATCAAATAGCCATTTCTCATACCATCTTTTTTGACCTTTTCTCTTAAATCATCCCAATTATATTTATACCCAAAAATTCCTCCACGCTCTACTAGTTTACAAGCATTCTCATTAGCTTTGTCGATTGGGAAAATACCCCTTGACCAGTTTGAACCATCAAAAAGAGGATATTTGCCCTTTTCTATTGCCAAATCACTAGAGCTTTTTATTGCGTAGTAGCTAATTGCCTCCATTACCTCATCAATCTTTTTGAGGTGTTCACTACTTCCCCACTCAATCCTTGCTTCAGAGAGCATTTGGGCTTCACCCATCACCCCCAAACCAATTGCTCTATTTCCTAGATTTGTCTTTTTCACTTTGGCTAGTGGGTAGAAGTTTAAATCTATGACATTATCAAGCATTCTAACAGCAATTGGCACTACCCTAGCAATATCTTCATCACTATTTATTTTTGAGAGGTTAACTGATGCCAAATTGCAAACAGCAGTCTCTCCATCAATCTCCTCCTTGTCTACTATCCATATTTTTTTGCCATCAATTGAATCCAAGGCAGTAATTAATTTTGCTTTTTTTTCTATACCATTATCAAGCTTGACAAGCTCCTCTTCATCAAAAGTAACCTCTGAAAAATCTTCAAAAACAATCTTAACCCTGTAGTAGTTTGGAGAAGTGTTTTGAAAAATCTCAGTACATAAATTGCTACTTCTAATTATGCCACTATGACTATTTGGATTGACTCGATTGGCTGTATCTTTGAATGTAAGAAAAGGATTACCTGTTTCAAAATAGTTTCTTAAAATCTCTTTCCACAAATCTTTAGCAGAGATTATCTCTTTGGTGATAGTATCATCTGCTTCTAGTTCGATATATCTTTTTTCAAACTCTTCCCCATAAAGCTCTGCAAGCTCTGGTACTTCATACGGGTCAAATAGTGTCCATTTATCATCAGCTTGGACTCTTTTCATAAAGATATCATTTATCCAAAGAGCTGGGAAGAGGTCGTGAGCTCTTCTTCTTTCTTCACCTGAATTTTTCTTAATCTCAATAAACTCCCTTACATCCATATGCCAAGGTTCTATGTAGACAGCGATTGCACCTTTGCGAGTGCCAAGCTGATCAACAGCAATTGCTACATCATTGGCAATTTTCAAAAAAGGCACAATTCCACCAGCTGCTCTTTTGTGTCCACTGATACTAGAACCCATTGCTCTTACTTTTGTCCAATCCCAGCCAATCCCACCTCCAAATTTTGATAAAAGAGCCATCTCTTTATAACCATCAAAGATACCTTCAATATTATCAGGAGTCGAGCCGATATAACAGCTACTTAATTGATGACGAACTGTTCTGGCATTTGAGAGTGTAGGAGTCGCAGCCATCACCTCAAATTTGCTTAAAATATCATAAAACTTTTTTGCCCAGCTTTGAGAATCTAGCTCATTTTGAGCCAAAAACATAGCCACACCCATAAAAAGATGCTGAGGAAGCTCAATTGGATTTCCATCCCCATCTTTTATTAGATATCTATCATAAAGAGTACGAATCCCAAGATAAGTAAATTGCAAATCACGCTCAGGCTTGATATAATCATTCAAATCATCTAAATCATATTTCTCTTTGAGACCCTTTAGGATTCTTCCTTCATCTTCTCCCCTTTGAAGATAATCTCTTAAATGTAGATAACCGGTAAATCCTGAAACCTTGTGGTAAATATCATACAAAAATAGTCTAGATGCTACAAAAGTCCAGTCGGGTCTATCGATATCTATTTTATCTACAGCAGTCTGAATTAGAGCAGTCTGTATCTTGGAGGTGGGTATCATGTCATAAAAGTGCAATTTAGCATCAATTTCAAGCTCACTTTGACTCACATTCTTTAAGCCCTCCACAGCTTTTGATGTGAATTTTTGAATTTTGCTAATGTCCAATTTTTCGACTCTACCGCTTCTTTTGACTACTCTTATCATTCATTTCTGCCTTTAGTGATTTTTTTAGTTTAAAACTATCTTAATACCCATAAAATGGTAGTTTTAATGAACAGTTTTTATATTATCAGAGAGAGAATTTTATCACTCTTAGCTTAGATTTGGCTTTTTTAGGATAGATATTTGATATAGCAATTTTTTTTTGAAAAATTCGATATAAAAATAAAAAACTATCAAAAATTAATAATCCAAAAGGTAGTTAAAAATATTTGAATCTATAAGTTAAAACCAAAAGCAAAAAGCTCTTGGCTAAGAGATTTTATGGGTGACTTCTTAAAATACTTAGAGGGTCTCTGTGTTGTTGCCTAGGTGCTGGAGCTGGCTCTGCATAGTTGCTACTTGGTTCTACATAACTTTGTTCGACTACTTCACCTCTTGTTGGACGAGGAGTAGAATTGTAATTATGTACTCTTTTTGGTCTTATGCCTCCATTTTTAGCAATAAACTCTGCATATCTTCTTTGAACATCCTCTAGCTCATTTAAAAATTTACGAAGTTTTACTAAATCTTCACTACGCTTAACGATGTAGGGAGTTAAATAGATTACCAATTCAACTTTATTTTGTACCTTACCCTCATCGGTAAAAACTCTTCCAATAATTGGAATATCACCTAGAAATGGCACCTTTGAGATACTTTTACCACTTGAATTTTTGATAAGACCTCCAAGAATTACAGTCTCCCCATTTTTGACAATAGCATTTGTTGTTACCTTTCTTTTTGTTGTAGTTGGTCGAGGAGAATCTGATGAGGTACCAGGAACCACATCTTCTACGATTGCATCTACTTTAAGAGCTACTTTATTGTTGCTTGAGAGTCTAGGTTTGACTTTGAGAGTAAGACCAATATCCTCTCTTGACCAGTTATTCCTAATTACATCATCTTTATTTGTACCAGAACTACTACTTGTAAGGACTGAACGAGTCTCACCTACATAAAGCTCTGACTCTTGGTTGTTGGTACAAAGGACACTAGGCTCACTCAAAACTCTAGCAGCCCCATTATTTTGTAGAAGATCAAGCTTTACTCCAAGAGCAAAAAGAGAGTCTACATTTCCAAAGCTAAAAGGATTTTTGTAATCTGTAATTGGATTGCCATTTTGGTCATATTTGGTCTCTTGTGTAGTAATAAATGATAAAAGCTGTTGAGAAATCATCAAAGATGGAGCTCCAAGGTTTGAAGCCATACTAAATAGTCCTCTAGTAGTAATCCCTCCACTCTCAAAACCATATTTAGCTCCAATTTGTTGAGCTTTTCTTGTGCTAATTTCTACGACTCTAGCTTTGATATATACTTGAGGTTTTTCGACATCGATTCTTCTAATAACTTGAATAATATTTTTATACTCTTCACCAGTTGCTAAAACAATCAAAGAGTTTCTCTCCTTATCGCCTACAACCATAGCTTTTTGTGGCTTTTTTCCACCTTTTGCAGCTGTTGGACTCATATTATTCATTTGTGAAACAAGTTTACTAAGAATTTTCTCCATATCTTCCACATTTGAGTTGGCAAGTGGAATTACATAGAGTTTTTGATCGATACTCTCACCCTTTTGGTCAAGTTGCCTCACAAACCTAGCCATTCTCTCTACATTTGACTTTTTACCAACAATAATCACAGAGTTACTTGAAGCATCTTTAAAAATACCTACTTTTTCACTAGGAATTGTTTGAGGAAATAGAAGTTTTGCCATATTTAAAGCATTTGTATAGACATCCTTTACATTAGCATTTTGAAGTTTGATAATCAAAGAGCCTTTATCTCCTGCACTCTCAATCGAATCAATTAGCTTTTTAATCGCTTTAAGAGTCTTTGGATAAGCAGTTACAGCTAAAACATTGTTCTCTTTGAATGATATTACTTTTGCATTTCTATGAAGGAGTGGACGAATTTTGGCTCTTACTACTGAAGCATTTGAGTTTTTTAGAGGAAAAAGAACCGTCTTCATCGTCTCACCTTGGACTTGATTATCGACCTTTAGACCCATTCCTGCTGCTTCGCTAGCCTTTACTACTTCCATAAAATCACCATGGTCAACTAGCGCATAACCCTTACTAGCCAAAATAGAGTTTGCAAGGGAGAAGAGAGACTCCTTTTTTATCGGCTTTGTAGCAATAAAATTTATCTTACCTTGCAAGTTTCCATTGATAAGAATATTTTTATTTGTGATTTTTCCAATCAATGTAACAAACTCTTGCACACCCATATTTCTAAGATTCAATTTAATGCCATCTTGCTGACTAGTAACTTGAGGGTCATTGCCTCCTCTTCCTTGAGCATTTGCAACTAGTGACAAAAATATAACCAAAAATAGTACTTTACCTAATCTCATATTCCAACTCCACTTCATTATTTCCTCTTTTTACCTGTAAAATTAGATTATCCAAACCACCAATATTAGAGAATATTTTCATAGGAAGAGAGTAGCTCTTTACAGCTTCGCCATTAATTCCTGTGATAATATCACCCTGTTGCAATCCTAACTGATCAAAGATACTCCCTTTTTTTATGAATCTTACCCTAAAACCTTTGAGAGTTCCATTCTCTTTATAGTCACTAAGGGCGATATTTCTCCAGATTTTTCTCATATCTTTGCTATACTCTTGTATCACTGTTCGTGGCACAATTTTCTCTCCATCTTCTTCTTTGATTGGACTAGGACCACTTGTCCTGCTACTTTTGGAGTTATGACTACTTTTTAAAGATGATGTAGAGTTACTTTTTGTCAAGATATATTGATCAGATTGGACTTGATTTTTTGGCAATTCTAAATTATACTCTTTGTTACCTTTTTCGAGAATAACAGATCCAGAATTTACCTCTTTTAGTTTAAAGCCAAATAGTTTTTCGCCAATTGAGACAACTTTTGGCATTCCCCCCTTTGAGATAATAGCAATACTCTTTTTGGGGTCCTTATTATCTTTATAGATTCCTTCAAGAGTCAACATCCTCAAATTTATACCTCTTTTTACTTTCTTAACAGGAGCCTCTTTTTTTCTTGTAGGAATTGCTACTTTAAAAGGTGTGTAAAGAGATGCTTTATAGTTATCTTCTGCTACATTAACCCCAATAGATGGTAAAAATATAAAATTTACCAGACTCCAAACAAGCTTAATAATAGCAAATGTCAAAAGAGCCAATAAAACAGTGTTTATAATACCTTTAAATTTATAGATTTTGCTCATAGTACCATCCATTTTGATCTTTTTTGAGATAGCCTCTAATCGGAGCGATATTTGCATCTTTGTTAAAGCGTAGAATTATTTTTTGCTCTGTTATATCAATTTCTCCTTGAGCTATTCCCATGCTTCCTTGAATAAAGATTGACACCTTCAATGGATCCCAAATTGCATAATTGATTTTTGCACTATCTACAGATATTGGGAGCATCCTTTTGATACTTTGTGTTGGGATAAAGTTTGTTAAAGTTACATCATTGTAAAAGAGAAGAGTCAAAAGAGAAATCTCTTGAATATCTCCTATATAAGTATTTTCCACATAAACTTTTGCATTTGATATGGTAACTCCTATAGGATTTTCAGAGATATTTTCATCAGAGAGAACTACTCCATTTTTTTGAAGCTCGCTTTCTAAAAGATAATAAAGACTCTTTTTGGGAGCAAATACCACAAGTGCGACTATGACAGACAAAAATATAATAAGACCTTTCTTTACCATTTGCATCTACACTCCATATCATATTTCTCCCCGTTTGAGTCTACATCTAGAGTGATAAATCTCACAGGTAGGGAAGATAACTTAACTAAAAATCTGTTTAAAGTTTTTATCTGCACATTAGAAAGTTTGATATAGGCTTTTTTATGAGAGACTCTAAACTCTTTAATCTGCTCCGATTTCAAAATATTTTTTAATCTCTCTACCCTTCTATTTATATCTTTTTTTTCCCAAGTGCTTTTGAAATTCAAGATTTGATTAACCTCTGCCTCAGTTTTTGCTATCTCTTTTGAGCGTTCATTTAGAGTGGAGTTTTTATTCCATGAGTAAAGCAACCCAAAAAGCATAAATAGAAAACTTGCTATCAAAATAATTTCAACATAAGAGATTTTTCTCATAAAATTGCCTTTTTAATAACTAAAGTAGTTGAGCTTTTTTTATCCACCACAAAACCTAATTTTTTTGCTACTCTCTTTAATCTATTTATATAATTGGATTTAGCGCTAATTATAGCTTGAGCCTCTTTAGTATTAATCTTGAGCGATATCACTTTAGAATCTCTTGTCACAAGTTTGCCAATACCTCTTAAAAACTCTCTAATTGCCCTTTGCTTTTTATCTATTTTATTATATTTTGAGTAGATATTTTCTCTTGTAATTGAACTCCTTAGAGATGGGAAATCTGAGATTTTCTCCTCTAAATGTTGCTCTAGCTGAGAATAAGCAGAGTCAGCTTTGATGCCATCTATCCACCAAGCAGTCCCAAATGTCGCCATTACTATTGAGCTAAGTATCGCTAGCTTAGCATCGATACTACCACTACCTAGTTGTTTGAATTTAAAATTAAAACTCTTTTCTGGCTTTTTTAAGGAAGTGATTGGTAGGGTTGGTTGATTTTCATCAATCAAGTTTACAGGTACTAAGGTAACAATATCATTAATTACACTCAATGCCTCTTTTTCACTTAAAATTAGAGGAGCTTTTTCTAGTTGTTCTTTAAACTGTTGAGCAAAATAGATATGACCAATTTGTTCAGGCTTAAGACCCTTTCTTAATAAGAGTTTTTCTATTCTTTCAGGATTATAACCAATAAATATCCAGCCATTATCGTATTTCATCACTTCATATGCTAGCTCACTTCCTAAAGAAAACTCTTCAAGAACAGAAGGAGCAATCTTTTTGGCTTGGAAAGCATATTTTATTGGTAATTCCCTCTTTTTCATGATATAAAGTTGAGGGGTGATTACCAGATCAAACTTTTGGTTGCTTGTAACATCCCCCATATCCCTAAATACAAACAAGAGTTTATTGTTGTTAGATGTTCTGAATTTCAAAGCTAGATATCCTTTTATCAATATAGTTAAATTTTATAACATAGTTATTTTCTCTAAATCCATAAGTAATTGTACACTCCATAGCCGTAGAGAGTTTACTATTAAACAGCCACTTATATCTATCCTTCTCCTCGCCAATCCCTTCTAAAAATTCATTCATGCTTCCCAAAGAGTAGTTTTCATTGACATAGTTTTGATCTACATCAAACAAAAATGTGATTAAATCTTTGGATAAAAAATCAAAATCTAGACCGTCCAAATCCTTATTTAAAGGGGCAAAAGTAAAATATTGATCCCATTTAATTTTGTATACATTTTTATCATCAGCTTCAAATCTATATCTATTTAAGATTTTATAAAAATCACTTTGAGATATTGTAAACTTTTTTCTCTTGATATATGATGAGATATTAAAATATCCACTATAACCATTCAAATACTCTTTAATCATTACAAAAAGCATCTCTCCATCCCTCAACTCTGCTTGATCACTGAGTTGGTCAAATAGATTTTTGGCCAAATTAAATCTATTTGCATACTTCTCTTTGTCTTCTAGTCCTAACCAAGCAATATTGATACGATCTAGCAGAGGTTTACAATCTGCTGCAAGACTTAAAGCTCCATCCTTGCTCTGAATGATTAAAGGTGTAGAGTAGATAATTTTGAGCTTCTCTTTTGAGACTCTTTTCCCAAGCTGTTTATCTAAAATATCTTTTAAATCTTTCATCAAAAGATTTGCTTGGATTACTGCACTCTTAGACTCAGCTTTTTTTTGAGCAATACTAATGTAATTAAACATTACTCCCATTAGTGCCAACATAGCAGTAATTACAGAGAGTGTAATTAATAAAGATATCCCTTTTCTTAATTTTGCTATACTTTTCAAAGCCTTTTTCCAATTCAAATGTTTTTAGTATAACTATAGAAGTATTATACTAAAAAATATGATAAATTAATTGAAAAGGTAAAAATATCTTTAAAAGGATGGTATAATGGGAAAAAAACAGTCAAGAAAAGCATTTAGTCTTCTTGAATTACTTGTAGTTATTTTAATTCTTGGACTACTTGCAGCATTTGTTGCTCCAAACTTAATTGGAGCTGGAGAGAAAGCTAAAAGAGATTTAGTTTGTACACAGATGAGTAGTATTGCTCAATCATTAAAAATGTTTAAGCTTGATAATGGATCTTATCCAGATACTGAAGAGGGTTTAAAAGCACTTCTTTCAAATCCAGATGCTGATAAATATCCAAACTACTCTACTCAACCATATTTAGAGAAGCTTCCAAAAGACTCTTGGAGAACAGAGTTTACATATCTAAAAAAAGAGAATGGTTTTGAGTTGATCAGCTTTGGAGGTGATCGCAAAGAGGGCGGAGAAGGTGATGCCGCAGATATTTACTACTCTAGATGTCAGAAAAAATAGTCAAAAATAGGGGAGCCTTTACACTTTTAGAGCTTATAGTCGTAATTTTTTTACTTTCTTTGCTCTCCTTTTTTGTAGTAAGCAATATAAAAAAGACGGATGAAAAAAGGGAAGTAAAAGGAATAGCAAATCTAAAAAGTATCGTCAAAGGTTCTAATAAATATCAAGAGCTTATTTGTCTAAAGAGTTGTAAAGAGTGTTTTTTGATAGATGAAAATCTCAAGCCTAAAAAAGTAAAAATAAATTTAGGCGCTATAAGAGCATACATTTTGGATGATACTAACCAGCTTACATCTTTGGATTTTGGGAGAGTAAAGGATGAGAGAGTCTGTTTTAGATTTATCTTTTTCCCAAATGGAAGTACTTCCAAAATGATCATCGAGAGTGGGGGAAGTTTTTATTATATCCCTTCATTTTTTGGAGAGATTGAAAAATTTAGTTCATTGAGCGAAGCTAGAGAGTATTGGACAGAAAATAGTTATCTTTTGAGAGGAGGAGATTTTTACTAATGAGACGAGGATTTACACTTATTGAGATTTTGGTCTCTGTTATTTTAATTTCAATTGTAATTTTGGGTATTGCCAAGATTAGAAATCAAAATATATCTGTAGCAAAATATATCTCTCAAAGGACACAAAGCGAGCTAAGCAATACTCTCTTTTTGGATAAAGAGAATGAGAAATTTAATAAAAGCAAAAAGGATGCAGCTACACTACTACACTCCTTGGGGATCAAAAAATTCAAAACAAAATCTGTATTAAAAGGGATAAAAAGAGAAATCATAATCTCTCAACCTATCCCAATTAATGAGTTACCACTACCACTTAGACTAAAATCTTTTGTTCTTAGAGGAGAGTTTTCTGCAAAATATTATCGACTATTTTAGTATTATTTAGTTAATAGTTTGCAGTCAGCATCATTTGGATTTTCACAAACAAACTTTGCTCCATCTAGTTTGAATCTAACAGATTTACTAGAGGATAGTTTAAACTCATAAACTCCACCTCCTAGTTCTGTCCATCTATCAGATAATCCATAGTCTAAAAGAGAGTCTACATCATAAGTACTATTAAAATCTCCTCTTAAGATTCTTTTTTGCTTTTCTGTCGATAAAGCTGCTCTAATTGCGGCTACGTCTGATTTACCTTGAGTAATTACTGCATCATCTCTTGTTGCTGCCAACTTTGGAATCGCAACCCCAGCTAAAATACCAATTATGACTATTACAAAGATAAGTTCAATCATTGAAAAACCTCTTCGCATACAATCTCCTTTCTCTCAAATATCCTATTTTATTATAAAAAACTCTCAATTTCAAGTCAAATAACACATTTCTTTTGATAGTTTGATATCAGCTTGAGCTTTAGCAATCTTGAATTTGACCATTTTAGAATAGATCTACATCTTGAGGAACTCGAACTGGAATAGGCTTTTTAATCGGTTTTGGCTTAATTATTTGAGTCGGCTTGGGGGCTGGTTTGGGAATGGGTTTGGGTCTTTTAGGTTTTTGGGTATGTTTTGGGTAGACTCTTTTTATTGGCTTTGGTCTTTTTGGTCTTGTTTTTTGATAGATAGTTCTTGTTGATGTTTTGTTCTTTCTTTTTTTAACCCTATTTATTCTTACTCTTTTTTTACGTTTTAGCCTATTTTTTTTTCTTTTTGCTAGCTCTCTTTGTCTTCTAAGCAACTCTTTTACTTTTTTTGTTCTCTCCTGGTGCCTAATTTTTAACAACTCTTGATTTCTTTTTTGCTCTTTTTTGAGTTCTTTTTGGCGATGAATAGATAGATTTGGTTTCAGATAATCTAGCTTGACAAGGTCATCTACAATATCATGAAAAGTAGGCACAGCAGACTTTGAAGCAAAGTAGTACTTATTTTCTGTAGTTGGTTCAATCGCCAAGACACCAATCGTATAAGCTCCACCTTTTCCATCATTTGCAAACCCAAAAAATGAGCTATTATATCTTTCTACATATCTTTTTGCCCCAAAATCGTAGATATGAGCAGTCCCTGTCTTGCCACCTAATTCTAGCCCCTCATACTGTCCAGCTTTGCCAGTTCCTCTTTCTACGACAGCTTTTAAAATCTTTTTTATCTTTAGAGCGCTAGATTCGCTAATGACTCTTCTTTTTTGACGACTATTCTTAAGATAAAACTTTTCGCCTTGAAGGTTCTCAAAATAATCAACAATACTAGGAGTCACCTCTACTCCACCGTTATTAAAAGTGCTGTATGCTCGAAGAAGTTGCATAAATGTAAGTTGCATTCCATAACCGTAGGATTGATTGGCTTTGTCCACTCGATTTCTTAGGAGTTTTTCACTCTTGACTCTACCTCTTAAATCGCGTGGAAGATCTATTCCTGATGGTTCTCCCAGATTAAATCTCTTTAAACCATCATGAAAATCTTTGGCACTCATCCTCCAGACAATCTCCGTAATACCAATATTTGAAGAGTGTACGATAATATCAGTAGCTGTAAGGTTTTTAAATGGTTCATCATCTCTGATTCGATATCTTCTAGTAAGAGGCAAAATACCATTGTGAGTATTTATTAGAGTGTTTGGATTTACAATTCCTAGCTCAAAAGCAATAGCTAAAGTAATTGGCTTCAAAACAGAACCAGGCTCATAAAGATATTCTGTAAATTTTGGCTGTAGCTTTGGGATATCATCTTTTGTAATATGACTTGGAGAGTACCTTTTATCGGTTGCAATTGCTAGGATTTTACCGCTTTTACTCTCCATTACTGCTGCTATTATCTCTTTGGCTCTGACTCTTTTTTGAATCTTATCGATGGTCATCTCCACCCTTTTTTGGAGATTCATATCTATATTTAGATGGAGATTAAATCCATCGATTCTCTCCCCAATTTTGGATGTTTTGCTACTTACAATTATATTTCTAGCAATATCCCTTTTACCCTGAATTATACCGTCAACTCTACCAAAGAGATATTTATTATACTTTTGCTCTAACCCCTTGACACCATAAAGAGTTTTGACATCTTTTTTTATCTCTACAATATTATTTTTCTGTCCTACCACTTCACCTCTGATGCAATCTATTGCACTTTTTATTATGCTGGAGTTCCAATCTCTACTTTGATTAAGACTCTGGTAGACTTTGACTGCTCTATTTTTTATCACCTTTTGACGCACATAGCCAATAATAGGAGTAAGAGTATCACCAAAAGGATACTCTCTAATTTCTCCTTCTTCTAAAACATCCAAGCCATAAAGTATACTCTCTCCTCTTGAGTTGAGAATGGGTTTAAAGACACTAAGTCTCCTAAATTTTCTTGCCAAACTTTTTAGATAGATTGAGGTTGTAACATCTATATTTTTGCTTAGTGTGACATAGCCTTGTCGCTTAGTTCCATCACTTTTGTAGATTTTGTCTTTTATCTGTTTTTGAGGTATTTTACTATAAATGCTAAAGAGTTTTATAAAAAGCTCTTCTTTTTCTGGAGATATACTCAATGGATATATTTTTGCTTTGTAGCGTTTTGTAGATTTTGCAACAGTAAATCCATCTTTTGAGACTATTGAACCTCTTAATGCTCTATCATGAATAGTACTTACTTTTTTAGGGAGACGACGCTTTGAATTTAGTATTGAGTCAATACCCAAGAGAAAAAATAGAACAAGAAGAATCATAACAATAAATAGAATAAGTAGTTTTAAGCTTCTATCAGTATCATAAAATTGATAACCTTGCATCCAATCCCTAATTATCTAATTATTGCCTCAACTACCAAAAACGGACTTGAAAGAGCTTTTGTTAGCCTAAAATAGAAAATATTTTTTACTATTTTATCCAAAGCCCCTTATTTCTCAAAATAGATTTTATACTATGGTAGAGAGTTTTGCTTATTTTTAATTTTAGCAAAGTTCAAAAGTAGATTTTAGACAAAGTTAATTTAAATTACGAAAGGTATAATTTCGGAAGTTTTTTAAGTGGTGACCCCTAGGGGACTCGAACCCCTGTGGCCAGGATGAAAACCTGGAATCCTAACCGCTAGATGAAGGGGCCTTCTTTTAAGAAGGTTTGAAGTTTCTCCTTCGTTTTGTGGGAAGTATTATATAGGCTATTAACTTAAAAAATGCTTAAATTCTAGCAAATTGGAGAAAAAAATGCAAAAAAAGTTAAAAAAATCGATTTTATTGGCTACAGCCTCCATAATCTTGGGAGCTTGTAGCTCAATCAGCCCTAGTCCAACACCTCAAAAGAGTCTTTTTGTAGTCTGGAAAAGCCCATCTCTAAAATATGCTGACCAAGGTTTTTTATATATTCAGCCAAATAAACTTAAATTTGAAATCTACTCTAGTGGTCAACCTGCTCTGAAACTCTCTATTGTATCGACTCAAATCTGTACAGGACCTCTTTGTATGAGTAAAAAAAGCTTTAATGCTAAATATCTATCAAAATATTATCCTCAAGATACTTTAGAATCTATTTTGCTAGGCAAACCTATTTTTGGTGGTCAAAATATGCAAAAAACTAATGATGGTTTTACTCAGCATATAAAAAGTGCTAATTATGATATAAATTATAAAGTAAGTAATAGCTCAATTGAGTTTATCGATAGAGTCTCAAATGTCATAATTAAAATCAAAAATCAAGGATAAGAGTTGAGCAAATTTGTAGGAGCGCATGTAAGTGCATCTGGTGGAGTAGAAAATGCTCCACTAAATGCCAAAAAGATTGGAGCAAGAGCTTTTGCACTTTTTACTAAAAATCAGAGGCAGTGGAGAGCCAAACCACTCTCTCAAGAGAGCATCTATAAATTTAAGCAAAATCTTGAGGATGCAAATATTAGCGTCAAACATATTTTGCCACACGATAGTTACCTCATCAATCTTGCTCATCCAGAGTCAGAAAAGCTAAAAAAATCTAGAGATGCTTTTATTGATGAGATTCAAAGATGCGCTCAGCTAGGACTAGATAAATTAAACTTTCATCCTGGTAGTCATCTGGTAAAAATTTCTAAAAAAGAACCAGATTACGATAAGATTATGGAAGAAGAGGAGTTTAAGGCTCTAGAAGTAGTGGCAGAGTCAATGAATTTGGCAATAGAAAAGACTAAAAAGCTTGGAGTCAAGCTGGTCATAGAAAATACAGCCGGACAAGGAACCAATCTTGGCTATAAATTTGAACATTTAGGGTTTTTGATAGAAAAAATAGAAGATAAAAGCCGTGTTGGAGTCTGCTTGGATACTTGTCACACTTTTAGTGCTGGATATGATTTAAGAACTCAAGAAGCTTACACCAAAACTATGGATAAATTTGATGAGATTGTGGGCTTTGAGTATCTTTCTGGAATGCACATTAATGATTCAAAAGTCAAATTAGCCTCTAGAGTTGATAGACATCACTCCCTTGGGGCTGGAGAGATTGGTTGGGAAGCTTTTAGGCTAATAATGAATGATTCTAGGATGGATGATATTCCACTAATTTTAGAAACTATTGATGATAGTATCTGGGCAGAGGAGATAAGAAAGCTTTACGCTTTGATTGAGTAAAAAAGGATAAAAATGCAAGATTTAAGAGAGTTTGGTTTTGGTGAGATAAATCATCAAAGATACCAAAAATATAACAAACCGTATAAAATTTATGCTGAGCTGATTGATGAGACCACAGCTAATCAATTTGAAGATATTTTAAAAGAGGATTTTATTACTCAAGCATCACTTATGCCAGACGCTCACGCTGGTTATACTATGCCAATTGGTGGGGTTTGCTCTACAAAAGGTGTAATAGTGCCTCAATTTGTTGGATTTGATATTGGATGCGGGATGTGTGCGTATCAAACAGACTTTTCAAAAGAGGATATTATCTCTCATTCAGAAGAGATTTATAACTTAACAGTAGAGAGTATTCCTCTTGGCTTCAAAACTCACAAGACTCATCAACCATTCAAATATGATTTGGAGTTGACTAGTTTTGCTAAAAGTGTATTAAATAGTGTAGGTCTAAGACAGCTTGGGACTCTTGGAGGAGGAAACCATTTTATCGAGATTGGAGCAGACTCAAAAGATAGAGTTTGGATTATTATTCACTCTGGTTCTAGAGGTTTTGGACATAAAATTGCATCTTATTATATGACACAAGCTTATTTACAAAAGTATCCTACAGATGATATTTTGGAGGCTAGAGTTAGAGATTTTGAGGAGAGAAATAGAATTTTTAAGGAGAAGAGACCTCAAAAGTATGAGAAATCTTTAGAGAAGTTTATTAATAAACAAAAAATTGATATTCTAAAGCGATCCAATCCAGATAATATCAAAGGAATTTACCCTTTAGATGTGGATTCTCAACTTGGAGCTGATTATATTTTAGACCAAAATTTTGCTCTATTTTTTGCTCTAGAAAATCGTAAGAAGATGATAGAAAAGGTTCACCAAATCATAAATCAGACTTTAAAAGCTAATCAAAAGATTGAGTTTGAAGATGGAAATCGCTTCATCAATAGAAATCATAATCACGCGGAGTTTGAGCCTAGTCGAAAGGAGTGGATTCATAGAAAAGGTGCTACCCACGCAAAAGATGGAATGATGGGTGTAATCCCAGGAAATATGAGGGATGGCTCTTTTATAGTCAGAGGAAAGGGAAATCAAGAATCTTTGGAATCATCATCTCATGGAGCAGGTAGAGTTATGAGTAGAAAACAGGCTCAAAAAAGTATAAATATTGAAGATTTTAAAGAGAGTATGAGAAATATCACAGGAACAGTAGATATAAATACACTCGATGAATCCCCATTTGCATACAAAGATATTTTTGAGGTGATGGAGCTACAAAAAGATTTGGTAGAAGTAGTCGAACATGTACGTCCGCTAATCAATATCAAAGATAACTCCCCAAAAAGATTCTAGTTTTGAGAACTTTATCTTAATAGAATTAAAAACCATCAAAAACCATCTCCCCACCTTCAATTATAGCTGATGAGGTGGGGCTATATTTTTATCTTTTGCTTGCTAAGAATCTCTCTTTTTCATTTACTTCTCTACAACTAATGCAATATTTTGCAAAAGGTTTGACTCTAAGTCTTTCGATTCCTATTGGCTCTTCACACATCTCGCAGACACCATAAATACCTTTATCTATCTTTTCAATAGCAATATCGATCTCTTTTAGTTCATTAAAAAGCTGTTCCATAATTCTATTGTCAATATCAGCATCAGCCACAAGAGTCGCCAAATCACCTTCATCTTTTGGCTCTTGTTTTTGAGCAATTAAAATATGCTCTTTTGCCTCTTCTATATTTTTGATTACCTGCGTCTTCTGCTCTAAAAGTTCAGCTTTAAAGTCCATCATCTGCTCTTTTGTCAACACTTTAAACTCCTAATTTTTGATTTTTTTATTTATGGTATGGATGATTATTGTTTATACTCAAACCTCTAAAAATCTGTTCCATAAGTATAACTTTTACCAATTTATGTGAAAGTGTTATTTTACCAAATGAAATAGTTTTATTGCTTTTATCTATAAACTTTTTTTCAAAACCATACGCCCCGCCAATAAAAAAATTTACCTCACTTTTATCTTTGAGAAGCTTAGCAAACTCAAAACTATCCACCTCTTTGGAGCTTGGGTCAAGAGCTATAGAAAAACCCCTTTGTAGATGTTTTTCAAATAGTCTAGAGTATATCTCCTTTGCTCTTTCTGGTTCAGAGATTTTTTGCAGACTTTTATCAAAAAGTTGAATTACTTCAATTTTTGCATAGTTTTTGGATATCTTTTTGAAGTGTTCTATTAGTGGCTGGTAGAGTTTATCTTGTGATTTTTTTTCGATTATATAGATGTTTATTTTCATTTTTGCTCTTTTTGTAGAAGTTTCATCTTTCCAAAGGTTTTAATCGCTACATCATCACAGATAAAAGAGTGATTGTATGGATGTTTTAGCTCTACTGTCTCAAAACTATCCAAGTCGAATCTCTTTTTCATATCTTTTGCAAAAGTGCCAAAAAGTATTAAAGTAGGATTTTGCTCTTTTAGCTCTTTGAGTAGATTTTTTATAAAACCTCTCCAGCTTTTTATATGACTTTTTGATTCATTTTTGGAGGTAAAAATCAAAGCTGTATTCAAAAGTAAAACACCATTTTTTTCAAAGTTTAGTCGAAGCTGGTCGATACTATTTATTAGGTCATCTTTTTTGATTTTTGCAATAGCATCTTGAGAGAGATTGTCACAATTTAATCTACCATCAGCTACAAGTGCCATCTTGATAAAATTTCTCAAGCTTGTTGCTCTGTTTACATCTTTTGAGAGTCCTTTTGGAGAGAAAATAGCCTCCACCCTCCCATCAATAAACGCATAACCTGTAGCACTCTCTGCTCTTGGATAAGGGTCTTGACCAAAAAGAATATATTTGACTCTATCTTTTGGAAGTGTGACAAAAGTATTAAAAATACTCCCCTTTTTTGGGATATAACCTGTGTCATTTTTCAAAAACTCCAAATATTCACTATCAAAAGCACTCAAACATTTTTTTAGAGTCTCTTCCCAGCTCTCATCTACTCTAGCCAACATCTCTTAACACCTCATCAACAATAATCATTGCAAAAAAGATAAATCCTAAATAGCCATTGACTGTAAAAAATGCTCTATCAATTTTGGTAAAATCTTGGTGGACTAAGTAGTGTTCATAGCCTAACATCAAAGCAGAAACTGCTATTGCTCCCCAACCAAAGAGTCCTAGATTTGCACTCCAGACAAAAAGACCCCAAAAAATTATAGTCAAAATGTGTGATAATCCAGCCAAAATCATAGTATTTGTAGCTCCAAGCTTAGAAGGGATTGAGTGGAGATTATGAGCTTTGTCAAACTCCATATCTTGCAAACTATAAAGTAGGTCAAACCCTGCCACCCAAAAAGCCACTCCAGTAGCCAAAAATAGACTCCAAAGTGTTATCTCCCCCTTGATGGCTACTACTCCAGCAATTGGAGCCAGACCAAGAGAAATACCAAGTACAAAGTGAGCAAAAGCAGAAAACCTCTTAAAAAGAGTGTAAGCTCCAAGAATTATTAGGATTGGAAAGGAGAGCCAAAAAGCAAGAGAGTTTATCATCCAAGCCACAATTACAAATAAAATAGCATTAATAGCAATAAAAGCTAGCATCTGTTTTTGAGAGACTCTACCATCAACTGAGGGGCGATTTTTGGTACGAGGATTGAGCGCATCGATATCTCTATCTAGATATCGATTGACACCCATCGCAAAGTTTCTGGCAAAAATGGATGCCAAAAGCCCCAAAACTAAAAGTCTCCAACCAAACCATCCACCACTAGCTACTACCATAGCAATAAAGATAAATGGTAAAGAGAAAATAGAGTGTTTAAACATCACTAGCTCATTAAAATTTTGGAGGATTTCTCTTATTTTTGACATCTTTTACCTCTTTTTGGATTGATTATTTGCCAATATTGCAATTTAAAACCTCCTTCAAAATTGCTTCTGAGAGAATCTCTAACGTATCAATCATACAGATTTTATCATTATTAAAACTCTCAATTATCGCTTTTTGACTAGGATTTTTAACTGCTACTACGATATTAGTTTTGGTCTCCAAAGATGTCAAAGCATCCACGACCATTCTAGTAGTTGCTGGGTTTTGTATTGCCAAAATAACAGATAATGCCTTGTCTACATCAAAAGATTTGAGAGTATTGACATCTGTAGCCTTTGCCAAGATGACAGGTTCTCCCTCATCTCTTGCTTTTTGGAGAAGCTTGTAGTCATGTTCTAATATAATGTAAGAAAGGTTTAGTTTTTTTAACTCTTTAGCCAATCTCTGTCCAAGTGGTCCATAACCAATTAGAATAATATGATTTTTGTAGCCGTCAGAGATAATCGAAGGTGCCTCAAAGTGAGAACTACTATCAAAGATTTTATCTGCTATCTTTTTGAGATTGATAATTACAAAAGGTGTCAAAATCATACTAAAGACGACTGTAATTATTAAAATCTGATTTAAAGTAGAATCTAAAATACCATTTTGGGTAGCAAGTGCAAAAATGGCTAAAGCAAACTCACCAATTTGCATCAAAGCAAGAGAACTTTTAAGGGCTGTCCTTTTTTGGGTAAAAGGAATAAGAGACAAAAATATAATCAAAGCTTTGATACTCATGATTCCAATAACCAGCAGGGCAATAATCCCCCAATTATCGATAAAAGTCCCAACTTCAATGCTCATTCCAATTGAAACAAAAAAGACGCCAAGAAGAATATCTCTAAAAGTAAGAAGGTCAGACTCAATTCTATATTTAAACTTGGTCTCTGAGAGTGTCATTCCTGCCAAAAATGCTCCAAGAGAGAAACTAAATCCAAAAAGATGTGCTAAATATGAGAAGCCAATAACAATCATTAACGCTGAAATTAGAAATATCTCCTCAGACTCAGCAGAGAGAGTCCAGCGTAAAAATGGTTCAAGAAGATATTGACCAATCAAATACAAAACTACAAGTAAAGATACCGCATCAATTGCTGTCCAAAGAAGCATACTTCCTATTGATTGGTCTGTATTTGAGAAGATACTAATCATCAGGAGAATCGGGATGACAGCAATATCTTGGAAAAGTAATACTCCTACTACAACACGCCCAAAACTACTATGAATCTCATTTTTTTCTGTAAGCATCTTTAGGACAATAGCAGTAGAAGATAGAGCAAGAGCAAAACCAATGATAATTGCGCTCTTTAACTCAATCCCAAAGACTTCGTGACTCAAAGCCCCAAAAAAGTTACCAACTATTAAAACCTCCATCACCCCAAAGAGAAAAACCTCTTTTTTCATAGATTTGAGGTGGCGAATAGAAAACTCCAATCCAATCATAAACATCAAAAATACTATTCCAAATTCAGCAAGAGTATGGAGAGACTGACTATGCTTAGCACTATTTAAATCAAAAATGTGTGTAATAATACTGCCAGCAAAGATATAGCCAATGACAGTTGGAATCTCCACCTTTTTTAGTAGTACATTTAAAATAATTGAGATAAAGACGGTTGTTAGAATTATCGCTAAAAGATTATCCACTACCTAACTCCTACAAAAAGTATCCAATATCCATCGTTACTTCAGCAACAAAAGTCTTAGTTACTTTGCCACCAAATCGATAGATACCATCTTTAAACTCTAGATAAAGCTCTTCATGACTTTTTGGGTAGACGACACAAAGCTCTCTAGCATCACCTTCTTCTTTTGCTCTGACATAACAAGCAGTCATCCCTGTACCACAAGCTAAAGTTTCATCTTCTACTCCTCTTTCATAAGTCCTAACATACATCTCATCAAAATCAATAGTGTAGATGTTGACATTTGCATTATATTTTTCTCTTAACTCTCTTGCCATCTTCAAATCAAACTCATCAATATCATCTACTTTAGCCACAAGGTGTGGGACACCTGTATCAATCAACCACCAGCTCTTATCAAATTCTTGGATATCTTTTTGGAGGATTTTTGGCTCAATCATATCAGTTACTACATAATCTCCATTTACCTCAGAGGTAATTACTCCAGCACCTGTTAAAAATTCACAAGAGTTGTTGATAGAGATTCCTCTTTCTACTGCGTAGTGGGAGACAGCTCTTGTAGCATTCCCACACATTGAAGCAACACTACCATCACTATTATAAAACTCCCACTCAAAATCGTAATCTTGATGAGGAATAAGTACTACTAGACCATCAGCTCCTACACCTTTATGGCGGTCACATAAGATTTTTGCAAGTTCACTTCTATCTCTTTTTTGATTATCGTGAAAAATTACAAAATCATTTCCACTTGCATCATATTTAGTAACGACTAACATCAAAATATCCTTAAAACAATTTTTGAGCGTATTTTATCTAAAAAGGTGTATGAGTATTAATGATTTTTGGATAAAATGAAAGCAAGTACAAGAGTATCTTGCATTTTGCATGGTGCATCGCCATGTCTGTATAGAGTCTATCAAAGCATAATTAGCTCACTCTTTACTATTACAGGTGCTAACATCTATATTCGGTTTTGAGAGAAATCTTGTAAAGATAAAACTCAAATATAGATGTTGCACCTGTGTCGAGTTGAGTGAACTAATAGTTGAATCAACGAAGACTCTTGTACTTATTTTTAAACTATTCTTAAGCATAAATCTAAGCTCTTTTAAAAATTAAAATTTTACCATCCTTTTATTTCTATTTTAATCTTAAATAACTCTACAAAAAATATAAAAAATTATTAATTTTAGCTTTGAAAAAATCTCTATTTTTAAACTAAAATCAAAACCCAAAATAATATAAAGCAATAACTTTTTTGCATTAAAAAATATCGTTATTTTGGAAATATATGTGAGAATAAATTCCACATATTCAGTACTAAATTAAGTTTAAAAACTGTTTTTGTAAGCAAACTCTACAGCTTTTGATATAATCAAAGTGATGACAAATGGAGGTTTTTTTATGAAGCTATCAAAAATATATCTATCTTTTACACTATTTTTCACTTTTTTATCGGCACAAGATATCAAAATAGATAAAGAGTTGAAGAGTTTTGTTGTTGATGTTATGGGTAAACCTTTTAAGGTTGAGAGGTCTCAAGATCCTGAGCATAGGCTCAAAAATAGTTATACCAAAACATCAAGACCGTGTCCTCCATTTTGCATTCAATCGTTTGAACCTGTCAAGGGAATTAAGACTATTGGTGAGATTGAATTAATAAAATTTATGCAAGGAGATATGTCTGAAAATAGAGGGATTTTGGTAGATGCTAGGATGCCAAAATGGTATAAAAGAGGTACAATTCCAGGAGCTATAAATATCCCTTTTTCTATCTTCTCAAAAGAGAATGGTGAAGTATATATCGATAAAATTCTTCCATTACTTGGTGCAGACAAAAAAAATGGCAAATGGGACTTTTCTCAAGCCCAAAGAATGGTGATTTTTGATAATGGTCCTTGGTGTCAGCAGGCATCCTTGGCAATCTCAAACTTAGTAAAGCTTGGTTATCCAAAAGATAAAATTGAGTACTACAGAGGTGGGATGCAGTATTGGCAGATTCTTGGATTTAGTACCTTTAAGCCAAAGGAGTAGTATCTAAATGATAAAAAATATTATTATTCTCTTTTTAATCTTTAGTTCAATTTTATTTGCAATTACAGATAAAGAGTTAGGAATTAGCATAGATTTAGCAGGAAAACAGAGAATGTTAACCCAAAAAATGGCAAAAGAGACTCTGCTTATTTTGATGGATAGTCAAAAGAAACAAAATATTAAAAATCTCTCAGAAGATATCAAACTCTTTGATAAAACTCTCAAAGGTTTAATTGCAGGTGATGAAGAGCTAGGACTTGTACCTGTAGAGGATGATAATATTCAAAATCAGCTACAAAAAGTGATGGAGCTTTGGAATCCTTTTAAGAAGGCGGCCAAAAAGATTGTAGAAGGAAACGCTTCTCCTGATGATTATAATATGATTGTTTTAAACAATAATCTTAAACTTTTAGAAGAGATGAACAAAGCCGTTTATATGTACGCATCTTTGGCAAAAAAGGAAGAAAACCAGACTCTAAAAATGGCAAATAATATTAATTTAGCCGGAAAACAGAGGATGTTGACGCAAAAAATGGCAAAAGACCTTCTTATAGCATCCCTGGCATCCCCAAAAGATAGAAAACCTTATGAGAAGGATTTTCAAGAATCTAGAGAACTTTTTAGTAAGACTATAAATGGTTTGATTAATGGAGATAGTGATTTAAATTTACAAAAAACTCTTCTACCTGATATTAAAAATCAGCTAGTAGTAGCAAAAAAAATCTGGGATAGAAAACAGAAACTTTTTGATAAGTCTCTAAAAACAAAAGATAAAAATAAAGTAGTAGATGCGATATCAACTTTGGATAAATTGAAAGTGGAGATGGATAGAGCAGTAAAACTTTACACCAAATCTATAAATAAACAAAAACAGAAGAAAAAACTATCAAATATTGTTAAAGAGTATATTGATAATAAAAATATTATGAGGAAGCTTGTGAATTTATCTGGTAAACAGAGAATGCTCACTCAAAAGCTTACAAAATTGACAATAGAGTGTGTACTTCACATCAATAATAATGCTAGCTGTGAAAAGATAAATAGTTCAGTCAAAGAGTATGAAAGAGCAATTGTTACTTTCGTTAAAGGGAATAAAAATAGAGGACTTCCTCCCACAGAGGATAAAAAGGCTCTATTACAGATAAAAAAGATCATCTCTTTATGGAAACCTTTTGCAATCTCACTTAAAAAAATTGCACAAACTCAAGGTAAAGATAAAAATGCTCTAGTAAATATTTTAAAGAGTGAACAAAAACTTCTAAAAGAGTCTGATAAGCTTGTCAAAATATATGAAAGTGGAGATAGTGATCAAGATTATTTACAAAAAGCTAGGCTTCATATAGTCAATATTGCAGGAAGGGAGAGAATGCTCACTCAAAAGATGACTAAAGAGAAGTTGCTTTGGCTAAAACTCTCAAGCCAAAAACAAAAAGAGAAGATGCAAGAGACGATGAAACTCTTTGAAGAGTCTTTGAATAGTCTTTTGCATGGGAATAAAAAGAAAAATCTCCCAAAAGCTACAAATCCTAAAATAGTAGCCCAACTAAAAAAAGTTGAGGAAATTTGGCAAAAAATCAAACCTCTCTACTTAAAAGAGAAGCTATCAAAAGAGGAGTTGGAGTTGCTAGTCAAAGTAAACCCTATCTTATTGAAAGAGATGAATAAGGCTGTAGATTTGATGGAAAAAGAGGTTGAGTATTAAAAAGGTGAGTAGTGATGAGTGACTTGTTGGGAGGTTTTTGTGGATAGAGGAAATAAGAGTCTAATATATGTATTAATTACAGTTTTAGTTATAGTTCTTATAATAGCAATTGGTGTAATTGTTTATATGGGTATGAAAATGATGGATATGCAAAATGCTCAAGCCAACACCAAAACAGTACAAAAGAGTACTCAAGAGAAGATTGATGTCCAAGAGCAGGTAAAAAAGGCTATCCAAGAGGAGATGAAAGAGATTAAAAAGCAGATGCCAAAAGATGAAAATGAGCAAAAAAGCTCTTCTAGTCTTAAAAAAGAGGATATTGCTACTATTGTTGGATTGGTAATGGCTCAAATGCAACAAAAGCAAAAGGAGCAAAAAATACCTCAATCTAATCTAGCTACAAAAAAAGAGAGTAGTGACAGTTTGAACTCTCAATTGAAGGAGTTGGTAGATTCTCAAGATAATACAGTAAAAAAGAGTAAAGCCAAGAATAACACTACTTCTACAAAAGGTGATTTAGAAGATGGAAATGAGCTTGATAATCTACTTACTGCTTTGGAGAGTGTAGACGCTGACAGTGTAGATGAAGATACAGGAGATGGTGAGATTGACCTTGATTCTTTGAATCTAGATGATGTCAAAGCAAAAGATACCAAAAAGACTCCAACAGCTGATACTTATAATAAAGTAGTAGTAGAGGATAATAATACAGCAGATGAGTTGGCTCAACTTGGAGGTCAAATCGAACAGCTCGTCCAAAAAACCTCAAAAAAGGTGAAGGAGGAGAGTGAGTATGAAAAGAGAATGAAAAGAGAAGTCAAAGAGCGAAAAAATGCAATGAGGACAATCGTCGTAAGAAGAGGAGATACTCTTACACTAATCGCAAAAAGAGCTTATGGAAGTGGGAGAATGTATAAAAAACTCTTAAGAGCAAATCCTAGCTTGAGAAAAAATCCAAATCGTATCTTTGTTGGTCAAAGATTAAGAGTGCCAAGATAGGAGAGATAGAAGATGGTCTTAAAATTTATAAAATTGATATTTTTGGTTGTTATCTCTCTAGTTTTTGTGAATGCAAATGAAAATGAAAAACTGGTGGTAAAAATAGGCAAAAAGCTTCCATTCTTTTATATCAAACAAAATGGTAAATTGATAAAAATAGAGAGGATTCAGGATGTAGGAAATCGTCTTAGCGATGATTTTACCAAAACTTCTAGACCCTGTCCTCCCTACTGTATCCAGCCAATAACTATAGCTGATGGTGTCAGAACAATTGGTGAGTTGGAGTTGATAGATTATGTCAAAGATAAAAATACTGTCTTAATCGATGCTAGACCAAAGGAGTGGTATGATTTGGAGAGTTTACCAAAATCTATAAATATTCCAGAAAAAGTAACAAGAGTAGAGAGTATCAGAGATAATCTATTTAAGATTTTAGGAGCCAAAAAAAGCGGTGATGGGTTTGATTTTAGCAATGCCAAAAGATTGGTAGTCTATGGCAATGGTCCTTGGTCGCCAGAGGCTAGTAAGTTTATCAAAAATATGCTAAGGCTTGGTTATCCAGCAGATAAGATGCTCTTTTATAGGGATGGTTTGCAAGGATGGAAAATTTTAGGTTTAACTACTGTTGTAAGAAAAGCCGAGGAGATAAAATAGTGAAAATATCTCTTCTTTTTCTATTTATTTTTGCCTCTTTTGGTTGGAGTTGGAATTTATATCCAAGTTATCCACGTTATCTAAAAAGGCACTCAAAATATGTGAAAAACTTCTTTTTCAAAGCCAAGACCAATGATAAAATCGTAGCTCTTACCTTTGATGATGGACCAAATTATCATACAAGAAGACTCATGAAAGTCCTCAAAAAGTATCAAACCCCAGCCACATTTTTCTTAATTGGCAAAAATTTGAGCAAAAAATATGATAATCTCTTTAAAGAGGCTCTTTTTGATGTAGGGATGCACTCATTTTACCATTCACACTTTAATAGAATTTCGCAAAAAAGAGTAGATAAAGACTTCAAAAAAGCAATTAGAGTTTTCAAAAAACATGGTCTTTCTACAAATCTTTTTCGTCCTCCATTTGGTACTGTAGATAAAAAAGTCTCAAATGCAATCAAAAAGTTTGGTCTAAATGCGATAATGTGGTCAAATGATACAAATGATTGGTCAAAAAAGAAGAGCTATTCAAAAGTGATAAAAAACCTTAGTGCTGGGGATATTATTTTGATGCACGACCACTCTACTAGCCCTAAAAATCTAGAAAAATTGATAAAAAGCATTAAAAAGAGAGGATTTAAAATCGTCCCCCTTAGAGAACTAATAAAAAATAGCACTCTTTATCCTCAACTTTGAGCAATTTTCCAAGTCTAAAGCCTTAAACCATAAATTAAGCTCTTTTTAGCTATTATCCCCCTCAACATTTTTAAAAACCCTATTTTTTGAAGGAATAAGAGATGAAAAGAACTTATCAACCCCACAACACGCCAAGAAAAAGAACTCATGGCTTTAGAGCTAGAATGAAGACTAAAAATGGTCGTAAAGTGATCAATGCTCGTAGAGCAAAAGGTAGAAAAAGATTAGCCGTCTAAAGAGTTTTTCTAGCATAAAAGATAAAAGAGATTTTGATAGAGTATACAAAAGAGCAAGTAGAGTATGGCATACAGACTCTTTTGTACTCTTTTATCTAAGTAAAAATGAGAAAAAAGTAGCTTTTGTTGCTAGTAAACGAGTAGGAAAAGCAGTAGCTAGAAATAGAGCAAAAAGAGTCTTAAGAGCCCTTTTTTTGGAGCAAATTGATAGATATAGAAGTGGAAATTATATTTTAGTAGCCAAAAGTGATATCTTAAATAGAGACTTCAAATATCTAAAAAAAGCTTGGCTAAATAGTTTGAAAAGATGTAAACTCTACCAAAATTCTCAAAAAATAGAAGAATAATTCAATTTATAACTTATAAATTATCTCTTTAATCTAATTTTTAAAGGGTATAATCTCCCACAAAAATTGAGGCTACATAGTGCAACGAATCAAAAAAGAGTTTAATACTTCATCAACTACTATAAAATCTAAAATTAACATGATAAAAGGTAATATTAAATGTTAAAGATATCTATAGTTGTCCCTATTTTCAATGAAGAAAAATATATCAAGATATTTTTAGACTCAATTATTGAGAGTGATTTTGACAATAATAAGATAGAAATTTTGTTAGTAGATGGTGGAAGTAACGATAAAACAGTAGAAATTATCAAAGATTACCAACAAAAATATCCATTTCTAAAGCTTCTACACAACCCCAAAAAAATAGTTCCAGTAGCAATGAATATCGGGATAAGAGAGGCAACAGGAGAGTATATTATCCGTCTTGATGCACACTCAAGCTACCCAAAAGATTACCTCTCTAAATTGATTGAGTATCATCAAAAGTTGGATGCTTCAAATATTGGTGGAATCTGTAAAACGGAAGTCTTAAATCTTACACCTGTATCAAAGGCCATAAAAAGAGTTTTGACATCTCCATTTGGTGTGGGAAATGCTATTTTTAGATTGGGAAGCAAAAAAATTCAAGAGGTAGATACTGTGCCATTTGGTTGTTATAGACGAGAGGTTTTTGAGGAGATTGGGTTCTACGATGAGAGACTAGTTAGAAATCAAGATATTGAGTTGAATAAACGGCTAAAGAGTGCAGGTGGTAAAATCTTGCTTGTGCCAGAAATCGAATCTACATATTTTGCAAGGGAGGATTTTAAGAGCTTCATTAAAAATAACTTTGCTAATGGTAGATGGAATATATTGACACTCTATCTAACCAAGAGATTAAGTTCTCTTAGTCTCCGTCATTTTATACCTTTGATTTTCTTGTTATCATTAATCCTGCCTCCTCTTTTTGCTCCAATATTTAAGTGGTGGTATATTGTGCCTCTATTATCTTTTAGTAGTTATTTGGCTTTGGTTATAATTGTATCAATAAAAAATCTAAAAAAGGGTGATAGCTTCAGAGATTTTTTCTACTTAATAGTTGCTTTTTTTCTTTTGCATACAAGTTATGGATTAGGTTCACTAGTAGCTATTTTTGAAATTCTAATAAAAAGTATAAAAGGAGTATTTGATGAAAAAGGATAGTAATAAAAGCTCTAGCCCAAAGAGTAAATCTACTGTAAATAATTTGACCCCCTATGATGATGTGGATAAAAAACAGTTAATTGTTTTGATAATTTTTGCTTACTTATTTAGTATTGCAATGAGGTTTATCTGGGTAGATTGGGCATCTGAGAATCCATCATTTTTCTGGAATGGTGAATTGATGATAAATACAAATGATGGTTACTTTTTTGCTAGTGGAGTACAAAAAGAGCTTTTTGGTCTTCACCTGGATAACCCTAGAGTCCCTGATATTTGGCATTATGGAACAGTCTTTTTTAGTTATCTTTTGGCTAAATTTACACCATTATCTCTTGAGACCACTATCCTTTATATGCCAGCTATTGTCTCATCTTTGGTAGTTGTTCCTATTATTTTGATAGCAAGACTCTACAAAGAGACATTTTGGGGATTTTTTAGCGCACTTTTGGGAGCAATTATCTGGAGCTACTACAACCGAACGATGGTTGGCTACTACGATTCAGATATGTTTAGTGCAATGGCTCCAATGTTTATACTCTATTTTCTCATCAAATCTACTATTGATTTAGATATAAAAAGTGCCTTTTTTGCATCTTTAGCAATAGCTATTTATCCATTTTTGTATGACCAAGGTAGAGCAATTATATTTGCTATGGGGATAATTTATGCTATTTATATGATTTTTTATCATAAAGAGGAAAGCATAACTTATAAATCTTTAATATTAATATTTTTGGCTCTTACTCCTTTTCACCTACCTACTCCTTATGGGTACTTAGTTCATATTATATTGCTCAGTATAATCTATTTTATTTTTATTAAAGAGGAGAAGCTTGGAGTGGAGATAGAATTAGAACATCTCATCTACACTACAGCAGTATTGTTTATAGCTTTTCTAATTTTTGGTGATGTTGTAGGGTTGATTTGGAAAAAGGTTTCAGACTATATTATTGAAGGAACAACAGATAAAGATGGTTTACACTTCTTTGCAGTAAATCAGACAGTAAGAGAAGCTGGTAAAGTTCTATTTTTTCCAGTAGCAGAAAATCTACCTTATCAGGCAAATATTGCTCATAGAATGATGGGTTCTAGTATCGGTTTGATATTGGCTCTTTTTGGATATTTGGCTCTTGTTTGGAGACACAAAGCTTTTATTTTGGCTTTACCATTGATTGGTATTGGAGTTTTTGCTCACTGGGGAGGGCTTAGATTTACGGTCTATGCTGTCCCAATTGCTGGAATGAGTGCTATATTTTTATTTAAGATTCTATCTGAGTATATAGAGCATAAATTTGCAAAAGTGGCGATTATGGGTGTGGCTACTGCTTTGTTACTTGTACCAAATATAAAACATATCCAATCGTATCTAATTCCTACAGTCCTTAATAAAAGTGAGGTTTCAGACTTAGACAAACTAAATAAAATAGCATCCTCAAAAGATTATACTATTGCTTGGTGGGATTATGGATATCCAATCTGGTTTTACTCTGATACTTCTACACTAATTGATGGTGGAAAACATAATGAAGATAACTTTTTGGTATCTACTATCATGCAGAGTGATTCTCAAATATTAGCTGCTAATTTGGCTCGACTCTCCATTGAGACTTATGTGAAATCTGGCTACAAAAAAGTAACTGAAGAGCTTTTTAAGAGGCAAAAGATAAATCCAAATGAGCTTTTAGCAAAGCTAAGAGATAAAGATTTCAAACTTCCTCCAAAGACTAGAGATATCTATCTCTATTTACCATACAGGATGTTTAATATCTTTCCTACTGTAATGCTTTTTGGAAATTTGGATTTAACTACTGGAGAAAAACTAGGAGTAAGAAGATTTATAGTTACAGCTCCAGTCAAAAAATATAAAGATGTAATTGTACTTTCAGATGGCACAAAATTTGATATGAAAAAAGGGATACTACTTGCTGGGACAAAAGAGGTTCCAATTCGTAGATTTGTTATTGCTTCTGTCAAAAAAGACTCTTCAATCTCAAAAGCGGTAATAAACCATCACAAAAGCGGTTACTACACAGTACTATTTTTGAAAAGCTATGGAAGATTTGTAATTATGAGTGAAGATGTCTTCAACTCAACCTATGTGCAGATGTTTTTGCTAGGTAATTATGATAAAGAGCTTTTTGAGTTGGTGGTCAAATCACCTTATAGTAGAATTTATAAGTTAAAAAGATAAAATGGCACTTAGTAGATTTCAAAGAGTTCAAAAGAGAAGTTTTGATATTTTGCTCTCTTTTGTTGGCTTGACTTTTAGCTTGCCAATAATATTTTTAGCTTGGTTGGTAGCGACTATTGAGACAAGGAGTAATGGCTTTTTTATCCAAAAAAGGGTGGGTCAAAATGCAAAGATGATAAATGTAATCAAAATAAAAACAATGAAGCCCAAAAGCCAACACTTAGGTACAATTACTACCAAAAATGACTCCAGAATTACAAAGAGTGGGAAATTTTTTCGCAAAACAAAAATAGATGAACTTCCACAACTTTTTAATGTATTAATTGGTGATATGAGTTTGGTCGGACCTAGACCAGATGTGCCAGGCTATGCTGACAAACTAAAAGGAGAAGATAGAGAGATTCTCTCACTTCGACCAGGAATTACAGGCCCTGCTACACTAAAGTATAAAAATGAAGAGGAGCTTTTGGCAAGTGTCAAAAATCCAAAAGAGTACAATGATAAAGTAATTTGGCCAGATAAAGTAAAGATAAATAAAGAGTATATAAAAAATTGGTCATTAAAAAAAGATATAAAATATATTTGGGAGACAGTTTTTGGCTAAGAGAATCTTTTTATCGCCTCCAGATATGGGAGGTAATGAGTTAAAATATATTAATCAAGCTTTTGAGAGCAACTATATCGCTCCTGTTGGTGAGTTTATCGATAGGTTTGAGGAAGCATTGCAAAATTATACAAAATCTCCATTTGCTCTTGCTTTAAGTAGTGGAACTTCTGCTATTCATTTGGCTTTGAGGTTGGCAGGAGTCACAAGAGGCGATAAAGTATTAGTTTCAGATTTTACATTTATTGGTTCTGTCTCACCCATTCTTTATCAAGGAGCTGAACCAATTTTTATAGATGCTGATAGTAGTTGGCAAATCGACCCAAACCTTATCGAAGAGGCTATAAAAAATGAGTCTCCCAAAGCTTTGGTAGTAGCTCACCTTTATGGTCAAAGTACAAAAATAGATAAGATTATTACTCTTTGTCAAAAGTATGGTATCACTCTAATTGAAGATGGTGCAGAGTCTTTGGGTGCAAAATATAAAGAAAAAGAGCTTGGTACTTTTGGTAGATTTGGTATTTTATCTTTTAATGGCAACAAAATAATCACTACAAGCGGTGGCGGGGCTTTGCTTTGCAAAGATGAAAATGATTATAAAAGAGCAAAAAAACTCTCTACTCAAGCCAAAGAAGATAAACTATGGTATGAACATAAAGAGCTAGGTTATAACTATAGAATGAGCAATATTTTAGCAGGAATTGGTCTAGGGCAGATGGAAGTTTTAGATGCTAGGGTTACTAAAAAGAGGGAGATTTTTAGCTGGTATAAAAAGGAGCTTGATGGTGTCGATGAGGTAGAGTTTATGCCTGAAATTCCAGACTCTTTTGGGACAAGGTGGCTCACAACTCTATCTGTAGGAAGCAATAATCCTCTTGAAATTATTGATGCTCTCTCACAAGAAAATATAGAGTCAAGACCTCTTTGGAAGCCTATGCATTTACAGCCTCTCTTTGATAGTGCAAAATTTTATGGCTCAGGTGTGGGAGAGAATCTCTTCAAAAGCGGTCTATGTCTTCCAAGTGGGACTAAATTAGAAAAAGAAGATATAAAAAGAGTCTCTGATATTGTAAAAAGATGTCTAAATTAATCAAAACACTTCTTAGACCCACCTTCAAAAAGAGAGTGCTATTTTTTTTAGTAGCCGATACGATTTTATCAATTATGACACTTTATGGTGCCTATCTTTTGAGATTCAATTTTCATATTAATATGGAGTTTTTTCATAACTTCTGGGATATGGTACTACTTTTTACATCAATCAAGCTGGTATTTATGACTATATTTTCTCAGTACACAGTTGTCTGGAGATTTTATAGTCTCAAAGATGCCAAAAGGTTACTTTTTGCTCATATTTTGACATACGCTTCGATTGTCATTTTGTACTTTCTATTTAAAGATTTTTTCCTACCTTTTCCAAGAAGTGTAATCATAATAGATTTTTTTCTCTCTTTTGTAATGCTTTTGGGCTTGAGAGTACTAAAGAGACTATTTATCAAAAGTACACTCCCAAGCGATGTAGACTTTAAACCTACACTTATTTTTGGTCTCAAAGATTACTCTACAATCAAAGCAGTTTTAGATAGTGACATCTCTTTGATTCCTGTTGGGATTGTGGTGGTCGAGCCTGAAAATTTAGCTATAGTTGGTGGACATGTCGATAATATCAAAATATATTCAAAAGAGGAGCTTCCAGAGCTAGTCAAAAAGTTTGATGTCAAAAGTGCAATCATTACCAAGAAGCTAGATGCAAAAACTCTTTCAAATCTAATTGATGAGCTAAAAAGTTTAGGAGTCATAGAGCTAAAAAAGATAAAACTCCTAGAAGATGGAAAAGATAGATTAGAAAATATACAAATAGAGGAGCTTTTGGCTAGAGAACCAAAAGATTTAGATACCAATGCCATATCTAAATTTATCAAAGATAAAAGAGTCTTAGTTACTGGTGGTGGAGGAAGTATCGGCTCACAAATTATCAAAGAGTTGCATCACTTTGGAGCAAAAGAGATAATTATTGTAGAAAATAGTGAATTTAATCTCTACAAAATATCTCAAGAGCTAGAGACTCTTGGAGCTAGATTTGTGCCTATTTTGGAGAATATTTGTGACAAAGAGGCAATAAGAGAGATTTTTGAGAGTTATAAGATTGATATTATCATCCACACAGCAGCCTACAAGCACGTACCACTTTGTGAGTTTAATCCCAAAAGTGCAATCAAAAATAATATCGTTGGTGCTATGAATATTTTTGAGCTTGGGGTGGAGTTTGGTGTCAAAAAGATTGTAAATATCTCTAGTGACAAGGCTGTACGTCCTACAAATGTGATGGGTGCTACCAAAAGAGTAATCGAGCTTTTTGCTCAAAATATTCCATCAAAAGATTCTGAAATCGTCTCAGTAAGGTTTGGGAATGTCTTAGGAAGTAGCGGTAGCGTGGTGCCTAAATTTAAAGAACAGATAAAAAGTGGAGGACCAATTACAGTCACTCATCCAGAGATTACAAGATATTTTATGCTAATTGATGAAGCTTGCAAGCTAGTACTCCAAGCCGGAGCGATGGCAAAAGGGAGAGAGCTTTTTATTTTAGATATGGGAGAACCTGTAAAAATTGTAGATTTGGCTAAAAAGATGATAAAACTCTACGGAGATGGTGAAGAGATTGAGATAAAATTTACAGGGCTAAGAGCGGGAGAAAAACTCTACGAGGAGCTTTTAATCAATGATGCTGAGTGTAAAACAAAATATGACTCAATTTATATCGCAAAAGCTTCTAAGTACGATTTTGAGAGGCTAAAAATAGAAATTCAAGAGCTTTTAGAGGCAAAAAATCCAAAAGAGGTTTTAAAACGAATCATTCCAGAATATCAAACTAAAGATTAAATCTAAAAAAATAAAAAGGATTAAAAATGACGATACTACCAGCAATTGATTTGAAAGATGGTAAGGCAGTAAGATTGACCAAAGGTCTGATGGAGAGTGCAAAAATCTACAGCTCTGAGCCGTGGGAAGTAGCAAAGCATTTTGAGGAGCTTGGGAGCGAGTGGGTTCACCTCGTCGATTTAAATGGAGCTTTTGCAGGTGAACCAAAAAATTTGGAGCAGATTAAAAGAATCAGACAAAACACTTCTCTAAAACTAGAATTAGGCGGTGGGATTAGAGATGAAGATACGATAAAGATGTATCTTGACTTGGGAATTGATAGAGTGATTTTAGGTTCTGTAGCAGTAAAGAATCCACAATTTGTCAAAGAGATGGCAAAAAAATATAGAGTAGTGGTTGGAATCGATGCAATTGATGGATTTGTAGCTGTTGAAGGGTGGGCAAAGACTAGCAAAATGAGAGCTACAGAACTAGCCAAAGAGTTTGCCAACTGTGGAGTAGAAGCTATAATTTGTACTGATGTAAGTCGTGATGGAATGCTAAGCGGTGTAAATATAGAATTTACCCAGTCGATAAAAGATGCTAGCAATCTAGAGACTATCGCAAGTGGTGGTGTCAAAGATATTGAAGATATCCAAGCTCTAATTGATGCTAAAATTGATGGCACAATTGTAGGAAAAGCTTTTTATGAGGGAACTTTAGATTTAAAAGAGGCTTTTACTCTAGCAAAAAGAGGGTAAAATCTCGAGGGTTTCCCCCTCAAAATCTAAATCTTGTAGAAAATTTATAGTTTTAGAAAATTAATTTATAAGTATTGTATACTATTAGATTTCATAGTAGATGGTGGCGCGGGGCGGAATCGAAAAGCTAAATCTCTATAACCATAATATGGAAGTTTTAGAGATTTATTTTAAAGTCATACCCACAAGAATACCCATAAATAAAAATGAACCCCTCAAATTTGAAGGGTTTATCTGGAATCTATCACTCTATCCCTCACACTCTTAACTATTCTTGTCTTATCTTCAATTAATACAATTTTATACTTTCCCTCAGAGCTTACTGTGATTTTCCAAAGCTCTTTACACTCATCAAACTCAATCTCCTCCAGTGATACACTCTTGTTAAAATACTCTTTTGCTATTTTTACAGCCTCTTTCAGTTCCATTTTCTCTCATCTAAACAGCCCTCTCTAATTCAATTGTGCTAGTAAAAGTAGAGTCTGCTGTATGTGTTACTTTTGTGATTAGATAGGTATCATCTGCCTTTCCAAATCCCATTATGACACATTTTACTCCAGCTATTATATTTTGCCCCTCAAGAGTGATAGAGCCAGTCTTAGTTTTTGCGAACAACTGCTCCCACTTTGCTTGAGCCATTGCCTTTGCTTCATCTTTGCTTTTGTACTGCTCTTGTATCAAATGCTCATTCTCTCCAGCTCCTACTTTGACCTCAAGAGCTTTATTCTTTTTTGTGCAGTGATACTTTGCTTTGACCGTTTCAAATAGATACCTTCTTGATAGTTTGAAGTTCCAGCTTTGAGCGTCTTTTGCAAAAATGAAAAATATCACAGGAGCTTGGGATTTTTTCATAAAAATTAGAGTATTACCTTTGATGTTGAAAATAGCATTATATTTTTTTGCAAACCTCTGAAGTAGTGCCAAATCACTCTCTCCTCTTTGGTCTACATGCTCCAGCTGTGCATCAAAAGTACATTTGCTCTTTAATCCATTTCTACCTGCTATTTTTCCAACGAGTCCACTCAAGGTAGTCTTTTGATAGCTCTCATTTCTCTTCTTTTTCATAGATGCAGAAAAAGCCGCAGAGGTAAAAAGCACACTCTCCCCGTGGTCAGAAGTGCTAATAGATTGGAGAGTGTAAACCCCAAACATCCACATAGCCCCCTCTTTGTAGCCCCCAAAAGCTGTAACAAGCGAGGGAGTCTCAATTAGAGCTGTAGAGCTTTCGCAATTTACCTTTAGGGAGTCGCTCTCATCCTCTATGCTGTCCTCTACTACCACTCTCTCCACATTAGAGAAGAACACACTTCCAAAAACTTTCACAAAAGGTGTTAGCATTATTCCCATAGCACTATCCCTTTACTCTCTTCTTTCTCTTGCTCTATTTTGGGAATTTTTATAACTGTCCCCTCTGGAATAATAGGTTTATTTAGAATGTATGGGTTTGCCCTTAATAGAAGTTGAGTATATTTCACATCTCCCAAAAGCTTTAATGTTAGCTGGTCTGCTCTGATAGGATTTCTAACCTTAAAAAATTGCTCCAATTACCGCTCCTATTATTGAGTTAAATCCAAAGCCTCCTGTAGCTCCCTCTTTGAGAGAAATACTGAAGTCTATTTTTACGGCTCCAGAGTTTGATAGAAATAGCTCTTTTTCTGTTGATACATTGGTGATTACTACTTTTTTTGATATTCCAGTAGCTGTGGTGAATCTTACAGGCTTTTTTGCTCTTGCCATTTGATGGAGTATTTCAGCATTGAGATTTGAAGAGGCTATAAACCTACCTTTTATTTTTATCTCTTTATTTGAGCCTTTTGTAGAGTGGTATCTTGGCTCTCCTCCGATTGGCTTATACTCCCCAAAATGTGGGCTTGTGGACTCTGAAATCCCCTCCATCACATCTGCCTCAAATAGATAAAAACCTATACTACAAATCACTCATACTCCTTTGAGAACTTTCATATTTTGCACTAGCCAAAGCTCTTCTTACAGCTCCTTCTACATCTTGATCTGACTTTGCATTGTTCACCGTTACACTTACATGGTAATTGTGTTGCTGTGGTCTATTTGCAAGTGTTTGAACTGTAGCCTGTGTAGCTTGATATTGGGATTGCAAAGCTTGAACTGAACCTTGAAGAGCTTGATATTGAGCTTGAAAGCTTTGAATAGAAGCCATTATTTGCTGTGTATCTTGAGAATTTTTTTCACCACCTTCTCCTCCACTCATTGCACTTTGGAGTTGATTTGGTTGCCCACTTGCTATATTCAGGGTTGGCGTACTGGTGATATATTGAGGCTTCTCCTCTCCAAAGTGGCTAGAGATAGGAGGTTTTATCTGGTTTTGCTCGTAGTCTATTTTAGAAAAAGCCCTCTCCCTTAGTCCAATATCAATGAGCTTAGAGGTACTTAATTGTGAAAGTTTTATCTCTTTAATTTTGCTCTCTAGTAGAGTCATTGCCCTAATGATTGCATCTTTTTGCTCTTGAGTCTGAGCTGTTTTTAGGGTCTGTTTTAAATTTCCAAGAGAGGTTTTATAGCCTTGCAGTATCTCTTTTTGTGTTTTAGGTTTCGTACTTTGAGGAGCTTGTAGCTTTGGATTTTCTATTTTTTTGATAGCACTTTGAGTTTGCTTTAGCCTTGCTTGAAGCATCCTAATTTTTGCTTCATCACTTTCTCCGTGCAAAGAAGATTCAAGAAAACCATCTATACTACCGAATGCACCATCTTTTGCTGCCTTTATTCTCTCTTTTAGATATTTCTCTTGCTCTTTTAGTTTATCTGCACTTTTCCCAACTACTTTTTTAGAATCTATATCCTTTTTTGCAGAATTTGCAATAGCACTATTTGTAGCCACAAATGCAATTCCAAGAGCATTGACATACTCCCCACGCATAAATGCGGGGGATTATGGTTTTAAAGCGATGGTTGCTGACAAATAGCCAGTCTTACGCCATCTGTACCAAGAGTTGATGCCCCAACTCTACAGATATTTATACTTGCATTCAAATCTCTATCGTGTTCTGTTTTGCACTCAGAACAAATCCAAACTCTATCTTTTAAGTTTAGTCTCTCTAAAATAAACCCACAATTAGAGCAAGTTTTAGATGATGGATAGAATCTATCAATCTTGATTAGATTTGTTTTATACTTCAAAACAGATACAAACTCACTAAAAGCTAAATCAGAAATTTTTTTGCCCCACAATCTTTGCATTGCTTTTATATTTAAGTCCTCAATTGCGATATATTCATACTTCTTG
>Ga0256843_1000342_pt1 | contig 40058 bp, 35 predicted proteins | sample AlvinellametaG_FD_191572 | JGI IMG/M metagenome (GOLD analysis project Ga0256843, IMG submission 191572) | Pompeii worm associated microbial communities from hydrothermal vent at the East Pacific Rise, Pacific Ocean - Alvinella | ecosystem: Host-associated > Annelida > Integument > Unclassified ...
TTATTATTTTAATATCTTTTTTTTTTAGTTTTAAATCTTTATTTATTATATTTAGATTTGCCTTTAGTGTTCCCTCTACTAATTCACCATGCCATTTTTTATTCTCTGTGAAACTATCAAGCAATATATATATTATTTGACCCTTTTTTATATTTAGTTCTTCAATTGTTTTTGAATAATTAATATTATTTTTATTTTTTTCAAAGTTCTTTTCAAAATATATAAAACCAATAAGAAGATTTAAAAAAAATGTTATATATATTAATAATATATATGAAGTTGTTTTTTTTATTAAATTCATACATTATTTATAAATGAATTTAATTTTTTTTGCAGTTTTTGAAATTTAATTTTTTGTTATATGTGGATTATGCAGAAATAAAGCCAGAATTTGACTTTATTTTTTATATTTTGTATTTTTCTTTTATTGTTGAAAAGAGTTTTTCTTCTTTTATTCTTTTTTTCTTGTTTGTTGAAAATTTATTTTCTGAAAATTTTATAAAGTTTATTGCATTTTTTTGAATAACAAATGATTGTTTTGTTATTTTTGCCTTCGCTAATATATTTAGATATGAATTTATCTCTGAATTAAATAAAAATTGCTTTTCTTCTTCTGTTTTTTCTAATTGTTCTATCTCAATTAGTCTTTTCTCTAATTTTTCAGCATTTTTTTCTATTACTGTTTCACAAATTGGTATTATTTCTTTATTTACCATTTTTAATAAAGGCAAATAATATTTTTCATATATTTCTTGACTTACTTTACTTTTTAATTCTTCTACAAATAAATTTGCTATTGTTGTTAAAGCCTTTGATTTTCTTTCTTCAAAACTCATTTTAAACCTTTTTTTATTTTAAAATATTATATTGTTTTTTCTTCTTTTATTTTGAAATTTTTTTTAAATTCTCTATATTTATTTTTATATCAGATATATTCATTTCTTTTATTCTATCTTTATATTCAAAATAAAATCTTTCTTCTTTTATTGCCATATCCATCTCTTTTTTAATATCTTTATATTCATTTTTTACATCTTTTAATTTGTTCACAATATAAAATATATAGTATTTTTTATCTTTATTAAGTTGAATTGGCTCTTTGAATAGAGTTTCTTTTTTTATATTATATAAATTTGAAAATAATAATATATCATTGAATTTTATTTTAAAATCAACTTTGTCATACCATTTTAAACTTAGTTTTTGTTTTGTTCTTTTTGCAATTTTTTTCATTCTCAATATCTTCTTATATGAGAATGTAATTTCATTTATTATATTTTGTGCTTCTTCTTCTGTATCTGCCTTTAAATATAGTAATTGTAGCATATCACCATATGAATATGTTTCTTTGTTCTTTTTATAGAATAGCTTCCTATCTTCTTCTGATATTTTATATGTTTTTAATTTTATCTCTTTCCAATAATAAAATTCATATAAAGTTTTTTCAACAATATTTAAATTTTTGTTTTTTAGTTTTTCTTTTATTACACTATATTCTTTATCTTTTTCTATTATCTCTTTGTCTATCTTATAGGTCTTTGCAAAATCTATTAACATTTTTTTATTTTCAAATACTTTGAAATCGTTAAAATGATAATTTATTTTTTTAAATAGAGAACTATCAATTGAGAGTTCTCCTATTTTTAATACTTCTGCTGCTTGAATATTAATTATGAATAATAATATTATGGATAATATTTTCATATTTATAGTTTTATACTAATTCCAGAAGTTTCTACTTTTTTATCTCCATCATCCTCAGAGTTTTCATCTGTCATAACCAAACCTTGTAATTTTAATTTAAGGTTATCAGGATTTGAAGCTTCATTTAAAGCATTCTCTTCTGTAATTATATTATTTTTTTGTAATTGATATAAATGTTCATCAAATGAATGTGTTTTGTATTGAGCTTTAAATAAGTCAAGAGTTGCTTCGATCTCATCATCTCTATTTTCCATTATTAATTGAGAAATTCTTGGAGTCTCTAAAAGCAATTCAATAGCAGGAGTTCTTTTCCCATCTATTGTTTTAACAAGCCTTTGAGAAACAATAGCACCTATTGTTTTTGATAGAACATATCTAATTCTATGTTGCTCCTCAGGAGGAAACATACCTATTATTCTTCTAATACTTTCAGAAGCATTTGCCGTATGTAATGTTGAAAAAACCATATGCCCTGTTTCAACAGCGTGTAAAGCCATTTCAACAGTTTCAACATCTCTAATTTCCCCAACCAAAATGATATCTGGGTCTTCTCTTAAACCCGATCTTAGTGCATCTTGGAAAGATATTGCATCTTGACCAACACTTCTTTGACTTATAATACTCATTTTATCTTCATGTATAAATTCTATTGGATCTTCAATTGTCAATATATGTTTTTTTTGATTTTCATTTATTTCATTTATAAGAGCCGCAAGAGTAGTAGATTTACCAGAACCTGTTACACCTGTAACTAAAATAAGACCTCTTTTCTTTTTAGGAATTTCATATAATCCCTCTGGAAGTTTTAATTCTGCAAGAGTGCTAATCTTAGTAGGAATTGTTCTTAATACAAGAGAAGTTCCATCTTTTTGAAAGAATATATTTATTCTAAATCTATGAGTTTCGTCTTCTTCCAATGTATAAGTAAAATCTATTGCTTTTTTATCAATGAACTCTTGGTATTTTGTTCTTAGTAATTCTTTTGCAAGAGCCAAAGTCTCTTCTTTTGTATATACCTCTGAATCTTCAATCTCTTCAATCTCACCATTTATTCTTAATTTTGCTTTATTTTTTGGTTTTATATGTAAGTCGCTTCCTTCCACTTCCAACATAAATTTTATTAATTTTTTTAATTTTGCTTTCTCAGGGTCTTTATATTTATCTTCCATTTTTTTCCTTTTCAATGTTTTTTTGTTTACATTATAAAAATTTTTATATATCTTTTTAAATAAAATTTATTATATATGTTATAATTTTAAATATTTATATTATTATATATGTTATAATTTTAAATATTTATATAGTTTATCAGGAGTTTTTTTTGAAAAATTTAGTTTTTATGAGAACAATGGCTTTTTTTGTAGATTTCTTTTTATGGATTTCTTTTTTGTCTTTTTATTTTTCTTTTGCTGATTTAAAATATTTTGCAAGTCATGAAAACCTTCTTCTTGTTTTCTTTTTCTTCCCATTTTTATTTGTTTTTTTATTTTATTTTATTACTTATAAATATTTTGAAGGTTTTAGTATTGGTAATAAAATATTTATGATTAAACTTATTAATTTAGAAACAAATGAAAAAAAATTAACAAATAAACAAACATTATTAAGAATTTTTTATAACTTTTTAGGATTACTGTTCCCTTTTTATAATTTTTTAACAAAAGATAATAATTATCAATCTTTTACAGAGATTTTTACAAAAACTGCATTTATTTATTCAAAAGATTTAAATAAATTAAATAAGGAAGACTTTTTATCTAAATACAACAAAAACAGTTTCTTTATGTTCGTTTTAAAATTTATTGTTGTTATTTTAATGCTTTGTATCTCTTTTTATTATATTGACAATGATTTTAAAAATAGTCGAGAAGATATAAAATCTGAATTTTTTATGTCCGTCAATAAAAATCTACAATCTATAAATTTAAAAAATAAGATTTTAAATAGAAAGGTTGAAGAGTGCATTTGGGATTCAGAAGAAAAAATCTTAGGTATGCCTTCTTTTGTTTATGAACTTTATTTCTTTGATAAAAAACATCATTCAAAAACAAGAAAGAAACTTAATAAATTTTATACAAATTGTATAAATGAAATTTATTATAAAGATAATTTTAAATAGTTGTTATTTATTTTTATGTTAATTTAAACTCTTTTTATTTATGGTATAATATACAATAAAAATAAAAGGGTTTAATTTTGGAAAAAACATTACAAGAAAAGATTTTTTCTTCTATTAGAAAAAAATCATTTACAGCCTCAAATCTTACAAAAATAGTTAGAAAAATAATCATTGATACAAATTCAACAAGCTTTGATTCTTTTGACTTAATTGATTCCACCATATCTTTAAATGCCGCTCATTTTGCAAAAAAAATAACAGAAATCTATAAAAGTGAAAAAATTGTTCCAAAATACAGTAGAAGTTTATCAAAAAATAGACAAAGACTAATTAAAAAATATTATGATATTTTTAGAAAAGAACATAAAATGTCTATTCCATTTAGTTCTTTTGAATATATTTTTAATCAAATGATTTCACGAATTTCAAAAGATGTTAAATCTTCAACTCTTGAAAAATTAAAAATTTTTAAGGTAGGAGATACTTTTGATGCCTATGACTATGCTTTATCAACTGGATTAATTGAAGAAGAAGAACAAGAAAGCATTGAGGAATTTTTAGAAGAAGAGCAAGAAAGCACTGAAGAAAGTTCTAAAAGTGTTGATTTAGAAAGTTTTAGAACATTGGTTATTGAATCTTTGCACTTAAAGAAAGAACAAGAGTTTACTGATGCCGAAAGCACACTAACAGATAAGGCATTAAAAGAAATAATTGATAACAATTTCGATGGAGACATTCAAAAGGCAATTGATTATATTAGGGGAGATGTTCAAAAATATAGAAAAGAATTCCATAATAGTATTAGAAACATTCATGGATTTAAAAAAGCAACAAATCTTCTTTCTAAAAATATTGTTGAAGGTAAGGTTCTTATAATATGTGATAATGATTTAGATGGAAGTTCTGCAATTGCAGGTATTAATGTTGCTAAAAAAACATTACCTAAATCTCTTAACAATAATATTCAAGTTGAATATGCAAAGATTTTACCTAATTCAGATTTAAAACATGGATTAAATTTTGCACATATTGAGTACCTTGCCGAAAATAATTTAATAAACCCAGAAGAAATCACATTATTACAAACAGCAGATAATGGTATGTCATTACCAAAAGAGGAAGTTGATAAGATTTTAAATATTCTACCAAATGCCACATTATTGATAACAGACCACCACTTACCATCAGAAGAACTTGTTTCAGAAGGATATAAAAACAGAGTTTTCTTTTGTAATCCAAAATTTAAGCCTAATGAATATTTTAAAGAGAACAAAAATATCTCTGGTGCTCAAATAAATAATGAAATTTATGTTGATGTATTAAAAAATTTGAAAAATGATTTTAATTTATTTAAATATCAAGAAGCTATTAATGTAATAAATACTATAAGTTATAGCTCAAACAGTTGGGATTATGTCAATTCTGATATATCTCAATATATTGAAAAAGATTATTTATCTGATAAATTATCTTCTCTTGGCACATTAATGAATACAATTAATAATATGAATACTCTTTTAGGTAAAAAATTAGATGCAAAGGCATTATCTGAATTATTGAATATTGATATTTCAGAAGCAGAAAAAATGTCTAACTCTCTTTTATATCTAAATAATATATCTAAATCATTCATTGAAATATACAATGAATACTTTTTAGATAATGAAAAACTAAATTCTTTAGACAGTAATATATTTGAAGATTTATTTAGTAAACTTTATCTTAATTTTGATATCACTGAAAGAGATATTAATTATATTGCTCTTTTAAGACCTCTTATGATTGAAATTGCTTCTAATAAATATAAAACAATTTATGAAGCAAATTTTTTAGATAAATTAGAAAATGTTTTTAAAGATTTGAAAAAAATACAGACAAAAATTGTAGACCAAATTAAAGAAAATCCACTTAATTTTATTGAAGATATTGAAAAGCATGGGTTAGAAACAGATAATGTTTTGATTATGGTAAAAAAAGATTCTAAAAATCTAAAAAAAATAAATATTAATAGAAAACTTTTAAATATTGCATTTCCTAATTCAGATAAGAGTTTTAAAATTATTTTTGATGGAATTTCAAATAGTCTTTTAACAGGTAGTGCTAGAAGTATTTTAAATAGAAGCGAATTACTTAAAGATAAAAAAAATATAGAAGATATTTTGGATGTTTCTATTGAAATGAAAGGTCATGAAAATGCTTTTGGTTTCTTTTTTGAGTTTAATAAAAAACTAAATAAGAATGTAAGATTTAAAACTATCTCACAATTTATTAAATGGTTGGATTTACAAATCCAAAACAAAAATGTTCTTTTAGAGGAAAAACAACTTGAACCTGTTAATATTTACCCAACAGAACAAGTAGAATTACTATTAAAAATAAATTCTTTATTTAAAAGTTCTTTTCAAGGTAAAAAAGGTGTTGATGTTTTTCTATATTTTGATGATTATCAAATTGAAGATTTTGAAGAAGAATTAAAAAAAACAAAAACAGGCTGGATGACATTAGATACAAGAATAATGAGTTCTACATTAATTATGGAAAGAGGATTACTGGCAAAATACATTGAATTAAGAAAATCAGGAAATAAAAATGTTTCCATGGAATTTTCTACATTATCAAGTGGAGCTTTTATTGTTAAAGGCATTAGAAATAATCCTAATGATATTAAAATTCAACAACATACAGAACTTCATGAACTTTATAAAGATTACCAAGAAAAAGAGTATAGGAATAATATTGAAAAATTAACAAATCTTGAAATGCAAAATAGACCATTTATTCAATTTGATAAAAATGGAGATATTTCATTTAGAAGATTGGAAGGAACTAGAATTACATTAATGCATCAACATGGAACTAATGCAATGCATACAGTTGATGTTGAAGGAACAGAGTTGGCTATGACAGCTCAAATAACTGAAATAAGTATATCAACTCAACACATAGATCCCAAAAGTGGTCATAAATTATCAAAAGAAGAATATCTTGAAAGAAGTTTTATTGTTAAGGGAAGAGAAGTACTTGTTGATTTAAAAGATTTATCTCATTTTGAGCCTCTTGATGAAAATGATTTAGAGCTTTATTCTGATAGAAATTTATTTTTTAATGAAGAAATGGAACAATGGTATTACAATCCAAAAATAAAATATTATCCAGAAGTTTTTTCTAAAAAAATTGAAGACAATAAGGTTATTTATAATCAACAACTAATTGAAACTCATGCCCATGCTTATATTAGTGATTTATTTTCTAATATACCAACAGCTATTGAATCTTTAACACATTTAACAAATGATTTTGTTAAAAATTCAAAAAATAGTTTAACAAGAGAAGAAGCAGATAAATTTTTTGCTAAACATTTGAAAAAATTTGGTTTTTCTATATTAAGTGCTCATAATTTATCTTATGATTACTCTTTAATAAGAAGTAACTTACCAGAAACATTTAAGGTTTTTGAAGATTTATTATTATGGGATAGTGCTGCTACTGCTCAAACTGTGAGACATTATTCACAAACTTTTGCTTCTATTGAACTACCTATTGAAGTTGGTAGTTTAACAGAAAAACCTAGACCAATTGTAGTTTTTGAAAATAGATATGGAAATGGAGCTTCATTAGAAGAATTTTTTGAAAAAATTGAGAACAAAGAGTTTAATATTGAAATTGGAGATAAAGATAAAGTATTTTTCTTAAAAGTAAAAAATGATAAATTAATGTTTATAGATAGCAAAGAAGATATAGAACTTGTCCTATTTGATGATATTTATAATAAAAATATTTCTGAATTGAAAGATGCTCTTAAATTTAAAACAGATAATATCTCTGTTCCTCCAAAATACAGTGTCCAATCTTTATTAACTGAGAAATATGTTAAAATGATGTTGCAAAAAACTACACCTATACAATCTTTCAAAATAAATACAGATGTTCCAGGAATTATAGTTTCTCATACATATAAAACAGAAAATGGTGATGAAATATATAAATTAAAACTTTTTGAGAAAGAATTTACATTATTTTTAGAAAATTATAGATTTGATAACAGTATGGAAAGTAATATTGAAGCATTTTTTAATTTTCTAAAATCAAGTGCAAAGAAAAAAAATCAATATCCTAATATAGAAGTAATTACAAAAAATCTAATTTTACAACATATTCCTTACAAACCACCTTTTGGAGGAAAATATTTAAAAAGAGAAGAGAAAAAACATATTAATTTATTGTATAATCAGTTTGAAGAAAAAATATATGAGCAAATTTCTGAATTTATATCTTTAAATAAAAACATCAGTGCTTTTTACACAAGTAGATTTTTAATTGAAAAAATAGTTACATTACTTCCAGATAATCTTGATAGAATAAATGAGAGTGTTATATCTCATATACATCATGTCACTTCTTATAGTAAAGAAATTATTTTAAATACTGTTTCTATGGTTAAAGAATTCCAAAAATTAAATAATGGCGTTAATTTATTTTCTATTGCTGAAATTCATAATAATCTTATTGGTAAAATCCCAGAACACATTGGAGATAGTGATTTAGAAAATGACTTAGTTGTTACTCAGGTTTTAGATGAAGTATTTAACTATCTTAATAAAAATAGATTTAATCAAATGAATTTAGCATTGGATAAATTAAAACTAGATTTTATCACAACTGCAAAAAAAGATAAAATGAAGATAGAGCAGGAAGATATTACAACTTCTAGTATTAATACAGCAACATTTAGAGGTGGTAAAAAAATATTAGAAAAAAATGAAACAGGTTATCAGTCTAGCTTTTATGACAAAATTGAAAAAACTTTAAATAGCAACAAACAATTATTAAAAGTTAATAACAAACTTGTTCAAAGTAAGGCATTGATATATGTATCATTAGATAAAGATGTTTCAGATAAAAAAATCAAAGAAATTACAGAAGAATTGGAAACTTATCTATTTTTAGAGGTTTTAAAGAATTCTAAAAGAAAAATAAATAAATTTTTAACAAATCTTATTAATAATAATAAAAATAATTTTTCAGTTAGATTTTCTGAATTTTTTCCTTATGAAGAATTTGAAGAAATATATATAAATGCAGATAAAGCAGAAAAAGTATATATTGATTATTGTAATGAACATGGTATACCAGAAGATTTTAGATTACCTTCAAGATATTTTAAGATAATTGAAGTAGATTTTTATAAAGACTTAGATAATAAATATGAAGAAATTGAACAAGTCATTAAGGACACAGAAATTATTATTGAGAATATGCCAAAAGACAACCAAGAAGAAATTAATGAATTTAACTCTTATTTAAGCTCTTTAATTAATTTTAAAAAAGAATTAGGAAATGTTTATGAAAAAGCCACTTCTTTAAAAATGATTAATGAATTTGAAGATTCTGTATCTAAATATTTAGAAATGGATTTAGAAGATTTTATTTCTAAATATAATATTTCTTTTGATTATTATACTGCCAATAGAAAAGCTTATATAATCAATGAATTATTTGAACTCCTTGAAGAATTATTTAAAATAGACAGTGATAGTTATGAAGATTTTACTTTATCTGGAAAATTTACAAACAGAGGAAAAAAAGATATACAATTACAGTATATAGAACCAGAAGAAGCACTGGAATTTAGAGAAGAGACTTTAGTATATTTTTCAAAATTTCTTAAAAAAATGAATTTTAACGAAGAATATAATAATAAAATTGAAAGACACTTTGATGTTCTCTTTAAATACTTTTTTATTAATGAAGAATTAGCACCTCATATTCCAAAAGATGAATTAGTTGAAAAATATATTAACAATGAAATATCAAATGGTGAAAAAACATTTATGAAACCTTCAAGAGAAATACCTAAATTTTTAGAAACAAGTTTAGGAACTAAATTAGCTGGTTATATTATTGAAACTGTCAAAAATAGACAAAATAATGATAATAAAGTAATTGAACATAATCATTCTATTGTTAAAACTTCAAAATCTAAAAACAATAATGATATTAAAGTTGATTAATTTAGATTTATTAAATAAAGAAAGATATTAAAGTAGAAAAGTATTTTAAAATATTTTTTTTACTTTATAATTCTATTAATACATTTAAAATAAAGGTCAGTTATTTTTATGGAAAATTATAACAAATATATTAAAAAAATTGATAGTTATATAGAAAATTTATACAATATAGCTAAACACTTTGATAAAAAAACTCAAAATGAATATAAAAATTTATCTTTAGAATTAATTTCATTGAAGGAAAATTTTATTGATAAACATAAATCTTCAAAAGACACAAAAAAGATATATAACTCAATTAATTATACACTTAAAAAAGTTGAAGATGTTCTTGATGAAGCAAGACTTGAAATATTTAAACACAGTAAATAAATCTCTTTAATTCTTGTTTATTTATTTTTTAGTATAATTTATATACTATTTTATAAGGATTATTTATGGAAAATAATGATTTTGGTCTATCAAGACAAGATATACATAATAAGTTTGATTCTCTTGAAGAAGGGAACATTAAATCAACAGAGAATTTAATTTCTGAAATTAAAAAAGTTACTGAAAATTTAATTTCCTATTTTGATAAAAAATTAACTTCTTTTGAAAATGGTCTAGAACAACTAGCTTTAAAAATTTTTTAAAGCTTACTTCATTTTATTTTGCTTTAAACACTCTTTATTTTTCTTATTTTTCATTTTATTCTCAATTTCACCAACTATATTATTTAAATCTAAATTTCCATTGATTATTATATCAATATTTAATTTTTTATTTTTATGTAGAATCAATGCTTTTTCAGAAATTTTTAATTTTAATCTTTTTTCTATATCTTTTTCTTTATCTCCTCTTTTTTTCATTCTATTTCTCATTTCTTCTTCTGTCAAATGTAACAACACAGTAACAAATTTTTCTTTCTTTTTATTTAAATAACTTTGAAGATTTTTTGCACCTTCTTCATCTAATATTATTACTTTTGCTTTTTTTGTTTTAAGTGAATATTCTATTGATTTTTTACTTGTTCCATATATATTTCCATTTATCTCTTCACTTTCTATATATTCTCCATTTTCTATTTCTTTTATAAAATCATTTTTATTTAAGAAATGGTAATCAACACCTTCTACTTCTCCAATTCTTTTTTTTCTTGTTGTTGAAGTTATTACACTTTCATATCTTTTTTTATTATCTAATAATTTTGATTTAACAGTAGATTTACCTGCGGAACTATCCCCAATTAATATAACAAACATCATTGTCCTTAATTTATTTATATATTTTAAATATTATAAGCGTTTTATATTGTATTTATATTAGAATGATTATTTTTTGAAGGAAGTTTATATTTGCATGGTCAAAAGACCACACAAATTTTATTTTATAAATCTATATTGATTTGCAGTAGTTGAAGCTGAATTATTAGCCACATCATTATCTGTAATATTAGTTGTTCTATTTCCAACAAATTTTACATTAAATCTAACTTCTTCTTTGTTAGAATAAGGTATGTGTAATAGATATGTATCTGTTGTAGCAGATAAATCTATTGTTCCAACTGTTTCAAATGGTCTAGGAGTAACATTGTTTTCAATAGTTATTACATCTTTATCAGCATTTGTCAAATCTATACTTTTAACATTTGTATTTGGTACATTAAATGTTATACTTAGGTCATCTGCCTGTTTTATATCACAATTCATATGTTTTTCATTTCTCCACCATTTAGCATTATTTACACTTTCAACCAATGTAGTATCATTTAAAGCAGTTTCTAATAATGCTTTATTTGTATCAGCATAAATTTCATAATATAAATTAATTTTTACATCACCATTTGGAGTTGATACATTATTTGTAGGATTGATTCTCCCATATACATAATATAAGCTAGGTGTTTGACTTACTGAAACATCAAATGTTCTGCTTTCTAAATCAACTGTTTTAGAAACCTCTGAATCACTTACTGAAATATTATTTACAAATATATTGTTTTCATTTCCCAAATCAACTTTAAAAGGTTCAATAGTTGTTTTTCTATCAACACCTAACATTTCTAATATATCAACATTAGCAACAAGTTCCTCTCCTGTTGGAGTTGAGTATATACCATCTTTCCATTCACTAGAAGATATGATCTTATACACATTTGTAAATCCACTAGAATCAGAATCACCTATGTTCACCCAATTAACTTTCATAGCAACTGTTGTATTTTTTGAAAATACAGGCATATAGTTTTCAGTAACTTCACCAAGTTTATTTCTAGCACTTACATTTATAGCATAGTAATATTTTGTTAAATTAGCACCTGTTTTATTTAGATAATTATATTTACAAGCTGCTGTTATGTTATTATTACCTTCTACTTTTTTAAGATTTATATCATCAATATAGAATGATTCTGGAATAAATCTTCCTATCGTTATTTCTTCACCAGTAACATAATGTGCTTCTGGTTTATTAACATCATAATCTATAACACCAAAATCAGTATTTGGTGTTATTTTTATTTTAGCTATACCAACTTCATTATAGTATCCCTCAAATTCTAATTTACCATTTACAAACTCTAATGTATCTGTTGAAAATGTTGTTTTATCTTCAACTATTTCCCCATCATTTTTCATTTCAGTAAATGCTTTAAGACTTTCTATCTTAAATGGTTCATTCCAATTTTCAACAACAGTTGTTCCATCAATTGCCAATGCAGTTACTTTTATTTTAAAGTTTTCGCCGGCTACATAAGTTTTTCCATTTGTTGTATCTGTATCATTATCTAACAAATCATTTGTAGTTTTATCAAAAACTTCTATTTTTAAATTATCAGGAACAACAGAGAAAGCTTGTTTAGCTTGAACTTTTCTCATACAAGGATTATCAACTGTCACTTGTAAATCTGTTGAACAACTTGTTGAACAACTTGAAAAATCATATAATGTATATTTTATATTATCATAGTCAGAACAAATTTCAAATGTTGGTCTTACTTCTTTATATGCTTTTGTTGGTATTTTGTAATCTATATTTGATATATCATCAATTTTTTGAACAAAATGTGTTTTAGGAGATACTATTTCACCAGTAGGTACATCTTGCAACCACATATTGAATTCAACATTAGAACTACCTGAATTATCAGCAGTTAAACTTGCTATACTAAGAGTAAATGGTTCTCCAACTTTCTTTTGATAAATTACTCTATTTGTTATTGGCTGAACAGAATCCCAAGCCTCAAAGAAAGAAACAGAAGGTTTTGGGCTTGCGACTATTGAACAAGCCCCATAACCAGCTTCTACTATCCCTGGTGTATAAGTTACTTCTGCCCCTTTATATAAGTTTATAGCTGTTGAAGCTGATATTGCCCCTTTTACTTGTGAATTTTGTTCTATATTCACAGTTCCTTCTGAATAAATCAATGCATTTACTATTGCATTTTCATTTATTAGAACATCACCATTTACATATAATCTAAAGTTCTCAGGTGGATTAGACCCAAACTGATTTGAAGCTGTATCATTAATCACATTGAACTGCTTCTCTTCTTTAAATTCAAATGAAGAGTTGATATACATATTTATTTGTTGGTTTTCATCTTTTGCCCATAATGTTTTACCATCAGATAAACCCTTTATATCTAATGTAGAAGTTATGTAATATTCACCAGAAGATAACTCCATTATTGAATTAGAACCCATATTTATATCATTTGCTATAAACATTACTGTTGGGTTATTTAATGGTTCTATATTTAATTTTACATTTTGTCCAGTTGAAATGCTATTTATATTTATATAATCAGCTTTTATATTTATAACAGAATCTCCTGATCCTGTATTTGTTAATTCTAATGTATCTAACTTTAATAATTTTGTTTCTATATTTAAAGTTGTTCCTTGACCTAATACCATTTCTTCTATATTTATAGAATTAGAAGAAGTTAAATTAACTGTTTGGTCTTCTTTATCAATCAGATATGTTTTTATTTTTATATCATTGAAATTTTTCACAGCATTAAAAGTATTGTTTTCTCCTCCCCAGTCATAACCAACAGAACCTATCAGTAAATCTTGTAATTGACTTCTTTCTAAATTTAATGTTGAATTTCTTGTAAATCTAACTTTATTTATTTTTAAAGTTTTATCTCCCTTAATTGTTAACCCACCTCTATCTATTGTAGCCATATCCAATTCATTGAAATATTTAGTTGTAACTGCTTGTTTAACTTTTGTCTTTACAGTTGAACTAGTTGGATTAGAATAAAGAGTAGCAAGTTCAGGAATCACATCATAATTTATAACAACTTCTTTTGCACTTGTTGTTGCTTGAATACATTGTTCTGTTTCACAAGTCAAAACATTTTCACTTATTGTTGTTGGTATATCAATAGCACAAGTATTTAAATTATTATCAGGATTAGATTTTATTATTGCTTCCCCATTCCAATTAATACCTTCACCAGCATTACAATTAACACTTCTTACTTGAACAGCATCTGAGAACATATCACAAGTTAATGAATTAGGGTCTATATATGGACCTTCTTTTAATGTTATTGTAAAATTACCTTCAATTGAAATGTTATTTACTATATCTGTTGCTAATACTCTCACTGTTGTAACAGGATTTGTATTGAAATCTAGTTTTGTTGAATCTTTCACATAGATTTCACCAGTTTGTTTATCTATACCATAAGCACCATTGTAATCATCTACTAGAGAGTATTCTATTACTGTACTTAAATTAGCTAATAATTCTTTTGAAATATCTTCTGGATAATTAATTATTATTGGATTAGGCGTTTTATATCCTTCTTCTGTTATAGAAACAGCATCTAAGTCAGCCCCATTAAATAAAATTCCATAAACATATGTTCTATATACATCTGGATTTAATACAACAGAATTATACCAACTATCTTGAAATGATGGGCTATAAAATTCAGATTCTGACACAGTTATTTCACCATCTGATAAGAAATAAACTATTGTTTTTTCTGCTTGTGGTAAATTTTGAGGGTCTAGTGCAGTATCTATTGCTTTTGATAAAGCAGCATAATAGTTAGTAGCTCCACCTTTATTTAAATCAGGAACAGTAACTGTTTCTGATTGCCAATCTGTATATTGGTCTATATCACTACTGAAACCAATTATATTATAATGAACGTCAGCTATCTTAGCATATGTTGTTATTAATGATTTAATAGCATCTTCTGTTACTTGTAATTTTGTTGTAACAGTCCCATCTGGCAATGTAACTTCTCCACCATATTTAGGATCATACATTGAGCCTGATTCATCAGCTATTATTAATAGATTGACTTTTTCATTCACATCTACAACACCAGAAAATGTTGAGTTCTTTGTATATGCTTGAACTTTTGTAGGTGTCCCAAATATAGCATTATCAGCAACTATATTTTCATCAGTATCAATATCTGTTAAAGTTTCTAAATAAGAAGCAACAGTTGAATCAGTTTGCCATTCCATATTACAAGTCAATTGTGGATAGTTATCTACATATGTTTTATTCTTATTAGTTACAATATAGAATGGATAATCATTTATATTATCAAAATTATTATCTACATAATTTGCATTTTTATAAAAGTTCCCTTTAACTCCATTATCAAATGTTGCAATAGACATATCTTCTAATATTTTAACATCATATGTTAATTTTGAAGAAATCATACAGTTGTTCTGAATATACGCACCATCTGAATTTGATAAGTAAAGAGTTTCAGCACTTAAAGCTTCCAACATTGAATCAGTTACTTTTAAATTCTGAGAGTTTATAGCTTCTATTCCATATATACTATTTGCTATATATCTAGAATTTCTAATTTCAACATTAGAACTGTTTTCAATATATATTGCATTTGTTGTATTATTGTATATCTCTGTATCAATTATTTTTGAATTTGGTGCTTCTATTAATTGAATACCAGATTTATGTGAATATATAGTTGCATTTGTTATTATTGTATTATTTTCTTTAACAACAATACCATTTACAGCAGTTTGTTCATCTTTATTTCTGCTTATACCAACTTTAACATTATCTATACTTGACATTGTACTTGATATACCTGATATTGAGATTGCATTGGCATTATTTGAATTAAATTCTGAATTTTCAATTAAGAAACCATTGTTTGTGTTTTCTGAATATATATTTTCATTTTCTGCATTTGCTCTTATGTCATTAACAATCAATCCATCAATATTATTTAAATTTAATATTCTTTTAGTTGAGTTCATAGTTATATGACTAACTTTTAAATTACTTATATTGTTTATGTTTAATTGACCATTCACAATAGTATTATCTCTTGAACTGTTTGAAGTTATTGTTAAATTATTTATTGAACCACTAACAGTTGCTCCATCTATAACAGTTGTTGGAGCTTGATATGTACCATCACATAAAACAATTGTACCTCCATTACTACCTTCCAAATCAACTAATGCTTCTTCAATTGTTGAATATTGTGCCAATGGACACTCTATTTTATTATCATCAACTAGATATATATTACCTGTTTTATCTGTATTTGTTAATGTTATATTCTCAACATAACCAATTGTTTCACCTTGAACAGGTCCTGCACCAGTCCCATCTTCTGAAATAGGAGAAAATGTTTGATATTGAAAAGTTGCTTCATATTCATCACCAGAAGAACCAAACTCTTTAAATAAGATATATATATTATCACCAGCATTGACATCAATTATTGGTATGTCATGAGTTACAGCTTTTTGATATGTATATATATCATCATAATTACAATGACTTCCAACAGCAACTCTGTAATTTGATTCTGATTCATTCAATGATCTTACATCTATTTTTAATTTACCAGATTTTGCTATATGGAATTTATAATAGTCATAATCATTATTTAAACTATTACCTGTAAGAATAACTGTTTTACTTTTATCTATATTTTCTAATGGTGTTATTGTTTCTATTTCTTGCTCAGGACTACATTGATAACTGTAGCTTGTCCCTTGTTCATTATATGCTTCTGTAACAGCATATAATGAATTGCTCATAAACAATAACATTACACTCGAAAGAAAAATTTTTGGTATTTTCTTCATTTTTGTAACCTTTAAGAGAGTATTTTTCTTTTATTATAACCTTTAAAAAAAATTTTGTTAATTAAAAAGTTATAATTATTTTATTATTTTTGGTTTATTTTTTGTGAATTCTTTTATAATACTTTCTTCATTTTCAAGATACCCCTGATACTCAATTTTTCCTTCTTTAATAATCCATATTTCATTTTTTAATTCATTTGCCAGTTTAATACTGTGGGTACTTATTATCAATGTTTTATCTTTATTTAAATTTTCTATTAGATTTTTAATTATCTCTTCACCAAATATGTCTAAACCACTATAAGGTTCATCAAAGATTATTAAATTTGGCTTACCTATCAATGAAAGTCCTATTAACAATCTTTGCTTCATTCCCTTGGAATATTCTTTTATTTTTTGTTTTGGATTATTTATCAAACCAACTTTTTTAAAAATTTCTTCTATTGTTATAAAATTGTCTTTTTTTATTCCTTTAAATAAATTAAAATAATCAATTGCTGTTAAATTCCCTTCTAAATATGAAATCTCAGGAACATAAGCTATGTTCTTTTCTTCTATTTGTTTTACTTTATCTTTGAAATTTTTTATAAATGGATGAGATTTTTCATCTGGTAGCAAACCCGTTAAATAATAAATTAATGTAGTTTTTCCAGCTCCATTATGACCCATTAATGTTATACTTTTATTCATTTTCTTTTTCCTTTTTTTTATATTTTTTTAGTATCTCTTTTATATCTTCTGTAATCTCTTTGTCTTTTGTGAACTTTAACAATCTTTTTAAATTTTTAATTTTATCTTTTTCTGATTTTGTATTATATTCCACTAATTCTGCAACAAAATCTGAAACCTTTATAACTCCTTGATAAATCACATCTTGGTTATATAAAATCTTCGCTATATGCATTATTTCTTTTATATCTGGTTTATTTGGGTTGTATGTTGTTATGTATATTAATTTTTGAAATAATAATTTTGGATTGTTTGGAGATTTTTTAATTGCATTATTCAATATCCTCATACCCTGTTCATACTTATTTTCATTTATAATCATATATGAAACAACATAAACTATAGGTTGAGTGAAATTGGGGTCTAAATAGTTGATAACTGTATACCCCTTCTCCATTTTATTCAAATTCCATTCTTTATCTTTTCCTTTATTGAATTCATCAATATATCCAGATAACAGCCAAAATTTGTCAGCATAAAAAACACTGTAAATATTTGTAGCTATTTTTAAAGATATTGGATTAGCCATTATTAATTGTTCTAATGGCTTTATATATTCTCTTTTTTCAATATTTATATTCATATATACAAATATTGATATTAAAATTGTTAATATGATTTTAAGAATCATTTGGTATTACCTTTGTTTTTCTAAATGAGATAACTGATATTATTATCAAAATAATAGACAACATTATGAAATATAATGTGCTTTCTATTCCAATTCTAACAAAGTTCTTATCTATTGAATTAACTACATATGTTTGAATATCAAATAATGAAAAATTTGGGAAAATATATGTTACAGCATCTATCATTTTTTTAGTTGCTTCACTTTTTGTATTTTCATAAAAATATACAAGTTCATCTAATGAATTCCCCATCATAAATGTTATTAGCCCAACTGTAATTGATTTAATTGTATTATTATATAAACCAAAAAAAGCAGTCATGATAATATATGACAATAATATTGAAGACATATAATAAAATAGAACTTGTAATAAGAATTCAGATATTTTTGAAGTTTGTAAGATCTCCAATACTGCTAAATCTATTATAAAAAATGATAGAAATATAGGCAATGTTGATACTATCATTGTTAAAAACAATGACAATATATATTGTTCTCTTTTTATATTTAATGACAATGGTATTACAGATATACTCCCTTGTTTAAATTTTTCTAATAGAAGAAATGTTAAAAAAACACTTATAAAGTGTAAAAAAAGTGAATTCATTGACAGAACCAAATCTTTAAATAACTTATACTCTATTCCAATATTTGTTTTAATAAACAAAAAAGATATTCCTATACCAATTAGAGACAATATAACAAAGAACATTGTTGCTTTTTGTTTTATTAATACTAATGATAAAAATTTTGTTAAATTTAATATATTTTTCATTCTTTTCCTTTTTATAATTCTAATTCTTGAGAAGGTTGTTGTTTAATCTGTTTTTTAATAGGTTTTCTTATTTGAGTGGTTTTTATTACTACATCCTCCTTTTTATTTTTTAATGTTGTTATTTTTTTGTGTTTAAAAGTGTCTTTTATTAAATTAATGAACTCTAAAACTATATGCTCATCTTTTGTATAAAATCTTGTTATTAATATTTTCTCTAGTTCTTTTAATTCTTCTCTTGACACAACAAATGTTTTTTTATTGTTTGTTTTTCTTTGTTTTATAATACTGTTTATCTGAATCAATTGTGTTATATTTGTTTCTTGTAATAATTCAAAATCAAAAATCAATAAATAGTTTGGAGAAGAGTAATATTGTTTATATTCAAAATATTTATCTGTCAACTTATCATAGTCAATGAAATCAAATTTAAATATCTCAGAATCTTTCAATTTTGCCTTTAATGATTTGACAAATTGTAGTAAATGTATATTTTGAAAATTGTTTTTATTTGCTATATATAGTATATCTTCATTTAATTCAAAGTCAAATCCCATTTTTATTTCTTCTTTTTTCTCTTTTTCCAAAAATGCCTCTGCTTCTTTTATTAGGTTTGTTTTTTCTTCTGAAAAACAAGTGCACCATTTTATGTTTGTCCTTTCATTCATCAATGAAATTAAATTTAAAAGAATTTCATTATCTGGATTTTCTTCTAATTTTTCTGATATTGCTACATTTAAGCAATAATTAATATTTTCAATATCAAAGAAATTTCCACATTTTTTACATTTCTTTATAGAATTTTTCAAATTATTTTTCCTTTTTATTTTTTTTATTATATCGAATTTACAAAAAAAAATAAACCTTTTTATAATATCTTAAATTTATTATAGATAGGGAATATTTTGACTATAGATAAAAAAGAATTAAATATTAATAATATTATTGAAACATACCATTATGTTGGTAATTTAATAGACCAAAATCAATTAACACAATGGTTTGAATTATATGAACAATTTTTAATAAATAGCAGCATTGAACATGGACAACCTTTGGTTATTTTTGCTATGATTGAATATAATAATTTAGATGTTTCAAATATTGATTTATTTAATTTATCAACTAATTTTATTAATAGAGTTAAATTATTTTTAAATTTTACAAAAAGAAATAATATAGATATACACGATAAAGATAGACTTTTTAACTATTTACATATTTTAGATGACAATCCATTGAATATTGATATATTGGATAAATTATTTGTTTTATATATTAATGAGGTTTTTAATTTACAAAAAGAGTATAGACTTATAGGAATGAATAACTATTGGAAAGAAGTTATCCAATAGTTTTTTTAATTAAAATACCAGTTCTTCTTCTTCGTCTTCTGAGGCTTTTGTTTCTTCTTTTTTAACTGTTTTCTTTTCTTCTTTTACAGGCTCTTTTTTCTCCACTTCTTCTTTTTTTATTTCTGTTTTTTTAACTGTTTTTTTTTCTTCTTTTACAGGCTCTTTTTCCTCCACTTCTTCTTTTTTTGTTTCTGGAATTGTCTTTTTCATAGATTTATACACCATTTCAATATTGAAATCTGTTCCAGTCAATGTATCTTCAACTTGGCTTAAAATTTTTGTTAAAACAATTAACATAGATATTACATCTTCTTCTTCTTTTGCAACTTTATATTCTTCAATTGTTTTTAAAACTTTTTTTTCATCAAATGTTTCTTTTTCAATTTTATCAGAAGCTTTCTTCAATTGTTCAAATGTTACATTTGTTTCCTTAGCGATTTCTTCAATATTTTCAATTGCTTCTTTTATTTCTATTAACTCATTAATAATATCTTTTTCTTTTTTTAAAGACACTATATTTGATATGTTGAATTTTAATTTTTCCATTTTTTATTCCTTTTTTTATTTATTACTATGAAATTATAACATATTTTTTATTCTTCGTCTGTTTTTGTGAAAATTTTGTTTAACATATTTATAAATTTTTGTTTTAAACTTCTTTTAACACTTAAAAACTCAGATTGTTCTATATTAAAATATTTTTCCAATAGTTCAGAAATTTTATAAAATTCTGTAATCTCTGTAAACTCTTTTACATTTTCATAACCAGGTTCTTTTTTTATTTTTTCTATAAAAATATTTATATCTTTATAAAAACAATCTTTTATATCTTTTTTAGGATTTATATCTATAAAGTAAATAAAATTTTCCAATAGTAAATCATATTTTATCAATAGATATTCATGATACATGAATATATCTTTATGCTTACAGAAGAATTTTAAAATATCATAAACCAAATCATTTTGTTCAAATGAGAAAAAATCTTCTTCATTTTTAACCATTGAGTTTGTCATATCATCTATATCTTGAAAATTGTAATTATCATATTTTATATTGTCAAATTTATGAAAATGAAAATTTTCCTCTTCTGCATCTTCAAAATTATAATTCTTTAGATTATCAATCCTCTTAGTTGCTTTATTTAATGAAGAATCACTTTCAATATATTTTACAACTCTCTGTTCTAACCACCAAGTTATATATGTACTTAGTTGATTACCCATACTGATATCATATTTTCTCATCCCAATCAAAAAACCTTCTAAAGCATAAGACAAAGCCTCTTTCTTTAATAGTGCTATCAAATCATCCTTTTGATATTTGGTAGGTTGCATTTGCTCTGTTGAAGAAGAAGATATTGTTCCTGACACACTTGAAGATATATATCTATTTTGTGTTTTATTATGTATTGTCTTTTTAATTAATTTATCAAATTTATTTATATATATGTATTCAGCTAATATTATGTAATTTAATTCTTTTTCTATAAGTTCTTTTTCTGACTTTGACATATTATATTTATATTCTAATATATTTGTTAGATTTTTTTTATCTTCTTCTTTTAATTCTATATAATATTCTTCTGTTAATATATTTCGTTTTTTAAATTCTTTTACATAAGGCTCAACTTTTTCACCTATAAAAAATCTTTCTAACATATTTTTATAGATTATATACTCTCTGAAATTCTCTTCTTTTTTTATAGAAACATTTAAACTTAATAAATCAAAAACAAATTTTTTCTCTGTTTCTGAATAAAATTCAATAAGGTCTTGAATTTTATATACATATTCAATAAATTCTTGAAGTTCATATTCTTTTTCTTTTAATAGTGTTTCTAGAAGGAATTTGTCCTCATGCTCTCCAAACAGTTCTTCAAACTCTTTTTCTTTTATCTCTTTTTCTTCTATTAAGAATTTATGCTTCTTTTCTCCAAATAATATTATATTCAATATCCATTTATCATAGTGTTCTATTTCTTTATATTCTTTTAGAGATTTTTCATATTCTTTTTTTGAAATATTTTTTTGTTTTAATTTATTTCTTGTTGTTTGTTTTACTATATTTAAATTTTTTATCTCTTCTGTGTTTTTTATATTAAAGAATTTATTAATTATTGTTGTATATAATTTTAGATATGGAGAATTTGGAGAACCATCTAATTTAAAAACCTTATCTTTAAAATCAGGATCAATTTTTAATTCTTCCAATTCTTTTGTTCTTAAATCCAATTCTTTAATGTATTTTTCCATAAAATTCCCTAAAATTTATTTTTGATTTTTTATTTTAACCAGTTTTTTTTCAAAACACAATATTTTTTAAGTTTTTTTTAAGTTTTCTTTTATAAATTATCAAAATTCTATGATTTTGTCAGCTAATAATAACAAATCTTCATTATGTGAAATAACAAATATCTGATTTGTATTTATTATTTTTTTTGTTTTTTCTATTGTTTTAAAGAATTGTTCTTTGTTTTTCTTTGATAATTTTCCATCACTTTCATCCATATAAACAACTCCAAAATTATGTTGTTTTGCTAAAGCCAAAGAAATTCCTTTTGCAACTACTGATTTTTCTGCTCCACTTAAAAGAGAAATATCTTCTACATTATTAAGACCTGTATTTGTTTCTATATTTAGATTTTTATTACCTTTTTGTATTATTGAAACTCTTAAATTACTTAACGTTCCTTCTTCTGTTGCTATTATTTCATTTATTGTTTCTGTTATTCCAGAAAAAAAGTTTGTTATTTGTGCTTTTTTTATTCTATCATTGTAGATTTTTAATTTTTTTAGAACATATTCTTCTTCTTTTAAGATTTTTAGTTCTTCTTGCTCTTTAATATACTTTTCCATTAATTTGTTTATATATTCAAAATCATTTTTATATGTTTGGATTTCTTGTTCTATTTTTTCTTTTTCTTTTGATATATTTTCAAACTGTACTTTTAACTCTCTTAATAACAATTCATTAAATTGCAGTTTTTCTATTTCTTCTTTTAATTTTTTGATTTTTACTGTTTTTTCTTCTATTATTTTTACTTCTTGTTCTTTGTAATTTAGTTTATTTTGTAATAGTTCCTTCTCTTTGTATTTTTCTTGATATTTTTCTATCTCTTCCTCTTTATGCTTTATCTCTTCTTCTTTATGCTTTATCTCTTCTTCAAGATTTTCTTCATTTATTTTTTCTTTTAATAACTCTTCTTTTAATTCATGTAGTCTTTTTTTATTATTTATATATTCTTTAACATTAATATAATATTCATATTCTTTTGATATATCTAGTTTTGAAAACATTTTGTTTTTGCGTTCATATTCATATAGTTCTTTTTCAATATCTTCTTTTGATTTGATTTTTTCTTGTTTTTTCTTTATTTTATTGTTATTTTCTTCTAATTCTTTTGTTTTACCTATTTTAGCTTCAATTGTTTTTAATTTTTTCTCTAAATTTTCATCAAACTTCTTCATCTCTATTTCAAGATTTTTTATATTTATTTTTAATGTTTTAATTTTTGTTAATTCGTTGTTTAGAATATATAAACCCTCTGCTAATCTTCCTATATTAATCACTTCTAATTTTTTCTTTAATTCTTCTTTATGTTCCTCTAACTGTTCTTTGTTTAATATACTTTTACAACATTTACATTTGAATTCTTTTTCATTTAAAGTCTCAACATTTTTAATTGTCTCTTGAAGTTCTTTTAATTCTTTTTGTAATTCTTCTCTTTTGTTTATTTCTTTTTCTATTGATTTTATTTTTGTTTCAGTAATTTCTTCTTCTGATAAATCTTTTAATTCATTCTTTACTTTTTTTATCTCTTTTTCTACTTCTTTCTTTTTATTTATATCTTTTTCTAAACTGTTTTTTTCTATTAAAAGATTTTCTATTTTTTCTTCCGGTTCTTTTATTTCTTCTTCTTTTATAGTTATTTTTTCTATTTCTTCCTCTACTGTTTCTCTTTTCTTATTTAATTCTTTTATTTTATCTCTTATAAGCATAATATAGTTATAATTTTTTATTATTTCTTCTAATTCATGTTCTTTTATTATTTCCTCTGGTTGTTGTTTTACAATTGCTTCCTTTAATACAATAATCTCTTTTTTTATTTCTAATAATTTATTTTTATTATTTTGTAGTAGATTTAAATAATTTGTTTTTTCTATAATATTTATCTTTTCTGTTTCTTTTGATATATTTTCTATATCTTTTTTTATAACTTCTATTTCTTTTAATAGCAACTCTTTATCATATATCCCTATCTCTTTTTGTAGTTTTAATTCTTCATTTGACTTGAAATTAAATTCAATCTCTTTATTCTTTTCTTTTTCTAATTTTTCTTCAACATTTTTTTTCTGTTTTATTATTTCTCTATATTGTTCTTCTTTATCTTCTTTATCAAATTTTTTCAGTTCTACATACCTGTTCTCATATGCTTTAAAATCTTCTATTGTTTTTTCATGAACTTTTATCTTTTCTTGAACTGTTGAAATTTTAAGCATTATTTTATTTTTAAAGTCTTCATGAGAAAAATTCATATTACTAAAGTTATTTATTATTTTGGCTCTTTCACTTGGTTTTGCTTTAACAATTTGTAGAGTGTCTTGTTCCATGAACATTGAGGTTTTAAACTTATTAAAATCCAAGAAAATCTTTTCGACCATATAATTATACTCTGTAATATTCCCCTTTTCTGTATTTATAAGTTTTTCACCATTTATATAAATATATCCTTTTGTTTCTTTTTCACTTTCCCAATATATTTCACATTTTATTTCTGTATTTTCATTTATAAATGTTATTTTTTTATACGCTGGATATTCTATTGATTTTTTGATATCTCTTGAAATCATATATGGATATGGTGTAAGACTTTCTAATACAGTTGTTTTCCCTCTACCATTCTCACCATATAATAATATTATATCTTTGTCTTTTTTATTTATTTCAAATTCTTGATAGAATATATTTTTATTGTTTTGTATTGGTTTAATTCCTTTAAACCCTTTTAACTCTATGCTTTTTATATAATATTTTTTATTTTTGATATCTTTTAATGTAGTCATTGATTTCTTCTTATTTTTTAATAATTTTTTGACATTATATAATTTTATAAGAAGAAAGTCAAAGTTTTCCTGTTATAGTTCTTGACATACTTTCTTATCTATATTTATGAAGTCATATAGTTCATATTCTTTTGAATAAAAATTATATTTTAATTTATATCCATTTTGAAATAGGTTCTCTGTTTTTTCATTTAAACATATATTTGGTATTGCTATATCTTTAAATATTTTTATTAAACTTATTTTTTTTAAATGCTCTATTGAAAAACCATTTAGAAGTATATTGTAATTTACTGTTTTATTTTTTAAAAAAATCTCCATTAACTTCATGGAGTTATTTATATTTTTAGGCAATGTTTTATTTTCTTCTTCAATTTGTTTTTCTATTGAAATATCTGCATTTATATTTATAGCAAATATCGATAACATCAATAGTATTATTAATTTTTTCATTTAAATTCACCTATTTATGGTTTTTGGATTGTTCTTCTTGCTGTTTTTATATTATGAACATTATCTGTATATTCTCCTGTTATATCTAATAATACAGTTCCAGCACTTTCAGGAACATTACCAGGTATGTTCAATGGAGTTACAATTACTTTGAACTTATAATTTCCAGGATATGTTATATTTAATGTTTTACTTGGTGCGTTTGAGAATGCTTGGTCTTGACTTAACCATAACAAAGCATATTCTATTGTTGAAGAAGAGTATAAATCCATTTGTGTTTTTATATGTTCTTCTGTAACTACACTTGAAGTTCTGTTTATATCTTGTAATACACTCACACTAACCATAGCTATTGTTAAAATAATTATTACAGCATATATAATACCAAAACCCTTTTTATTTAAAACTTTCATTTAAAATGCTCCTATTATTGCTTCTTTACATAAAGAAGAATATCTATTATTTCCTGCTGCATCTATCCCTATAGGGATTTTTGAATCTACACATATTTTTATTTTTAAAGTATCATACTCAACCCAATATTTAAATTCACTTACATTTTCTAATAAAATTTCAGAAGTTCCATCCAAAAATGTTTCTTGATTTGCTCCATTTTTTGTCCAAGGCTGGTAATCATGTGTAAGCATTAATGTTTTGTTATTTAAATGTAGAGAATATCCTGTATCTACAATATAAAACATTTCACCTATTTCTTTTGGTGTTCTTGTTAAATAGAAATCATTGTTATTTATTGGTTGAGTTTTATCTATTGGAAATAATGCTGTTTGAGTTGAGTTATAAAATTTTTCATAAGGTGTTCCTTGTTGGTTTCCATATATATAATACACTGCTGGATCAGAATTTACACCAGTTAACAATAATGTTGAATTTTCTGTATTTATTATTTTTGTAAAATCACTATCTACCGAATACATATGAACCCCATCAGAAGTCTTTAAATTAAACCATTGATTATAATATGGTTGTGGTCCTGTTCCTCTTAAACTTTCTCTATCAATATCTAGCCATATCAACCTTTCATTTGCATTTTTCAAATCACCATTTGTTATATTTAATAGAGGTGTATAATTATTACTGTCAAATTCATTTGTACCACCATCACTATATCTCATTATTGAGTTTGGAACACTTCTTTGTAATAGTTTTTTTACTTGAGTAATTACTAGTGTTGAAGTTGATTCAAGTCTTGAAAACTCTTTTTGTTGTGCATAATTATAATAGACTTGCCCCAATGTCATATTTATTATTGCACCCACAACTCCCATTATTGTTATAACATATATTAATTCTATTAATGTAAAACCTGATTTTTTCATATTAATTATTCACCTTTATCAATGGTATATCTGTTCCTATGTTTGTTGCAAAATAGTAATACTTTATCTCTTTTCTTGTGTCTGTATTTTTATTTGTTAAATCTGTCAATGTAACCGTCACTCTTTTTATATCTGTTGTTGCAGTTGTATTTACAACAGAAGCATCTATTGTAGAAACATTACCTGCTGTTGTTATTTTATAGTCAATAAAATCAACATCTGATTTAATTTGTAATCTACCATTTCCTAGAGTTTGTGTTACATTATCAAAATCGTCAATATCATCCAAATCATTTGCTGCTACTGATTCTGCCCCATCTAATCCAATATTTGAAACAATTGTACCTGTTGTTGTACACTTTCTTCTATTTTCTTCTTGATAATGACCTGCTCTATAATTATTTGTACAGTCTAAAAGTGAATTTTGATTTGTAGTAGCCGCTGAACCTAATACAAAATATTTACCAGATATTTCTACATCATTTACATTTTTTTCATCCCATAATTTATTTATAATTGAATTAACAACTGAATAACCTGTTGAAAAATATGTTGCTTGTTTAATTTCCATTATTGATTCAGAACTTTTCTTAACAATCATTGGTAATATTGGCAAAGCAATAGATAACACAACAATCATAAATATAAGTTCTAATAAAGTTGCACCTTTTCTCATTCTCATTGTATATATCCTGTTATTGGTTTTATTTTTATAATTTGTTCATAATCACCAGAAGGTGTTTTTATTTTTAAAGTTATATCACCTTTTATTTGATTTGATAGTGATAGATTGTTTTTATATGCTCTTCCTAGATTGTCAAAACATATTTTATTAAGATTATTTCCATCTTTATCTTTTATTTCTAAATTTGACTTTAAATCTCTTGAATAACCTTTTGAATCCATCTCTTTACCTGCCAAAACAACACCATTGTTTGAAAGTTCATATTGATTTTTTGTATTTAAAACAAAACAATCTGTTTTATTTATCCAGTTAGTGTCTGTACTGTCAAAAAAATCTTGATTTAGATTATCTTGTTTTATATAGTTTAAATCACCTTTAACAAGTTCATATTCTTGATCTACTTCATCTGCATCATTTGTTGGATTAATATCAAGAGTTATTGCAAGTATTGATATTATTATTATTACAAATATTAGTTCAATTAGAGTGAAACCCTTTTTCATTTTTTACCTTTTATTGTTTTAAATATTATATTAAAATTCTCTTTTAGCGCTTTTTCAATCATTTCATCTATTTTATTTCTTTTATCATAGAATACTTTTTCTAAATACACATCTTTTTCTATTGTTTTATTATTTATAACTACTTTTATTTTGGTTTCTATTATATGTGAGTAATTTCTTTTTTCTATCTTCTCTATATTATAATTATATTTTTCTATTTTATATATTATTTCTGAGCCACCCACAATTGATGTTTTAAGATTTTCATTGTTGACTTCTTTTATAACAGAATATAAAATATTCTTTTTTATATTTATACCTGATTTAACAAGAAGCTTTGGCATTTTTTCCACTTTTATTTTATCATTTTTTATTTCTATTTCTTTTTTTGAAATTGATAGTGTGCTGCACCCAATAAAAGAAAAGAATATTAGTATTAATAAAATATTTTTCATTTTTTACTCTATTGATATATTATATTGTTGGTTCATCTCGTAATCAGAAGGATTTTCAAGATATATAAAAAGATATTTTTCTCCTGTTTTTTCATCTTCTTTAACAGAATATTGTTCTTTTGGAACATATACATTGTTTTTTCTTATTTTTTTATTTTCTATATATTTATAATCTTCTTCATTTAGTTTTATTTTCATTCTTGCCTTTTTTTCATTTAAATATTGAAATAATCTAAATCCTTTTTTTATCAGGTCTCCTCTTTTAGCATATATTCTTTTTATATATCCAGTATGTTTGACACCATAAACAATGGGGGCATTATATATGTTTTGTAATGCAAGTCCTTCATCTTTTACTTTTCCACCAAAATAATTTATTGTATTTATATAAATTCTTTTATTTAATTCTTTCTCTTCTTCTGTTAGTTCTTTATTAAATTTTAATTTTCTTAAATCTCTTTTTGCTTTATCTACTTTCTGTTGGTTCTTTATCATTTTATCTAACAGCCTTTTAGATAATTTATATGGTTTTTTCTCAAATCTTATAATATATTCATCATTTGCATAAGCACCTATAAAACCAAAATTGACTGCTGATACTTGTTGATAATCATCTCTATCATATAGTTTATCCTGAAGTTCATAATATTTAAATTTTGCTTTATATTCTCCAGAAAATAAAGCTGTATTTAAACATATCAATAAAATGATTAATAAATATTTTTTCATTTTTTTCTCCATTTTTTATTCCTTTATTATAGTTTTTTTATTAATTTTTTTTATTAATTTTTTTTTAATCTTTTTTATGCTATTATTATAAAAATAAAATAATGGAGTTAAACTATGTTTTTGCCTGATATGAAAATGTTAATTAAATATTCCTTAGAATTGGATATTGATTCTCTAGAAACTAAAGAGGGATATGCTGGTGCTCCTATTTTAAGAATCTCAACTAAGAATATAGATACAAAAGAAAAAATTATAAAATTTTTACAAAAAAGTGGAATAGAATATAATGTTTTATATGATAAACAGAAAAAAATGTATGATATTTTTTCTGTTTATGGAGAAGATACCATTGATAATTCATTTTATCAATTAAAGTTTGATTGATTATATAGATTTACTTAATTCACTTTTATCACTTGAAAATTGTAAAGCAGTTTCTCTTGTGATTTCATTTTGTTGAACATATTTAACAAATTCACCCTTTTGTGTTTGCATTAATGTATTTGCTTGGTTAAGTTCCATTTGTGATTTTATTTGAGGCAACTTATCTTCTCTTATTATATTTGCAATTGCAGGAGTATTAACCAATATCTCTTGAATAGCTACCCTTCCACCAGAAGTTTTTGGAACTAATATTTGAGAAACAACACCTTTTAATGTCATTGAAAGTTGAGTTCTTATCATTTCTTGCTCTGTTTCTGGGAATACATTTATAATTCTATTTATAGTTTGAACAGCAGAATTTGTATGTAATGTTCCTATTACCAAGTGTCCTGTTTCAGCAGCAGTTAAAGCAGCTCTTATTGTTTCAGAATCCCTCATTTCACCAATAAGTATAACATCAGGGTCTTGTCTCATTGCATATTTTATACCATCAGCAAATGTTTTTGTATCATACCCAACTTCTCTTTGAGAGAAAATACTTCTTTTGTTTTCATGTTGAAATTCTATTGGGTCTTCAATTGTAATGATATGTTTTTTTTGATTTTCATTTATTTCATTTATTAATGCAGCCATTGTTGTTGATTTACCTGAACCAGTTGGTCCTGTAACCAATATCAATCCTTTTTCATATTTTGCAAATTCATACATTATTGGAGGTTGATTTAAATCTTCCAATGAAGGTATTTCTGTTGGAATAATTCTAAAAGCTGCACCCAATCTTTTTCTTTCAACATAATAATTTGCTCTAAATCTTCCAACTCCTGGAATATATATTGCAAAATCTAGTTCATTTGTTTCTTCAAATATTTTCTTTTGATTTGAATCTAATATTGAATATAAAAATGTTTTTACTGTATCTGTATTTAATTTTGGTAAATCTAATTGTTCTAACTGCCCGTCTATTCTAATTCTAGGCACTTCATCTGTTAATATATGTAGGTCTGAACTTCTGTTTTCAACAACTGTCTGTAATAATTTATTTATAGTTAATTCCATAAAATTCCTTTTTTTCTTTTTATTATAAAAAATTTAAGATGAATTTTATTTTTGGGAATTTAAAAAATCAAAGACCTTTTAGCTCTTCTTTTATATTTTGCAGTCCTTTAAATCTTTCTTTTGTCTCTATTAACAAATAATTCCAATTTTTTAAATTTTCTTTAAATTTAAATGATATTCTTAAAATACTCTCTAATACATACAAACTTGATTTTTCTATTTTTATTTTTTTTATTATTTCATCAAATATTTCAAAATCTTCATTTGCTAACATATCAAATAAGTCAGAAAAAATTTTTTTAAAATCTTTTCTATTTGTTATATAACTGTTTTTATTAGAGTTTCTGCATATTTATATTTCATTAAACAACACCATTTTCAAACATTTCTCTTTGCTTTTTTCTTTCTTTCCTTAATTTCTCTTTTTCAGATAATTTATTTTTCCAATCTTTTATAGAGAATTTCATTAAAATCAATAAAGGAGAAGCAAAATAAATAGAACTGTATGTTCCTATTATTATACCTATTAATAATGTTACTGACAATCCATATACCATATCACCTCCAAATACAAATACTGAAAAAACAACAAATAATGTTGTTAATGACGTTAATAAAGTTCTTGTCATTGTTCCAGATATAGATATATTTATTATTTTATTCAAATCATTTATATTTTTTTCTTTTAAATTTTCTCTTATTCTATCAAATACAACAATTGTATCGTTGATGGAATACCCTAAAATCGTCAATAATGCAGCCAATATCTCTAAATTAATTGATACATTTAGTATATTTAATAATCCTGCTGTAATAAACACATCATGAAAAAGAGCAAGAGAAGAAGCCACAGCAAATTTCCATTCAAATCTAATAGATACATATATTAATATTATTAATATAGTTAATAGTAGTGCTGTTATTCCTTTTGTTATTAATTCTTCTCCAACCTTTGCCCCAATTTTTTGTGTTCTTCTTAATTCTAATTTTTTATATTTATCTTTAAGTATTTTATATATCTTTTCTACACTTACATCTTTTTTAAGACCAACTTTAACTAGGAACTCTTTATCTGTTTCAAATTTTATTACAGAAGCATTGATTCCATTATTTTTTAACTCTTTTCTTATATCTTCCAAAGGGGCTTTTTCATCCATTTTACATTGTAGTATTGTTCCTCCTGTAAAATCAATTCCAAAATTTGGTGTTTTAATAAAAAATGACAAAAAACTTATCATTATTAATCCAAAAGATATAGATAAAAAAATATTTTTGTATTTCATATAATTTTTTTCAAACATAAATTAAGCCTTTATTTCTATTTTAAATATTTTATATAAATTTTTTGTTCCATATATTGCAGTAAACATTGAAGATAGAATACCAACAGATAATGTTAATGCAAAACCTTTTATTGTACTGTTCCCATAAGCATATAAAACCAATGAAGCTAATAGAGTTGTTATATTTGCATCTAATATTGTTGAAAATGCTTTTTCAAATCCAATTTCAAATGCTTTATTATATTTATTTCCATTTCTGATTTCTTCTTTTATTCTTTCATTTATAAGTATATTAGAATCTATTGCCATCCCAATAGTTAATACAATTCCTATAATTCCAGGTAATGTCATTGTAGCATTCATAAATGCCATAAACGTTAATATTAAAAATAGATTTGCTATTAAAGCAAACGATATTACTAAACCACTTTTTTTATAAAACCAAACAATAAAAACAAGAACCAATAAAAAACCAAAAATCAAACTAATTGCTCCATTTTTGATACTATCTTCACCCAATGAAGCACCTATTGTCTTTTTCTCTAAAATTGTTAATTTAACACCAGAAGAACCACTTTTCAAAGCAATTGCTAAATCCTTTGCTTCTTCTGGTGTAAAGTTTCCTGTTATTGAACCGTTTTTTCCTATTGCCGTTTGTATTACAGGTGCAGAATATACTTTATTATCTATAACTATTGCTAATTGCTCACCTATATTGTTAGAAGTGAATTTTCTAAATATATGACCACCTTCATTTGTAAATTCAAATGATATTTGTATTTGATTGTTTTGGTCAAAACCCATTTGAGCATTTTCTAAATATTCTCCATCTAGTATTGTTATGTTTTTTAATTTATATTTAATATTTTTATTTTTAAAATCTTGCAATATTATTGTATTTTTATTATCTTTTGCAACTTTCATAAATTGAAGATATGCTGTTGTTGTTATTAATTTTATTATTCTTTGCTCTTCTTCTATTGTATTTACACCTGGAACCTCAACAACAACTCTTGAAGAACCATTTCTAACAACAGAAGGCTCACTTAAACCGAATTGGTTTAATCTATTTCTGATAACTTCAACTGTTTTCTTCATTTTTTCATTTAATATCTCTTCCCCCAATTCTTCTGATATATATATTTTATATATACCTTCTTCTTCATCTTTTTTGTATTTGTGTTCTAATTCCAATTTTTCTTTTTTGAATAGTTTTTTAAAAAAATCTTCTATTTCTTTATTATCTTCAAGTATTGTAAAAGTAATTGAATTATTATCTATATCTCTTTTTAGATCCATTAAAATATATTCTTTATCTTCTGATATATATTTTATTTGAGAAATTATATTTTCGAGCTTCTTTTTATATATATCTTTTTTATCAGCTTCTAATAATACATATAATCCACCTTGCAAATCTAAACCTAAATTTATTTTTGGTTCTTTATCTAAATTTAATAATGAAGGTATTGAAAAATATACAGACATTATAAAAATTGATAAAAATAATATTACATTATTTTTAACATTCATTTTTTGTTTTCCTTTTAATTTTTCTTTGGATTATATCATATTTTTTATGCTATAATTTCAAAATATTAAAAAAAGGTTCTTAATGGCAAAATTGAAATTTGAATATATTTGTAATTCTTGTGATTATACATCAAGAAAAATTTTTGGGATTTGCCCAGAATGTAATTCTGGTTTAGGAGAAAAGAGAGCAATTAAAGAAGATAAAATTATTATTAAAGGCAAAGAAGTGTCTTTAAATGATTTTGAAAATCTTGGCACAAAATATGATATTTTAAGTGTAGATATTAATAATTTTAAAAGAATAGATACAGGATTTGATTTTTTAAATAATGTTTTTGGAGGTGTTGATAATAATAAGGGTATTACACCTTCTTCATTAAATGTATTTTGGGGAAGACCTGGAATTGGTAAATCAACATTATTATTACAAATAATAGATAAATTGTCTTCTCATTTGAATTGCTTTTACTTAACAGCTGAAGAAAGCAAAGAACAGGTAAAGGACAGACACAACCGTTTAGGATTAAAAAACAATTTTGAAATAAGTGAAACTCACAACACTCTTGAAATTAAAGATTTAACAAAAGATTCTGATTTTATTATTATTGATAGTATCAATACCTTATATTTACCTGATAGTGGAGTTATTGGAGGAGTATCACAAATAAATGCAAATGTTATGTTTCTTATGGATTATGCAAAAGAGCAAAAAAAGACAATAATTTTAGTAGGACATGCCACAAAAGATGGAGATATTGCAGGTAGTAATTTCTTTAAACATATGGTAGATGGTGTTTTTCAATTTATTGATATGGAAGAAGATGGAATCTTTAGAAGTGTTGAAAGTTCAAAGAATAGATTTGGAAAAACCGATGAAAGTGCAATTTTTGAAATGACTGAAAAAGGACTGGTTGAAGTATCAGATCCTTCTTTTATTTTTATAGAAGATAATAAAGATACTTTTGGTTCTGCAACAAGTATGATAATAAAGGGAAATAGACCTATTTTTATCGATGCCGAATCTTTGGTTACTTCTTCCAATACAGAAAAAAAATTCTATAACAGTGTTGGTTTTGATTCTAGAAAATTCATGCAGATTTTAGCTATTATTTCAAAATATTTAAAAGCACCAGTTTATCAAAAGAATGTTTTTACAAATATTTCAGGAGGATTGAAAATTTCTAATGAGCCACAAGTTGATTTAGCCATTATTGCTTCTATTATGAGTTCTCATAAGGAAATTAATATTAATGATTACATCTTTATTGGGGAAGTTTCTTTAAATGGTTCTATTAAAAAACATAGAATGGAGAAAAAATTCATTGAACATTGTAAGAAAATGAAAATAAATAAAAAAATTATTTCTAATTCAACCGGATATTCTCACATTCAAGATATCCTTTCAATTTTTAAATAAATCCAAAATTATTTTGGTTTATTTAATCTCTCTTTTACTATATTTATTGCTCTTTCTATTCTATTTTTATCTAACCCGAATAGTTCAGCTTTTTTTAAGGCTATTTTAATACTTTTGTCAGACAATGGAGAATTTATTGGAATTGCTGTTTTAACCACATTTAGTGTTTTTGCTATATTTTTTATATCTTCACTTGCTTCTTCTGGTTTTGCTGAGTAAATTATTAAATCTGTTATTTTTTTCTCTATTCCCCATCTTGTTAAAATTTCAGAGGTTATTGTATTTGTATTTGTTTCAACATATGAAAACTCAATTTCTTCAATATTGTTTGTATTTTCTATATCTTCTGAAAAATCTTCAACTTCTTCTTCTTCTATTATTATATTAGATATTATTACTTTCCCTATTTCTTGAACTAAAGCAGCAAGAAAGGCAATATCTTGCGTTTCTTTTGTTCTTCCTTCACATATCTCTCTCATTAATGAACTTTGTAATATTGATAACTTTGCAAAATCCTCTTGATTAGTATTATATGGTCTCATATCGAATTTTAATAGATTATGAATATTATTATTTAGTAATATTGCAAATGTCTTTGTTATCCCCAACATTGTAATTGCTTGTTTTAGATTTGTTATCTCTTTATTACTTACATTGTATAATGGGTTGTTTATTGTTTTTAATAGATTTGTTGTTTCCATTGGATCTTTTTCTATAATAGCAACTATTTCATTTACACCTATTTCAAAATTGTCTTTTATTTTTTGAACTTCTATTAATGTATTATTCAATATTGGTAGGTTTTCTAAATTTTTTAAAATTTTTTGGTTCATTGAAACTCCTTGTTTACTTTATTATACTTTTATTTTAAAAATATTTTAAAATTTTCTTTGTTTTTCTTGTATTTCAGTTTTTTTTAAGATAAAATACATTTTCAAAAATAAATTAAAACAAAGGTAATAAAAATGTCAGAAAATATTAAAGATAAAGCATTAGAATCAGTTCTAAACAATTTAAATAAAAAATGGGGAAAAGGTGCTATTAATGTAATGAAAGATGCTACTATAGCAAATGTTCCAGCTAGAACAACTGGTTCAATTTCTATTGATAATGCTATTGGAATTGGAGGTGTTCCAAAAGGTAGAATTGTTGAAATTTATGGTCCAGAAGCTTCTGGTAAAAGTACCCTTGCATTACAAATTGCTGCAAATGCACAAAAAGCAGGAGAAAATATAGCTTTTATTGATGTTGAACAAGCCATGAGTATGAAATATGCTTCTGATTTAGGTATTAATGTTGATGAGTTAATTTTTGCCCAACCTGATTCAGGTGAAGAAACTATGGATATTATTCAAGAATTGGCAATGAGTGGTGCTGTTGGTGTTATTGTAGTTGATTCTGTTGCTGCTATGCAAACTCAAGCTGAAATTGATGGAGATATTGGAGATGCTCACATTGGACAGGTTGCAAGATTAATGTCTCAAGGTCTTAAAAAAATCATTGCTTCTGCCTCAAAAACAAATACAACAGTGATTTTCATCAATCAAATCAGAGATAAAATTGGCATGATGGGGTATGGAGAAAAAACAACAACAACAGGAGGAAATGCCTTAAAATTCTATGCTTCTGTCAGACTTGATGTTAGGAGAATTGCTTCTATTAAACAAGGTGAAAATATTATTGGCAATAAGGTTAAAGTTGAGGTTAAGAAAAATAAAGTAGCTGCTCCATTTAAAAAAGTTGAAGTAGAAATTATTTTTGGAAAAGGTATCTCCCCTCATGCAGAAATTATGGATTTAGGTGTTCAGTATGATATTATTGACAAATCTGGTTCTTGGTTCTCTTATGGAGAAACTAAATTAGGTCAAGGTAAATCAGCTATGAAATACCTTGAAGACAATGAAGAACTTTTTGAAGAGATTAAATCAAAAGTTCTTGAAAAAATTGAAGAAAACAAATAGTTAATTTAGGTCTTTTTTTATGAACAAACACTTTTTAGAGGAATTAGCCGAAAACAGTAAACGAGATAATCTTCTTAATGAAGTAGGCAAAAGTGTTCATAATATTTCTGAGGAGAGAATAAAGATTGGTAAAAAAATCCACTCTCTCCTTGAAGATGGTTTTGATAAAAAAGAGATAATTGATATAATCTCTAAAAATACTTTTTTATCAATTTCAAACATTACTTCTATTATTGAAGAGTATCTATTTAATAAAAGATACTCTGTTGAAACTCATTTTAGTATTTCTGAAATAAGAATAATTAAAAAAATTTTTAAAGAAAAAAAATATTCTTTTGAAGAAGAAATTGCATTTTTGAAACAAGATAATATTAAAAATATTTTATTATCTGAGCACCAAATACTTTCTGATAATAACAACAAAAGATTTAAACATACCATATCCTTTGATCAAGAAGGAGAAGAATTATTACAATCTTTAAAAACACATTTAACAAAGATATTGGATAAAAAAATAAGTTATAGTGAATTGATTTATTATGCTTTGATAGAATTGAATTCAAGCTATCCAAGTGAAGAAATTGATATTTTTGAAGATACAAAAATTTAAAAGGATTTATATGAAAGAAAACAAAACAATAAAAGTTCCAGATATTGAGATATTAGATGACACACCAGAAAAAGATAAATTAGATTATTTTTTTAAATTATTAGCTAAGAACAAAGTTTTTTATGAAAATTTAAAACTTGATATAAAAGAGGCAAAAAAAGATATTAAAGAAGCTGGATTTGAAACAGCCAGGTTAGTTGAAGCAATTAAATATCTTGATTCGGATGGTATTAATAAAAAAGCTGTTGAAGCTGATACAATTGACAAGTATATGCTAGAATTAAAAAAAAGAGAAAGTAAAGAAGGTAATCAGTTTGAAGGTCTTGATACTAAACTAATCAGTCTACTCAATCAAGAGAAGGACATCAAAGAAGAGATTAAAGGTGTTCAAGATAAAATAGGTGAGGTGGGGTTAGACAAAAAGGCTATTAAAAATATTGTTGAAGATATTATTAAAGAACATAATCCTAATAAAAAGCCTAAAAAAGTTGATTTGGATTTAGAAAGCAAAATTATTTCTTATCAAAAAAATTTAAATGAAAGTATTAATGAAATAATTCCATTGCCTATAAATAAGGTTGATAGTTAAAACTATGTTAAAAAAAATAAAATTATCTGTTTCTTTTGTATTGTTGATTTTCTTATTTATTGTTTTTTCAGAAAGTTCTTTGTTATATTCTGCTAATATTTCAAAAGAAGAAGAAACAAGAAAAAAAGCATTAATACTTTTAGAACAGAAAATTGATGATTTGTTGATTAATATTTATGGGAACAATATTGATTTGAATAGTTCTTTGAATGTTTATAGAAAAGAAACATTATTAAAAACATATCAGATTTTTTCATATATTTCTTATAATTATAAAAATGACACTGATACACTAAAAATGTTAGAAACACATTTAATTTCTATGTATAAAGTTAATACAAAAGAAGATATTGATGTTTTATTTATGGACTTAATGCTTTTAATTAATAAGAAATACTTGCTTAAGGCATAGTATTTCTTTGATTTTTTTCTTCAGATAATACTTCTTTTATTCTTTTATATAATTTTTTTGCAAAATCAACTTCTTCATCTGAAACTATATTATTTTTATCTTTTTTTATTCTTAATCTCCAATATTCTTTATTATCTACATTAAATAAAACTATTGCTTTATTATCTTCTTTCTTTTTTTGTAAAAAGTCTTCTATATTTTTTGGAAGTTTTATTTTTATTTCAACATAATCACCTTCTTTTATTATTCCTTCGATTTTTTTCTTCTTTTCAACTTTTTTTTCTTCTTTTTTATTTTTATATTCTTCACTGATTTTAAAAAGTTCATATTTTTCAAATATTTTTGATTTTTCTTTATTTGAAACTTCTTTTGTTTCTTTAATTGTCATTTCTTTTAAAAATTTATTTTTAAGCTCTTCTGGTATTTCATCAAAGTCTATTATTTTTTTATTAAAATAATATTTTTTCATTATTTTATCTCTTATATCTTCATAAGAATATTTTGTTCCAAATTCTAGTATTAATCTTTTTTGTTCTAGTAATTTTTCTCTCTGTTTTAAATTTTGTTTATCTAATTGTTGGAACTTTTCTATATCTGTAAGTTCTTCACTTAAAGCCTTGAATTCTTTACTTTTTTTAACAGTATTTTCAATTTTTTCAATTTTATCTTCTATCTCTTTTATCTCTTTTTTTATTATTTTTGAAATTTCTTTTTCATATTCTTCATGATTTTTTATATTTTTTGGAAGGTCTTTTATTTCCTTGATATATTTCTTTTTAATATTTATATCTTCAAATTGAGAATTTGTATATATTTTTAATATTATATTTTGTAATAACTCTTCTTCTGAATTTACATTCTCTTGCTCTAAAATTCCTTTTATAGTATCTTCTCCAAGCCTTGGTAGTTTTATACCTTCATTTTCTATTTTATATATAGAAGGTATATTATCACTAGAATCCCCCAGCACTATTTTTAATAACAGTTCTCTTTCTGCTTCTTTAGGAGTTAAATCAATTACTCTTTTTTCTGATAATTTTTCCATTGGATTATATTGTTTTACATTCTCTTGTTTTTGTAGTTGATAGAAGTCATGGTCATTTGAAGCTATTATATTTATTTTATCTTTATTGTTTTTTATTAATAAGGCAATTATATCATCAGCTT
>Ga0256843_1000343_pt1 | contig 40042 bp, 38 predicted proteins | sample AlvinellametaG_FD_191572 | JGI IMG/M metagenome (GOLD analysis project Ga0256843, IMG submission 191572) | Pompeii worm associated microbial communities from hydrothermal vent at the East Pacific Rise, Pacific Ocean - Alvinella | ecosystem: Host-associated > Annelida > Integument > Unclassified ...
ATGGTGTTGTGAAGTATGTAAAAGTTTATATTGCAACAAAACGTCACCTTAAAGTCGGTGATAAAATGGCGGGACGTCACGGAAATAAAGGTATTGTTTCAAATATTGTTCCTGAAGTTGATATGCCGTATATGGAAGATGGACGTAGTGTTGATGTATGTCTCAACCCACTAGGTGTACCTTCACGTATGAATATTGGACAGATTTTAGAGATGCACCTCGGGTTTGCCGGACGTGAACTTGGTCACCAAATTCAAGAAGAATTTGATAAAAAACAGGCAGATTTTATTAAAAATCTTCGTGAAAAAATGATTAAAATTGCTGATGTTGCAGGTCTTATGCATGCAAGTAAAACAATTGGTGAAATGGATGATGAAACATTCTTGATTCATGCACGAGATTGGGCAAAAGGTGTTAAATTTGCTACACCTATTTTTGAAGGTGTGAATGCTGAAGAGTTTGAAAAACTCTATGAGTTGGCAAAAATGGATGCAGATGGTAAAGTTGTGCTCTTTGATGGTAAAACAGGAGAGCAGATTAAAGAGCGTGTAAATGTAGGTTATATGTATATTCTTAAACTACACCACTTGGTTGATGAGAAAATCCATGCTCGTTCAACTGGTCCATATTCATTAGTTACTCAACAACCTGTTGGTGGTAAAGCACTCTTTGGTGGTCAGAGATTTGGTGAGATGGAAGTTTGGGCACTTGAAGCATATGGTGCATCAGCTGTTCTTAAAGAGATGTTGACGATTAAATCTGATGACGTTGATGGACGTGTTCGTGCTTATAAAGCATTGACTCGCGGTGAATTAGTACCAGCATCTGGTATTCCAGAGACACTCTTTGTACTTACAAAAGAGTTACAAGCACTTGCATTAGATGTAGAGATTATGGACGAGGTAGAAGACGATGAGTAAATTAGTACCAGTAGCAGTAACTGAAGAGAGTAGACCAAAAGATATTAAACAACTTCAATTCCGTTTGGCATCACCTGAAAAGGTAATGTCATGGAGTCATGGTGAAGTTAAAAAGCCGGAGACTATTAACTACCGTACACTTAAACCTGAACGTGACGGTCTTTTTTGTGCGAAAATATTTGGACCGGTAAGAGATTATGAGTGTCTTTGTGGTAAATATAAGAAGATGCGTTATAAAGGTGTAGTATGTGAGAAGTGTGGTGTTGAAGTAACATCAACTAAAGTTCGTCGTACTCGTATGGGTCACATTGAACTTGTAACTCCTGTTGCACATATTTGGTATGTAAGTTCATTACCATCACGTATTGGTACACTTCTTGGTATCAAAATGAAAGATTTGGAACGTGTACTCTATTATGAAGCATATATTGTAGAAGAGGGTGGTGAGGCATATTATGATGCTGAAGCAAAAACTCCTGTTTTAAAATATGATGTTTTAAATGAAGAACAGTATAGAACACTTGTTCAGCGTTTTGGTGAATTAGGCTTTAAAGCTCGTATGGGTGGGGAAGTAATTCGTGATCTTCTTGACTCTATCGATCTTGTTGATCTCTTTACGAATTTAAAAGAACAAATTGGTGAGACAAAATCAGAAGCGAAAAAGAAAACAATCAATAAACGTTTGAAAGTTATTGAGTCTTTCTTGAACTCTGGAAACAACCCAGCGTGGATGATGCTTACAGTACTTCCTGTTCTTCCACCAGATCTCCGTCCACTTGTAAGCCTTGATGGTGGTAAGTTTGCGGTTTCTGATGTAAATGATCTTTATCGTCGTGTTATCAATCGTAATCAACGTCTTAAACGTCTTGTTGAACTTGAAGCACCGGAAATTATTGTAAGAAATGAAAAACGTATGCTTCAAGAGTCTGTTGATGCACTTTTTGACAATGGTCGTCGTGCAAATGCAGTTAAAGGGGCAAACAAACGTCCTCTTAAATCTTTAAGCGAAGTGATTAAAGGGAAACAGGGACGTTTCCGTCAAAACCTTCTTGGTAAACGTGTTGACTTCTCTGGACGTTCTGTAATTGTTGTTGGACCATCACTGAGAATGGATGAGTGTGGTTTACCAAAGAAAATGGCATTAGAACTTTTCAAACCACATTTGATTGCTAAACTTGAAGAAAAAGGGTATGCAACAACAGTAAAAGCTGCGAAGAAAATGATTGAAGAGAAGACAAATGAAGTATGGGAATCTCTTGCAGAGATTGTTGATGGTTACCCAATTATGCTTAACCGTGCACCGACACTTCACAAGCTCTCTATTCAAGCTTTCCACCCGAAACTTATTGATGGAAAAGCAATTCAGTTACATCCACTTGTTTGTGCGGCTTTCAATGCCGACTTCGATGGGGATCAGATGGCTGTTCACGTACCACTTTCTTCTGAGGCTATTGCTGAAGCAAAAGTATTAATGCTTGCATCTATGAACATTTTGCTTCCTGCATCTGGTAAAGCTATTGCTACACCATCACAGGATATGGTCCTTGGTATCTACTATATCTCATTAGAGAAAAATGGAGTAAAAGGTTCAAATAAACTTTTTGCTAATGTAGATGAGATCCGTATCGCTTTAGAACACAAAGCATTAGATATTCATGCAAAAGTAAGAACTCGCGTTGATGGCCGTATTATCCATACAACAGCAGGACGTCTTTTAATTAAAGCTATTCTACCTGATTTTGTTCCGGCTGAACTTTGGAACAGAGTAATGAAGAAAAAAGCAATTAATGAGATTGTTGATTATGTTCAAAAACATGGTGGTATCGGTGTAACTGCATCATTCCTTGATAATTTGAAAAATCTTGGTTTTAAACATGCAACTGAGGCAGGTGTGTCAATTTCAGCGGATGATATTCGTGTACCTGATATGAAACCTGCAAAAATTGCAGACTCTAAAGCACGTGTTATTGAGATCCAAAAACAGTTTGAAGCGGGTCTTTTAACTGAGCAAGAGCGTTACAATAAAATTATTGATGTTTGGACAGATACAAACAATACACTTGCAGCTGAAATGATGGAGCTTGTACAAAATGATAAAGATGGTTTTAACTCTATTCATATGATGGCTGACTCTGGGGCTCGTGGTTCTGCTGCGCAAATTCGTCAGCTTGCAGGTATGCGTGGTCTTATGGCGAAACCTTCTGGAGATATTATTGAAACACCAATTATCTCGAACTTTAAAGAGGGTCTAAACGTTATTGAGTACTTTATTTCAACTCACGGTGCTCGTAAAGGTCTTGCCGATACTGCACTTAAAACAGCAAATGCGGGTTATCTTACTCGTAAACTTGTTGATGTTGCTCAAAATGTTAAGATTGTTGAGCATGATTGTCATACACACGAAGGTATTGAGATCTCTGATATTTCAGATCAAAATACTTTAATTGAGTCTTTAGAAGACAGACTTAATGGTCGTGTTCTTGCTGATGATATTATCGATCCAATTTCAAATGAAATTCTTTTTGCTGAAGGTACCCTTCTTGATGAAGAATCGGCAAAAATTATTGCTGAAGCTGGAATTAAAACAGCACATATCAGAACACCGACTACTTGTAAAAGTAAAGATGGTATCTGTGCATTATGTTATGGTGTTAACCTTGCAACTGGTCATATTGTACGTCCGGGTGAGGCTGTTGGTATTATTGCCGCTCAGTCAATTGGTGAGCCGGGTACACAGCTTACGCTTCGTACATTCCACGTTGGGGGAACTGCAAGTTCAACTGCGCAGGAACGTCAAGTTATAGCTGAAAAAGAGGGTTTCATTCGTTACTATAACCTCAAAACATATAAAAATAAAGAGGGTAAAAATATCGTAGCTAACCGTCGTAATGCTGGTGTATTATTGGTTGAACCAAAAATTAAAGCACCGTTTGCAGGTGTTGTTGAGATTCAAACAATTCATGATGAAGTGATTATCAGTGTCAAATCTGATGCAGAAACAGTTCGTTACTCTTTACGTAAAAATGAGATTGCAAAACCAAATGAACTTGCTGGTGTAAGTGGTCAAATTGAAGGGAAATACTACTTCCCTCATGCAAGTGGTGAACATGTTGAATCATTAGACTCTATTGTTGAAACAATTAAAGATGGTTGGAATGTTCCTGCTCGTATCCCTTATGCTTCTGAACTTCTTGTTGACAATGGTGCTCCTGTTACACAAAAACTCTATGCTAAAGAGCAAGGTACTGTGAAGTACTTCTTGCTTAAAGGTGACTACTTAGAGAGATTTGAAGGGCTTAAATCTGGGTATGAGGTAGTTGAAAAAGGTCTTTTTGCAGCTATTATTGACTCTAATAACCGTGAAGCAGTGCGTCACTATATTGCTCGTGGTTCTGTTATTGTTACTGATGATGATGAGGCTGTTGATGGTCAAACGCTTATTGCTAAACCATCGTCTGATGAGTCTGTAGTAATTGCAGAGTGGGATCCATACTCAAATCCAATTATCTCTGAAGCAAACGGTACTGTAAAATTTGAAGATATTATTGTAGGTACAACTGCATCTGAACAGTTAGATGAACTTACCGGTAAAACGCGTCTTATGATTAATGACCACATCTCTAGTGAATATAAGCCGACTATTGTGCTTGCAACCGAAGATGGTGAGTTGTTACGTTATGCAATTGAGCCAAAATCATCTATCTTTGTTACAGATGGTGCAGAGGTCAAAATTGCTGATATCTTGGCAAAAACACCAAAAGCATTACAAAAATCATCAGATATTACCGGGGGTCTTCCACGTGTATCTGAACTTTTTGAGGGTCGTCGTCCAAAAGCAACAGCACTTATCTCTGAGATCGATGGTGTTGTAAGTTTCGGTAAACCACTTCGTGGTAAAGTTCGTATTATTGTAAGTAATGCGGAAAATGGTATCGTTAAAGAGTACTTTGTTGATAAATCGCATGAGCCGGTTGTGAACCCTGGTGATTTTGTTCATGCAGGTGAGCGCTTAACGACAGGTATTGTCTCTTCACATGAGTTACTTAGAATTATGGGTGTTAAAGCACTTTATAATTATCTCGTATCTGAAGTACAACAGGTTTATCGTTCACAAGGGGTAAATATCTCTGATAAGCATATTGAGGTTATCTTTACGCAGATGCTACGTCAAGTGAAAATTGTAAAATCTGGTGATACAAAATTCATTGAGGGTGATTTGGTTTCTAAAACGAAATTTGCTCAAGAGAATGAAAAAATTATGCGTCTTGGTGGTCGTCCTGCGATTGCTGAACCATTCTTGGTCGGTATTACACGTGCTGCAGTATCTGCTGATAGTATTATCTCAGCTGCATCATTCCAAGATACAACAAAAGTTCTAACTGAAGCAGCTGTTTCTGCTAAAGTTGATAATTTAGAAAACTTAAAAGAGAATGTTATTATCGGTAGAACTATCCCAGTTGGTACTGGTATTTATAAAGATCAAAATGTTATCTTTGAAGAGCAAGAGGATTAATCCTCAGCTCTTTGCATAAACACTTCTTCACAAATAAATTTCAATTTTCTAACCTCTTCTTAAAATAAGCTTACTTTAAATAGATTTTCTGTATTATTCCGTGTCTATAATTCTCTCAATTATACTTCTATAAGATAATAGTTGTAGAGAATTACATTCTACTGGAAAAATTAAGTAAAGGAAATATATGCCTACAATCAATCAATTGATTCGTAAAGAGCGTAAAAGAGTAGTTAAAAAATCAAAATCTGCTGCTTTAAACGCTTGTCCACAGCGTCGTGGTGTATGTACTCGTGTATATACTACAACACCTAAAAAACCTAACTCGGCTTTAAGAAAAGTTGCAAAAGTTAGATTAACTTCAGGATTTGAGGTTATTTCATACATTGGTGGTGAGGGTCACAACCTTCAAGAACACTCTATCGTACTTGTACGTGGTGGTAGGGTAAAAGATTTACCGGGTGTTAAGTATCATATCGTTCGTGGTGCACTTGATACTGCTGGTGTTGCTAACCGTATGGTTGCTCGTTCTAAATATGGAACAAAAAAGCCAAAAAAATAGTCTGAAACTATTTTTTTAAACAATATATATTCAAAATAGCTACAGGGCTTACGCGATTTATTTTAGGTAAGTTTTGAGTAAATTTGAAAAAATTGAAGATAAGGAAAATAACAAATGAGAAGAAGAAAAGCTCCCGTTCGTGAAATTATGCCCGATCCAATCTATGGAAGCAAAATTTTAACGAAATTTATAAACAAAATTATGTTAGATGGTAAAAAATCTACTGCAGAAAAAATCATCTATTCTGCTATGGATATCATCAGCTCACGTGGTGAGAAAAGTGGTATTGAAACATTTAATGAAGCTATTGAGAATATCAAGCCTATTATAGAGGTAAAAAGTCGCCGTGTTGGTGGTGCTACTTATCAAGTTCCAGTAGAAGTACGCCCGGTACGTCAGCAATCATTAGCTATTAGATGGTTAGTAGATGCAGCACGTAAGAGAAACGAAAGAACTATGGCCGAGAGATTGGCTAACGAGTTTATGGATGCAGCAAGTGATAAAGGTGCAGCATTTAAGAAAAAAGAAGATACATATAAAATGGCAGAAGCTAATAAAGCATTTGCTCATTACAGATGGTAATAGGAAGTTAATATGCCAAGAAGTCATAAATTAGAAGATGTAAGAAACATCGGTATTGCTGCTCACATTGATGCAGGTAAAACAACAACAACAGAGAGAATCCTTTTCTATACTGGTGTTGAACATAAAATCGGTGAGGTTCATGATGGTGCTGCTACTATGGACTGGATGGAGCAAGAGCAAGAGCGTGGTATTACAATTACTTCTGCTGCTACTACTTGTGAATGGCAAGGAAAACAGATCAATATCATCGATACTCCGGGCCACGTTGACTTTACTATTGAAGTTGAACGTTCTATGCGTGTACTTGATGGTGCTGTTTCAGTATTCTGTGCTGTTGGTGGGGTTCAACCACAATCAGAAACAGTTTGGAGACAACGTAACCGTTATAAAGTTCCTTCAATTGTTTTCGTTAACAAAATGGATAGAACTGGTGCAGATTTCTACGAAGTAGAGAAACAGATTCGTGAGCGTCTTAAAGGTAATCCTATGCCTTTCCAATTGCCAATTGGTGCAGAAGATAAATTCGAAGGTGTAATCGATTTAGTTAAAATGAAAGAGATTGTTTGGGATGAAGATGCAGCAATGGGTTCTGCATATCATGAACAAGATATTCGTCCTGAACTTCAAGAGATCGCTGATGAGTATAGAGAAAAAATGCTTGAGACTCTTTCTGAAGTTGACGGTAATGATGAATTTGCTATGAAATTTTTAGAGGGTGAAGAGATCACTCAAGAAGAGATCAAAGCTGCAATCAAATCTGCAACTCTTGGTATGGCAATCGTTCCAATGACTCCGGGTACTGCATTTAAAAACAAAGGTGTTCAAACACTTCTTGATGCTGTTGTAGATTACCTTCCTTCACCGGTTGAAGCTGAGCCAATTCGTGGTACAATGATGGATAACGAAGAGGAAGAAGTTATTGTTGAATCTACTGATGATGGTGCATTTGCTTCATTGGCATTTAAAATTATGACTGACCCATTTGTTGGTGTTTTAACTTTTATTCGTGTATATCGTGGTTCTTTAGAATCAGGTTCATACGTTCATAATACAACAAAAGATAAAAAAGAGCGTATCGGTCGTATCGTTAAAATGCACGCTATTAAACGTGAAGAAGTAGCTGAAATTTATGCGGGTGAAATCGGTGCAGTTGTTGGTCTTAAATCTACAACTACCGGAGATACTTTATGTGATCCTTCTGAAAAAGTTGTACTTGAAAGAATGGATTTCCCAGAACCGGTTATTTCTGTTGCGGTTGAACCAAAAACAAAAGCTGACCAAGAAAAAATGGGTATTGCACTCAATAAACTTGCAGCTGAAGATCCATCTTTTAGAGTTCATACTGACGAAGAGACTGGCCAAACTATTATTTCTGGTATGGGTGAGTTACACCTTGAAATTCTTGTTGACCGTATGAAACGTGAATTCAAAGTAGAAGCTGAAGTTGGTGCTCCACAAGTTTCTTACCGTGAGTCTATTAAAGATGAAGTGGATGAAAACTACAAATATGCAAAACAATCTGGTGGACGTGGACAATATGGTCACGTAGTATTTAAAATGAAACCTGCTGAAGCTGGTGCTGGTCTTGTTTTCCATAACGATATCAAAGGTGGGGCAATTCCAAGAGAATATATTCCTGCAGTTGAAAAAGGTTTTGAAGAAGCAATGCAAGGCGGTGTTCTTGCTGGTTACCCAATTGAAGATGTAGAAATTAGTCTTTATGATGGTACATACCATGATGTCGATTCAAATGAGATGGCGTTTAAACTTGCTGCTTCAATGGGATTCAAAGAGGCTGCTAGAAAAGCTAATCCTGCGATTCTTGAACCAATTATGAAAGTTGAAGTTGAAGTTCCTGAAGATTATATGGGAGATGTTATCGGTGACCTTAACCGTCGTCGTGGACAAGTTAACAACATGAGTGATCGTGCTGGTAACAAAATTGTTGATGCATTTGTTCCATTATCTGAAATGTTCGGATACTCAACAGATTTACGTTCTAATACACAAGGGCGTGCTACATACTCTATGGAATTTGATCACTATGAAGAAGTTCCAAGAAATGTATCTGAAGAGATTATCAAAAAACGTAACTAAGAACTCTCTCTTTGTAAAACCTCCTTGTGAGGTTTTGCAAATACTCTTTCCTCCTTTTTAAATCAAAATTTTGTTATAATTCTTTCAAAAAATGGATCGAATTATGCGTAAACTACTCTTACTTTTATTATTAAGTACACTGCTTCTTGCCAAAAACCCTATTATTTATGCATCATTAGGGGACACTATCTATAACAATGCACCTAAAATTAATAAGTTGAAAAATATTGATGCTTTTAAGATCTATGCTATTCGTATAGATGATTATATTAAAAAAGTAAAAAAATGTAAGCAAGAGGGTTTTGTTCTCGATAAAAGAGATGATGCAAAACTACGACAAAGTTATTTAAATAAATTACGTTCCTTTGCAAAAACAAATGATTATTTTCTTCATTTGGTTAGAAAAAACTATGAGCAGGCAATAGAAGAGAATAATTATGAACTCTTTAGTGCTCTCATTAATTCTGGGCTTTTAGATACAAAAGAGCATAAAAAAGAGATTTTAAACTACTATTTTGCCCATGCACCATATATTAATTCAACCGGAGTTATTCAAAAGATGTTGGATGAAGATGAACGTTTAAGAGAAAGAAGAGAGGCGCAGAGAAGACGATACAAGTCAAAAAAAGAGAGAGAGGCGCAACGTATTCGCCAAATTCGCCAAAATGATAAACTTGAGCATGAAAGATTAGAGAAAAAATTACAACAAGAAGTGCAAAAGAAGAAATTAGAAATTCGTGAATATCAAAAGAGAGAACTCTCTAAAACCATTTAAAAGGTTCACTCTCCTGTGGACGTCCTTCGAGTGTCAAATAGGGTTTATACTCTGCTTTATAGGCAAGTGAAGGGCAATCTTTTACATAGTAACCCAAATAGATCCAACTTTTATTTCTGCTTTGTGCATATTTGATCTGATTATAGAGGGAAAGTTTTCCCAATGAATAAGATGCAAAATCTGGATCATAATAGAAATATATAGAGGATATTCCATCTTCTAAGATATCAATGAGATCAACACCTATGAGTTTATCTTCATAGAAATAGAGTACCTCATATCCAAAATCTTCATATCCGCTAACAAAAGAGTTATAGTAGTGTTCTGCTGTTGTATCATGGTACTCCCACCCTTTTTTATGGTGCATATATCGGTGATATTTTTCAAAAAGTTCTAAGTGCATATGTGTCAGGGAGGGTTGTTGTATATAGGTGCGAATATCTTTTGCTTTTCTCATTATTCGTCGTGCAGATTTTGAAAAGATATAATTTTTTGCATCAATTTTTATACTTTTACACTCATTGCATTGGGAACATATTGGACGAAAAAAAGCAAGGCCAAAACGTCGAAATCCACGTTCTATTAATGCTTGATTTTTCTCTGGCGAACATTTTTGAATAAGCTTATAGTGCATAGTCTGTTCTCTGTTTTGCAGATAAGAACATTTTTCATTGAGAGAGAACTCTTTGAGTAAATTCATAGGCTCTATTTTATTGCTTGTTTTGTGCAATTAAAACACCCTCGATCATTGCATCAATATCACCATCTAAAATAGCGGAAACATTAGAGTATGCTTCATTTGAACGGGTGTCTTTGACCTGTTGGTAGGGCTGCATAACATAAGATCTGATTTGATGACCCCAGCCGATCTCACTTTTTGCAACACCTGCTTCTTTTGCTTTTTGCTCTTCAAGTTCAAGTTCATAGAGACGTGATTTTAACATTTTCATTGCAGTCGCTTTGTTTTTGTGCTGACTTCTGTCATTTTGGCACTGTACAACCACACCGGTTTTTATATGTGTTATACGAATAGCAGACTCAGTTTTGTTGACATGTTGCCCACCGGCACCACTGGCACGGTAAGTATCAATTCTAATATCTTTATCTTCAATAACAATATCAATGTCATCATCAATCTCAGGAGAAACCATCACTGATGAAAAAGAGGTATGACGCTTGGCGTTGGAGTCAAATGGACTGATACGCACAAGTCGGTGGATGCCGTTTTCTACTTTTAAGTATCCATAGGCATTTTCACCTTTTATCAGGATCGTTGCATCTTTGATCCCTGCCTCTTCTCCCGTCTGATAATCAAGGAGTTCAACTTTAAAATCATGTCTCTCTGCCCAGCGTTTATACATGCGAAGTAGCATAGCAGCCCAGTCTTGGCTCTCGGTGCCACCGGCACCAGGATGGATTGAAAGAATAGCATTGTTTGCATCACTTTCACCACTTAGTAAAACTTCTATCTCCATAGCACGAATTTGATTTTGCAGAGCGGGAGCATCATCATAGAGTGCTTGCAGGGATTCATCATCATTTTCCTCTTTTGCCATTTCATAGAGCTCTTTTGCATCTTCAACAGCACTTTTTGCAATAGAGTATTTTTCTAGTTTGCGGGAGAGTTGTGTTTTCTCTTTTTGGATCTTTGCAGCATTGGCAGCATCATCCCAAAATTGGGGTTCGCTCTCCATTTTTTCAATCTCTTGAAGACGAGTTTCTAACTTTTGAGGTTCGACAACACCGGTGATATTGTGCATTTTTGTTGTAACATTTTTTAAAAGTTCTGTATATTCATAATTATCCATGCTTAGCCTATATAAAAAATCTCTGATATAATTACGCAATTATATTATATCAGGGCTTAAAATGAAGATTATATCCTCTGCAAAAGAGCTTAGTAAACTTTTGCAAAAACAGAACAAAACACGAGGTTACGTTCCTACTATGGGGGCACTCCATGAAGGGCATATTGCACTTATTAAAGAAGCTAGAGCACAAAATGAAATTGTTATCGTCTCTATTTTTGTAAATCCTACACAGTTTTTAGCAGGTGAAGATCTTGATACATATCCAAGACGTGATGCTGCAGATCAGAAGATTTGTGAACTTGCTGGTGTAGATTATCTGTTTAGGCCTCAGGCAAATGAACTCTATTTTGATGATGAAATAAAAATAGTTGCACCTAATGTTCGTGGTTATATTTTAGAAGGCACTACCCGTCCGGGGCATTTTAGCGGTGTTTTGAGGGTTGTTATGAAGCTTTTAAATATTGTGCAACCGACAAATGCCTATTTTGGGAGAAAGGATGCTCAGCAACTACATTTAATTAAACTTATGAAAGAACACTACTTTTTACCTTATACTATTGTGGCGGTTGATACTGTTCGTGACAGTGATGGTTTGGCACTCAGCAGTAGAAATGGCTATCTTTCAAAAGAGGATAGAAAAATGGCATTGAAAATTCCACAATCACTCTATAGTGCCTCTAAAATGGTTAGCCGTGGTATTGTGGATGTGCAAGTGATTCAAAAAGAGATGCTTGCTGTTTTAGAACCGTTGGAAATAGGATATGTGGCTATTCTTTCCAGAGATTTTAAAGTTATAGAACAAGTAGAGTTGGGAAATAGTATTATTTTAGTTGAAGCTCTTGTCGGTGGAACACGACTACTTGATAATATTTGGCTCTAAGTAGCCCTCTTCAATTAAAATATCGACCGCTTTTTTAAAGGTTGGAACAGCAGTCTGTGCGGCAAATTGGCTTTTTTGCGGTTGAATAACGACAACACCAATAGTATAGTTATGTGTTTTATCATCGGCAAATCCCATAAAAGCGGTATTATATTTATTGACATATTTTCCTTTTTCAACAATATGTGCTGTTCCTGTTTTTCCTCCGACAATAATACCTGGAGTAATTGCTTTTCTTCCGGTTCCTTTATTAACAGTTTTAATAAGAATTTTTTTAACACGTTGCGCAGTGACACTACTTAGGACATCTATTGTCTTAAAAGGATCTATTCCTTGTACCTGTTGTTGTGCATCAATAAAAGCATCAACAAGTTGTGGTGTCACCATTTTGCCATTATTGTTAAAGACACTGTAGGCACGCATGAGTTGCATAAGATTGACACGAATTCCATAGCCATACGCACAAGTGGCTTTATAAATTTGATTTTCAAGTCGTTTTGCAGAAGGAATTGAACCTGCCTTTTCATAGATAAGATCAGGGGTTGACTTTTTAGCAAATTGAAACTTTTGTAGTCCTTCATAAAATTCATATCCAGAGAGTTTTTGTGCAAGTTGGGCTATTCCGATATTAGATGAATAGACTATAACGTTTTCGGCACTAAGCCAGTCAAATCTATGTTCATCGGTAATGATTTTACGTCCCATTTTAAAACGACCGTTATGTCCGTTTACAAGGTCATAAGGATTTACGAGGTGGCGTTCAAGTAAGAGAGAAAAAGTGATCGGCTTTAAAACACTTCCCGGCTCGAAACTATACTCAATCATATCTGCATTTAAAGAGGGATAATCTTTTCTTCGTATTGCCTTTGGGAGATATCTGTTGGAGCTTGCCATTGCATAAACTCTTCCGTTTTTAGAGTTCATAATAGCGATCATGACCTCTTTTGCACGTAACTCTTTTTTCATATCATCGAGCATTCTCTCTATGCGAATTTGGAGTGAAACCGGAATTGTCAAACGAATATCAAGGCCATCTATTTTTGCTTTTGTAAAGCTCTCTTTATTGAGAATAATATAGCTGTTAACATCTCTTTTACCACGGCAAAAACCATTTTGTCGAGCTGCAAGATCGCTGTCAAAACGTTTTTCAAGACCTTTAACCCCCTTGATAGAAGTATAACCGTCATCTTCAATTTTATGAGGATATCCAATAATGGGTGTCAGGAGATTGCCATAAGGATATTCACGGCTCTCCCCGCTTTCAATAACACTTAGTCCATGAATAGACAGGAGTCCTGTTCGAGGATTTTTTAATTCCAAAAAGACCTTAAAACGTCGTAGCTCATAAGAGAGTTTTTTAAGATATTGGGCTTGAATTTGAGGAATATTATAACTTAAAACGACAACGCCTTTATGTCTTGCAAGTCTTTTCCTGATTGCTTTTGGTGTCATTTTGGAGTAGATGCTGAAGAGTTGGATAAAAAGGTCTTTTTTCTGCGGATCGATATAGCGTGTATCAACAACCGCTTTATAGAGTTTTTTCGTTGTTGCTATATGAAAACCATCTGCTGAAATAATGCTGCCACGTTGCGCTCGTGAAGAGTCTATTGCATAGAGTGAAGGCATATGTCGTGGTTTGAGAACCGTGAGGAGCATAACACTCAAAAAGACAAAAAATGCCATTGAGATAAGAACATAAAGAAGAAGGATTTTTTTGCTTTTATTGCGGTTATTCATTAAATTATATCTGTGTTCTTCCTATCTCTTTATATGCATTTAATGCTTTATTCCTGATCTCTAACATTAATTTCATACTTGTTTCTGCTTTACCGATTGCAAGTGCAGCTTGATGAAGATCTTTTACCTGTCCTGTTGCGATATCGGCAGTAGCAAGCTCTGCATCTTTTTGAAGATCATTGACTTCATTAATAGCAGATTTAAGATGCTGGGCAAATGCTTCGCCTCCTGCACTTGGGGTGGCAAGAGCCTCTTTCTGTTTGAGAAGATCAGCGGTTGAGGGGGCTGCTATTTGTGTAATATCACTCATACGTTTATAATCTCCATATTATTGTAGTAAAGAGATAGCAGAGTTTGCCATCTCTTTTGCGCTTTGAAAAGCTGCAACATTTGCTTGATAGGAACGAGTCGCTTCAACTAAATCGGCCATCTCAATAACAGGATTGATGTTTGGATAGGCGACATATCCGTTTGCATCGGCATCAGGATTATTAGGTTCATACTTCATAAGTGGTTTATTGTCATCACGAACAATTTTATCAACTTTTACGCTCATTATAGCAGGATTTACCTTTTTGCCAAATTGATCTTCATCGAGTGGATCTTCATATCCCATACTCTCTGTTTTATCTGCAAGCATACTGTTATACACATCATTAAAATTGACAGCTTTAAAAACGACTTCTCTGCGACGATAAGGTCCTCCCTCGTCTGTACGTGTTGTCTGTGCATTTGCAATGTTGCTTGAAATGACATTGACACGGACTCTTTGTGCGGAGAGTCCATAACCACTTATATCAAAACTACTTAAAAAGTTACTCATCTGTTTTCCCTTTATTATACTTTTGTGGAAGCTTCTATAACAGAGTTAAAGATCGCTTTTTCTTTTTTTGCAGCCATTACAAGTGCATTAAACATTACAGAGTTTTTACTCATCTCTGTCGTTTCAACATCAAGATCGACTGAGTTGCCATCATTTCGTGCCATCTGCCCATCTCGAAAGAAGAGTGTTGGTTTTGTACTGCTTTTCTGCTCTTTTGGTATAAGATCTTTTGCATCTGTTCGGGCCATTTTCAATTGTGGAGTCTCTTTTTTGTAGAGAAGATCTTTTTGAGCTATAAGTGCAGATTCGAAAGAGATATCTCTTGGTTTATAAAAAGGGGTGTCTGCATTTGCAATATTTGAGGCTATCATATCTTGGCGTGCTGCACGATAGTCCATCGCTTTTGCTAATAAGTCATATGTTTTTGATATTTCAATGCTCATATTCATCTCTTTATATAAAATATTTCTAATAGATAAGCAAAAAGAGTTCCATAAGATAAAAGTGAAGATATGGTGAATATGTTATTTTTTGTTTTATCACAAAAAAGACAAAACCAGACAAAATTTATCCTAAATAGAGAGTTTAAGGAACAATTAATAAAATAAGGCTCATAATAAGCATCAAGATTACAAGTGTAATCCAATTTTTATATTTAAGGAGTTCTTTATGAAAAGAGCTGGTTTTACAATGATCGAATTGATCTTCGTTATCGTTATTTTAGGTATTTTAGCAGCAGTTGCTATTCCAAAACTTGCAGCGACACGTACAGATGCAAAAATCTCTAAAGATGCAAGTGATGTTGCTACAGCACTTGGTGATATGGGTTCATACTATACAGCACAAGGAAAATTTGATAAAGTTGGTGTTATGACAAATGTTAAATTTGTGACTGCTAAAGATGGTACTACTGATGCAAAAGATACTAATGTTAGTGGTAATACTGTTTATTTTAATGACTCAAATGACAAGACTTGTCTTTCATTTACAGGTACTGATGATGGTAACTTGACAATTAAAAGTGAATCAAATGGTACTGCTGAGTGTAAAGGTTTAAACAAAGCTGTAGAGCACATGGAGAAAAAACACGTATTTGGTGGTTCTAACGTACTTTACTAGTACTTTTTAATTTTTTCCCATACAATGTTTGTATGGGAAAAAGTTACTCATTGTTATAAAAAATTTCAAAGCTTAAAGTATAGATAAAAAGAAAGTGTGTTATTATGATGCAATCTATATTTTAAGGTTTGCAAAATGAGACATGCGTTTACCATGATAGAGTTGATCTTTGTTATCGTTATATTAGGGATTTTGGCGGCTGTTGCCATTCCGAAATTTTCAGCAACAAGAAATGATGCAATAACTTCTAAGTTGGCTACAGATATTATGACATCAGCTGGTGAAATATCCTCATATGCCGTATCAAAATCGAAGGTTGATAGTAACTTTACTGTTATGTCTAATGCAATGGCAAATATGGAAAACGCCGGTCAAGCACTCCTGAGTGATAATAAAGCAAAAATCAAAGCGGGGAGCGTTGATGATTGTGTTGTTGTGAGTGTTGATACGAATGATACAACGGGCATAGATACGCTTAACATCACTTTTTCTGATCCAAATGGTGACAGTTTGTGTAAAGCGCTGCAAGGCGCTATTGATGCGAATGCGTATCCAATGAAGTTAAGGGGAACAAGTGTTAATTATTAAACGAAATGCCTTTACAATGATTGAAGTTATTTTTGTTATTGTTATTTTAGGAATTTTAGCTGCAATTGCTATTCCTAAATTTGCTGCAACAAGAACAGATGCACAGTTGGCAAAAGGGCGCTCCGATGTCTCTACAATTCGTTCTGCAATTTTAACAGAGCGTCAAAGTCGATTGGTAACAGGAGATCACTCTTGGATCTCAGAGTTGAGTGATAATGCAACAACTCTTTTTAAAGGCAAGGATGATCATATCCTTTTAATGTATGGGATTAAATCGGGAACAACAAGTGGCCACTGGCGTACAACAGATAATGGAGAGCCATATGTACACTATAAATTTAAAATAGGTGCTACAGATTGTGCTTTTAGTTATGATTCATCAGATGGATCTTTCACACTAGATGATGATCAAGATAGTATATGTAATAATCTTGTGGAATAATATTCGCTTTTGAACTATTACACCATTTCTCTTCTTGGTTCTCCTTTGGAGCCACTTACATATCACACTTCTCAGCAACAACTCTCTGCTGGTAGAGTTGTTACAGTCTTATTAAATGGTCGCCAAAAGCAAGGTGTAGTTATAAATGAAGTAGTACAACCTCATTTTGAAACAGTTGAAATTGTGCAGATTTTAGAGCTTTATTACTCTTTAAAACAGTTAACCTTAGCTAAATTTATAGCCTCATACTATGTTACTTCTTTAGGCGATGCATTAGCGTTAATGATACCTTTTGATGATAATTTTCAAACGCTACCATTCTCTTTAAACCTCTTTGATTCATCTACAATTAGACTCTCTGAGAAGCAACAACAGGCTTTTGAATTTTTAGAAAAGAACAGGGTTGGAGTCCTTTTTGGTGATACGGGTAGTGGAAAAACCGAGATCTATATGAAATATTTTCAAAAAGTTTTACAGGGCAAACAACGTGTTCTTTTTTTAATGCCTGAGATCTCTTTGACCCCACAGATGTCCAAACGCCTCAAAGAGCATTTTGGAGAACATTATGTTATTTGGCACTCTAAACTGACACCGGTACAAAAAAGAAAAGTACTTGAAAAAATCAAAAGTGGAGAGGCAAAGATTATAGCCGGTGCCCGTTCTTCACTCTTTTTGCCCATAGAAGATTTAGGGCTCATTGTGGTAGATGAGGAGCATGATGAGAGTTATAAATCTTCTTCACGTCCTCGATACAATGCCCGTGATATTGCTATTTATCTGGGAAAACTCTATGGGGTTAATGTAGTTTTGGGAAGTGCAACACCCTCTATGAACTCTTATATTAAATTTCCCCATATTAGGCTCAAAGGGGGACATTTTGTCTCTCAAAAAGAGTTTATTTATGAACAATCTCCTGAAATGATAACCCCTTTGATTGAAGAACATCTCAAAGAGACATATAAAAAAGGGGAACAATCTATTGTTTTTTTACCTACACGGGCAAATTTTAAGTATCTTATTTGTGCGGATTGTGGTTATAAATTTGAGTGTGCTTTTTGTTCGGTAGGTATGAGTTTGCATCAACATTCTCGTGCTTTGAAGTGTCATTATTGTAACTTTACACAGGCAATTCCTCAATGCTGTCCTGAGTGTGGAAGTTCTCATCTTGTAAGTTCTCGTTTAGGTACGGCAGAGGCTGTAAAGATAATAGAGAAACTATTGCCAGAAGCAAAAGTAGAACAGTTTGACAGAGATGTTATAACAACAGCAAATAAGCTTAAAAAAGCCCTCAAAAGGTTTAATGACAAAGAGAGTGATATTCTCGTTGGTACACAGATGCTCTCCAAAGGGCATGATTATCATGATGTAACTTTAGCAGTGGTATTGGGAATGGACAATATGCTCTGTATGCCCGATTATAGAGCTCGAGAGAAGGCACTCTCGTCGCTTATTCAAGTCGCTGGTCGTAGTGGTAGATCGAAAGATGCCAAGGTAATAGTTCAGACTTTTTATGAAGATTTTTTTCGTAGTTATTATGGACGTTATGAGGCTTTTTTGGAAGATGAAAAGCTTTTTAGAGAAGAACTTTATCCTCCTTATAAAAAGTTATGTCGTTTGCTCTTTGCGCATAAAAACGGACAAAAAGCGGCAGATGCGATGCGAGAGATGGAGGCTAAATTGCAAAAGTTTCAAAATATTACCATTGTAGGTGCAAAAAAGTGTGCAATTGAAAGAGTTGCTAATAAGTATCGCTATGAAATTTTATTACGTGCGGATAAGAGTACTGATCTTATAAAAGCAGTAAGATCTTCTATGGTCCCTCTTGCTGAAGTGGATATGGACCCTATCGAGTTTGGATAGTGTCTTTTTTTGTATCAAAAAACCAGTAAAAAGCGAGAGAGACACCTGTCGTTTTTTGGTATTGTTCATCAAACATAAAATGTTTTGCTTCCTTTAAAGGAATAGTAATAACCTCAATATCTTCATCTTCTAAACCTCCACCTTCATTGATTTTCATACTCTCGTTGATCTCTGCATAGTAAAGTGTCTGGTAAGTTCCTGAGATGCCGACAGAAGTATAAAAAGAGCTAATTTTCTCTATGGCATGGAGTGGTACATCATAGCCGCACTCTTCTAGGATCTCCTCTTTTGCTATCTGGATATTAGAGCATTGTTTATCAACAATACCGGCACAAAGTTCATACATATAGCCATTATTTGGATTTTTATTTAATACTGTAGCTCGGAGTTGTTTCACGAGTATGAAAGCATCTTTCTCTTTATGATAGAGTAAAATGGCAACGCTGTCATGAGAGAGAACCGCTTCCCATCGTCTTTTAATACCATTTTGGGTGTATTCAATCTCAATTGGTTGAATAAAGTTTGTCTCTTTGAGTGGTTTTATTGCATCAATAGTTGTCACGGTTTTACTTTCTCATATGGATATAACAGATGTTTTTAAATGGTGATGCTTTTTGAAAACACTCGTTACTGCTCAGTTGTGCTTTGATCTCTTTGTCATAGCCTTTTTTGAGTTGTAAAAAGGAGCGTCTCTCTTTGCCTTGAAGTTTTTTTGTTGTTACTTGAACTACTTTGAGCGGATTAATTGCACGACCATGTTTACGGAGTTCAAAGTGAAGGTGCGGACCGGTAGAACGACCTGTTGTTCCAACATATGCAATAATTTCACCTTTTTTTACATGTTTTCCTCTGTGCATTCCGTGACGAAATGATTTAAGGTGTGCATAGCGTGTTTCATATCCGTCAGCATGACGAATTTTTATAAGGTTTCCATAGGTCCCTGCACGGGCACACCAGATAATTACACCGCTTCCTGCAGCATGAACAGGTGTTCCTCTACGTGCAGCATAATCAACACCGAGGTGTGCTTTCCATTTATGCAAAATAGGGTGCCATCGTCTTTTTGTAAAGTAAGAAGATATGCGGGCTCCACGAACAGGACGAGCAAGAAGAAAACCCTCCACCTCGTGTCCTTTTGCATCATAATATCGACCATCTTTATTAAGATAGATAAAGTGCTCTTTTTTATTCATCTCAATCATGGCAGCATTGAGTGTAGGCATAGAGAAGGGGTGACCTAATCGGTATTTTTGATCATAGATCATGACAAGTTTGTCACCTTTGCGTATTTCATTTTTAAAGTTAAGTGAGCGTTTGAAACTAGAGACAAAGATCTGTGCGACCTTTTTGCTACCTGTTGTTTTTAAAATATTGTACATGGGTGAGCTTGTAATTGTTGTTGCAAAAGCCTTTTTCTGTGTTGTTGCTATAATAGGAATTGCTTCAAATTTATAGCTGTTGCCTTTTTTGTAAATGTGAATCTGTAACTCATCATTGAGTGGTAATAAAATCTGTTCAATATGTCCATCTTTATCGTGTAAAATCTGATAGTGAACACCTGTTCTCATCTCTTCGGTAAGGCGTTGATCGTCTTTATCAAGGTTATAATAGAGATCTCTTGTAGGAAGGTTGTGATTTTCTAAGAAGGTGAGATAAGTCTCTTTATTTTCCCATCTAAATCTATCAACAACAGAAGAAAAAAGTGAAGTAGTTAGTAAAAGAAGTATGAAAAATCGTATCATAAATGTTAGCCTCATATAAATAATTTGCAAAGATTATCAAATTTTTGATTAATATGAGGTTTGTTTGATATAATCGCACTATATTATTACAAAGTTGATACATGAAATATACAATTTTACTCATACTATTGGTTAGTGAAATCTTTGCATCTGTTATAAAATCACCTGTTTTAACGGTTGATAATAAAAAAGAGATTGCAACTATTAAAATCGATCATATTGATATTGGGGTCAGTGGCTTTTTGGTTCATCATATTACACAAGAACATAGTGCAATTTTAAAAAATGTAACGGTTATTGCTTTTGATAAAAATAGTAGTATTGCAACATTGAAGATGAGTAAATTTAATGCTTTACGAAACAATTCATTACCGCATGGCAAGTGGAAACCAGAGGTTGGTGACACTGTTGAACTTGCCTTTGCCTACTCTCGTGCACTTCTTATCGCACCAAATGAGTCTATTTACCACAACATATCAAAAAGAGTTCATATTCAATGGGTGCATCCGGATCTTTTTGCTACGGTTCTCTCTTTTGTAGGGCATCCGACACCGCTAAAGTCAGATTTTATAAAGTTTTCAAATGCAACGAGCGTCGGACTTCTTTTTATCTACTTGGACCAAAAAGTTTATACACTTGATATTAAAAGTTTTACAATTCTGGCAATTACAGATGCTCCATTTAAAGTGCTTAAAAAAGAAGTGCCGTTTTATACGCGTGTGGCAAAAATTGATGCTGCATGGTGGGGTGCAGGAAGTAGTAGAATGAAAAAATATGCACCTCATTATTATGAACTTTTAGTTCAAAACAATAGAAAAAACAAAAAACTCTATGAAATAATTAAAGAGCATAAAGAGCTACAAAATTTATTAAATGAATTTGAGATAGGAAAAAAATAATGATAGAAAAAGAGCATATTAAACATTTTACATCAATTGTCGGTGAAGAGAATATCTATAGTGATAAAGCGCACTTAATAGCTTATTCATATGATGCTACACGGGAACATTTTGAACCTGATGCTGTTCTTTTTCCTCGTAATGAAGAAGATGTCAGTGCAATATTGAAATATTGTAATGAACATAAAATTGTTATTGTTCCAAGAGGAGCTGGAAGCGGTTTTACCGGTGGAGCACTTCCAAGCAAGGGCGGTATTATTCTTGCGATGGAAAAACATATGAACAAGATCTTAGAGATCGATATGAAAAATATGGTTGCTGTCGTACAACCGGGTGTTGTGAATATGGACTTACAGCGTGCCGTAGAGAAAGTGGGACTCTTTTATCCGCCGGATCCGGCGAGTCAAGATTACTCAACACTTGGTGGTAATGTTAGTGAAAATGCCGGTGGTATGCGTGCTGCAAAATATGGAATTACAAAAGATTATGTCATGGCAACACGTGCAGTTTTACCAAACGGTGATGTTATAAAAGCAGGAAAACGAACAATAAAAGATGTTGCCGGCTATAATATTTCAGGTATTTTAATTGCTTCGGAAGGGACTTTGGCAGTTTTAACAGAGATCACGCTCAAGCTCATTCCCAAACCAAAACTTACAAAGACAGCGATGGGTATTTTTCCTACGGTAAATGATGCTATGGAAGCCGTTTATAAGACAATGGCAAGTGGGATTACCCCTGTTGCTATGGAATTTTTGGATAATTTGACGATTCGTGCAGTTGAGAAGACATTTCACAAAGGTTTACCTGTTGATGCGGGAGCTCTGCTTGTTACTGATGTTGATGGAAATTTGGAAGATGATCTTAATTTTCAACTTGATCAGATAGAGAAGGTCTTTAAAGAAAATGGCTGTAGTGATTTTCATCGTGCAAAAGATGAAAAAGAGGCAGCAGATATTTGGTTTGCTCGTAGAAATGCCTCTCCTGCACTCTCTGTTTATGGAAGTAAAAAACTTAATGAAGATGTAACAGTACCGCGTGCGGTTTTACCGGAACTTTTAGAGAAATTTTATGCTATTGCTAAAAAATATGATGTTAATATCCCCTGTTTTGGTCATACCGGTGATGGAAATGTGCATACCAATGTAATGGTTGACGGTAGTGATCCAGAACAAGTAAAAATTGCTTATCAAGCCATTGAAGAGGTTTTTCAAGCAACTGTTGATCTTGGAGGTACACTCTCTGGTGAACATGGTATAGGACTCGCAAAAGCACCTTATATGCATATGGCTTTTTCTGATGCAGAGATGGCTCTTTTTAAGTCAATTAAAAAAGCATTTGATCCGAACAATATTTTAAATCCTTCAAAAATGGGTTTAGCGTAGCATATGAATATAAAAGCTCGAAAAATATATAAAGAAATTAAGCTCTTTATTATGGCTTTTGTCGATAAGGAGTTAACACTCTTTGCGGCAAGTCTTAGTTTTTATACAATTTTTACAATTATTCCACTTCTTTTAATTGTTTTAACACTTATTACTTCCATGCCAAGTTTTGCAGATAATTATGAACGTATTAAAAGTTTTATTTTTTCAAATTTGATGCCGGTACAATCAGAACTTATCATGAACAATATTGATGGATTTGTAGCAAATTCGGCAAAAGTAGGGGCTGTAGGTTTGGCTATGATTTTAGTAGCTTCACTGCTTTTTTTTAAAAATTTTGAGTTTATTGCAAATAAAATTTTTCATGCAAAGGGTCGAACGCTCTGGGAGAGTATAACAACCTATTGGACAATGTTGACATTAACACCTATAGGACTTGGGATCTCTTTTTATATCACGGGGCATATTGCTGCACTGATGGCATCCAATGAACTTACTTCGGGTTTAAATATTTTACCTCTTGTTCCCTATTTAATTATTTGGGCGCTCTTTTTTCTTATTTTTCAAATTGCACCAAACAGAGAGATCAATCCAAAAGCTTCTGCACTCTCTTCTTTACTTATCTCTATTGTTTTTAGTGCAAGTAAAAATGGTTTTATCTATTACGTCTTTTTAAATAAATCGTATGCGACAATGTATGGATCTTTTGCAATTGTTATGTTTTTGTTTCTTTGGATCTATGTTTCGTGGATTATTTTCATATATGGTTTAAAGTTGTGCTACATGATAGACAGAGTATATAAGAATAGAGAGATCATACAACAAAAGAATCTTGAGTAATTTTGATCGTATGAGTACAAGAATAGAGACGCCTATCTGTATATATAAAAGAGCATAACTAAGATGAAATTTTATAGCATGCGGATCGAGTGTGAGCATCTTTTTGAGCATAGTATCAAGCAGTGCCCCTTCACCGACGAGATGCAAAAATATGCTAAGAGGGTAAAAGAGGCTAAAGAGGGATGTCCATAAAATTGAGAGTGGATGATAAAGGCTGAAATTCCCAAAGAGTACTAAAGAGTAGGGCAACATCATTAAATAGACCCAAAACGGCAATATTGTAAATTGCCATATTTTTCCTTTATATTGGAAATGGATCATAAATAAAAAGATATAAAAAACACCACTGATACTGAGAAAAAAACCAACACTGAAGATGAGTCTTGGAAAGAGTGCTACAAGAAGTAAAACAGTTAGTAGAAGTGTTTGCATAGAGATAATTTTAATACCGCTTTCATAAAGAAAAAATCCGATAAGTAACATAGTGTAGGATCGTAACAACGAGGGTGGTGTTCCCAAAAAGAGCATATATCCAAGGAGTAAAAGAGAAATGATTATAAATGTATCATACTCTTGACTTCTATAGGGAAAATATCTGTTTTGTAAAAATTTATAGGGTATTTTTATAAGAAAAAAGAGCAAAGCAGAAAGGACTCCCAAATGAAAACCGCTAATGGCTATAAGATGTGAAATACCAAGATCTGCAAATTTTTGTTGGAGTTTATAAGGAAGTGGTTTTGCCAAAAAAAGCGCTTCATATATTGCACTAATCTGATGATTGTTGTGCTGTTTTTCAATGGCTTTTTCTATTGGTCTTTTATAGGAACTCTCTTCCTTAATATGTGAAATTTTACTAAAGGCAAAGAAACCTCGCATATAGGATAAAAAGCTGAGTTTATGAATCCAGATCTTCATAGTTATATGTTTACCTTTATAGTTGGGCGCTCGATTGGATACTCTTGTATAAAACTCAAAACCACGACTGCTTTTGAGTTTTAAAATTTGATGATTTTTTTTATGATATTGTTTGAGGACTTTTGCTTGAATATAGGCTGTTTTACTTTGTGTCAGTTGTTTATAGTTGTAATATTGATAGGAGAGTGAGAGAGAAAGAATTAGGATAAAAGAGAGTAAAAGATAGAGGTAGTCCTTTTTTGAGTGAAGGAGCGCAACTCTTTTAACTCTTTTTTTCATTCTTAGATTGGAGGCATCTCAACATTGGGAATATCGACCTGTGCGGATGAGGTATCGACATTCTCATAGACTGTCTCCACAGCCTGCGCAAAACTTGGTGCATCAACAAAGCGGGTAAGCTTTTTCTGAAAGATAAGCTTCACATGCCCCGTTGGACCGTTACGCTGTTTTCCAATGATGATTTCGGCTTCTTCCTCCTCTTTTTCTACATAGGTTGAGGTAAACTCTTTGCCCTCTGCTTTGGCAGCTTTTTCACGCTCTTTCTCCTCTTTGTAGAGATAGACATCATCACGGTAAACAAAGAGAATAATATCGGCATCCTGCTCAATAGATCCCGATTCACGAATATCGCTGAGCATCGGACGTTTATCATTACGGCTTTCAAGTCCACGGTTAAGTTGAGAGAGGGCAACGATTGGCATCTCCAGCTCACGGGCAAGCATCTTGAGTCCACGAGAGATCTCACTTACTTGAAGGTGTCTGTCCTGATTGCCGATTCCCGACATAATCTGCAGGTAATCAATGACAGCGATCTCAATTTCAGGATGCTGATTTTTAAGTTTACGTAGTTTGCTTCTGAGTTGGTTAATATTGACACTTCCCTGATCATCCACAAAGAGCTTTGCCGAGTTCATACGATCAATGGCACCGTTGAGTGAGCTCCACTGCTCATCACTCATATCACCGACACGCAGTTTTTGCAGTGGTATGGAAGTTTGAATAGAAAGAAGACGCAGCATCAACTGTTCGGCAGGCATCTCTAAAGAGAAAAAAGCGACCCCTTTGCCTTGGGTGATGAGGTTGTTTACTGTGTTTAATATAAAAGAGGTATTATGAGTTACGGTCATATCCTCAAGTAAAAAGAGGTGATTGCCATCGATGGTAAAACCATAATAGTCATCAACTCTGTCATACTCTACTTTTATACCAGTATGTTGTACCTCTCGTTTTGCTTTGAGCGGGCGTGCCTGTTTTCTTTTTATTTTTGTTGGAATTGTGTCAAGTTCACCGACAATTCTCAGACGATAGACTTCACACTCATAGCCGATTTTTTTAATGCGTGCTGTTTTGGTTTTCATTGAGACTCGAAATCCAAGGGAGTCTGCTAAAAATTTTATCTGCTGTGTGAGTTTTTTATCTTTTTGAACGATCTCAAAAACATTATGTTTTGCATCATAGTATCCATCACTGTCAATAAGCCCTGCCAGCAGTTGTAGTCTGTTGTGACGTGAATTTTGCAGATAGTTATGTGGAATATGTTTGTTCTCAAGCAGATCTGCTCTTCTTAAGCGTGTTTGCAGAGAGTTGTCATCTTTGTAGTAGCCGCCGCGTTGCCCTGAAGTGATACTGTACATCGGGCACTTTTTCTTGTTTTTATGTGATTTTGTAACTTGTAGATCTAATTGGCTTGCATACTCTTTTAAAAAGCCAACTACCTCTTTATCTTCTGTAGCTATGGAGACATTGGAAGCTGTTCCATCCCCAAGCCAAATGCCTAAAAAGTAGGGATCAATTGGCAGATGTTGCTCTAAGAAATCAATAGCTACTTTATAGCCTTTGTAGTTAGAGTGAAATTTTTTGCTCTTTTGGTTGTACTCTTTTACAGAGATATTTAAAATATCACCGTGTTTATGTTTACCCTCATTACGTGAGCGTTTGAGTGAGAGAATATGGGACTCATTGACACGATAATCAATCCCTTTGTTTTGTCTTACCCAGTACATCTTCTCTCTGCCACGAGCCAAAGAGAGTACATTTCGAGGAGTTGAATCATCACCCATGATCTGATCACCCACCTCTATATCTTCAACATTTTTCAGTGTGCCGTCAAACATTACCACTTTTGTACCACGACCGAGACATTTCCCCATCGCAGGACGAGCTGCAATAATGACAAGATCGCCTTTACCAAAACCTGTTGTCATTTTGTTGAGCTCTTTAAAGCCTGTATCGACACCGACAAGGACAGAGTTGCCTCTGGCTTTCATCTCTTTAATGTACTCCATCGTATCAAAGGTCATCTTTGGTGAGTCTTTGAAGTCGCTTGTCTGGTTGTCTTGCGTGATCTCATAGAGTTTTTTCTCTACAATATCAACAACTTCGGCAGATGGAAGCTCCTCTTCAACAGTTACGCGTTTGATCTCTGTCGTTAAAGTAAGCAGATGACGTTTGAGTGATTTGTCTTTGATCTCATCAACATAGGCTTTTGTGTTGGAGATAGGATTTGCCGAGAGGATCTCAAGCAGAACCTGTTCATCAAATTTCTTGGCTTTGATAAGCTCTTTTTTGATGAACTCCTCATCTATAGGCTGATCTTTTTGCAGGAGGGTAAGCATTGCAGCAAAGATATCCTGATGAGCCGGTAGATAGAAGTCATCTTTTTTTAAAATAACGCTGAGTTCGTCAAACTGGCTTGGCTCAAAGATGATAGAACTTAAAATACTTCGCTCAAAAGCCAGATTGTAGAGATTGTCCTGCACGTGCTACTCTCCTGCCATTTTTTCAACTTCTGCAACAAATCGATCAACAAGTTTGTCTTCATCAAGATTGGCAACCACTTCGCCTTTAACCATAATGAGACCTTTTCCTTTTCCGTATGCTATGGCAACATCTGCGTGCGCGGCTTCCCCGATGGCATTGACCACACATCCCATAACACTTACATTAAGAGGTGCTTTAATGTGTTTGGTACGTCTTTCAATCTCTGCAACAGCCGTAACAAGATCGGCTTCAATACGCCCGCAAGTAGGGCAAGAGATGATGTTAAGACCATCTGGCATTGCACCGCTGTCTTTAAGAATTGCACGCCCGACATTGATCTCCTCTTCAAGCTCTCCTGTGATACTGATACGCATCGTATCGCCGATACCGTCAAGTAGCAGTGCACCAAGACCTATGGAGCTTTTAACCGTTGCATGAAAGATTGTTCCCGCTTCCGTAACGCCTAAGTGAAAAGGGTAGTTGTTTTTTGGACGCAACATTCTGTAGGCATCAACGGTTCTTTGAACATCACTTGCTTTGAGGCTGATCTTGATATCATCAAAGCCAAGATCTTCTAAAAATTTGATGTTGTACTCGGCTGAAGCCACCATTGCTTCTGCTGTCGGACCATATTTGTTGTCAAACTCTTTTTCGAGGCTTCCTGCATTAACACCTATGCGAATAGGGAGATTTCTCTCTTGACATGCTTTAACGATCTCTTTGATCTTTGTCTTATCACTGATATTTCCGGGATTGAAGCGAATACAGTCAACCGACTCGGCAGCAATGAGTGCGAGTTTGTAGTTGAAGTGAATATCTGCAACAAGAGGCAGTGAGATCTGTTCTTTGATGCTTTTAAGAGCCAGTGCATCTTCCATATCAGGAACAGCAACACGTACTATATCACACCCTGCAAAGTGCAGACGGTTGATCTGCTCAACCGTTGCTGCAACATCATGGGTATTTGAATAGGTCATTGATTGAACGGAGATAGGTGCATCTCCACCGACAGCTACATTGCCGACATAAATTTTTTTGGTTGGGTATCTTGTTATCATAGAGAGATTTTAGCTTTTTTTAGATGAAAATGGGCTTTATCAGAGTAGATAATTCCTAGATAACATAATCATCATAAACTACGGTATTATAGATATTATTTTCAATAGCGAATTCAAGTCGATCAAAAAGTTTGTTGATCATATTGAGGTAGTTTGTTGCAAACTCTTGTGATTCTGCAGTGCTTATATAGAAGTTCTCTTGAAAATGGATCTCTTTGAGGGCGCTGTTGAGATTTTCAGCTGCTTTGATATAGGAGCTATTTGTTGTGTAGTCAAAAATTATGCAGAGCAGATCATCGCTGAGTCGAATAATTTTATCTGTTTTTCGGAGCTCTTTATGGAGGATGTCAGGATTGAGGGCTGTTTGCTCTTTTGAACAGACAGCAGCGAGAGAGAAACTAGCATTATATCGTTCATCTCTATAGATGAAATGTTCAATATTTTGGATAATAGTTTCATAATAGAGATGTCGATTACATTTTACATTGTCTAGTATTTGTTGCATAGTTAAACTCCACGCTGAGATACCCTAACTTTAGCATAACTAAAGTTAAGGGTAGGTAAGTAGAGCTTTATGAACGGTTTTTTTGTTCGTTTTGATGAGCACTTTTATTCTCATCTCTTTGTTCTTGAGCATTGCTTTTTGCATTCTCTTTGTCATTTTGGGCATTGCTTTTTGCATTCTCTTTGTCATTTTGGGCATTGCTTTTTGCATTCTCTTTGTCATTTTGAGCATTGCCTTTTGCATTCTCTTTGTCATTTTGAGCATTGCCTTTTGCATTTTGTGGATATTCAGGATGGCAATACTCTGTTCCAAGTACACAACAACCATCTTCTACACCCATATTTTTAAGTCCTTTGTCAAATGCCCAGTAGTGAGAGTAACTTCCTTGACGTAAAAATTCAAATGCAGATACGACATCACTTGCATTGGACTCTTGTGCTGTAGCAATATCTTTTGTAAGATCGGTAATATCTGTTACTTCAACCATACATCCGACTTCTAAAGCGTCTTGTTTTGATTGTTCTCCTTTTGCAATGAGAGAATCATGAAGATCTTGGATAGATTGAATGTCATATTTGCCTATAGGCATCTGAGCAACAGTTGCATCTTCATTATCAAGAGGAGTGAGATCAATGTTTGTAAAAGAGCTTATATTAAGGTCATATTTATTTACAAGAGCTTGAACTGTTTGAATGTGTGTTGTTTCGGCTTTTGTGATATTTTCTAATTGTTTGATCGCCTCTTTGTCATTTTGAAGATGGTATTGGTAAAGTTCAGTATAAACATCGTGTGCCAAACGCTCTTCGTTCCCCATATATGAAAGTGTATTTTTTGCATCTTGCGTAAGTGTTGATACAGGAGAGAAGAGTGTCTCTTTTACATGATTAGGAACTTCTGACTTGTCAAGATCTTCAACAAATTCAACAGTGTGTTGAAGGTGCTTGATCGCCTCATCTTTATGAATAAGTTCAATGTGTGCGTCTGCTGCATATGCATCGACATCATCTGCGTTAAAAGTGATGTTTGTATCTTGAAAAGTAGTTTTGAGTGAGGCTTTAATATGAATACCATTTTGTGCATTTGCATCATCATCACAAGATTGTAAAAATTGTGCCATTGCAACTACGGCACTGTTATTAACATCGCTTCTATTGAGATCGAAGAGATCTTGAGGGAATACTTGTCTATCTTTTGGCATAGTAGTAATTGTTCCGAGTTTGAGTCCGCCTATTGTAAATGTTACAGGAAGTGTTTTACAGTTAAATGAACCATTAACGTCCGTAATACCATGACTACCGTCTGCACAGCTGTAATCGACATTTGCAACATAGTTGTCAACAAATTGTCCTGTTGTTACTGCTGTTGCATCATTTGAACTTGATGAACCACATCCTGAAATTAAAAGTGTAGCACTTAAAAGTGAGATGGCAATGAGTGATTGTGTATGTTTTCTTTTCATAATTGTACCCTTTAGTTGTATTTGTAAAATGAAGTATAGAATAAAAGTGTTAGAGAAGTGTTAGCACCTAAAAAGGTGCTTGCAAACTTTTAAAATTTAAAATCTAAGTTTGTATAGAAATAACGTCCTGGTTCGTTGAAAAGTACTGCTTTGCCTCCTGCTGTAAGGAGCGTAAGATCAACATAGGTATTGCTTTGTGCATAGCTTTTATTTAAAAGATTATTAACGCCGAATGTAAGATCAAATTTTTTATTGACGGCATGTTTTAATTTTGCGTTAAAAATTGCCCAACCGGCTATAACCTGTTCACCATTATCGCTGTCTATCTTATCCCAACGTTGACTTGCTTGCATCTCAATTGTTGCTATGGAGTGGTTTGCATACTCATAGTCGAGTGCAATATGTCCACGAAGCGGTGCCATATCTGCTAAATTGCTATTGCTTTGTCCTTCGAGTGGAGTATCTTTTTTCCCACGTTTATAAGAGGCACCAAAATCAAGTGTTGTATCGTCGCTGAAATAGAGTGAACCACTGAGTTCTGTTCCATAAACAGTTGCATCTATATTTTGAAAAATATTAGATGTTTTATTGGAATTTATATAAATATAGTTGTGGAGTTTTGAATAAAAGAGTTTCATTTTAAAGGAAAAATAATCATTATCAGTTTTATATCCGAGATCAACCTCTTGATTTCTTACTTGCTTGAGTGTTGGTGTTCCTTTGAGTGTTCCTTTTTTGAAATAGAGTTCTCTTGCATCAGGAACACGGTAAGCTTGTCCTATATCAAAAAAGATTTTATTCTCTTTGTTGAGTGCATAGTTTGTAAGAAGATTTGCACCAAAAGAGTTGTATGTGTTGCTTGGAAGATTTGCTGCATTATCGATATGACTATTATCAAAACGTCCACCTATTGAGAATGAAAATGCATTATAGTGTTTGTCGAGCTTTGCAAAAATGGCTCCGTTTTTTGTTGTCGTTCGATCGATACTCTTTCCTAAAACAGCTCCTGAAACATTATTAACATATTCACCTCTCCAGATTCGTTTACTACCGTCAAGACCTAAAAGTAGTTGATATGAGTTGAGGTCAAAAGTATTGCTTAGTTTTATACCTTGCATCTCCGTCCACATATGATTTGTTTTATTCATTGTTGGATTGGTGGCACTGTTTCTGTACTCTGTACTCATTGGGTGATCAACATCTGAGTAATAATATTGCAGTTTCATATTTTTATAAGTATCGGTAAGTTGGTCTATATTGTAGGTAACACTATAAATATTAGAGTCATCATAGATTGCATCCATAGGAGAATTTGGATAGAGTACATTGTCACTACGATTTGCCGTTACACTGAGGCGAAGCTCTTGATTTTTTGCTGTTGTAATGAATGCTTTTGCCATCATAGAGTTCTTTGTATAGGCTTGCATCTCTCTATAAGGTACTTGATATTGGTTTGCCAAGGGTGCTTTTTTCTCTAATTGCTGTGCAAAATTGTCACCATTGCCATCTCGATATTGATCGCTTGACTCTGTGGAAGCTGTCACAAGAAGGCGGATAATATCATTACCTCCACTTGCCGTTGCTCCGAATTTTTTATACTCCCATGCACCAAAACCGAGATTGACGGATGCTTTAAATTTTTTACTTGGTTTTTTTGTTGCAATTTTGAGTCCACCACTGAGGTTTCCGTAACTTGTTACGTCATATGGTCCTTCGATAACTTCAATAGAATTAATTTGGTTTGCAACAACGTGAGAGATAGGAGGATCCATTCTATTTGGACAGGCCCCATACACTTTTGTTCCATCAACTTCAATAGAGATGTTGTCTCGTTTTTGACCACGAATAAAAACATCATTGGCTATACCACTTCTACGTGACATATCAATTCCCGGCACCTCTTTACTAAGTGCTACGGCAACATCTGCCGAAGTTTGTGCATTTTGAGCTACTTCAGTAATGGTTGTTGATTGGACACTGATTGGTGAGAGTTCAACTTCCGTTGCATTGAGGAGGGAAACAGTACAAAGTGATAATAGGAGTCTTTTTTTCATCTTTTATTTTCCTTAAATTATTTCTATAGGTTGTTCTAGTAAGAATATTAGTAAAAGAAGTGTTACAAAAGTGTTAATAGAAATATAATTTTTGGTAAAATACCATTATGAGTAAAATAGAAAAAATAAAAAAAATAGTTTTAATAGCTCTTGGTTTTGCTGTGGCTACCTATTTAATTATAAGTGCTTTGGCAATTTTAAAGCAGGACTCAACATCGGAGTCCAACATCAGCAGGGAAGTTCATCGTAACACAGTGAAGTGATCCGTGTTGTCGAATTAAGAGTGTGCAATCTATACCGATAATTTCACGATCACAAAAGGTTTTTTGAAATATCTCTAAAGCGATTGCATCTTCTTTAACTCCATAAGTAGGGACTAAAACAGCGCCGTTTACAAAGAGAAAATTTGCATAGGTTGCAGGAAGACGTTCTTTTTCATAATAGACAGCTGAGGGAAGCGGTAGTTCTATGAGTTTGAGATTATGTTCTTTTGCCAACATATGCAACTCCTCTTGCATCAATTGGAGTTGATGGTAGTGCTCATCCTCTTGATCTTGACAGCTTACATATATAATAGTATTTTCATTGATAAATCGTGCAAGTGTATCAATATGGGAGTCGGTATCATCTCCGGCAAGATATCCGTGATTGAGGTAGAGAATATGTTTTGCTCCAAAACTCTCTTTGAGTTTTTGTGTAATACTTATTGTATTGTTGTTTGGATTCCTGTTTGGGTTGAACATACACTGTGTTGTGGTAAGAATTGTTCCTGAACCATTACTCTCGATGGCTCCCCCTTCTAAAACAAATTCAAGAGTGTGGAGTTTTTTATTGTAGCATTGTTGTATATTTTGAGAAAGAGCATTGTCTCTTTCTGCATTAAACTTATCTCCCCATCCATTAAAAGTAAAGTCGAGTAATTCAATAGTTTGGTTGTTTTCTATGGAGAGTGCCGAACAGTCTCGGGCCCAAGTGTCATCTGTTACGTACTCTACAAAAAAGAGATTTTTATTCTCTTTAAAATATTGTTTTGTAGTTTGAAGATCAGCTGTGATAACAAGACATTTTTGAAACTTGATGATGGTATTGATAATATTGATAAAGCAGATTTGCGCCTCTTTGAGGTACTCTGCCCAATCTGTATCTTTATGAGGAAAGATAATTTGTATAAAACTCTGTTCTTCAAACTCTGCAATTAATCGTTTTTTCTTAAACATACTGTATAATTCCCTATGGCTTACATAACTCTCAATAAAAAACATTTTTTTAATAACTTAGATATTATTGCACAACGAAGCAAAGGTAAAGATAAAATTGCACTTGTTTTAAAAGACAATGCCTATGGGCACGGACTTAAAGAGATAGCGACAATGGCACGTGAATATGGCATTACAAAAGCTGTTGTCCGTTTTGAAAAAGAGGCAGAGGATATTGTTGAATTTTTTGACTATATTTTAGTTCTAGCTGATAAACCTTCCATAAAAAATGACAAAATACGCTATACAATTAATGATTGCAGTAGTATAAAAAATTTTATATCCGGTTCAAAAGTAGAGTTAAAGATTGATACGGGAATGGGACGAAATGGTATTCTTCCTAAAGAGTTACCGGAAGCTTTTTTTCTGATCAAAGAACAAGGTTTACAACTGGAATCAATCTTTACACATCATAGTTCTGCAGATGAAGATCCTGATATATTTGCACAGCAAGAGAATCGCTTTTATCTTTTACGGCAAGAGGCTGTTCTTTTGGCAAAAAAGTTTGGATTTACTCCATTGCGTTTTCACTCTTGTAACTCTGCAGCACTTTTTGTTACGGAAAATTTTATAGAGGATATGGCACGTGTAGGTATTGCTGCTTATGGTTGTTTGGAACTGCCTCAAGCAAGTTTGGCAGATCAACTTAAACCTGTTTTGAGCCTTTATGCAAAAAGAAACTCTACCCGTCTTGTGGAAAAAGGGGAGAGTGTCGGTTATGGAGCTACTTTTAAGGCAGAAGATAGTGTTATTGTAAGTAATTATGACTTTGGGTATGGCGATGGTTTTTTCAGAATTTGTTCCAATAACTATACAACACCAACAGGAGCAAAATTGCTAGGACGTATTTCAATGGATAATAGCTCTTTTACAAGTAGTGAGGAGTCTTTATTGATTTTTGATGATGCTCGCAAGATGGCAGCGAGTGCAAGAACTATCAGCTATGAGGTTCTTACAGCTTTAAAACCCTATTTAGAGCGTATTATTGTGAACTAGAAGGCGTCTTGCTTGGTAGTAGTGTGCACGCCAATAGGGATTGTTTATATTTGAGAGGGTGACACCATGTTTGGAAGATGCATGGATAAAGAGTCCATCCTCTAAATAAATTGCAGAGTGAAAGCTATGAAAAGATGTCTGAAAAAAGATGAGATCTCCCTCTTGCAAAGCCCCTTTAGAGACTGCTTTTCCCATCTGCATCTGTAGTGTTGTTGTTCTTGGAAGTTGTATATTAAATGCCTCTTTGTAGATTGTCTGTACAAGTGCAGAACAGTCAATTCCATGAGTATCTTCTCCTCCATAGCAGTATGGTGTTCCTTCCCATCTTTTATAATTTTTTAAAAGCTCTTGTGTGATGAAATTCTTTTTGTGAAGATGATACGTGAGCGGATGGAGATCTTTTTGTTTTGATGAACAGGCTGTTAACAAAAGCAAAAAGAGTATAGAAAGGGTAAAAGTTGTTCTCATTAGTTTAGGCGTTTATTTTAATAATTGCCTCGGGAAAGATGACACCATCAATGCCTAAAAGAGCCATCTCTTCTATTGTTTCATCTTTGGTGATATGTGTGAGGATCTTTGCGTCAAAGAGATAGTTTTCTGCTATGCTTTGTGCTGTTTTTGCAAGTTTTTGATCGACAACAAGATAGGATGCTCCGAAATTTTCGCCGTATATAAGTTCATTAATTGTTTGAACGCTTAATGCAAACGGGATAGCATTGAGTGAAAGGTGGCCGATAATATCAAGATTTGTTTCACAAAACTCTACATAGAGAGTTGAAGAGGGCGGTGTATGCTCAATACTCTCAAGATCAAATATATGGTAAAAAGGTTTGCTTGTAATAAATCTATGACCAAAAAGTAGCATTATCTTTTTGCCTCAGCGATACACTCTTTTGAACAGTAATATTTTCCATTACTTAAAATTGCTTCTGAGATCTCTATATAAACACCACATTGAGCGCATTCAACCATCTCATTGACTTCTGCTTCTTGTTTTTTATTTTGATTTGTCGGCATACTTTTTTGTTTGAAAAACATAATATAGACAATATAGATCACTGCGCCTATCAGTAGTGCTTTAAGTATCATAGATCTTCTCCTAGTAGTAAATAGTGTCGTTTATCTCTCTCAATAATTTTATAGGGCATATTGTGTGTTGCTTCAACTTCATCAAAAACACGTTCTCCTTTATAAAAAAGAAATTTTGTATGTGTATCTTGGAAGTTTTTACTTAAATCAAGGAGCATTTTGGTATCAGTAACTGCACGAGAGGTAATAAGATCAAAAATTTCACCTTCCATATTCTCAACTCTTTTTTTGACAACACGAACATTGTTGAGATTGAGATCAGCTTTTATAAACTGTAAAAAACCGGCTCTTTTTGTCAATGGTTCGACAAGTGTTACAGCTGTATTTGGTAGGGCAAAAGCAAGAATCATACCTGGAAATCCGGCACCGGTTCCTATATCCAAGAGTGACTTTACAGGTGGTAAAAAGCTGACTGGATAGAGTGCATCAAAGATGAAGTCATCAAGTGTGGCTTCATCTTTGGCACCTGTGAGATTATGGATCTTATTCCATTTAAAAAGGTGCTCTTTATATTTTTGAATATTTTTGAAAAAATTATCAGGAAGTGTAATATTCGCTTCCTCTATACGTGATTTTAAATTCATAGGGTATTTTAGCTGAAAAAAACTCTTAAAAACATTTATCTTTAGAAATATGTTGTTTTTAAGAGAACATTTTTTTCATTGCTGTAAAAAAGAATTTAAAAAGACCTCTGTTTTCTGTTAATTCATTAATGAAATCATCATAGGTAGTATTTTTCTCTTCAAAAAAACCGCGAAGATATTTTTCGCTTGCTTCCATACCGCCTTGTTCTTCTATTTCAATCAATTTTTTATAGATTGGAATAATTGTTTCAACAACTTTTGACGGAGCTGCTTTTCTAAAAGCAGTATAAGAGATGATCTCATTTGTAATGGGATCAACTTTGGCTTCAAACTCGGTAACAACCCAATAATAGCTACCATCTTTTGCAAGGTTTTTTACAACAGCCATAATGTTTTCGTTGCGTTGAATACGATCCCACATCATTTTAAAAACTACTTTTGGCATATCGGGATGGCGAATGATTGAGTGAGGCTGACCGATAAGCTCTGCTTCGGTGTACCCTGATATCTCTACAAAGTAATCATTTCCATATTCAATGACTCCTTTTGGATCAGTTTTAGAAACGATGTATCTTTTTGTACTTAATTTTATTTCGTGATCTTTCGGTTCTGGGCGTTTCATGGGGTTTTCCCTCTTTTTGTTTTTTTCATATTATATACTTTTTAATAAAGTTATGCAATAATAGTGCACTTTTTACTAAAAGGCACTTTTTAATGACAAAAAATGAAACACTAGAAGCCATAAAAAAAGCAAGAGAAGCCCATGAGTTACAGATGGAAAAAATTGCAGCTGCTATGGAAGGTAAAACAATTAGTAATCCAACAGCAGTACAAAAGACAGAGTGTGCATTTGGCAAATGGCTATATGATGAAGAAAATCGTATGAAATTGATTATCGGGAGTCAATTCTTTGCAGCTTTGGATCTTGAACATGAGAAATGGCATACAGAGTATAAAAAGATTCATTCGATTCTTTTTAATGAGAAGCAAAAAAAAGGGCTTTTTTCTCGTATGCTTGGAAAAAGCAATATTGAACCTTTAGAGATGGACAAAGTAAAACTCTACTATAAAGATCTTCAAGATACTACAGAGAGGCTTTTAAAAGCTTTGGGCTCTGCAGAGAGACGTGTGAATGCTTTAAGCGAAACTAAATTTCGTTAAGCTGTGTGTGGAGTAGTCTTTCCATATCTGTTGCATTAAGTGGTTTTGAGTAGTAGTATCCCTGTATAAAAGGGCAGCCCTCTTGCAGCATAAACTCTTTTTGCTCTTTTGTCTCTACACCTTCGGCAATGAGTTTGAGATTTAAACTTTTTGCAATAGCTATAATAGCACGTGTTATACTGACATCATCACTGTCATTTGGAATACCGCGTACAAATGATTGGTCAATTTTGAGTTTGTGAAGAGGCAGCTTTTTTAGGTAAGAAAGAGAAGAATACCCGGTTCCAAAATCATCAATAGCTATTTGTATGCCAATTTTACTTAAGCGTTGTAGTTTTTTAATAGATTGTTCCGGATTTTGCATCATTTCTCCCTCTGTAACTTCGAGTTCGAGCCAGTTTGCATTAAAGTCATATTCTTGTATGAGGGCTAATAATTCAATAATAAAATTATTCTGTGCAAGTTGTTTCATAGAGAGATTGAGTGAAAGTTTTCCTGGGTTGAGACCACTCTTATACCATTTCCCAAAGGTCTGTATCGCTTTTCTCATCACTATTTTATCAATAGCAACAATAAGCCCGCTCTCTTCAGCAAAAGGGATGAATTCAGATGGTGGTACCATTCCTAAGTGAGGGTGTATCCATCGAACTAAAGCCTCCATTCCAATAATTTTTTCATCTTCAGCTCTATATTGAGGTTGAAAATAGACACAAAACTGTTCCTCTTCTATAGCTGCACGCAGTGAGTTTTCAAGCATAACTTTTTTCAGTGTGTTTTGTGTCATATCAGCAGAGTAAAATTGAAAATTATTACGACCATCCTCTTTTGCTTTATACATTGCCGTATCGGCATATTTAATAAGGTCATCTTTTTCTTGCGCATCAACAGGATAGATGCTGATACCTATACTTGAAGATATATGTAGGGAGTGACCCGGAATTTCAATAGGTCTATTCATACTGTTAAGGATCTTTTGTGCGACTGTAGCTGCACTCTTTTCATTTTTGATATTTGGAAGAATAATTGTAAATTCATCACCACCGAGGCGAGCGAGCGAATCTTCTTCTCGTAAAATTTTTTTAAATCGTTTAGAAGCTTCAATAAGTACTTGGTCCCCAATATGATGACCGAGTGAGTCATTTATCTTTTTAAACTGATCAAGATCTAAAAAGAGGAGTGCAAATTTTTCATTGTTTCTTTTTGCATGAGCAATAGCTTGCTTGATTCTGTCTTGAAAAAGTGTTCTGTTTGGAAGCCCTGTGAGTATATCATGGTAGGCTTGATGCTTTAGCTCCTCTTTTAGAGAGACAAACTCTGTAATATCTTGTGTTGTTCCTATGAGCTTTAAGGGTTGTTTGTTTACATCGTGGATAACTTTTCCGTGAATAAGCAGATCCCGTATTGCTCCATCTTGACGTCTTACTTTGCAGGTAAATTTAAAGAGTTTATTGGTCTGAAGGGCTTGTGCTAAAAGTTGTTTGGCTTCAATGAGATATTCCGGCAGTAAAACAGAGTAGAAAGTATTTACACTAACTGGCGTCCCTTTCTCTATTCCATATATTTTATAACTTTCATCCGACCAGATCGCCTGTTTGGTTGTGAGGTCTATCTCCCATGAACCCAAACCCGCAATTGCTTCTAGCTGTTTGAGGATCTCTTCTCTTGCTTTGAGCTTTTTAAGAGCAATTTGTGGTGTATCTTTTTTTATATCTATTGGCATTTTTTAAACCTTATAAAAGGTGACCCATCTCATCACGCTTGACGTTGAGGTAGCCTTCGTTGTATTTGTTGCTTTTCATTATAATAGGAACACGCTCTACAATCTCAATATCGGAGAGTGAGTTTACCTTGTCTGGATTATTGGTGAGTAGTCTGATCTTTTTAATCCCGAAATGGTGTAAAATAAATGTTACTATCTCGTAGGTTCTCTCATCTGCAGCAAAGCCGAGCTGATGATTTGCTTCTACTGTATTGAGCCCTTTGTCTTGCAGTGCATAGGCATTAATTTTATTAAGCAAACCGATATTACGTCCCTCTTGACGTAAATAGATAACCATACCGCCTTTTTCATTGATCAAAGAGAGTGCATACTCAAGTTGATCTCTACAGTCACACTTTAGGCTTCCTATGGCATCACCTGTCAAACACTCTGAATGGACTCTGACAATAGGTGTCTCCTCCAAATTTTTTGCATAAATGACAAGGTGCTCTTTTTCACCCTCTTTAAAGGCTTTGACTTTGAAATCACCAAATCGTGACGGTAAATTTGCTATTTCGGAAATTTTTATATTCATTTGTTTAATCTTTAAAATGTTAAAATCTTTTCTTTAAAATACAATTATAGCAAACATAGCAAAAAAAAGGTTTAAAAATGTTTCAAAGATTTCGTCGTACACGTCTAAATAAGCAACTTCGCGCTCTTGTAAGAGAGACACATGTTACAACGGATGATTTTATCTATCCGCTTTTTATCAGAAGCGGTGAGGGAATTAAAACAGAGGTGGCTTCTATGCCGGGTGTCTATCAGATGAGTATTGATGTTGCCATTAAAGAGTGTGAGGAGTTGAAATCTTTGGGTCTGTACTCTATTATACTCTTTGGAATTCCCGATGTAAAAGACTCTATCG
>Ga0256843_1000344_pt1 | contig 39985 bp, 39 predicted proteins | sample AlvinellametaG_FD_191572 | JGI IMG/M metagenome (GOLD analysis project Ga0256843, IMG submission 191572) | Pompeii worm associated microbial communities from hydrothermal vent at the East Pacific Rise, Pacific Ocean - Alvinella | ecosystem: Host-associated > Annelida > Integument > Unclassified ...
ACCTTTGCTATCAACAGGATCACCAAATTTTGTATTTGGACAACTGTCAATTACATCTGCTACACCGTCAAAGTCACTATCTTCTTTAATACTTCTACAACCATAAGGCATAATATCATTATTTGGATGTGAATTATCACAAAGATCTAGTTCATCTGAAATTTTATCATTATCTACATCCAATGTTATTGGTAATTTATCCAACTCTTGTGTAACTTTATCTACATCAAGATTTACTCTTGCTCTATACTCTTTTTCATCTCCAGCTACAACAGTTACCAATAATCCCATAGCATCTAATATCCTATATTGAGCAAAAAGTTTATCATATTTTGCAGTTATCATTCTAGATTTTGCATTTATTACATCATTTGAGGCACTCAATAGATCTAAAATAGTTCTTCTACTTTTTTTACCCATTTTATATTCTGCTTCCAAACTACTTAGCGTTGCATTAATATATTTACTATGCTCTTTTAATTGTTCAATTTGTTGTGATACAATCTCATATGCTGACCAAGATAACTCCAGCCCCTCTATTGTTTGTCTTTTTAGATCTCTTTTAATTGCTACTTCTTGATGAATCTTACTTAATTTTTTTTGTACAAGTGCTTTATCTGCACCACCATTGTATAGGTTCCAATTTAATACAAATCTTACAATACTTCTATCATCAGGTGAATCAAATCCGTTATTATCAGCAAATGCATCATCAAATTTTTGTTCTAATTCCAAATCCAACCTTGGATAATATGTATACTTATCCCTTTTATATAATGCTTGTGCTCCCTCTATATTATATTGACTCACTTGTAATGAAGGATTATTTTTAATAGCATACATAGTTGCTCTTTGAATACTTTCTGGCATAGAGACTCTAAGTTTAGGTAAACTCATAGATGATACAATTGGTCTTCTTCCAAGTACTCTAGTAAAATTAAACTCTGCATCTCTTGTATTGTTGATATTCGTAATAAGATTTGTTTTTGCCATTGCAAGAGAAGCTTGTACTTTTATAAGATCAGATTTTGTAACCATTCTTGCTTTATATAGCTCTTCAATATCTTTTAACATTTTTTCATTCATAGCAACATTATCTTTAGCATTTTGCAAAATTTCATGTTGTTTCAATACATTTAAATACACATTAACCATCTCAAATGCAATATCATTCGCTTTCTCCAGATAATTATAGGCTGCAGCTAAAATTCTAGCTTCTTCATAATCTACTTGATGAGTTGTTCTAAACCCTTCAAATATATTTTGAGTTAATTTTAAAGAGTTCTCATAAGAGTGAAAATTTTTATCATCAATTTCTGAATTAAAATTTCCTGCTTCATTATAACTTGCTGTTGATCTTAGATCAATTTTTGGTAAATATTTTGCTTGTGCAATATTTAAATCCTGTTGAGTAGCTCTATAGTTTCTCAATCTTTCTGTTACAATTGGATTAGTATTTACAACTTCAACAACACTCTGTTTTAGTGTCAATGCTTCAATCTGCATAGTAGCAACTGTAAGTGATGCAAGTATATTAAATACTATTATTTTGTTTTTGTGCTTCATCTCTATCCTTTAGTTATGCTATAATATCCTTTATTCCACAATTTTAACACATAAATGTATATAGAATGTCATAATATATAATAAGGAGGCTTAAATGCGTTATTTTTTTGTAATATTTCTCATATTTTTTAACAACTTATTAGCAAATAATATAGATATAAATAAGAACTATACCATATCATACGGAATTTTTGGCAAATTAGGAGTAGCAAATGCAAAAGTTACAATAGATAAACAAAATAATTATATTATTAAGATGGTTGCAAAAGCCACAGGAGTATCAGCTTTTTTATCACAACATAAACAAGAAACATATATAAGTAAAGGGAAACTTATAAATAATAAATTTGTTCCAAACAGTTTTACAAAACTTGTTAAGAATGATGTTAAAACCAAACAGGCATACTATACAATTGACCATAAAAACAAGATTGTAAAACTAAAAAATATAAAAACAAAATTAAATCAAAATACAAATAAATGGGATAAAATTCAAGCAACTAAAACTTTACCTTATTATGCAAAAAATGATATTTTATCTTTATTTTTCAATTTAAAATACTATATAAAAGAGTTCAAGCAAGGAAAAGAGTATGATCTTCATGCAATAGGTGCAAATAAAAATAATGGGATTATAAATGTAATAGTACCAACTAAACCTCAATTTAAAGATATCAACAAAGATTTAAAAACTAATCAAGATACTATTTTAAAAGTTTTTATAAATCAAAAAATATTTTCTAGCAAAAGGGGTGAGTTATTAATATCTTTGGATAAAGATGGACTATGTGATATAGCACTTTTAAAAGATGTATTATTATTTGGAGATATAAAAGGGAAGTCAATCAATTAAAGATTGACTAACCACTGTTGAAAATATTTTATCTGTTCTTGAGTTTGAGCTGATGATGTCCCACCAAATGAAGTTCTTGCATTCATAGAGTTTCCAAGATCCAAATATGATACAATCTCTTCATCTATATTAGATAGATTCTCATCACTAGATCTAATCTCATCAATTGTTAGTTCACTCATATCTTTATTTAAGCTATTTGCTTTTGCTACTACATTTTTTGTGATATAGTATGCAGTTCTAAAAGGCATATTTTGTTTTTGTACCAAATAATCAGCAAGATCTGTAGCACTTAAATGTCCAACTTTACAAGCTTTTTCCATTTTATCTTTATTAATTATAAGAGTATCCATAACTGCAGTTAGAATATCAAGTGAAATTTCAATAGTTTCTACACTATCAAAAACCCCCTCTTTATCCTCTTGAGTATCTTTATTATATGCTAAAGGTAAACCTTTCATTACAGTTAAAAGTGATATAAGATTTCCATAAACTCTTCCTGTTTTACCTCTTAAAAGCTCTGGTACATCAGGATTTTTCTTTTGTGGCATAATTGAGCTTGTTGTAGCATACTCATCACTCATTCTTACAAACCCAAACTCATATGAACTCCACAAAATAAGCTCTTCAGAGAGTCTGCTTATATGCATAACTGCTGTTGAGATATTAAATAATATTTCAAGTGCAAAATCTCTGTCACTTACAGTATCCAATGCACTAATAGTTGGAGAATCAAATCCCAAAAGTTCGGCACTTTTAAATCTGTCTATATTGTGTGGAGTTCCAGCTAATGCTGCACTTCCAAGTGGAGAAAAATTGTTTCTTTCATATGAGCTTTGAAATCTTTCAAAATCTCTTTTAAACATATTTGCATAAGCCAATAGATGATATGCAAAATTTATTGGCTGAGCATGCTGTAAGTGTGTCATACCAGGTATTAAAGTATTAGTATGTGCTGAAGCTATATTTACAAGTGTTGAGATAAGCTTTTGAAGTTTGTTTTTTATTACTACATTTTTATCTTGTACATAAAGTCTAAAATCTGTAGCAACTTGATCATTTCTACTTCTTGCAGTATGAAGTCTTTTTCCTGCATCACCAATGATTTGGGTAAGTCTGCTCTCTATTGCCATATGAACATCTTCATATTCCAAACTCCAAGTAAATTCACCAGATTCTATCTCGTTTTTTACTTGAAGTAGCCCTTTTTCAATAGCCTCTTGATCCTCAATACTAATAATACCTTGAATTGCCAACATTTTAGAATGAGCAATACTCCCTTTTATATCTTGAGCATAGAGCTTTTTATCAAACATAATCGAGGCATTAAACTTATCTAAAAGTTCGGCATTTGTGTTTTTTAATATCTGTTCTTGTGACATAGATCTCTCTTGTGTTAAAATTGTGATATTATATTGGTAAAACCCTTATATTCTCATCAACTTTTTGTTTAAGAGTAGATTCAATAGCATAAAGTGTTCCTGTTGTTCCACTTGCACAGCTTCCACAAGCTCCCAAATATCTAATATAAATATCATAATATGGAGTATTTTCTTTAATATCTATAATCTCCATATCTCCACCATCCATAACAAGCATTGGTCTGATATATTCATCAATTACTGCATCAACTGCTTTAATTCTTTGAACTATTGTCATTTTATCAAAACTGTTATCTCCACTTGCAGTTGTATTTGCAGCTTCTTCTAATTTCTCTTTTTCCATCTCTGCTCTTACATCCTCTAAGATATCTACTAAATATATATCTTTTGGCTCATGACCACCAGGACGGATACAAGATTTACAAAAACTACCAGCTTTTGTAGTTTCAATAACCTCTTCAATTGTTTTTAAATCATTGTTTCTAATAGCATCAATTACCTCTTGTTTTGTAACTCTAGCACATTCACAAACAATATCAGCATTTACCAATGTTTCTCTGTCAACACCTTTATATTGAGCTGCAGCTTCTAAAATTACATCATACGCCATAACTGAACAGTGCATTTTTTGAGGTGGTACTGCTGGAGTTCCATCTTCATCTCTTAAAAATGCTTCAACATCTGTATTTGTAATTTTTACTGCTTCATCTACAGTTTTACCTACACAAAGTTCTGCCATAGCATCACTAGAAGCAATTGCTGTTCCACAACCAAAAGATTTAAATTTTGATTCTAAAATTTTATCAGTTTTTGGATCTACTACCCAATATAATCTAACTGCATCACCACAAGATTCTGCTCCAAAATCTGCAACAACTAGTTTACCACCAAGTCTGTCAGCATCTTCTTGAGTTAATTCACCCATTGCTACAGGGTTATTCATTCTATCTTGAACTTTTTTACTGTATTGTTCCCATACATTTCCACTTACTAAATCACTTCTTGCCATAATATCTCCTAATACCTATTTATATTTTATTTATTAATGATCTTCAATAAACGCACTAAACGCTTCTTGTTTAGCATAAGTCATTGATATCTCTCTAATTCTCTCTACAATTTTTGGTAATTTTTCAATTACATAATCTATCTCTTCTTTTGTAGTAAATTTACTAAGTGCAAACATTACTGTTGCATTTGCAATCTCTGTTTTTTCACCAAGTGCTTCTACAACTGCACTAGCTTCTAAATCTTCACTACTACATGAACTTCCTGTTGAAATACTAATACCATTTTGATACATATCCCAAAGCATCGCTTCACCCTCAATTCCTCTAAAAGAAGCAACTACAATATTATTTAATCTATGCTCTTTTGGAACATAAGATTTTGTATCTGGTATTGCTAAAATAGCCTCTTCAAGTTTATCTCTTAAAGCTCCAATATGGTTTTTGATATATGCTACATTCATATCTGAGTTTGCCTCTTCTATAGCTTGAGCCATAGCAAAAATACCATTGTTGTATATACTTCCACTTCTTTTTCCACCCATAACATTTTTACTACCATGTATAAGTGGTACATAAGGAGCTTTTGCTTTTATAAAAAGCCCTCCAACACCTTTTGGTGCATGAAATTTATGTCCAGACCAAGTAAAATAATCAACACCCAAATCTTGTAAATCAACTTTTACTTTTCCTATTGCTTGTGCTGCATCTGTATGAAACGGTATTCCAGCACCTTGAGCTATTTTAGCTATATCTTTTATTGGCTGAATAGCTCCTGTTTCATTTGAAGCAAACAGTACACTAATAAGTGCTGTTTTATCAGTAATAGCAGCTTTTAGTTCATCCAAACTTATTAAACCATTTTCATTAGTACCTAAATATGTTACTTCCATACCAAAACTTTTACAATAATTTAGTGGAGATTTTATACTTGCATGTTCTGCAACTGTACTGATTATATGGTTTTTACCACTACCTTTTAAAAACAGATCTAAAAATGTTTTTATAACAGCATTATTACCCTCTGTTGTTGAACTTGTAAATATGATATCATCATTATCACTTGCATTTAAACTATCATAAACTTTATCATATGCTTCATTTAAAGCAGCTCTTGTATCGATCCCTTGCTTATAAATTACATTTGCATTTCCAAATATATCTGTAGTCTCACAATATAATTGTTTAATCTTTGGATCTAAGATTGTTGTCGAGTTATTATCTAAATATACTTCCATTTTTTTTCCTCAGTATTTTAAATGATATTAAGTATCATTTTTAAATAGGATATATTTTGTCCTATTTATCTTAATCGTATTGTAAATCAAATAGGATAAAATTTGTCTTAAATTAAATCTTTAAGTTTAATTTTTTTAAATTTATGTAAAATTCCAAAAAATTTAATAAGGAAATTATAATGAAAACATACAAATTTGTCTCATGGAATGTCAATGGAATAAGAGCTGTTGATAAAAAAGAGGCATTAAAATTTGTAGATGACTCAAATATTGATATATTGGCTTTACAAGAGATAAAAGCTACACAAGATCAAATACCAAAAACAATATTTGATACCAAATACAATCATCTTCAAGTAAACTCTTCAATCAATAAAGGTCAATCTGGAACTGCACTATATTCAAACATAGACCCAATATATACTTCAACTGCGAATAATGTAGATATTTTAGATGAGGGTAGAATTAATGAATTTCATTTTGAACTAAATGGTAAAAAAATAGCATTTTTCAATGTATATTTTCCAAATGGACAAAGAAATGAAGAGAGACTAGTATATAAAATGGAGTTTTATGATAGATTTTTGCAACACTGTGAAGATCTTAAAAAAGATGGATATAGCATCATTATTTGTGGAGATGTAAATACTGCACACAAAGAGATCGATTTAGCAAGACCAAAAGCAAATGAACAAACTTCAGGATTTTTACCTATGGAGAGAGAATGGATAGACAAACTTTTAGCTAGTGGATATATAGATACATTTAGGTATATTAATGGTGATATAAAAGATCATTATAGCTGGTGGAGCTACAGAGCAAATGCACGAGCAAACAATGTAGGCTGGAGAATAGATTATTTTTATGTAAGTGAGGATTTAAAAGATAATATTCATAATGCTTACATAATGAGTGAAATTTTTGGAAGTGATCACTGTCCTGTAGCATTAGAGATAAATATATAGGATAATTATAATGAATACAAATACAAAAACATTTATAAAATTAGGTGCTATTATGATGGCTCTAAGTGTTGCACTTGGAGCATTTGGTGCACATGGATTAAAAAAAATCATTGAACATGATATGCTAACTATTTATCAAACAGGAATTCAATATCAATTTTATCACTCATTGGGGTTAATATTAATTGGTCTCATTTCAACACTACAAATAGAACAAAATAAGATTAAACTAGCTGGCTGGACTATGTTTGCAGGAATTATACTTTTTAGTGGAAGTTTATATATTTTAAGTATAACTGGTATTAAAATTATAGGTGTAATAACACCAATTGGTGGAGTAGCATTTATTTTATCTTGGATATTTTTATATAGATCATTTAAAACTATTTAACTTTTATTAATATTTATTTTGATAAAATACGCACAATCAAAGTGATAAGTAGGGAAATATTGGTATTTATATCAGTATTGGCATACTGTTTTTAGTATGTTTACGCTATCCGAACGGACTTTTGATGAAATATTTTTAAAGGATTTTTAGAATGAAAAAAATTTTATTCTTAATGGTTGCGTTTGCAACTGCTGCGTTTGCTTCTGAAGGTGGAAGTGAAATGGTTCAAGCTTATTCAGTACTAGCTGCTGGTGTTGGTCTTGGTATTGCTGCAATGGGTGGTGCAATCGGTATGGGTAATACTGCTGCTGCTACAATTGCTGGAACTGCAAGAAACCCAGGTCTAGGTGGAAAACTTATGACTACAATGTTCATTGCATTAGCGATGATCGAAGCACAAGTTATTTATACACTTGTAATTGCTCTTATTGCATTATATGCAAACCCTTTCTTAGGATAATCAAGAGTTTTACCTCAAAAGCTAAAGAGGATATCCTCTTTAGCTTTTTTTATTTCCAAAAAAAGCGACGGTGGTGGAATTGGTAGACACGCTATCTTGAGGGGGTAGTGCCAACAGGTGTGCGGGTTCAAATCCCGCTCGTCGCACCATAAAATATTCATACAAATCTCCATAATAATCTTTCAAATCTATAATATATCTGTTTAATTTCATAAAAAATTAAAATCTTGATTTAAAACAAGACAATTTTTGTCCTATTTTGATAAACTTCCAAAAATTTTAAAATTAGGGGATAAAATGGGATTAAAAATATTAACTACACTACTATTATTTATTACAAACATATATGCAGATATAAAAAAAGGTAAAGAGGTTTATCTTATTAATTGTGCTAGTTGTCATAGTATTACTATGCAAGGAAGTTTTGGAAGAGATTTCAATTTAGTATCATATACAAGAACAAAACAGGATATTATAAATTATGCACAAAATCCAAATAAGTTCTTTAAAGAGTTTGGTTATACATCAAATGCTATGCCTACACTGCCATTAACACAAAAAGAACTTGAAAATGTTGCTGATTTTATAGATAGTTTACAACCGTTTAAAAAATGGATGGTAAATAAAAAATAATCAAAAAAAAAGACACTCTTCAAAGAGTGTCTATGAAAGTTTAGGAAGGAGAATCCATGAATTTTCATCTATTTTCAGTAAAAATGTTCGCGCTTTATTTACTGATAGTGTAATTATAAATCAAAAAAATTAATGACCAACAATGAAAAGTTAATAAAAAATTAACAACTATATATAAAAGATAATTCTATATTATTTATTAATATATATCGATAAAGTAACTATAAGATTAATTTATATATATTTTATCATAAATTATTAGAAAGAATTATAATGTATAATTTAAATGAAACTACAATATTTAATTTAATAGCCATATTTATAGGAATATTATATGGAATTATTGCTCAAAGAAAACAATTTTGTTTCAGTGGAGGTATTAAAGACTTAATACTTTTTAAGCATACAAGAAGAACAGCATCTTTAATTGTTGCAATAACTACTGCAATATTTTCTACACAGATATTATCTTACATATATGATATTAATCTTATTCAAACAAGATACTATATAAATATAAATTATCTTTTTATAATTCTTGGTGGAGCTATGTTTGGATATGGTATGATGATATCTGATGGCTGTAGTTCAAGACACTTAATAAAATTTGCACAAAAAGATAAAGAATCACTTTATATACTTCTAACTTTAGGGATATTTTCTTATATTACATATTCTTTATTATCTTACTATTCAAATCAATTAAACACTTATTCTATAATTACATTTTTAAAAGTAAATCACAGTTTTACTGTCCCGTATTTTATTGTTGCTGTCATATTACTATATTTATTATATAAAAGTTTAAACAAATGTGTAAATATTTTACAGTGTTGGGATGGATTTTTAATTGGTCTTATAATATCTTTTGTATGGTTTTACACATCAATTATTGCAAATGATCTTTTTTTGGATATACCTTCACAAAGTTTATCATTTGTTTATCCTCTTGGTAAAATTATACAAACTTTTCAAAGTGGATTTGAACAATCCAATCTTATTTTTTCAGTATGGATTGTATTTGGAGTAATTATTGGAGCATTTATATCTTCACTTACAAATCCTACCTACTCAAAAAAACTACAATGTGACAATTCTCAGCAAAACCCACCAAAACTATCAAAAAAAATATTTGGAGGAGCTATGATGGGAATTGGTGGGATACTAGCTGTTGGCTGTACTGTAGGACAAGGTTTAAGTGGAGTCAGTACACTATCTTTTGCATCATTCTTAGCTATAGGATCTATTTATATATCTGCTTATATTACAGCAAAAAAGATGCAAAAAAACAACTCTCTCATTGCTTGTTTTATATTCGATTTTAAATAATATTCTTAAATATATAAAAATTATTTTTTATTTTTATTTAAGTAATTAAGTGTTACTATTGAATTGTTATATTGTTCAAAGGCAAACTTATCGTGAGGTAAGGACGCAAAGCTACGGGTCTAAATTAGACAGCCGGGTTATCATTATAAGGAAAAATTATGAAAACTTCATACTTAAAAAACACTTCTTCAGTGTATTATCATGGTTATGATTATGCAAAAGAGATTCAAGAGCAAAGTGCATGGGAATTTTCAAATAAACATAAAAATGATATCAAATTATTAGATAGTTTGTTTACTATTAGCAGTTTATCTTTAATTTTATATTTCATATACTTTTAATTGTATCTTTGTTATATTTTGCCAAATTAAAATAAAAGGTACAGATCTGTTTTGGCTAAAATAAAAAAAGCAACAAAAAAAGATATAGAGATTATAAAACAAAAGTTTATTGAAAAATACTCAGATGCAGTAACAGAGCTGAATTATACAAATGATTATGAGCTTTTAATAGCTATTATCTTATCTGCTCAATGTACAGATAAAAGGGTAAATATAATTACACCTGCTTTATTTGAAAAATATCCATCTACAAAAGAGTTAGCTCTAGCAGATCTTGAAGATGTAAAAGAGCTTTTAAAAACTTGTAGCTTTTTTAATAATAAAGCAAAAAATATAATCAAAATGGCGCAAAGTGTGCAAGAAAATTACAATGGAGTTATACCAAGAGATGCAAAACAGTTAATAAAACTTGCTGGTGTTGGAAATAAAACTGCAAATGTATTTATGATAGAAGCCTGTGGACAAAACTTAATGGCTGTGGATACTCATGTATTTAGAGTATCACACAGACTAGGACTAAGTGATGCACCAAATGTTACAAAAACTGAAGAGCAACTTGTAAAAAGATTAAAAGATGATCTTCATATATTTCACCAGGCTATGGTACTATTTGGAAGATATACTTGCAAAGCTATCAATCCAGATTGTGACAACTGTTTATTTCCCCAAGTTTGTAAAACACAAGAGACTTTTAGAGTATAAATTTATTATTTTTTAATTACTATTAATATATAATTATGACATTAATTATATGGGTAAAGATTGAACACAACACAAACTAAAAAGAAACTATTAAAATTAATGATTGCGTCTATTATAGTTGTAATCGCTATACTTATGTTAAAGAGTTACTACTACTATCAAAATATTAAATCAGAGATAATTTTGGACGCAAAAAGAGAGGCACATCTATTACAAGACTATATGATGTCTGTACGAGAAACTTTTCATAAACAATTTTTATCAAGTGGTATTGAACTCAATGATTCTACCTTGGGTTTTTTACCAGCTCATGCTACAACATTAATCTCAGATAAATTTCAGAAAAAGAATGATTATAATTTTTATATTAGAAATGTATCTGATAAACCACGAAATAAAATAAATATGGCAGATAAAGAGGAGATGAAAGCCATAAAATATTTTAAAAACAAACCAGAAAAAGATGAATATTTCAAAAAGTATACAAATGAGGATGGAGAATTTTTTCAATTTGCTTCCCCTATATATATTAAACAATATTGCTTGGCATGTCATGGAAAGAGGGAGAATGCTTTACCAACTATTAGAGATAGATATGACAGTGCATATGATTATAAAGTTGGTGATATTAGAGGTATTGTAAGTATAAAAATACCAAATGATGATTTAGATAATAGATTTTATACATATATTAAAAGAGAATTAATAGTTACTATTATCACTTTTTTACTTATGGGAATTGTATTTTTTATAATTTTTAGAAAAATGTTTTTTCAAATTAAAAATATAGAAACATCAGCAATAGACTATGCAACCAAAGATGCATTAACAAATTTATATAACCGTAAATTTTTAACAACATTAAAAGATTCTCATAAAACAAAACAATACGATAATTTTGTAGTAGCCTTTTTAGATATTGATCATTTCAAAAGTATAAATGATACATATGGTCATGATATGGGAGATAAAGTATTAAAAGAATTTGCTTTAATATTACAACAACAATCAAGGAAAGAAGATATTATATGTAGATATGGAGGGGAAGAATTTTTAATTATTGTTTACGATATCTCATTAGAAACAGCACTTGAGAAATTTAATAATATTAGAATTGCTGTTGAAAATAAAAAGATAGTATTTAATAATAACTCTATACATATTACAATCTCTATAGGATTAGATATTGGAAATGATAAAGATTCTATTGAAGATATTATATCAAATGCAGATACTGCACTTTATAAGGCTAAAACAAATGGAAGAAATAGAATAGAAATATTTAATAAATAATTTTAAGAATCTTCTAAATCAGTATAGTGAAGCTCTAAACCTTTACTAGTTGCAACAAATCCATTTATATTGATCTTTCCATCATGTACCATTTTATGATGTTTTTTACATAAAGGGATAAGATTAAATTTATGATTTTGATTCATATGCCCTATAAATCCTCGCTCATTTGCTTTTTGTTGCTCTTGTATATGATGCACCTCATCAACAGGTTTTCCACAAATTGCACAAGCACTCATATAAAGATCTTTATTGTATTTACTCTGTTTTTTCTGAACCAGCCTTTCTAGTCCATCATAATCATCAGTAATTCTTTTTCTTATATCATTTGCAACTTTTAAAAATTCACTATCCATATGAAGTGATTTTGCAAACTCCAGTCCATAAATACTGCTTCCACTTCCATAAGAAAGTTTTCTATCAAAAATAAGTTTATCCTCATCATCTTTATACATCACACTTAAGTGTAAACAGATTATATTTTTTAACTGCTCAATCTCTTTTAATTGAGGTAACTGATGAAGATGTGTAGCAAATACAAAAATTGACTCTAGTTTAGCTAGTTTTAAAATTGCACTAGCAACTATACTAACTCCACTCATAGTTTCTGTTGAGTGTGATATCTCATCTCCAAGTATTATTGAGCGCTTATTTGCTCTATTGAATATATTTTTTAAATCCAACATCTCAACTGCAAATGATGATAAACCTTTTGCAATATTATCAGCACCACTTATTCTTGTAAAAAGTGAATCAAACAATGAAAATCTAAAAGATTTAGCAGGTACAAAAAAACCAGCTTGAGCCAAAACTACTGCAATACCAAGTGATTTCATCAAAGATGATTTACCACTACTGTTTATTCCATAAAGCAATACACCATGCATATGATTGTCAAAAAAGTTCACAGGATTTGAATTTTTTATAATCACATTATTCTTATGCTCTTTTGCTGCAAGTGAAAGGTCTCCCAAAATAATATCATTTGGTACATAAACTCCTTGCTCTTCATTTGCTTCAATAATAGCGTGACGAAGTTCAATCGCTTCTATAAAATTTGCATCATCTTTTGTTTTTACTATTTTTGGACATACATAATTGTATTTTTTTGATGTTTTTATATTTGATACAGTTACATCAATCTCAGCAATAAATTGAACCAATTCCTCAAGTAAATTAGCAAATTTTTTCTCAAATTCACTAATTTTTTCTTTAAATACAAGTTTATTAAGCTCTATAATTTTTCGTAAATTATGTACATATTGATCTGAGATACTTGAAGTTAAACTATTTGTAATTTTTACAGAGTTGGTTTGAACTTTTATATTAAAATCTTTAAACAGATACAACTCATCATCAATAATTATATGTGAATTTAAAAGCTCTTTTTTTATTAGGTTGTATCTTGTTTTTGTCAAAGAGATATAAAAACCCTCTTTATCAAGTCTGTTTATTTGTACAAAATTTGAATCTTTGGCTTCAAGAAGATTCAAGATATGATCTTTAAATATCTCAAGTTTTGTTTTTAATTGTTTATTTTGCTCATTTAACTCATCAATTTTAGTATTTATACCATGATTTATCATATTATCTTCTATATCTTTTAACATATATCTTCCACTAATACTTAAATCAAAAGTGGTATCAATAGCATCTATAAATATCTTTAAATCAGCACTGCTACAAGGTGGAGTAAAAAACTTATAATTTTCCATAAAAGTTACAACAGCTTTGATACTAAGCAGTGAATCATATAAATAGTTTAACTCAAAAGGGTGTAATCTTGAAAGTTTTATCCTTCTTGTTAATCTTTCGATATCATATATATTTGATAATTCACCCTCTATTGGTGCATGATAGTCATACAAATCTTTTGATAAAGAGTATCTTCTTAAAAGCTCTTTTGAATCTTTTATAGGGTGAGTTAATCTCTCTTTTAAAAGTCTTTTACCCATAGCTGTTGCAGTATTATTTATAAGTTTTAACAAACTTGGATTGTGTGGTGTATCTATTATATTTAATTGCTCTAGTGCATTATTTCCAAGATATATATATTTACTTACATCAAGTTTTTTCGGATATGAAAGCTTTTGAATTATCTTTGCATCATGCCCTATTACAAAATCTATTAAAATCGCTAATGATTCAGTTGCAAGTGGTTGCCTTTCCATATCAAGATGCTCAATAGCAGTAAGTAATGACTGAATATTAAATACATTTTTAAACAACTCATTTTGATACACAATTTTTGGTCTAAAAGTGCTTATATGAAATGTTTTTCTTGATAGTTCCAAGTATTCAATTACCTGTTTTTGATCTATATTTTTATCTGCAAAAGTTACAATTACTTCATTTGTTTTATGCATATTCATATAGTTAAAAACTTCATCAAGTGCAAAGCTTCCATCTTCACTTGTACCATACACCTCATTGTAATAACATTTTCCTGTTGTAACATCAATAGCACTATAACCTATTAAGTAATTTCCTTTATGTATATCTACTACCAATGAAGTTATATTGTTTTCATCTTGATCAAGTACAAAATCAAAATTTGTACCAGGAGAGATTATAGCATCTAAATATCTTGTTACTTTGGGTGGAATACCTTTTTGTTTTATAATTACTATTGTATATTTTTGTTCATTTATTATTCTTGCTAAATGTTTTTCTAAAGCAATAGCAGGAACTCCTGCCATAAGAGGATTCTCTTTTGAATTTTCAATAATATTTTTATTTTTTCTTGTAAGTTGTATATTTAACAGTTCAGCAATCTGCCTTGCTTTTCCTATTTGTAACTCATCATTATTTACTTCATACACTTCAAAAAATGTACCTATTTCCATAAGTACTACAGTATTTTTACCATACTTTTTCTCAAACATTTTTTGAAGTTCAAAATATGTGATTGTAAGAAGTTGTGATTTGTTTTCTAAAAGTTCATTTACTTCGCTATTTATCATATATAGATTATATCAAACTTTTTAAAAATCTTTGATGAAGCCTTATATTTTTATACAATAATGATTCTACAGTTAAATCAATTTGTAAAGTTTTAGAATCTTTTTTAGTGATTATCGCTTCAATTTTATGATTTGGTATATTTTCAAATATAATCTTATTTGTAATATTTATATCTATATCAATTTTATCTAAAAGTAATTTCTCACAAAATTTCATATGATATAAAGCTTGAGTATATCCTACTTGTTGTGTATCTATTGTACTATTTAGTGATCTGTTTTGCATAATCTGTACAGATAAAATTGCAAAAAATATCACTAATAATATAGTCAATAAGAGTGTAAAACTTTTTTTCATCATCTTAAATCTATATTTTGACATATTAAACTGTTTTCACCCAAACATATAGTATAAATATCACCAGATACAAATTTTGTAACATTTTTTAAAAATATTTTATTATCAAGATATAAAGTGTTATTGTTATACACCAAATTGGTATTTAAACCATTTAACTGTCTGTTTTGTAAAATATTATTTGCACTGTATAGTTGCAGTTTTAATATATTTTGTTCTTTATTTATATTTGATTGATGTTGAAGTTTAACAACTATATTCATACTATATACGCCAATTATTGAAAATATTACAATACTTAAAAGTAATTCAAAAAGTACCATAGAATTTTTCATAATATTTAATCCAAACTATATCTTTGAAGAGTTATATCTGAAGTTTTATAGATATATTTTTTATATTTAGGATTAGCAGTTATTGTAATTTTTGCTGTAGGTAAAGAGTCATAAATATAATCAAAATATTCAACTGTATAATTATTGGTATGATTGATATATTGACTATAAATATCCTGATTATTGTATCTTGTAGCCAATTTATAAAAACCAGCTACAACTATTGATAATATAACTACACTTAATAGTGTCTCAAAAAGGGTAAAACTATTTTTTTCCAAGTTCAATTGCTTGATTGTATGCATTGCTTATTGTTTGTATCATTGCATTTCTTACACCATTTTCTTCCAAAGTAGCATAACCAGCTGCTGTTGTTCCACCTGGACTCATTACTCCATCTTTAATATTAGCTGGTTTTTCATTTTTAAGTAGTGGTGCGAATCCTGCAAACAAGCCTTTTACAAGTTCATCACTGCTTTGACGACTAAGTCCACATCTAACTCCACCATCACTTAAAGCTTCAGCTATAAGTGCCAAATATGCAGGTCCACTTCCAGCTATTGCTGTTGCTATGTCAAGTTCTTTTTGAGTATTTACCCATAAAGTTGTACCAATAGAGTTAAATATATCTATAGCATCATCTTTACAATTTATATCACCTGTGATTGTAGTCATTGAAGCATTATATGTTGCTGCTAAATTTGGCATTGTTCTTATATATGATTTTGATTTTATATTAGTTGCCAATGTTTCAAGTGTAGTTCCAGCTAAAATTGAATATATCACATTGGCTTCACCTTTTAATTTTGAAGCTACCTCATTTAATACATAAGGTTTTACACAAAGAATTATATTTTTATTTGTAATATCTTCAGTATCTCCTAAAACTTTTATTTTTACTTCAGGGATTAGGGTTTGAAAATATTGTAATTTTTCCAAATCTCTTCCAATAATTTCTAAATCATAAGTTTTTATTAGACCTTTGGCTAAAGATAAAGCCATATTTCCATTACCAATTAGTGTTAATTGCATATTTACTCCAAAATTTTAATACTTTAAAATTTATTATAGCAACTATTAGATAAAATCATTTATAAAATTTACGCAAGGTACAATAATGAAATTATTTAAAATCTCAACGCTACTGTTAATAGTATTATTATCATTTAGTGCATGTTCTTCAAAAAGAGAACCACAAGAATACAACAAACCAGCAATGTACTGGTACAATAAAATGATAAATCAAATCGCAAACTACCGTTTAGATGATGCTGATGATACTTATATATCTCTTGAAAGTGAACATAAAAACTCTCCTCTTGTTCCAACAGCTTTAATGCTTCTTGCTCAAGCACATATGGATGAAGAGGAATATCAAATGGCAAACTTTTATTTTGATGAGTATATAAGAAAATATGCATATAGTAAAAATATCGACTACATAAGATATTTGAAAATAAAAGCTAATTTTATGGCATTTAAAAATCAATTTAGAGAGCAAGAACTTGTAACAAAGACTATTAAAGAGATTGAAAAATATATGGTAAGTTTTCCTCGTTCACCATATATACATCTAGTACAAACAATGTATGCAAGACTTTATATGTCAAAAGCTCTATTTGATAATGAAATTGCAGAACTTTATGCAAGAAAAGACAAACCAAAAGCTGCAGAGTTCTACAGAAAAAGAGTTGAAGCAAATTGGATTAACCCAAAAGATATAAGTCCTGCTCAAGTTCCACTATATAAAAGAGCTTTTGAAGGAAATATATTTGGAAGTGACAAAGAAAAAGTAACATACGAAGAGCCTAAAAAACCTTGGTATAAATCAATATTTAATTAATAGGAGAATTATTTGGAATTAAACAATTATGATCAATTTCCTACACAATTACCTTTAGTGGTTGAAGATGAGATATTTTTATATCCATTTATGATAGCACCACTATTTTTAAGTGATAATGCAAATTTAGAATCAATACAATACGCAATTGATAACAATACATTGGTATTTGTTACAATCAGCAAAGAGGGTAAAGACAACTCAGATATAAATGAAGACTCATTTTTTGATGTTGGAGTAGTTGGAAATATTATGAGAAAAGTAACACTTCCAGATGGAAGGATAAAAGTACTTTTCCAAGGATTGGAAAAAGCTAAAGTTCAAAGCTTTACTAATGGTGTTCCAAATATGGTTTTAGTAGATATTATCAAACCAATCATCACAAATGAGAAAAAAATAAATGCCTTGATTGTCATGTTAAGAAATTCTATAAAAAAACTTTCTAAACTAAACAATAAATTTCCAGTGGATTTGGTAAAAACAATAGAGGAAAACTCTGATCCAGTAAGAATAATGGATCTAATATCATCTGTACTTCAACTAAACAAAAAAAATGCATACAAATTGTTTAAACAAGATGATGTTGAAACAAGATTAATTCAACTAATAGAGATAGTAAAAGAGGATATAGAAAATTTTGAGATTCAAAAAAATATAGCTGCAAAAGTAAACTCAAAAATAGAAAAACATCAAAAAGACTATTTCTTAAAAGAGCAGATCAAAGCTATACACAAAGAACTTGGGGTTGATAACCAAAAAGACAAAGAGATAGAATCTTACAGAAAGAAATTAAAAAAATTAAAAAAACATATGCCAAAAGATGGCTATAAAGAGACAAAAAATCAAATATCAAAATTAGCAAGAATGAGTAGTGATTCTCCTGATGCTTCACTACTTCAAACATATATTGAACAGGTTTTAGATATACCTTTTGGCAAAATGGCAAATAATCCAATAGATATAAATGAGGTTGAAGAGCAACTAAACAAAGATCATTATTCATTGGAAAAAGCAAAAGATAGAATTGTAGAGTTTTTTGCAGTTAAACAGATGCTTCAAAAAAGAGATATTAAAGATCTAAAATCTAAAGGTACTGTATTGTGTTTTGTAGGACCTCCTGGGGTTGGTAAAACTTCACTTGCAAACTCAATATCCAAAGCACTTCATAGACCACTTTGCAGAATTGCACTTGGTGGGATGGAAGATGTAAATGAACTAAGAGGACATAGAAGAACTTATGTAGGAGCTATGCCAGGAAGATTGGTAACTGGATTGATTGATGCAAAAAAAATGAACCCTGTAATTGTTTTGGATGAGATTGATAAAATTGGAGCAAACCACAAAGGTGATCCAACTGCAGTGATGCTTGAGATATTAGATCCAGAACAAAATCATGAATTTAGAGATCTATATCTGAATTTTCATATAGATCTTAGCAGTTGTATATTTGTAGCAACGGCAAATGATGCAAGAAATATCCCTGCACCATTAAGAGATAGAATGGAGTTTATACAAATTAGCTCTTATACACCAAATGAAAAATATCATATTGCAAAAAGCTATTTAATCCCTCAAGAGCTGGAAAAACACGGATTGAAAAAATCTGAAGTAAATATCACTAAAACAACATTAGAGATGATTATAGAAAATTATACTAGAGAAGCTGGTGTTAGGAATCTAAGACGAACATTTGCAAAAATATTTAGAAAAGTGGTTAAACAATTTTTAGCAAATGAAGAGCTAAAAAAAGTATCAATCAATACAAAAAATATCAAAGATTACTTAGAGCAACCAATATTTGAAATTGATCCAGCTGATAAAAAAGATCAAGTTGGTATTGCTAATGGCTTGGCTTGGACAAGTGTAGGTGGAGATGTACTTAAAATTGAAGCTGCAAAAATAAGAGGAAAAGGTAGCTTAAACCTAACAGGAAATCTTGGTGCAGTTATGAAAGAATCAGCACAAATCTCTAATAGTGTAGTAAAACTGCTAATTGATAATAAAAAATTAAAAATCTCTCAAGAGTTGGTACCTCAAACAAGTAAAGAAATTGAGGAGAATATAACTCCTGAAATAAGTGAAGTTTATAAAAGATATGATATTCATCTTCATATCCCTGAAGGTGCAACACCAAAAGATGGACCAAGTGCAGGTATAACTATGGCACTTGCTATTGCATCACTTCTAAGTGATCGAAAAATCAAATCAGATATTGCTATGACAGGTGAACTTACACTTAGTGGAAAAGTTTTACCAATAGGTGGATTAAAAGAGAAATTAATAGCCGCATTTAAAGCTAAAATGAAAAAAGCTTTAATCCCAACTAAAAACTACCAAAGAGATCTTGAAGATATCCCTGATGAAGTAAAAAACTCACTTGAAATAATTGCAGTTGATACAATAGAGGATGTCTTAAAACAGGCATTAGTGTGAAATATACAAGAGACGGTGCAAAAATAAATCGTCTCTTTACACTTGCTACTATTGTAGTTATGTCAATAGTTATGAGTTTATATGTGGCACTATTAGATGAAGTAAGTAAACCATCAAATCCTACACAACACAATAAAGGTGTTTTAAATGAATCAAAATAGATATTTTACCCTTACAAATATTATCATTGCTATTACTGTAATTATGTATATTGTACAAATAAATATGCAATATGGTAGTGCAAAACTTGGTTTAAATGCTCTATTTTTGGAATATGGTTTATGGTATCAACCACTTTCTACTATGTTTGCCCATGGTGGAGAGATGCATCTTCTTATGAATATGTTTGTATTGTATCAATTTGGAAATATGATAGAACAATATAGAGGAAAGATATATTTTTTAGTGCTTTATTTAATTGGTGGAGTTTTAACATCACTACTTAGTTTTGCATTTATGTACTATTTTGGACTAAATCACAATCTTGTTGGAGCTTCAGGAGCTATATGTGTACTAATGGGATATATTGCATTAGTAGATAAAAGCCAAAGAGGTGGAATTACAACTTGGATCATTTTAATATCACTTGCACCACTTCTTATAGGTTTACCAATAGCTTGGTATGCTCATTTTATTGGCTTTGCTATTGGATTTATAATGGGATTAATTAGAAGATAATTCCTCTTCAAGATCATCTTGTAAATCTTCTACAATCTCATCTTCTATTTGATCAAATAGATCTGTACTTAGGTATCTTTGAGCTGTATCACATAGTATTGTAACTATATTTTTACCTTTGTTTTGAGGCATTTGTGCAAGTTTCATGGCAGCATATACATTTGCTCCAGAACTTATACCTACAAGTAAGCCCTCTTTTTTCATCAAATCTTTAGCTGTATTAATTGCATCCTCATCACTTACAGTGATAATCTCATCATATATATTTGTATCTAATATTTCAGGAATAAATCCAGCTCCAATACCTTCTATTTTATGAGCACCTTTTTCTTTACCAGACAAAACTGCTGAAGCAGATGGTTCTACTGCAACTATTTGTATATTTTCAATCTTTTGTTTTAATATATTTGATATCCCTGTAATTGTTCCACCTGTTCCAACAGATGCTACAAATATATCTATATTGCCATCCATATCCCTTAAAATCTCTAATGCTGTTGTCTCTTCATGAATAGCTGGATTAGCTTCATTTGAGAATTGTGCCAATGTTATAGCATTATCCTCTTGTTCTATAATTTCATTTGCTTTGTCAATAGATCCTTGCATACCTAATGAGCTTGGAGTTAAAACAAGATTTGCTCCAAGTGCTTTTAGTACTTTTCGTCTTTCTATACTCATTGATTCAGGCATAGTAAGTGTTAATTTAAGATTTAAAGCTGCACACTGCGAAGCTAAAGCTATACCTGTATTTCCACTTGTTGGCTCAACAATATGTGTATCTTTGTTAATTTGACTATCATAAATTGCTACTTTTATCATATTCATACCAATTCTATCTTTTATAGAAGATGTAGGATTCATAAATTCACATTTTGCATAAACATTTGCCTCAAGTGTTTTATCTATATTGTTTAACTTTATTATAGGTGTGTTGCCTACTAAATCTGCAACATTTTGAGCTATTTTCATATTTAACCTTTTTATCTAAAATCTATTATTTTTATTAAAAAGTATAACATATTTTATGCACTTCTTGGGATAAAATATAGTACTGTTTCATAAATTCCTTCCATATAGTGTCTTAAATATACTTTGTAGTCACGATTAATCTCCAAAACTTTTTGTGGTATTTTATACCAATCATCAGCTTTGTGATATATACAAATTGCTAAAATAGGTTTATAATTTTTTATTATATCTTTGGCACCTTCAATAGCATCTTGTTCTGCACCTTCTATATCTAATTTTATAAAATCTACTTTTTCATCTATTAGATTATCTATAGTATTAATATTTACAGCCTGATAGTTATGATCACAGTTATTTGATGTAGTATTATCTTGTATAGTGATCTTTTCTTTTCCCAATCCACAATTTATAAACTCTATATTTGGTACATTTTTAAAATCTCTTTTTGCAATATTGATATGTAGTTTATTTGGTTCTATTAAATATATCTTTTTAAAATTAGGAAAACACTCAATTATTTGAGGTAAAGTATCTCCAACATACCCTCCACCATCTACAAATACTATATCTTTTTGATATTTTATTAACTGCTTATCAAAATATTGTTCTGTATGATTATTTGTAAACCCTTGCATAAAATCATAATCAAATGAGATTTTAAAATTGATAAGTTTTTCAAATATTTGCTTTGATTTTTCATCTTCAAGTTTAGAATAAAGCCATTGGTATTTGTCTTGATTTTGTTTAAAATCATCTATAAAATCACCCATAAAAGGGGGAGTAATTAGATTAAAACCACTATATTTATAAAAATCTAAGTAGCTGATATTTACAAAACCCATTTTATCTAAATGATTTTTTACCTCTAAGGGGCTACCACTTGAAGTAAAAAGTATAATAGAATTTTTGTTATCTATATCATTTATATTTAATACAGTTTTTTTTCTTGAGCGTTGCACTCGTGAAAAATCATCAATAATTCCATCTACTTGTATATGTTTTTGTACAGATTTTGTTAGTTTGTTTATACCTAAAATATATTTTTTGCAAGATGTTGAATTTATAAATTTTTCAACTAAAGATTTTTTGGTATGATTTATATAATCAAGTTCGATTATATTCATCAAAATACCACATAAAAGCAAACATCAAACCTGGTGTTTTTGCTTTTGATTCATCATATAAAAACTCTTTTGCATCACTAGTTTTTAGATACTCAAGCTCTATTTGTTCAGTGTGTATTCCTCCACCCTCATTTATTTTCATACTGTCATCCACTTTTGCAAAATACAGATGTTGTTTGGCTCCACTTATCCCTACATTTGTAAAAAATGAACTGATTTTTTGAATATCTTTTATATTTACTTCATATCCACACTCTTCAAAAATCTCCTCTTTTGCAATTTGTTCCAAAGAGCAGTTTTTATCAACAATACCTGCACATAATTCATAAGTAAATAGAAAATTTTTATCAGTAAGATATACTGGTGGTCGAAACTGTTTTACCAATACAAAAGCATCTTTTTGTGTATGGTATAATAAAATTGACACACTGTCGTGACTTTTTACTGCTTCCCAAACTCTAGGCTGTCCATCTTGTAAATATGTGATCTTTACTGGATGAACAAATTGTGTTTGGGTTAGTTTTGAAGTTTTAAAGTTTGTAATATCTATATTCATTACAAAAACTTTTGTTTATATTCCTCTTCATTGTATGCTACATGAACTTTGTTTTTTCCATACTCAATAATTGGTCTTTTTAAAAGCATATTTTCATCACATAGCCACTTTTTTTTGCCCTCATCATCAAGATTTAACTCTTTTAATTTTAAAGTTCTGTATTTAGTACCTTTATTATTAAAAAGTTTATCTATAGATATATGCTCCAACCAATAAGAGATCTTATCACAATCAACAGGAGTTTTTCTAATATCTACAAAATCTACTTCAATATTGTGTTCTTTAAAAAATTTAAGTGCATTTCTTACACTTCCACAAGTTTTTATTCCATATACTGTAATCATATTTTACTCTATAATCTTTGGAACTATAAAATACCCATCTTCACTTTTTGGAGCATTTGCAAGAATCTCTTTTGAAAAATTCTCTTTTTGTGCAGGGATATCTTCTCTGTATGGAGTACCACCAGCAATAGTAGTAAATGTAGCATCTACATGACTTACATCTACATCATTTAACACCTCTACAAAATTTACGATATCTCCTAATTCTGCTTTTAAAGACTCTTTTTCATTTTCATCTATTTGTAAACTAGAAAGTTTTGCTATTTTATCAATAATTTTATCATCTATTACCATACTTACCTCAATAATATTTATATTTTTGGTATTATAACAAAAAATACCTAATTTACGGCACCAATAAAACTGCACTATTACATAAATCATCACTTTGAAACTGTGTAATATCACCTGCTTTTAGATTTGGCAATGGAAAAACTCTTACAGTCAATGGCTTATTTAGTCTAAAAGCCAAAGCTCCTGTATCACTGCATATATCAGCAATCTTTTCTACAGATGTATCACCCTCTATAGGCACTGTATCAAGCCCTATTCCACATACACTAGAGTATTGAAGTAAAGCTCTTATATCAAACTGCTTATCTTTTGTAGCTTGAGCTAATCCCTCATCTTCAACCACAGCCAACATCAAACCAGAAAATCCAATTAACTCACACCCTTTTGCACTTTTGAATACTTTTGTTAGAAGTGAAGATGCCTCAAGTGTACCACTTGCTCCAAAATAAGGCACACCCAAAAGTTTATACACATCAACCATAGAGCTGCAGTTTTTAGATGGTGCTGCACTTGTATCAATACCTGCAAATTTTGTTTTGTATTTGTGATTAAAACTATTTACAATATCCAAAATATTATCTATATGATACTGAAGTGAACTACTCATAATATCAAATGATTTTTGCATTTTTATATTGTGATTTTTTTCATTGTCTATTGTTTTTAGTGCCTCTACAAGCAAATCAGGAGATTCTAATCCCAAAGCAAAACAATCCTCATCACTGCTGTTGTGATATGAAGCTGGAAAATATGGAATTAGAGGTTTACAGTTGTAATTAATAGTAAAATTAAAATTACCCTCCCCTCTTGGAGTGATTTGACCAATCTTTTTTACAACTTTTGCACACTGTAGTGTTAAATCTTTATTCACAATACCAAGCTTATCAACATCTACATTTACACAAATATTACTTATATCACCAAACTCTTTTATCAAATAAGGGATCATATCTATCTCATTTGAAGTTTTTGCTTCCCCTATTGCAAATCGTATTCTAATATCAGGCATAGAATCACTTTGTAATATATTTGCCAAATATCTCATATCATCCAAGGTGTTTTGTAATGATGATGTATCAAGATACTCACCAAAAGCATTTGTAACAATTCTAATACTTTGTACTTCATAATCATTTGCATTAAATTGTTTTGCCAAATCACCACCAAAGATTGAAGCTTTTTTGATTTTCTCTTCCCAAGATGATTTATCATTTGTTAAAGTTAAAAATGATGTGATTGTTCTTACTTTACATAACTCTTTGTTTTTTAAATTTTCATTTATCATATTTTTATCCTTATTAAGTGATTAAAAGCTTTATTATATTTGCTAACAGCATAAATACAAGCATCACTACTATAAATTTTTTTATAAACTCTTCTCCACCTTTAATAGCAAAATGACTTCCTATATATCCCCCTACGACATTTGCCATCATCATAGGAACTGCCAAAGCTAGATATAATTTTCCTGCAAACATAAATGCAACTGTAGCACCAAAATTTGTACCCAAATTTAATACCTTAGCTGTTGCAGTTGCTCTTAAAAAGTCTATACCTAAATATCTATTCATACTTATTGCAAAATATGTTCCAGTACCAGGTCCCAAAAGCCCATCATAAAACCCTACAGGAGCTGTACTTAATAATATTTTTTTAGGTGTAATTGAAAGTTTTGTATTTGTATCTTTTCTTTTTTTTAGTAACATAACCATAGCAACAGGAATAGAAAGTATTATAAGCCAATTTATAATATCATCACTAATATACATAATTAAACTGCTTCCTAAATACGATGCAACAATACATGGTATAAGGGCAACAAGACCAATACCCCATACTATCTTTTTATGTTTTGCATATTTATATGTAGCAGTTATAGTTCCAGCCATACTGGAAAGTTTATTTGTTGCTAAGACGATTATAGGATTTAGACCACTAAGCAATAACATTGGAGCTTGTATCATCCCTCCACCACCAGCAATAGCATCAATATACCCTGCAACAAATGCAGTAATAACTAAAATAACAAACCAAGTAAAAGATAGTTCTTGTAAAATTTCCATTGGGTATTTTACCCTAATACCCTTTTAGAAGTGTCATAAACCATCTCATAGTATTGATTATTATTAAATTCAAACTCTTGTATCACTTCTAAACCCAATTTTCTTTTATGTGCTTCAAAAGATCGAGGATTGATTTTATTTACAAAAGTTACTAAAATCGGATATCTTTTTGACATAGATTCAAGTGCAAAATCAAACAGTTTTTCTAACACTCCAGTACCTCGTACACTCTTATGTATACACACTGGACCATATTGATAAGAGTTATCTACACTTAAAGTTTGACCAAGATATTTTAGATTTGGCAGATCTTTTATCATATGTGCAAACATAGGCCATTTTGACCAATATTGCCAAGATGCACTCATAACATACCCTATAACTTCATCATCTTTTTTGGCTATAAATATCCCTTGCTCTTGATTGATAATATCACTTAACTGCTCTTTTGTAAAAGCAGTTGTTACAAATCCATCTTTTTTATCCTCTTCTTTTATTGTATCAACTTGATATTTTGAGTGTAGTTTTAAAATCCCTTCAATATCATCTAGCTGTGCAATTTTTAATCTCATATATTCCCCTTTGTTTTTATCATACTGTTTATTGTTTTTTTATCAATATCGCTGTTTCTGTTTTGTAGATATTTTACAATTTTGTCAAATCTGTCTTTTGGCAAGTGTTGTCCCAATTTTATTTTGCCCTTAATATCATCACTTTTAAGCATAAATACCTCTGTAGCATTTATCATCTTTTTATACACCTCATCACTTAGTGGCTTGTATAACCCTTCAGGTTGTAGTTTTTCCATCAAAGCTTGTAGTGCTTTTACTTTTTGCTTATAATCAGTGATAATTTTTACATCACCATTTATACAAACTGATTTAAAAAAATGTGTAGCAGGACAAGCCAAATTCTCATCACTGCTAAAATATGATTGAATCATAGAGTACGATTCAACTACACTAAATGATGCTTTAGAATTATTGTGAATAAACTTCATCTTTTTGCCACTTTTACTACCGTGAAAATATATATTATCATCTATACGAACAAAATTTATAGGTACACTATATGGTATATTATTACTACAAAGTGCCAATGTACCATATGTAGCTTTATCTAAAATCTCTTTTATCTCATTATGATTTTTAATCTCAAATTGTGATTTCATATACAAACCTTATATTTTTTGTGGTAGTATATCACTAAAGTGTATTTATCACAAGTGCCAAATTATTAAATTTTTTAGGGGACAGTTTATGTATATAATAGATCCAAATTTAAAAACTCCACTATATCTACAGCTTTATAATGAACTAAAAAAAGATATTATAAACAATCTAAAACCAAATGACAAACTTCCCTCAATTCGCAAAATTGCTTCCACATATAATCTTAGTAAAAATACAGTTCAAAATGCCTACAGTCAGTTATATGCTGAAGGTTATATTGAGAGTTTTGCAAAAAGTGGCTATTTTGTATCTGATTTAAATGATGAAAAATTTATCATATCTAATGAGCCAAAAGAGTCTTTAGCAAATGATACAACAAAACAATACAGATACGATTTTTACCCTGTTGGATTAAGCCAAAAAAGCTTCCCTTTAAAACTATGGAAAAGATTAACCTGTAAAGCTATTGATGAGAGTTTGGTATTTGGAAAATACTCAAGTGGTCAAGGGGAGATTGAGCTAAGACAGCAAATCTCAAAATATCTTATAGAATCAAGAGGTGTAAAATGTACTGCATCTAATATCATTATATCAAGTGGCTTTAGTGAAGCTATAAGTTTGGTTGCAAAACTTATGAAAGAAAAATACACAACTCTTGCTATTGAAGATCCAGGATATTATATTGCCAAAAAGATATTTAAAAGCTTTGATTATAAAATAAAAAATATTGATGTGATTTCAAATGGAATTGATATAAAACAAATCAAAAAACTAAAATCAAAAATACTATATATCACCCCCTCACACCAGTACCCAACAGGAGTAAGTATACCTATACCAAACAGATTGGAGCTTTTAAAATGGGCAAAAGATACAAACAGTATTATTATAGAAGATGATTATGATAGTGAACTAAGCTATATAAACAGACCTATTCCAGCTTTACAAGGGCTTGATAATCACAACAATGTGATATATTTTGGAACCTTTTCAAAAGCATTATCTCCTACTTTAAGAGTATGTTATATGGTTGTACCTGATTTTTTTATGCAACTATATAAACAAACCTTTGATTACAATTTTGCAAAAGTATCACTAATAACACAAAAAACTCTAACACTTTTTTTAAAAGATGGACATTATGAAAGACACTTAAGAAAACTGCGAACTCTAAATAGAAAAAAACACAATCTTTTAAAATACTATTTACATCACTATTTAAAAGATAGTTTCAAAATAGAATCATGTGGAGCTGGACTATCTATACTTATTAATCCAACTATACCATTCGATATGAAAAAATTCAAAACTTTATGTGAGAAAAACAGTATAAAGCTATATTTTGCAAGTAGTATTACTGATAATAGTTGGGAAGCTATAAGACTTGGATTTGGAAGATTTGATCAAGATGAACTAAAAGAGGTTATAGAGTTATTTTCAAAACTTTGGTTTGATTGTATTGTATAAACTCATCTGTAAAAAGATGAGCTTATTTGTTTAACTGCTTAGCTACAAGTGTATTTACAACTTGAGGATTTGCTTTACCTTGAGTAATTTTTAATACTTGACCTACAAAAAAGCCTAAAAGTTTTTTATTTCCAGCTTTGTATTTTTCTACATTATCTTGATTTTTAGATATCACATCATCTATTATTGGAAGTATAATTTCTGGATCACTTATTTGAACCAACCCTTTATCTTTTACTATTTGTTTTGGTTCATCACCTGTTCTTGCCATTAGTTCAAATACCTCTTTGGCAATTTTATTTGAAATAGTACCATCATCAATCATAGAAACCAAACTTGCTATTTGTGATGGGGTGAATTTTAATTTTTGAGATACTTTTAACTGCTTTGCTACTTCATTTGTAATAATATTTGCCAAATTAACTGCACTGTTTAAAACACCAAATGCCTCTTGAAAAAATGATGAAAGCTCTTTATCTCTTGCAAGGATATTTGCCACTTCACTGTTTAATTTTAACTCATTTGTATATTTATCAAATAAAACCTGCTCATCTTTACTCATAGGCTCAGCTTCACCTACAGTTTGTTGTGTATTTTTAGGTTTGTTTGATACTCTTGAACGGTTTTGATTGTTTGTATTTTTTTTAGCCCAAGAGTCTTTTAGTGAAACTATTTTATTAAATACAGGGTGTTCATCACTATAATCAACTGGTTCAGCATAAAAATACCCCTCCCTTTCAAACTGAAATCTTACATCTGGTTTTTGCTCAATCACTGCTGGTTCAATTAGTGCATCTTTGATTATTTGTAATGAGTTCTCATTTAGATCTTCAACCCCTTGTGGTGCCTCATTTTTAAAAAGTCTGTCATAAAGTCTAAGCTCAACTTTTTTAGAGCTGTTTGCCTCTACCCACTGAATGGCACTTTTTACTTTTATACCACTTGTATCAGCCCCACTTTTTGAGTCTTTATGGTATGTAACTATCAGTTCAGTGATATTTCCATTTTTATCTTTTATAGCCTCTTTAAAAGTGATAATATAAGCATATTTTAATCTTACACTTTGAGTTGGAGTCAGTCTAAAATACCCCTTTGGTGGATTTTGTGAAAAATCATTGGCATCTATATAGATATGCTTTGAAAAAGGCAGTTTTCTACTACCCTCTTTAGGTACATCGTGTGGATAGTATGAAGCATCAATTATCTCATCTCCATCATAGTTTTCAATAGTAACTTTCAAAGGTTTTACAACACACATAACTCTTGGTACTTTTTTATTCAGATCATCTCTGATACAAAATTCAAGTTGTGAAACATCAACCATAGAGTTTGCTTTTGCAATACCTACTGTATCACAAAAATTTATAATAGATTCAGGTGTATATCCTCTTCTTTTATATCCTGCAATAGTAGGAAGTCTAGGGTCATCCCAACCATTTACATACTTGCCATCAACAAGTTCTAAAAGCTTTCTTTTACTCATAACTGTATAGTTTATATTAAGTCTTGCAAACTCATGTTGATATGGTCTTGGTGGTTTTAGTTTTAATGTATCAAGTACCCAGTCATATATATCACGATTGTTTTCAAACTCAAGTGTACAAATAGAGTGTGTAACTCCCTCTATATAATCAGACAAACAGTGAGCAAAATCATACATAGGATAGATACACCATTTATCCCCAGCTCTAAAGTGCTTTGCATGTCTGATTCTGTATAAAAGTGGATCTCTCATTTTCATATTAGATGAACTCATATCTATTTTTGCTCTTAAAATATGTTCACCCTCTTTGAACTCACCATTTTTCATTCTTTCAAAAAGTTCTAAATTTTCCTCAATAGTTCTTGAAGCATATTTGCTTCTTTTTCCTGGAGTTGTTACTGTTCCTCTGTACTGTTTTATCTCATCTTCATTAAGGCTATCTACATAGGCTTTACCCATTTTTATAAGTTCTATAGCCCAATCATAAAGTTTGTCAAAGTAATCACTTGTATATCTTACTTCCCCATCCCATTTATATCCAAGCCACTGCACTGCATCTTGTAAAGCTTGTACATAAGCAGTATCCTCTTTGGTTGGATTTGTATCATCCATACGAAGATTACAAACTCCGTTGAACTCTTTTGCAATACCAAAATTTATAAAAATAGATTTTGCATGTCCAATATGTGGAAATCCGTTTGGTTCAGGGGGAAATCTCGTAACTATATTTTTATATTTACCAGATTGTAAATCCTGCTCTACTATTGTTTGTAAAAAATTTTTACTTTTACTCATACTATCAAACCTTTTGATTTTAAAACTATATAATAAGGTTGGTATTTTACCTAATTTGTGCTTATAGTTGATCTTTTAAAAAACACCCAGCACCATATGTTTTTTTTGAATAAAAATTTTTACCGTGTTGCACTATTAAAGCATGAAACTCCTGATAAACTATGATTAAATCTTTTTGATTTTTTATTATAGTTTTTAATTTGGATTCTACAAGATTTTTAATATCTTTGTATTTATATTTTTCATCTATAAATCCCAAATGTAAAAATAATCTTTTTGTATAAGCATCTACTTTAAACTGGGGTTGATTATAAGCATAAAGCAGTATAGAATCTGCTGTTTCTTCTCCTATACCTGTTACATTCAACAGTTCATCTCTTGTTGGTACAGATCCATTTAAACTATCATAAAATTTTATAAACTCCAAAATATATCTTGTTTTTTGATTAAAATATCCTACTGGTTTAATAGCAGTTTTAAAAGTTTCTTTATCTATATTTTTAATCTTTTGTGAACTTAAACAATTCAGCTCTTTTAAGTTATTTAAAGATTTTACAACTGAACTAAAAGTGGTATTTTGAGTTAAAATTGAGCCTAAACACACCTCAAATATCTCATCTTGATTTTTTGGAAAACTATAATCCAATGGATGATATGATGGGGTATGATTTATATATGGCCACCACCCTTGAGGACCATATTTGTCATATAACAGTTGATAAATTTTATATATTTTATTTTGTTGCATACTTAACTGCACTTTTGGCATGAATTGTTGTAGTATCATAAAGTTTTATATCGCAATCTTTTTGTTGAATAAGCATAGCAATTTCTGTACAGCCCAATATCACACCCTCTACACCTTTTTTTTGAAGCTTTGATATTATTTTTAGATATTTTTGTTTTGATGATTCTTTTATAACACCCAAGCACAACTCATCATAGATAATTTTATGAATAATATTTATATCATCTTCATTTGGAACAACCACTTCCAAATCAAATTTATCTTTTAATCTTCCTTTGTAAAAATCCTCTTTCATAGTAAAAGCAGTACCCAAAAGTGCCACTTTTTTCACCCCATCTTTTATTAAAACTTTAGCTGTTGCATCAGCTATATGAAGTATTGGTATATCAATATTTTTTTCTATTGTTGAAGCAACCTTATGCATAGTGTTTGTACAAATTAATAAAAAATCAACCCCTGCTTTTTGTAAATATCTTGCTTCATTTGAAAGTATAATTGCTGTTTGTTCCCAATCCCCACTATGCTGAAGTTTTTCAATCTGCTCAAAATCTACACTGTTTAAAACCACTTTTGCACTATGAAGTCCTCCAAGAGATTTTTTGACTTCCTCATTTATAATTTTATAATAATTTAGTGAACTCTCCCAACTCATACCACCAAGTAAACCTATTTTTTTCATTTTTTATCCTATATTTTCAATATCTAATAATCTTTTTTTCAACTCCAATCCACCAGCATATCCCCTAAGTGTCCCGTTTGTTCCTATTACTCTGTGACAAGGTATAATTATACCAATACTGTTTGCTCCATTTGCATTTGCTACAGCTCTTATTGCTTTTGAATTTTTGATTTTACAAGCTAGTTTTTTATATGTTAAAATCTCTCCATACGGAATTTCTAAAAGTTGTTTCCAAACCTTTTTTTGAAAATCTGTTCCAACCATAAGCAAAGGGATATCAAATATTTTTCTTTGTCTTGCAAAATACTCATCTAATTGCTGTTTTGTTTTTTCCAAAATCTCATCATTTTGCTCTTTATATACTGCATTTAGATTTTTTTGAAGTCTATTATCAAGTGTAGCTCTTTTTTCCTTTTTTCTTGAATCCAACAAACAAAGTTTATTATTAAATGAACCAAGTATATAAGTTGTAGTATCAAATTGATAATATTGTATATTAATTTGTTTCATAAAATAGTTTTACCCCCAAAGCTAAAAATATAGTACCAACTATTTTATTCATCCAAAGAGTATATTTTTTATTTTTATAAATTTTTTGTGATATTTTTGAAGCAAAAACTATATAAACAGCTTCAATAATCAATGCTATAACTATTGTAATAATACCAAGATATACAAACTGAAACTCTATAGAGCCATAACCTTCCCTTATAAACTGAGGTAAAAATGCCATAAAAAATATAGCAACTTTTGGATTTAAAATATCTATTAACACCCCTTGCCTAAACACTTTAAAAAAATTTTCATCTTTTTGTTTTACATCAATATCAAAATCTATTTTAGAATTTACAAAAGATTGATATACCAAATAAAACAGATATATCACACCAAGATATTTTACAATACTAAAAGCAACTGCAGAAGTTGCCAATATAGCAGATAATCCAACTGCAGCAAAAAACACATGAAATAAAGCTCCTGTACATACACCCAAAGATGAAGCAAAACCAATTTTCTTGCCACCAGAAACAGTTTTTGTAATTATAAACAAAAGATCTGGTCCAGGTGTAGCATTTAAAATAATCCCAGCTAGTATAAACATAAACCAAAAATCATAATCTATCACAATTTACTCCGTTTTAGTTTTATATTATTTAGTATTGATACTGCAACAACAGTCATAATCGTACCAACTATAGTATTTAAATATATAGGCTCATCTAAAAACACCCAACTTAAAAATATCGCATTAAAAGGAACCAAAAATATAAAACTACTAGCTTCATTAGTGCCAATTTTACTAATAGCCACAAAATAGATAGATGTTGCAAAAGTGGTACTAACTACTGAAATCAATAAAAAATTTATCCAAAATATATAATCAAAATCAAAAACACTGCCACTTTCAAAAGGGGTTATAAAATACCCTATAACTGTAGTAAAAATATAAATATAAAATGTAAATACAAGATGCTCAATAGATTTTAGTTTTGAATTGGTAATAGTTAAAAAGGACCATGAAAAAGAGGCATATATAAAATACAGATTTGAAATTACTAAAATATCTTTAAGTTCAAAAGACCATATATCCAAAATTGTAGCTACTCCAACTGCTCCTAGTATCAAAGCAAAAATATCTTTTTTAAGAAGTTTTTTTCCAAAAAATGATACAAGTAACACAAAAGTTAAAATGGGAGTAAGTGTAGTTACAAATGCCCCACCAAGTCCAGGTGTGCCATATTTTGTACCATCAAAGAAAAAGATTGAATAAACTACCAAAAAAATTGAAGCCAATAGTGCCAAAGCCAAAGTTTTTATATCAATCTTAAAAGATTTTTTCATATATATCAAAACTGGAGCCAAAGTTATTACAGTGATAAAATATCTGTAAAATATTAACTCTTGTGCAGTAATATACTCACTTAGTATTTTTGCACTTACCCATGAAGCACCCCATGATGTCATAGCAATCACCATCAATATATAAAAGATATTTTTATTTTGATTCAAAGTTTGTCCTTAATATATTGTATATTATCCAATTTTATTTAAAATTTATAGTATAATATTGCTATATTGATTTAAAAAAAGGATTTTAATGAGTTTAGATATCTATATTATGTATTTTTTTGTAGCATTTTTTTATATAATCTCTCCAGGACCTGCAATATTCTTGGCTATTGCAAATGGACTAACTCACGATATGAAAGCAGTTGCCATATCATCATTTGCAAATATATTAGGTCTTTTTATACTTTCAGCTATATCAATATCTGGACTAGGATTGATCTTGACAACATCAGCTACACTTTTTATGGGTGTAAAAATTATTGGTGCGGTTTATCTACTTTATCTTGGAATTAAACAGTTTAGAAGTGTAGGAAAAGCAAACTTTATAGATGAAAAAACCCAAATAAAAAAAACCAACAAAGAGATATTTTTTGAAAGCTTTTTTCTAGCAGTAACCAATCCAAAACCAATAATGTTTTTTATAGCATTGTTCCCACAGTTTTTAGATACATCTTATGCTATTGCTCCACAATTTTTTATCCTTACACTGACTTTTATGTTTATATCATTTATTAGTTTGTGTTGTTATGGATTTATATCAAAAAATGCAAAAAGATATCTAAATGACCAAAATAAAATGGCATGGTTTCACAAAATCACAGGTGGGCTTTTTATACTTATGGGGCTTGGACTTTTACAACTAAAAAGGGTACAAAACTAGGAAGTTATTATGATTATAGAATCTTCAAATATAGAACTAAAATCAACCTCATCATCAAAAACTACATATACTCACACGACAGAAAAAAACTTTACAAATGAGCTTAAAACTGCAAATAAACTAAAACAACAAAACAAACTTACAGATGATACTAAAATGATTAATCAAAATATCAAAATAGTAGCTTCGGATGAGAAACAGCTTTGTGTGCATGATTTGATGATAAAATTTATTGTAGAAAATCTTTTGGATAAACTTCTTGGCAAAACAAAAAAGCAGGATAATTCAAAAAGTGTAAAATTATATCCATATAATGATAACAAAATCACAAAAGATACAGGAAAAACAGTTCTTAAAAATTTTTCTATGACTACAACATATGAATACAGTAAAACCAATCTTATAAAATTTGATTCAAAAGCTATTATTAAAACAAACGATAAAGAGATCAACTTGGATTTAAATATTCAATATACCCAAAAATTTTATGAAAAACACCAAACAAAAATAGAGCAACAAAGAGCTGTATATATAGATCCTTTGGTTATACAGTTTGATACAGATGCTAAAAAATTTGATCTGATTGATGATACTATGACATTTACTTTTGATATAAACAGTAATGGATATGGTGAGCAAATATCATATCTAAAAGATGGTAGTGGATTTTTAGCTTTGGATAAAAACAATAATCAAATTATCGATGATGGAAGTGAACTGTTTGGTACAACATCAAATAATGGCTTTGAAGATTTAAGAGCTTTTGATGAAGATAACAACAACTGGATAGATCAAAATGATAAGATATTTGAAGATCTTAGAATATGGTGTAAAACAAAAGATAAAGATGATGAACTTGTAGCTTTGAGTGATGCAAATATTGGTGCAATTTATCTAAATGATATAAATACTCAATTTTATTATGATAAAAATATTGAACAAAATATAGCAAAACTGAACTCTAGTTCAGTCTTTATTACTGATAATGAGAATATTGGTATCATTAGTAGTATAAATTTTGCCAGATTAACTTAACTATTAATTGACAATTATTATTCGATATTGCTATAATATTGTTAGTTACTAGCAGCGTATAAATAGAAAAGGTTTTATATATGAATTTGTTATTTTTAAGAAGATACATATCTTTTTTATTTATTTTTATCTTTTCTACAGCTCTGTTTGCCCAAAATTTAGAAAATGTATCAATTCAGTTAAAATGGAAACACTCTTTTCAATTTGCAGGATATTATGCAGCTATAGAGAAAGGTTTCTATAAAGATGAAGGGATTAATGTTACATTAAAAGAGATTGATCTTTCAAGAAATTTTATAGATGATGTCATAAATGGCATGTCTCAATATGGTGTAAGTGACAGTACATTGGCAGTTTATTATACACATAATAAACCGGTTGTTTTAATTTCACAAATTTTTCAACACTCCCCTTTAGTTCTCCTGTCTCATAGAGATTCAAATATTTTAACACCTTATGATTTAGAAGGTAAAAAAGTTATGTACTCTTATAAATCAACAGGGGCAATACCTTTTAAAGCTCTTATTCTAAAAACTGTTGGAAGCTTTGATAATATTGATATTGTAGATTTTACTTCATATGATGATTTTATTAATAGAAAAGTTGATGTAACCTCAGCCTACTCTACATCTCAACCATACTGGCTAAAGAAACAAGGTATTGAGGTTAATATAATAGATCCAAAAAGTTATGGTATTGATTTTTATGGAGATAATTTTTTTACAACACAAAAAGAGTTGCAAGAGCATCCTTTAAGAGTAGAAAAGATGAGAAAAGCTACTATAAAAGGGTGGAAATATGCTTTAGATCATCAAGATGAAATTATAGATCTTATTATTAAAAAATATGCCCCACATAAAGATAAAGAAACTTTAAAGTCTGAAGCAAAAGGTATTTATGGAATGATAAATCCAGATTTGGTTGAGATAGGAGATATTGACAAAAAGAGATACCAACAGGTCATTAAAATATATCATCAATTAGGAGTTATAAAAAATAAAACACTAGATAACAATTTCTTTTTTCAAAAATCAAAAAAATTAGAACTATCAAATGAAGAATTAAAATGGCTTAAAAATAATCCAATGATCAGAATAGCTGTAATGAGATATTGGAAATATGATAAAGATGGGAATAATCTTCATACAGATATATTAAAATTATTAAACAAATATGGACATATTGGGTTAAAACCAATAAAATTTGATACTTGGGCTAGTGGATTTAAGGAAGCCAGTGAAGGCAAAAGTATCCATGGTATAGATAACATCAGCTGGAGTAAAGAAAGAGAAGAGAAATATTTTTATTATACAAAACCATATGATTTTTCACCAAACTATTTAATTGTAAAAAAATCAAGCAATATAAAATCATTAAAAGATTTGGAAAATAAAACAATATTTTTAAAAAAAGAATCAATTGATCATAAAATTATAAATGATGTATCAAAAAATATTAAAGTAATAGATGTAGATACAGATGAAGAGATGTACGAAAAATTAGCAAACAGTGATGATGTAGTAGCTTTTATGTCATATGCTGTTGATAAAGAAAAACTTGAGAAATACAATTTAAAAGTAGCTACAACAGTATATGGCAAGTATAGTCAAACATATATTGCCATATCAAAAAAACATCCACTTTTACAATCTATACTTAATAAAATATTTGACATCATTCCACGAGAAGAGCTAGTAGCTCTACAAAATAAAAAATATGACTATCAGGAATTACAATTTAACTCTATACAAAAACAATGGATACAAAAACATTCAATAATTAATTTTTTAGGGGATAATAATTGGGAACCATTTAGTTGTCTAAATAAAAAAACGAAAAAGCATATGGGTATTGCAAGTGATTATATTAAAATAATTCATAAAAAAACAGGATTGACATTTAATATGATTAAAAAAGAGGATACAAATAATATTGATCTGTATCCAGTCAGTGTAAAAAATAACAACTCCACAGATATACTATTTTCTGATCCATATATATCTTATCCTGTGGTTATTGTCACAACCAATGATAAAAAGTTTTTACCTGATATATCTTATTTAAACAATAAAACTATTGTTACTGTAAAAAACCATATGATTGTTGATACTATAAAAAAAGATTATCCTAAAATAAAAATAATTGAAGTTGAAAATATCAATCAGGCAATTAAAAAAATATCAAATTCTAAAGCTTATGCATATTTAGCAGCGCTTCCAACAGCTAGTTATGCTATAAATAAAAACAACTATTCAAATCTTAAAATTGCAGGTAAAACAAAATATAATTTAGATATAAGAATGGCCATTAGCAAAGAGTTGGGGGAAACAGGTATAGAGATTATAAATAAAGTATTAACAACCATTACCAATGAACAAAAAAATAAGATTTATAATAGATGGGTATCTGTGAGATTTGATAAAAGTATAGATTATACTTTATTGTGGCAAATCAGTGCTATCTTTTTATTTTTTATAATTGGAACATTATATTGGAATAGAAAATTAACCATAGAGATTCAAAAAAGAAAAGAGAGTGAACAAAAGCTAAAAATAGCCAAATTTAAAGCACAAGAGGCAAGTAGATCAAAATCTGAGTTTTTAGCAAATATGTCACATGAGATTAGAACTCCAATGAACTCTGTAATTGGTTTTACAGATTTACTGTCAAAACTAATTAAAGACCCTATACAAAAGGATTATCTAAATTCAATTCAAACTGGTGGTAAAGCTTTAATGTCTATCATAAACGATATTCTAGATTTATCAAAAATAGAAGCTGGAAAATTTCATATTGATAAAGAGCCAATCAATCCAAGATCTTTGATAAATGAAATTCAAACAATGTTTCAGGCAAAAATTAATCAAAAAAACTTATCATTTATATTGGATATAGATGAAAACTTACCAGACACAATTATAATAGATAGTGTAAGAATAAGGCAGGTTTTAATAAATATTATAGGTAATGCTATCAAATTTACAAATAAAGGGACAATAACATTAAAAGTTGAAACAAAATTTAAAGATAATATAAATGATAAATTTGATCTTATAATAAGTATTTCGGACACAGGAAGAGGGATACCAAAAAAATTTCAAGAGAAAATATTTCAAGCGTTTGAACAAACAAGTGCGCAAGATGCAAAAGCACTAGCTGGAACAGGGTTAGGATTGGCAATTAGTTCAAAACTTGTAAAATTGATGAATGGTGAGATAAAAGTAGAAAGTGAAGTACAAAAAGGAAGTACATTTATAATAACATTACATGATATTGAGATTGGACACCTAGAAGAAACACAAATAGAGATCTCAAATACAAATATTGAATTTGACAATGCTACTATATTGGTAGTAGATGACATACAAGCCAATAGAAAACTGGTTATTGCAACATTGTCTCATAATCCATTTAGATTTATACAAGCACAAAATGGTCAAGAAGCTTTGGATATTGTAAAAGAGGAATCAAATAATATAGATTTAATTCTAATGGATCTAAGGATGCCAGTTATGAATGGATATGAAGCTACTGTTAAAATAAAAGAGTATAACCAAAAGATTCCAATAATTGCTTTTACTGCTTCTGTTATGAATAAAGATATTGAACAGATAAAAGAGTATGGTTTTGATGGCTATATAAGAAAACCTGTTGTTTATAATGATTTGGTAAAAGAGTTTATAAAACACCTAAAATATCAAGAGGTCAAAAATAATAAATATGAAATAGCAACTGAGGATTTGGATCAAAATATT
>Ga0256843_1000345_pt1 | contig 39971 bp, 38 predicted proteins | sample AlvinellametaG_FD_191572 | JGI IMG/M metagenome (GOLD analysis project Ga0256843, IMG submission 191572) | Pompeii worm associated microbial communities from hydrothermal vent at the East Pacific Rise, Pacific Ocean - Alvinella | ecosystem: Host-associated > Annelida > Integument > Unclassified ...
CTTCATTGATGGCGACACAGACTTCATCGGCCTCTTCACGGATCTTGGAGAGTAGTAGCTCTTTGTCATCAAGCAGTTTTTTTGTCCACGACTTCTGCTCAGCTGAGGCGTTTTTACGCTCTAAAATGGTATGGTAGAGAGTGTCGACTACACCATAGATAGCATCGGTATCAACCTCTTTGTCCAAGATGATCTTATCTTGCATGACAGAGGTAAAGAAACAGCTCTTTCGTCCTGTATGACAGGCAACACCGTTTTGTTTGATCTTGAGTACTACGGTGTCGGCATCGCAGTCAAGCAGCACATCTTTAATCTCTTGGGTATGTCCTGAGCTCTCTCCTTTTTTCCAGATACGCTGTTTTGAACGACTAAAGTAGTGTGCATAACCGGTAGAGAGGGTAAGGTTGTACGCCTCTTCGTTCATGTAGGCCAACATCAATACTTCATTGTTTTCGTAGTCTTGGGCAATGGCAGGGATGAGAGGGTTTTTGTTCCAGTCGATAGTCATGATAATTTCTCCGAAATTATCAGTGTTCAGTGTTCAGTGTTCAGCGTTCAGAAATGTAGCTTTTCGTTAGAAAAGCATACATTCACTATTCACTATTCACTATTCACTATTCACTGACAATATTATTGTTATTGTTGTACCGATACGGCTTTTTGTGCTTTGGCTTTGGCATCCACCCAGATGTTTGGTACCGCACCGCCAGGGGTAAGGAAGATCTGTGCATCTTTATTGACTTTAAGTGCTTCGTTGAACTTTCCTTGGGTTTTGATCTGCTCTAGGCGGAGTAGATCGGTTGTAAGAGAGTCGGCAATGATCTTGTTGGCTTTTGCCTGTGCATCAGCTTCAATGCGGATCTGATCGGCTTTACCCTGTGCTTCGATACGGCGTTTTTCTGCTTCACCACGGGCGATCTCCGCTTTTCTCTCGGCCTCTCTTTGGGCTCTGTCTTTTTGCTGTTCGGCGATCATGACATTCTGTTTCTCTGCCTGAAGCTCTTCGATCTTGGTTTTGATCTTGCGTGGCAGTTCGATATTTCTTAGCTCTACAGAGTCAAGTACAACCGGTTTACCAGGAATCGCTTCTACCTTTTCACGTACACGTTCCTGGATCTCTTTAGCAATTTCGGTTCGTTTTTGCGGCAGATTCTCTGCAGCATACTTACCAATGACATCACGGACGATCTCGCGTACTTTGGTGTTGATAATTTTGTCTTCCCATGCTGTACCCCACTTGGCAATCGTGGTAGGGGCACTCTCTGGGCGGAGGTGGTACTGTACGGCTAAGTCGATGTCTACATCAAGCCCTCTTGAGTCCATGACGCGAATAGCCGGGTTGCGGCGAAGCCCACCCTCGTAGCGGCTATAGCCATCGCTTATGATCTGCTTGTTTTCGTTGGAGTAGGTGATCATACGTACACGGGTGTTGACAGGGACGATCTTTTGCAGTACAGGAATGAAGAAGTGGAGTCCGGGTTGAAGTGGCTCCTCTTCGAATTTACCGGTATTGATCTTGATGCCAACTTCACCAGAGTTGATAATGGTAAATGGCTTTAAAATAAAAAGACCAAAGGCAATAGCAATAAGAATCATCACCGTAGAGGTTCCTTTTTTGCCCATATTGTTCATAGGGTTATTGAAGTTTGAACCTTCGTTATTGTTGTTATTGTTTGATTGAGTGTTATTGGGACGTTTCTTTTTGAAATAGTCGTTCATATCCGCAGGCATAGTTCTCCTTTGTCAGCGGTGCCTCTTAATGAGGCACATTGGGTTTGGTTAGTTGATGTAGGTTAAGTGTTTGATGTAGTCTGGGTTTTTCCCTGCTACAGCATCGAAGTAGGCAGTTTGAAGTTTTTCGGTAATAGGCCCTCTTGAACCGCTGCCGATGACTCTGGCATCTACTTCGCGTACGGGTGTTACCTCTGCTGCTGTTCCTGTCAGGAAGCACTCATCGGCAATATAGATCTCTTCACGGGTAATGCGGCGTCTGATCACTTCGATACCCATAGATTCAGCCAACTCGATGACGGTTGCCTGGGTAATGGACTCTAGTGAGTTGTCATTTGGTGGAGAGATAAGCTTACCATCACGCACCATAAAGAAACACGCTCCTGAGGCTTCAGCAATGTAGCCTTGATCGTCACGGAGCAGTGCTTCATCGTACCCTGCCTCTACCGCTTCGAATTTGGCCATTTGGCTGTTAAGATAGTTGGCAACCGCTTTGGCTTTTCCCATACCTGAAGTGTTGGGGGTTCTTGTCATAGAGGAGATCTTGAGGCGGATCCCTTTTTTGAGCCCCTCTTCACCAAGGTACGCACCCCACTCCCATGCAGCGATGGAGACTTGTACCGGCGCCTCTTTGTGGTAGAGTCCCATGACACCATACCCCAAGTAGACAAGCGGACGGATGTACGCCCCGTCAAAGAGTTGGTTCTCTTGAAGCAGTTTCACTTGGGCTTCATTAAGCTCTTCTAGGCTGAATGGTACATCCATGAGTGTCATTTTTGAGGAGTTGAGTAGTCTTTGGGTGTGCTCGTTAAGCTTAAAGATGGCACAACGCCCATCAACGGTTTTGTAGGCTTTGGTTCCCTCGATCGCACCGTTTCCGTAGTGCAGGGTGTGTGTAAGGACGTGTACTTTTGCATCGTCCCATGCAACCAGTTCTCCGTCCATCCAGATATATTTTGCTTTGTTCATTTACTATACTCCAAAATTGGCTACGCTATGTAGCGAAATGTAATGAAATATTTTAGCGAAAAGCTTGTTAAGTGATGGTTATGCATACTTAAGGAAGATGCCAATAGCAAGTGATAGGAGTACGGTAAACAGAAGCTGTAAGATGGTGTATGTCTGTTCACTCCAGCTACTCTTTGTGCGTAGCCATTCAACGATCTTCATGGCAGGAAATGCCATAAAGAGAAGCATTACAATAGAGAAGACAAGGGTAATAACGATATCTGTCATAACTAGACTCCGTAGTAGTGTTGGATGAAGGTGCGTTCCTCTTTGTTTTGTAGAGGAATGGTTGCTTGTTTGGTACCGTTATTGTCGAAGATAAGGAGTTTCCCCTCTTCAACCTTCAGGTGCTTTTGCCCCCATGCTCTTTCTAGGCGTTCAAACTCTTTAAAGAGTGTCATGTTATTGGGTTTCTCTTTAAATTCGGGATCCTCTTTACTCATAATTTGCAAACCACCAAAGCGTTTGTCGAGATAGTAGGGGCTGTAGTGCTGTACCGCCTGGTAGATGCGTTGGTTCTTTTTTGCGGGTTTGCTCTGCATGAATGCCCCAAGTCCAAAGAGTAAAAAGGCTGCAAAGAGTGCTAAAAGTAGATAGAGGTTGCGTTGTTTCATTGTCTTCCACCAATTGAGAGTATTTTCGACAGTATAGAGCCTTTTGTCTCAAAATGACTTGATGAATATCAATGGGGTGTCGTGTAATCTATGCTACTATTTGACAACTTGGAAGTTGAAGGATGCAGCAGATATGAAAAACTTTTTTTACCTTGAGGGGGCTTATCTTATTTTGGGGGGTATCATTTTACTGGTGACAGCTTTTGTGGCAACCCGCCCTTTTATGTCAAAGGGGGCACTGAAAAAAGGCTTGGGGTGGGTATCGTTGGTGATTGCAGTGATGGTAGGGGCACACTACACCATTACCGTCAATCGTATGGCGGAGGTAAAAAGAGCATTTGAGCAAAATAAACCTATTATCTGCGAGAGTAGAATGCAGCGAAAAGTAGCACAAACCGTTACTATTTTAAAGTCTAATGCGTGGCGTTTGGAAGGAGACAACTTTGTCTCACCAAACTATACTCGCCCCTTCTTCAGTGCCCGTTGCATCGTACAGTAGCTGTACGGTTTGCAACACTTTCTTCTTTAATTATTACTTTATAATTTATCTTTCTAATTCAAAATAATTTATGACTTTTATGAGAAATTCTTGATATGTGTCAATCCAACCAATGGATGAAAGTGTCATAATACCCTATGCTCTAAGGCTTTGATCCTTTTAGTAAATAGATACAACACAGGAGCCATGATTATGGAATCATTGATTGTCCGGCCAGAGATAGCACTTGATCAGTTCTTGCCTATCTTTATTGAGTCGACGCTGGTACTGGTGTTTGGGGTGGGATATGCTGCGGTTATAACCCTCTCTAAAATGGGGTACTTTTCCAAAAAGTGGATGCCTGTGGGGTATCTGTTTTGGGCATTACAAACATACTTTCTCTATGACTTCGCATTGCTTATCCAGAGTAACCATTTTACCCTTAAAGTGTTGATGGTTACGATGGTGGCATACCTCTTTATTCCACATCTTTACTACTATCTGATTAGTGCCGGAGATGCACGGTATGAAGGGGAGGATGAAGTGATAGAGGATAGAACCAAATAGGAGGAGGGCCAAAAGCCCGACATAGTATCTCTTTCAATGTTGAGATAGTATGTTGGGCTTTGGCTCACAAAAGCTCTCGTACGGGGGTAGGGGATACAACGCGGTATAGGGTAGTGGCACTACACTATAATAGATGACGATGGTGTCGCAAGAGCCCTCTGCTGAAGAGGACTCAGCGTCAGCGTAGCTTGTTGGGCTTTGCCCAAAAGGCAACAATGGTGCAAGAGCGACAAGTCGCGGGAGCCCTCTGCTGAAGAGGACTCAGCGTCAGCGTAGCTTGTTGGGCTTTGCCCAAAAGGCAACAATGGTGCAAGAGCGACAAGTCGCGGGAGCCCTCTGCTGAAGAGGACTCAGCGTCAGCGTAGCTTGTTGGGCTTTGCCCAAAAGCGTCCCATCAAATAAAAAAGGAGGAAACATGGCAAACGAAAATGTCTCAGTCTGGACAAGTATTCCATTCTGGCGTCGTTCGGCGGCATGGGTAACAGGATTTGCAACTATTTTGCTTATCTGGCTTACCTTTGATACGCTTGGACAGATCAGTATGGGTACCGATGCAGATTTGAAAAATGGGGTAACCAAAAGGGTACCGGGGCCAACGGTAATCAATTATCATATTGATTATAAGATGGATGCCAAAAGAGGGCATGAGGTACCGGTAATTGGTGAGAAACAGCTCTTCTTTGGTAAAGAGTGGAGTGAAGAGGAGGCGGCAAAACTGCTACACCTTGGAAAACTGACTTCTCAAGCAAAGAACTGTATGAACTGTCATACACTTTTGGGAAATGGGGCATACTATGCACCAGATTTGACAAAAGCGTGGCTTGATCCTGCATGGCAAGATGGTGGCCCACTACAGGGTATGACAGGGAAAAATACCGTTGAAGAGGCGATGGCAGAGTTCTTGCAACACCCTTCACAGTATCCAACCCATGCACGTATGATGCCAGATCTTGGTATTACGGCTGAAGAGGCAAAAGGGTTGGTAGCATTCCTCAAGCATATGAGTAGTATTGATACAAACGGTTTCCCAAGAAACTTCTCGAAAACCGTTGAACAATTCAAAGCAGGAGGAACCAATGCTCACTAGTATTAAGACAAATCAGTTTGCTGGTAATCAGGGTAAAGAGCTGGGAATGATGTATTTTAGAGTGGCCATTGTACTCTTTGGTGCACAGCTACTTATGGGGCTTATTGCAGCCATTCAGTTCTTGGCTCCAGGTTTCTTGTTTGAAGTCTTTGACTTCTCGGTAGCAAGAATGGTTCACATCAATGCATTGGTTGTATGGATGCTCTATGCCATGATCGGTTCTGTTTACTTTATGCTCTCGGATGAGACGGGACATGAAGGGGTTGGGATCGCTCTTGGAAAATTGGCCTTTTGGGTACTCACAGCGGCTGTAACAGTGGTTGTGCTTGTTTATATCTTTATTCAGGTAGGTTCAGGTTCTGAAGCGACTATCTGGCTAATCAATGAGGGTAGAGAGTACCTTGAAGCACCAAGATGGGCCGATATTGGTATTGTTGTGGTTGTACTTATCTTCTACTGGAATGTCTTTATGACATATATGAAGGGTGAGAAGACAGGTATTATGACGGTTATGGTAGCCAACTTGATGGCACTTGCAGGGCTCTATCTTGCAGGTATGTTCTTTACCGACAACATCTCTATGGATCAATACTGGTGGTGGTGGGTTATTCACCTCTGGGTTGAAGCAACATGGGAAGTATTTGTAGGAACATTGGCTGCGTATGCACTGATCAAGATCATCGGTGCAAAACGAGAGATCGTTGAGATGTGGTTATGGATCGAAGTATTGATGCTCTTTGGTTCTGGTATTTTGGGGCTTGGACACCACTACTTCTGGATCGGTACGCCTGAGTACTGGTGGGAGATTGGTGCACTCTTCTCCGCACTTGAGCCGGTACCATTGGTAGCGATGTTTGTTCATGTTCTCTACGACTGGGGGAAAGAGCAAGGTATTGCCAAAGGTGAAGGTAAAACAGGTTCAGTAATGAACAATGGGCCAGCAATGGCGTGGATTGTCACCAATGCATTTGGTAACTTCCTTGGAGCTGGTATCTGGGGATTCTTCCACACATTGCCTCAAGTAAACATCTATACCCACGGTTCACAGTTTACCGCGGCACACGGGCACTTGGCATTCTTTGGTGCTTATGCAACCATCCTGATTGGGATGATGTATTTAGGGCTTCAGTATGCACACGGGATCGATAAGCTCAAGGCAACCTTTAAGTCTAAAATGGCGATCTTCCTCATTACATTTGGGGTTGTCGGTATGACAGTTGCCTTGACGATTGCCGGGTATGAGCAGGTGCTTGTAGAACGTGCGGAACTTGGTGCAGGGTGGAATGCCTTCTTTGTAGCACAAGAGTTGCCATGGTATATTCAAGCAATGGTATGGCGTGCAATTATGGGGCTTGTCACTTTTGTAGGGTTTGTCTACTTGGTGTGGGATTTCCTAACCATTGCCAAAGCGAACAAAGCAGCTGCCGCTGCTTAATATCAAGCGTGTACAAGAGGGAGACTTCTTGTATGCAACTTTAAGAAAGGAGTAGAAGATGTTTGAACCGTTTACAGATGTGGTACCAAGCTTTTTTGGTTGGCTCAATCAAGGGCCGTTGACTTTGACGCTGTTCTTGCATACGATTATCGTATTGCCTATGTTCTGGATTTACTTTCAGGAGAAAAAGAAGCTTAATAAGTAGAAGTGATTGAAGAAATCTGTTTTGCTTAAGTAAAGAGATGATACACTCTCTGTAGAGGAGAGAGAAGAGGCTGGGTAGAGCCTTTGTATCATCTAATGTGCCTTTAGGGGCTTTTAACAATAAAAAGGAGTGAAGAATGAAACTGAAGAAACTTTTAGGACTGGCAGCAGTAACAAGTCTTGCAGCGACATTTGCTTTGGCAGGTACATCTAGTATGGATTTTGCCAAGATGTATGAGAAAGAGTGTCAAGGGTGTCACGGACCTATCCACCAAGGGGGTGTTGGATCTGACCTTAGACCAAAAGCACTCAAGAAGAAAAACCGTGAGATGCTTGCAGAAGTGATCTTGAACGGTCGTGAAAATACGGCAATGCCGGCATGGAGCGACAAGTTCAGTAAAGAAGATGCTGTTGGTATGGTAGACTGGTTGATGGATTGGAAGAACACGGTTGAGTTGACGCTTGATCTTGATGAAGTTCAAAAAACCTGGACCAAGCTTGCAGATGTTGATGAGCTAGCAAAAAAATACCCTGTAGATAAAGATGGAAACCTCAAGTATGAGGGTGCTGAGGTAAAAAATGTCAAAGACATTACCTTTGCAACAGAGCGTGACGCTTCTTTGGTTGACTTTATTGACTCTACAAACGGTAAAGTACTCTCTCGCCACAAAGCAGGGTTTGCGGTACACGTTACAGTTACCAACAAAGCCAACCCAAGATATGCCTACTCGATCTCTCGTTCAGGGCGTCTGACAATGTTTGACATTGGTGCACCAGGACAACCGGCAGTGGCATCTGTTCAGGTAGGTCAAGAGTCTAGAGGACTTGCGGTATCGCCAGATGGTAAATATGTGATCGCGGGTAACTACAACCCAGGTGGTGCGGTACTGTGTGATGCACATACCTTGAAGCCTCTAAAAGCGTATGACACAAGCCGTGTTATCGACCCAGATGGTCAAATTGGGCCAAGCCGTGTTGCTGGTATCGCTGATACACCGTATGGACCATACTTTGCAGTGGCATTGAAAGATGGTGGACACACCTATATCATTGATTACTCTAAAGAAGGGTTCCCGATTGTAGGTGATGTGCCAAATATCGGTAAGATCCTTCACGACTGTTTCTTGAACGAAAATGAGGGTGAAGATTATGGTAGATACTTCCAAATCGCTTCTCAAGGAAGTGACTTGATGGGTATTGTTGACTTTAAAACCAAATCTTTGGCAGCCAAAGTCTATACAGGTAAAAAATCTAAGCCACACCCAGGGCAAGGATCATCTTGGTTTAACAAAAAGCTTGGTAAGCAGCTCAATGCGACTAACTCTATGAACTTCGGTTCTGTAGTTATTTGGGAGTCTCCGGGCTGGAAAGTGGTTAAGAAGATCGAAACTGCCGGTGGAGGACTCTTTGTTGGTACTTCAGAGCATACCCCATACATCTGGTCTGACTGTGTACTTGGTAAGCCAGATAAGTACAATGAGGTACACCTCATTAACAAAGAGACACTTGAGACAGATCGCATTATCAAAGTGGGTAAAACCAAAGGGCAACTTATCGATGCTCATACAGGAAAAGTACTTCAAGAGTGGGATGCAACCCAACATGAGAAAGTACCTATGAATGAGAAAGCATTTGGTAAAGAGATGGTAGTTCCAATGCCAGATCACCTTGGTAAAGCAGTGAAAGATCCTGTACAACCAAGATTGCTTCATGCTGAACCTGCAAACCATGGTGAGTGGACAATGATCTCTGAGTGGACTACAGGTAGAATTGGTATCTATGAGTCTAAAACCGGTAAGTTCATCAAGTACATCGAGAACTTGACAACACCAACATTTACATACTCTGTAGAACACAGACAACACGTACCTGGAGCGTAATTCCAGAAACTATACAGGGTGTACCCCCGCCCTGTATGGGCTATAGAAGAGCACATAAATGACAGTGTTCTCTTTCATATCCCATCTTCAAGACCAAAGAACAAAAATGCCATACCTTTTAGTACTTTTACTTACACTCTCTACCTCGCTGTTTGCCCAAAAATATCTTGACAACCACTCCTGTAATGAGTGTCATGAGAAGATCTATGAGGAGTTCCAGTCCTCCATGCATGCCAAGGGCTACTTCAATGACACACTTCACCGTAAAATAGCGGACAAGGTCAGTACCCAAAACTATACCTGTGCACGGTGTCATATGCCTATGGCAGATAATATTGATGCACTGATGAGCGGGGAAGCACGACCAGACAAAAGCAACAAAACCCACACCGATGCCATCTCGTGTTACTTTTGTCATACCATAGCCTATGTGAAAAAAGCACACCGCTTTAACATCAACACCAAAGCCAGACAGGCAGATGGGTACAAGCCCACCCTCTATGGACGACTTGAGAACCCTGACAGCAGTGATAAACATGACTCAGTCAAAAACCCTATCTATGGGCAGAAGGTCTGTATGGGGTGTCACTCGCATAAACTTAATGAGAACAATGTCACCATCTTCCGTGCGATGAATGAAAAGCAGAACAGTTTAGGGTGCATCAAGTGTCATATGCCTGAAGTGGATGGTGGGGTGGAGAAGATGGACAAACGCGCCAGAGGACATCATGCTAGCCACCGGTTTCTGGGCATTCATGACAAAGCATTTAGAAAAACCGGGGTCGACATGAACCTAAGCAAGGTAGATGATGGCATTGAAGTGACTTTGACCAATAAGATGAAGCACCCTCTCATCATTCAGCCTGCGAGGGCAAAGTTCTTAAAAGTAGAGGTAGTACGAAACGGTAACGTGGTATGGCAGAATTTTAAAACCTCTCCAAGTGAGGACAAGCAGGGCTACTTTGCCTACTTCTTTACTAAAGATGGTAAAGATGTTACCTTGCCTGCCCATGCGACCAAGGGGCGTGCCCATAACCTTGAAGCCAAAGAGACCAAAGTGCTACACTACACCATTCCCACACTGCAAAAAGGGGATGAGGTGCAAGTAGGCCTCTATGTGCAGTTGGCCAAAGATGCCTGTAGCGGTATTGTTGACCTCTCTGACACCAACCTGACCACACCGCAATTGATCAAGCAAGAGAAGTTAAAGTTCTAGAGGAGTATGCTTTTGATATAAGGAGCATATCGATGGATATTATTGTTGCAGGTGCAGGGACGGTAGGGTATTCTCTGGCACAGGTACTCTCTTTTCAGCATAATGTGATCGTGATCGACAAAGATAGACGCAAACTTGATCGCTTGGATGAGGATATCGATATTATGGTCATTCAAGGGGATGTAGAAGACCCTAAGACCTATGGTTCACTTCTTTATGATCGGGTCGATCTCTTTATCGCTGTAACAGATTCGGATGAGGCGAACTTGTTGGCAACACTGGTGGTAGAGGATGTCGTGACAGTGGGTCGTAAGATCGTACGCTTGAAAAATGATGGCTTCTTAACAAGTCATGTGCTCGATAAACTCCAGATAGACCATGCTGTCTTCCCCGATATTACCACTGCGAACAAAGTCAAAGCACTGCTGACATTCCCCAAAGCAAACAATGTCAAGGTGTTCCATCAAACACGTATGAAGCTGATCTCTATCAGGGTACAGTCTTTAGAGGAGCAGGATGGCGTTACAGTAAAAAGTGTGTGCAATGAAGCAGTTTGGGTCGTAGGGATAGAGCGACAAAAACGATTTTGGCTGCCTGAACCAGATATGGTGATCGAAGAGAATGACCTTGTCTATTTCTTTGGAGAGGCCGAACATATAGAGATGATCGCACAGCGATTAGAGAAGAAGATGCCTGCAAAGATCCAAAATGTGGTGATATTTGGTGCCAACACGCAGGCACAAAAGATCGCGAAAGCGCTTTTGGAGAAGAAGTTAGAGATCAAGATGATAGAGAAGGGGCGTACCTTATGTGAAGAGGCGACTACCTTTTTGGAAGGGCGTGTACAGGTGATCCAGGCTGCCTATGAGGATCATCGCCTTTTTGAAGAGGAGGGTGTGAAGTATGCCGATATGGTGATCGCTGCAGGGAAAAGTGATGAGAAGAATATCGTTAAGTGTGTTGAGGCCAAAGAGTATGGCATAGAGAAGGTCGTGGCTATTAACAATGACAGGTCCTACTATGCATTGATGCATAAAATGGGTGTGGTTGTTGTGCGGGGCAGTAAAGCAGGGGCGCATTATGCTATCTTGGAGAAGATATCTTCCAGTACGGTCGTCACACAACGACTCTTTTGTGGAGGGATGGCTCTGTTCGTGATGCGTAAGGTATATCCGGACTCTCCTCTTATTGGCAAACCGTTAAAGCAAAGCAAGAAGATCGCTATGGTCTGTGCCCTGATACGACAAGACGCTTTATATGATCTTAGTGAGGTACGCATGATCGAAGAGGGAGATATTATTGTCGCTTCTGGGAAGATCGAAGATAAAGATGAGATAGAGCGATGGATCTATACGCTGTAAAACACATTGGGAAGTTCCTCTCTGTCATTGGTCTGGCATTAGGGGCTTTTATGGCAAGTGCCATGGTGGTCGGGTGGTATTATGGTGAAGCCATAGATGGTTGGTTCAAGATCCTCTTTGCCATGACAATGTTCAATGGGGCACTCTTTTGGATGTTGCGAGAGCACCGTATGAGACTGGGGATCAAAGAGGGGATACTGTCCGTTAATCTGGTGTGGCTTTTGTTGGGGGTAGGGGGTGCTGTACCTTTGGTGCTCTATACAGGCGTTGGATGGGTGGACGCTTTTTTTGAATCGGTCAGTGGGTTCACCACAACGGGGGCTACGATCTATGGCGACATTGAATCCTTACCGCACTCCATTCTCTATTGGCGCAGTCTGATGCACTGGTTGGGCGGGATGGGGATCATCGTCTTGGGAGTTGGGCTCTTCTCGCTTATCAACCCCAGTGGTTCTATGGCTCTGTTCAAAGCGGAGTCGACGGGTATCAAGATGGAGAAGATCACCCCGAAGGTCAAAGATACGGCACTGCGGCTGTGGGGGATCTATGTGGCGTTGACCTTGTTGGACTTTATGGCGTTGAAGATCGCAGGTATGGGGTGGTTCGATGCGTTGAACCATGCTTTCTCTACCATCTCTACAGGAGGGTTCTCGACCAAGAACGCCTCATTGGGCGCTTTTGACTCCTCCTATATTGTCTGGATCACAACATGTTTCATGATGCTCTCTGGTATTAACTTCCTCGCACACTTAAAACTCTTCTCTACAGGTAGTCTGATGGGGTATCGAAGAGAGGAGGTCGTGTGGTACCTGGTACTCTTCATCCTTCTGTCCATAGGCTTGAGCCTGACAGATATCATCGTAGATGCCGATAGCTATTTTCATGCGATGACCCATGCTTTCTTTACCATTGCCTCTGTCATGACAACGACAGGGTTCGCGACATTGGACTACGCACAGTGGGGGCATATGGCTATTGCTATCATTTTTATGGCAATGTTGATAGGGGGAAATGCCGGATCGACAGCGGGTGGTGTGAAGGTCATTCGGTATATCGTACTCTTTAAGACACTCTTGTCGCAGTTTGCCCGTACGCTTCATCCCAGTATGGTCACTGGTGTCTTTATTGACCGTCAGAGGGTCTCCTCTTATGTGATCTCTTCAACGACCGGGTTTATTTTCCTCTTTGTCATTACCAATATGCTGGTGACACTCTACCTTTTTGGTCGGGGGTTTGATGCGATGACCTCAGTCTCAACGGCATTGGCAACGGTGGGAAACATTGGGCCGGGGTTTGCGTTGACAGGTCCGGTAGAGAACTATGCCTTTTTTAGCAGTGTCGATAAGGTGGTCCTCTCGGTTGCGATGATCATAGGACGGTTGGAGTTCTATACGGTATTTTTGCTTTTTAGTCGCACTTTTTGGAAAAAATTTTAAAAAAGCATCAAGGTTGACCTATCTCAACATCAACATTATCAAATTTGCAGTACAATAGGCTACCAAGAATGAAAAAAGGATGAATGGATGAAGTTATTACTCTCTACCCTACTACTGGCAGGAAGTGTGATGTCGATACAACTGAGTGCCAAAGAGAAGTATTTTGTCGTTGAGCGCGAGAGTGAGTCAGTGGCGGTCATTGAAGATGGTCTGACACGCCGTCATATGGAGAATATGCACAATATGAACCACGGGATCATCAAGTTCGATGGCGAGGATGGCTACCTCATTAGCCGTGACGGGTATGTGGTGAAGTTTGACCCAAAAACTGAGAAGATCGAAGCGGAGTACAAGACCTCCAAGTCTGCCATTGGGTTTGTCATTGGGAAGAACTATGTGGCTGTTGCCAACTACGATGACAAGTCCGTTGACATCTTGACGCGTGACCTGAAGCCTATTGACAAGATCGTGACAGGTTCAAAGAATGTGGGTATCAAGATCTATAAAGATATGATCATCTTTGCCCAAATGGACAATGACAAGGTTACGGTGCTTAAAGATGAGAATTCAGGCAAAGGGACACCAAAGTTCAAGGTTTACAAAGAGTTCAATGTCGGCAAGATGCCTTTTGATGCGATGATCAAGGACAACACCTACATTGTGGGTTTCTTTTTGACCAAAGGCTTTGGGGTCATCGACCTTGACAAGATGACCTACAAGCAGATCGATGTGACTGCTGAGGGGAACAAACCAGTGCTTAAAGTACCGCACTTTGGTTTCTGGTCTATCAGTGATGACAGAGTGTTCATCCCGGCAGTGGGGGACAATAAAGTAATGGTCTACACCAAAGACTTCAAGTTTATCAAGAATATCGAGATGCAGGGGCTTCCTGTCTTTACTTCACTCAGCCCCGACAAGAGGTATATTGCCGTTACCTTCTCGGGAAAAGACTTTCCGACCATCCAGATCGTCGATACGAAGAGCTTGAAGATCATTAAGACATTCAAGTTCCCGGGTAAAGTGCTGCATGTACGATGGTCTAAGGAGTACCCGGATCTCTATGTCTCAGTCAACGATGCCAATCAGGTGAGTGTGATCAACACCCAAGATTGGTTCTTACAGCGTGATATCTACCAGGTGAAACACCCATCGGGTATCTTCCGCTACGATAGCGACACTAAAAAGTAGCATAAAGGCTAGAGGGTGAGAGTAGTATGGCTTTCTCTCTGGCTTACTTTAACACTCTTGGCCTCTTTGCCGTTACGGTGGTATGGTGACTATGAGAAGGCTCATCAGGAAGCCAGAAAGAGAGGGGTCTTTCTCATGGTTTTGGTGATAAAACCCCACGATGCACCTACACAAAAGATTGTACGGGAGGTTCTCTCCGGAGGAGATGATCTTGCTATGCTTCAAAAGCGGGTGGTTGCGGTGATGGTGCAGTATGAGGGGCGTGTAAGCTATCCCATAGAGAACTACTACACCACCCAGTTTCCTTCTCTTTTTGTGGTAAACCCCTATTCTGAACTGTTGGTGGCACCGCCACTCTATGGGCCGTCTATTACCAAAGCGGCACTACAAAGGCTCTACAAAAATCTACCCGCTAAGCCGTCTCTTTAGAAAATAATCTATAATTATCAAAAAAAGAATCTAAGGTTATAGTAATGAGATGGTTTCTAGCAATCGGTTTGGTGTTGTGGCTACAGGGGTGTTCGCAAGAAGAGGGCTCCCATAAGAGGCTCGATGGTAAAAAATTGGCAGAGCAGAAGTGTGCACAGTGTCACAACCTTGAGATGCCACCCAAAACCAGTGACACGGAGTTGGCACCGCCACTCTATACGGTTACGGTGCACCTTAAAGACTGGATGAAGGTGAGTAACCCCTCTGAGCTTCGTGGAAAATTTACCGATTTTGTCAAGTCGTATGTGATCGCACCTGATCGCTCCAAATCCTACTGCAACAAAGAGAGCCTCGAGACATACGGGGTGATGCCTTCACAAAAAGGAAAAGTAACAGAGGATGAGCTTGAGGCGATCGCCCACTACGCTTTTGATACCTACGATCAGATGAAGATGCTCGAAATTTTACAAGAACGTGCCAAAATAGAGGCACTCCCACCGGCACAGCAGGTACTTGCCACCAAAGATTGCAAACTCTGTCATATTGCCACGGGCGGTAAGATAGCCCCTACCTTTGCACAGATCGGAAAGAAGTATGCCAAAGAGGGTACAGCCCCCATTAAAGAGGCCATTATGCATGGCAGTAAAGGCAAGTGGCCCAAATACACCATGCCGATGCGTCCCTATACCGACTTAACCCCTGCCCAGCTGGAGGGGATAGCCAACTACATTTTGACGTGTGAGTGCAAAAAGAATACCGATAAGAAGTAGCCTTTTATAAAGTAGCATAGATTAAAAATCATCAAGATCAATGCTCGATTTGGCATAGTTGGAGACATTGCTCTCAAAGAAGTTGCTCTTGACATCGTTCATCTCCAGGTGTTGGGTGACAAGCTTTTGTAAAAAGGTGGTGTCGCTCTCATTGAAGATAGGTGTTAGGCCTATCTTTTTAAGCCGATCATTGGCGTAGTTGTAGACAGTGCGTTCCATGAGCTCAGGCGTAACCCCCATAATGGGGTAACGATCAAGCAGGTACATACCGTACTCAAGCTCTATCTTGACGGCATCTTCGATCATTTTGTAAGCTGCATCGATGGTGGATGTGGCGATCTGGTTCTCTTTTTGGATGGTTTTGAAGATGTTGGCAAAGAGCGGAAGATGGGTGTTAAGCTCATCTCTGGCGATGAATTTGATCATGTCTCTTGCACCGGGCACTTTGTCGCCAAGCAGGTAGATGTAGCTAAATCCAAGAAGGAAGTAGATGCCCTCAAGGTTGACACTCGCCATTGCTGAAAGCAGCATCTTATCTGCTGAGCCACCGTCGATGTATCGTGCGAACTGTTCGGCGACTTGTTGGTTCTTCTTGTTGAGTGCGGTATCGTGTTTGTAAAGATTAAAAACTTCCTCGGAGTTGCCACAGGCATCCAGCAGTACCGCGTAGCTTTTTGAGTGGTTGACCTCTTGCATGATTTGCAGTGAGAGAACCGCTTTGACAAGGCGATTGTTCGCCAGGCGTCTAAAGTCGCTGAGGTACTCCTCTTGTGCGGAGTCATTGAAGCTCAGCTGTGCAAATGTCATTTTGTAGATCGCCTGTTCATTGTCGGTAAGCTGCTCAAAGTGTTTCTTCTCTGTAGAGGTGTTCACTTCGCTGGGAAACCAAGTATTGGCATTCATCAGATCGTAGATATTGCTGTCCCAGCGGTAGCGGGAACGGTTAAAGTCGACAAACCCAGATGGAGAGCCGCCAAATATCTTCTCATCGAGTATCTCCTCGCCGTGAGGGTTGTAGTAGTGTGTTACATCCATGTTTGACTCCTTGTGTCCACTGATAATGATTGTATCTTTTTTTGGCGAGGGGATGATTGACAGTTGTCAAGATTGTGGTGGTTGCTTTTAACTATAATAGGGTATGAAAACACCAAACAAAGTAGTGCTCATTACCGGATGTAGCAGTGGTATGGGTAGGGCAACTGCTCTCTATTTGGCATCGCAGGGTTACTCTGTATATGCGGGATCACGTACACCTGAAAGATTGGATAGTATCCGATCAGATGGGCTAAAGCCATTTTTTTTGGATGTTACAGACTCCAGAAGCATTGAGAAAGCACTTGGCGACATTCCGAATATCGATGTGTTGGTAAACAATGCGGGGTATGGGCTTGTCTCTACGGTTGAGGATGTAACAGAGGCACAGATGATGGCACAGTTTAATGTCAATGTCTTTGGGGTGATGCGAATGTGCAGAGCTGTCATCCCCAAGATGCGGCGGCAACAAAGCGGGGTCATCATTAACATCAGCTCTTTTTTGGGCAAGATAGGGCTGCCTCTGCTGACCTGCTATAATGCCAGTAAGTATGCGGTTGAGGGGATTACCGATTCGCTTCGTTATGAGCTCAAACCCTTTGGCATTCGGGTACACTCCATTATGCCCGGGTTTTTTGATACAAACTTTGCCCGTGACAACCTGGTTGTCAATGAGGCAACGTTTAGCCCAACCTCTCCTTATGCCTCTCTTGTCTCTACATTGGCACCTACGATTGTGTCACAGATAAACCATGGAAATGATGCTATTGAGGTGGCCAAGCTTATTGGGACTATGATTGAAGATGCCAATTTTCAGGCGCACTGTACAGCCGGAGACAAGGCTAAAAAGTTCATTCCTATGAAGCGAGAACTCAGCGACGAGGATTTTGAACGCAGGGTATGCGACTATTATGGCATCTAGGCGGACTTGATGGAGAGTCTTTTTTTTAATATTACCGACAGACGTTACAAGGTGATGCCGCTGTATCAGCGGCAAAAGAGTCAGGTGGTTCGGGTAGATGTTTCAAATGGGCTTCTTTTTTTTCATGGCACTTTGCATGATGATACCTACACGTTAAAACTGGAGAATCTTGATCGAATGGTATTGATTGTGATGGTGCATCATGGTCGTGTTATGTTAACAGATGCCTATAGTCACGCTACCTCTACCATAAGAGAGGGGGAGCGGGGTATTTTTGTCTCCTCAAAGCAGAAGTTGCACATTGTTTCATCCCCATGCCCTAAGAGCAGTTTTTATATCTTTGCGGTGGCTGACTTTTTTTTAAAGCGTTATCTCAGTGGTCAGAAGCGAGAGCCTATTGATATGCTTTATGCCAAGATGCAGGGAGATGTTTCGCTTGAGCGGGTGGCTCTGTTGCCTGTTGATGCCTTAAGCCTCTATCTGGTAGAGAGACTGCTTGTTGTGCAAAAGCGTGAACAGATGCAGAGTATCCGTGCCGAACACCGTGTGATAGAGTTTTTGATCCATACGTTAGGACAGATCGAGAGAGAACCTCTGAGGCAAGATGCAGAGGAGTTACACCTGGCGACTGCTGCCCGGCAGATCTTACTGGCTGAGTTTGCCAATCCACCTACGATTGCCATGTTGGCACACCGTTGTGCTACCAATGCAACAAAGCTCAAACGGGTATTTAAGCGGCGATATGGTGTAACGATCTATCAATATATACAGAAGCTCAGACTACAAGAGGCCAATGTGCTTTTACGGCATGAAGATCTCAGCATCGGAGAGATCGCCAGGCGGGTAGGGTATCGTCACCAGGGGCACTTTACAAAACTCTTTTACGATGTGTACGGTATCTACCCACGGGCGTTACAGCACCACTAAGGCTTTTTGCGGATCATCCACTTTTTAAAGGGTTGAAGCGAGGCGATGTAGTCTGCCACATCATCGAACTCCTGCTCTTCAAGTGGAAGGGTTGGCATGGCATTGGCACTGTAGCCAAACGCTTTGTAGAGGCTGTAGGGATCTTTGGCATACTGTTTGATCTGCTCTTTGGTACGGGTGTAGGAGATGATGTTGAAGTCTGGCCCCATGGCACGTCCACCGTTGACGGTGTGGCAGATGGCACAGTTTGCTTTGTAGATCGCTTCGCCTTTGGCAACCTCTGCATGGAGTGTGTGTAGTGTAAGCAGTAGTATGGTTAGAACTTTTATGTAGTGCATAAAAAACCTTCTTTTTTAATTAGGATATATTTACTCCTATTTGCAAGATAACGTAATGTGTTGCGGGTATGATTGATCTATATCAATAATAAGAGAATTTTACTCCGATTTAAAAAAACCGTTTGTGCTAAACGAAAAAACCGTTTGTGACAAAAGCCTATTGATTTTCTATAACGGGTTTGACTATACTCAAACAGAAGCGTTAAGGAGGTGAAGCATGAAGCGTTTTTTATGGCACCCTGTGTCGGTTACTCTGTGGGTATGTCTGGGGCTTTTTGTACTGCCCCAACTCTTCTCTTCTCACACAGACTACCTTGATGCCAAAGGCCTGAGAGAGGCAGCACTAAAGCATAATCTTCTACCGATTCCTGCAACCAAAGAGGCACAAAGAGCGTTGGTAGAGAACAAAAAGAATCCGCTTACCGATACCAAGATAGCCTTGGGTAAAAGACTCTTTTTTGACACCATACTCTCTGCCGATCGTACCATGAGCTGTGCCAGTTGTCACATCCTGGAAGAGGGTGGCGATGATAACCTGCCCACAGCCATTGGTATTCACGGACAGGCAAACCCTTTTCATCTGAACTCTCCTACGGTGCTGAATGCGGCACTGGCCAAAGCACAATTTTGGGATGGACGTGCCAAAGATGTGGAAGAACAGGCCGGTGGCCCCATTCAGGCCCCTTTTGAGATGGGTATGACACCTGGGGAGGTAGAGAAACGGCTCAATGCCCACCCTGCGTATATGAAGCTATTCAATACTGTTTTTGGAGAAGGGCATATTACGTTTGAGCAGGTACGGTATGCCATAGGGGCGTATGAGCGTACACTTTTGACACGCAGTGCCTATGATCGGTTTTTAGAGGGGGATGACAGAGCGATCTCCCAAGAGGCTCAAAGAGGGATGTCGCTGTTTATCACCAAAGGGTGCAGCGGATGCCATACCGGCAGAAGCGTAGGAGGGCAGAGCTTACAAAAATTTCCTCTTAGACGCTACCTGAGTGATTATGTCGGTGTGCTTTTTACGCCCAATATGCAACTTAAACAGAGCCCGTTTCCGTTTGTCAATGAGGGGGGATTTTTGGGTAGAGATGATAGCGGATATTTTCGTGTTCCTATTTTGCGAAATATTACCAAAACAGCCCCCTATTTTCACAACGGTGCAGTCAAAGAGCTTGAAGAGGTGGTGCGTATTATGAGTCAGTATCAGCTAGGAGAGGTGTTTACTCCAGAGCAGATTAAAGAGGTGGTTGCCTTTTTAAAGAGTCTGGAGTCAGAGGTAAGCTTTTAGGGGATGGTGATATGTGTTTTGTTTAGCACAATAAACTGTGTAGCCTCTTCTTGTGTAATGTTGAGGGCTTTGGCAGCTTTGGGGTTAACCAGGTAGTAGCCCAGGGTGAGTGTGACTTCATCGCCCGGGTGCAGTGGGGTGTCGAAGTGTATGGCTCTTTTCTCTTTGGCTTTAATGGTGGAGTCGTTGAGCACTTCGGTAGCCAACCACGGCATGGCCGGTTTACCCGCTTTGCCGATGGTACGCTTAAACGAGACAGGAGGGAGCGTGGCGGTTTTGCCCTGGTGGGTAATGCTAACACGCAGTTGCCCCTCGCGAAGCGGCTGTGGAAAGAGTGTATGGGTTGCCTGGTTCTCGATGGTGACACTAAATCCATTGGCATCGGTAGTAAGAGAGAGTGGCACATAAGAGGCAAGATGTTTAGGGGTTTGGTGGATGGAGTTGCCATGAAATGCATGGGTTTGTGTCTGCTTTTGGTTGGCAACGGCTCCCTGTGTTTGTGGCATATGGCAGCCCATACAGGTAGGATCTTCTGGTGTCTGTTTGACTTCGAGATCACAAATACTAAACCCTTTGCCGTTTTGCTTATGATCGTGACACCCAAGGCAGACACCGCCATTGTAGAAGTTTTCGTTGCTGTAGTCGATGTCGTGGTAAGGAGAGCCTGTGGTGTGGGTAAGAAGCCCAAAGAGTGATTTCTCCTCTTTAAAGATCACCTTTTGGCCTTTGCGTTGTTTGTCGGCTGCATAGAAGTATTTAGGTTTGTCGGTATAGTGGTTGATGTTGCGTTTGGCATGTGTTTGGATGCTCTCTATGGTGTGACAGCTCTGACACGAGATGGGTTCATTGTGCTGTATGGCATTGTCTGCAGGAAGCCCCTTGTGCTGGGTGAGAGCATGATCGGCAGGGGTATGGCACACCGCACAGTTGTAGTTGCCTTTGGGTTTGGCGGGGTGTTTGTCCCAAACCGCTTTATGGATGGCATCGGTATAGATGGATGCTTTGGCATGGATGGAGCGTTGATACTCCTGGTAGATCTTTGGATGGCACTTTTGACAGGTGGTGTTTTCAAGGCCGAAAAGAGGCAACGCCAGTAAGAGTAGAGAAGAGAGGGTTCGCATGGGGACTCCAGTCGTTTTTGACGACATTGTATAGTAACCCCAGCCCGGAAATATTGATAAGCATCAAGCCTTTTTAACGACGATTTATAGTGCGATTTTCTACGGCACGGGTGGTGTCTTCTAAAAGTACCACCTTTACAATATCTTCTCGCTCGATCGAGCCTATCTCTTCTCCAAAGTAGGCTACGGCATTGCTTTGGCTAAGGGGTGTGAGCATTCCTGAGCCTATTTTGTTGTTGCGGGTAGGAATGAACACCCCATGCTCCATGGTACCAATAACCAGGTTGGTGCGTCCGCTTTTGAGTCGAAGATCGTGGGCAAACTCTGCGTAGGTAAAGGTGTGAGACGCTGCTGTAGCTCCGGCAAGGCGGTAGAGGGCAGGGATGCAGAGTGCATGGACGGTGAGCATGGTTGCCATGGGGTTGCCCGGCATCGCCATAACGAGGGTACTGCCCATCATACCAAAGGTAACCCCTTTACCGGGCTTGAGGTTGACACCGTGAAACCATACCGAAAGCCCGTTGGCCAAGAAGGCCTCATAGAGGTAGTCTGCATCTCCCATGCTAATGCCCCCTGTGGTGATGATGGCATCGTACCCTTTCAGGTTGCCAATGAAGGTTTTGGTTGCCTCCAAATCATCGGGGATGGCACCGACATAAGAGGCGTTAAAGCCAAATGTCTCAAGCAACGCCCCGATGCCAAAGGCGTTGGCGTTGTAGATCTCGTCGTCACTGGCTCGTTCCCACGGCTCTTTGATCTCGTTGCCTGTAGAGACAATGGCAATACGGGGGCGGATGGCAACTGTTACGGCGACGATACCTTGTGCCGAGAGCAGGGCGATGTCTGAGGCGCGTAGCAGGTGCCCCGCCTCAAAGAGGGGCTCTCCGGCACAGAGCTCTTCGCCTTTTTTACGAAAGTTGCTACCGGCTTTTATGTTGGATGGGAGTGTAACGGCATCGTCCGTAACATCGTGACACAGCTCTATAGGGGCGATGGTATCGGCATCTGAAGGGACTTGTGCCCCTGTCATAATGCGGTAGCACTCTCCCTCTTTGAGGGTAGCTTTGGGTATGTCACCTGCAAAGATGGTTTGGACAACACGCAGCCGTTTCCCTGCATCGGATGCTTTAAACGCAAAGCCATCCATGGCGGAGTTGTCAAAAGAGGGGAGGTTCTTTTGTGCCGTAATGGTTTGGGCAAGTACCCTGCCTCGTGCCTCTGTTACAGAGACTACCTCTGATTGAGAGAGAGGGGTGGTGTGTGTCAGGGCATAGTCACACGCTTCTTGCAGACTGATCATCTCAAGGGGTTTCACAAAGGCTCCTTTGGTAGGTGAAGTGGGTGTATTATAACCTATGAAAAAGTGTAGGTGCCTTAGAGAAGACAGGGTGGTTAAAAGTTGAGCAGTTCACTTTTATTGATGATAGATAACAGCCAAAACTGATGAAAAAAGAGGCAGTCTGGCTCTAGAGCAATTGACACATATCAACTTTTTTTTGTGCCAAGCGATTAGAATGGAGCGATACTACAATTTTACTAGAAGGAGAGGTTATGGCAGATTCAATCGATGTGTTGTCAACACTGAAGTTGGTCTATACGATTTATGCAGTCGCAGTTATCTCTGTGATCGCCTATTTCGCATATCGGATTACGCAAGAGGGGGAGGTAAAACCTGCCAAGAAGGGGATATTTTGGGCCTATGTAACAACCCTGGTTGTCATTGGAACAGGGATGCACTTTTTAACCTACAATGTGGTGCCTTGGGTTCCGATGGATCTTGAACGGGCTAACATTAAAGCAGAGAAGACATTTCATATTGTCTACAAAAAGCATGAGATCACATTGCCGGAGAAACCGATGCATGTACCGTGTGATACCTATGTTGTTTTTGATGCCAAGAGTGAGGATCTTACCTACGGATTTGGGATCTTCAGACAAGACAACACCATGGTGGCACAGATGCAGGTGGTGCCTGGCAGCAGAAACGACTTGATGTGGATCTTCCACAAAAACGGTACATACAATGTACGCTCAACCGAATACTCAGGGCCTAAAGGATCACAGATGATCATAGAAGATGCCATTGTTGTAAGTGGTTGTGACAAAGATGATACACGCGCAATGAAAGGAGGGAAGTAATGGCTTTTATGAAAACATTGATGGAGGGGCATGAAGGGGGACTGGACACCTCTAAAATGACACCGATGCAGAAGATCGCAATGCGATTTGTCGTCATTGGATTGCTCTACTACGGATTGGCGGCACTAGAGGGGATGATCATGCGTGCGTACGAGGTGAAGCCTCTGCCGTTCATTGATGAGACGCACTTCTTCTCTATTATGACAGTCCACCCCATGGTAGGGATTTTCGGATCGTCATACATGATCGTCTTTGGGGCGTTTTTGTTTTTAACACCCTACCTGCTTAACAAGCCGATCTACTCGCTGAAACTGGCAAACCTCTCTTGGATCTCCATTGCCGCAGGAACACTCATTATGTGGACGGCAGGGTTTGCCTTCTCTTATGCGCCGCTCTATACACTCTACTGGCCGCTACCTGCGGATATGGAGCAGTTTAAGGCGATTGGCGGGATTGTCTACATCGTAGGGGTTGTGGGTATCATGATAGGAACATTCGCCTACACCTACAACATCTTTAAAACCATTGTCTATACCCCTAAAGGGTGGGAGAAACAGCCCTCAATGGCACTCTTGAAATCAGCTCTTGGTATTACAGGGCTTGTCAACTTCTTTAAGAAGAAAAAAGAGGAGCATTTGGTGCCACTGCCTATTGCAGCAATTTCACGTGGTACCATCGATGTGGGGCTCAATGCCATTGTCATTACCACAGCAGGGATCTTGATTCTTATCTACATTGTAGGTAACGGCCTCTTTGGGATGGACTTGAAAGATACCTGGGTTGATGCTCTGCTCTATAAGAACATCTTCTGGTGGGGGCTTGACCTGGTCGCTGACGGGCTTGTGCTTGTTTTTGTTGCAGGTACATGGTATCTTCTTGCAATGCTCATCTCCGGTAAAGATCTCTTTATGCAAAATATCGCCCGTGCGGCCCTCTTTTTAGAGATGGTTGTCTCTTGGACGGTATGGTCGCACCACTTGATGTCTGATCAGGGGCAATCAAACTTTCTCAAGGTATTCTCCGGCGAGATGGTAACAGCCTTTGAGCTCATTACACAGGGGTTGGCAGTCTACATTACGCTGACTACACTCTACCGTGCCAAACCGCTTAAGATGACTAATGAGCTAAAGTTCTTGCTTGGCGGGATTTTAGGGTTTATGTTGGCTGTACCAGCAGGGATCATCCAGGCCGATCTTGGAATGAACCGTGTGCTTCACAACACCCAGTGGATTATCGGTAACCATGTGCATGTGGCGATCTTGGTAGGGCTTACCATGACACTCTACTCGGCGATCTATGTGCTCTTCCCGATCTTGACAAACGGTACCAAGCTCTACTCGCAGAAGTTGGCAAACTGGCACTTCTGGCTTCATATCATTGGTGGTATCGGTATGGGTGCCTTTATGGGGATGGCAGGTATTGACGGTATGCTTCGTCGTACCATCTACTACAACGGCGAGTACAACACCTACATGATCTTGGCAGGTATCTGCGGAATGATGATGTTTGTAGCCTTTTTGATCTTGCTCTTTAACATTGTTATGAGTATTGGGGTAAAAGGGCTGCTTGGTATCTACCAGCCGTCAACCATCGATACACACGAGTGTCTGGTAGAAGAGAAGAAGGAGGAAGCGTAATGAAGTTCATCTCAATTGTCGGCATACTGGTTGCTGTGGCATTGGCGGCGATGTTTGTCATTAAAGATAGCGATGCGTTGCTACTGGCTGCTATTGTGGCAGTCATTGCCGGGTTCTTTGTTGCGGTATTTCAAATACCCAAAGAGGAGGAGTAGCCTCAGGCTGCTTCTTTGTACCCCTTATTTAAGATTCTTTTTACTTTCTTGTTCTATATCAACTCCCTTTATTTTAAAAATTGTTATTATCTTTTTTATGAGAAGAATGAAAACAGTAGTCACAATCGGTATGTTAGGTAGTATGGTGCTCTCATCTGCACAGGCAGTCGAGGGTAAAAAGGTTTTTGAGACCTACTGCTGGGGGTGTCATCACCAGACAGCTGTGGCATTTGGCCCTCCGTTTGTAGAGATAGCCTCCAAGCGAAGTGCCGAAGAGATCGCCGCAATGATCACCGATCCTGAGGGTGTCTCCAAACTCTTTGGCTATAAGCGTAATGCAATGCCACCGTTTAAATTGAAAAAAGAGGAGCTTGAGGCTATTAGCAACTACATTCTCTCCTACAAGCCCAAGCAAGAGGAGTCTAAGTAATGTTCCGTCTCTCCAACCTTTTAAAGTCTGTCACCGAAGGTAAACCCGCCCGTGTGCTTGATGGCTCTATTGCCATCTGGAACTTTACCAACCGGTGTAACCTAAGCTGTCTGCACTGCTACTCCAAAGCAGATCTGGATGCTGTTGATACCTTAACCACAGACGACATTATGCAGACGCTTCCTAAGCTCAAAGCCAACGGAGTGAAGTTTATTATCTTTTCGGGGGGAGAGCCTCTGACGCGTAAAGATCTGTTCGATATTGCCGCACGGTGCAGGGAGCTTGGCATTGTTACCTACCTCTCAACCAACGGGCTCTATGTTAAGCAGAGCAATGCCGAGAAGATCCTTGATACCTTTGACTACATCGGCATCAGTATCGATGGAAGCCCTGAGGTGCACGATGCATTCCGTGGCCTTAAAGGCTCGTTTGTCGAGTCGATGAAAGCGGTAGATCTGCTCAACTCCTTTGGTAAAACCAAAGTGGGTATCCGCTTTACCATCACCAAAGATACCTACGATGATCTGCAGTTCATCTTTGAACTGGCAGAAAAGCACGACATTCCCAAAATTTACATCTCTCACCTTGTCTATAGCGGACGGGGATTGGAGAACCTTAAAATGGATCTAAGCAAAGAGCAGCGTATCGAGGCGGTCAACTACATTTTGGACAAAGCATTCGAGTACCACGAGAGCGGACGAGATATCGAGATCGTTACAGGCAATATGGAGATGGATGCCATATTGTTCTACGATCGTTTTGCCAAGCAGTACCCAGAATATGCCGAAGAGATGTACAGACGGCTCATTGCCTGGGGCGGTAACAGTGCGGGGCGTAAACTGCTCAACATCGACTCGGAGGGGTTTGTCAAACCAGATCCGTTCTTTCCTGTGAAGATAGGCAATATCCTCACAGAGGATTTTTCGGACATCTGGACAAACAAACCCACAGAGCTGTTGCAAAAGTTGCGAGAGCATCCAAGAGCACTTGGTGGCAAGTGTGAGTCTTGCCGTTATATCAACATCTGTAACGGTGGTTCACGAAGCCGTGCCTATGCGATATATGGGGATATGTGGGCGGAAGATCCATCGTGTTATTTGAGTGAAACCCAAGTGAATAGTGAGGAGTGAATAGTGAATAGTGTCGGTTTGCTTTTCTGGAAAAAGCTTATATTTCAAAAAATGAAGGAAGTGTACTAATGGGTAAAGTCTATTTAACAGGGGCAGGGCCAGGAGATATCGACCTTCTGACAGTCAAAGCGTTGCGTGTGGTGCGACAAGCAGATGTGATCATCTATGATCGTTTGGCAAATCCGGAGATCCTCAAAGAGGCCAAAGATGGGTGTGAGTTCATCTATGTAGGCAAGGAGGACTCTCACCATACGCTGCCGCAAGAGGAGATCAACGAGGTGATCTACCAGGCAGCATTGAAGCACGAGGTGGTTGTGCGGCTTAAAGGGGGTGATCCTTTGGTATTTGGCCGTGGCGGAGAAGAGGGGATATACCTTAGAGAGCGGGGGATCGTATTTGAGTTCATTCCCGGTATCACTTCGGCTATAGCGGTACCCGAATATGCAGGTATTCCTGTAACCCACCGTGGTGTGACTGTTTCATTTCGTGTGGTAACCGGCCATGAGTCAAACAACAAAGATCACTCTCAGATTCCGTGGGAGAACTACAAAACAGATGACACCATTGTCTTTTTGATGGGACTGCACCGGTTAGACAAGATCACCAAAAAGCTCATAGAGGTAGGCAAACCCAAAGATCACCCCATTGCAGTCATCAGCCGTGGTACAACCCCTGAAGAGAAGACGGTAGTAGGAACACTTGAAGACATTTACGAAAAGGCCAAAGATCTGCCCACACCGGCATTGATTGTCGTGGGAGAGGTGGTGAAGTTACGAAAAGAGCTCAACTGGTTCGAAAAGAGCCTTTAATCGGTGTGTTTAGGAGAAGATTTATCTTAGATAGTGTATAGTGATGCTCAAGACTAAAAAAGTGAGGTATCTGTTTTATGTATACACTTGAAGATATTCCATTGTTCTCACGATTGGGAGAGAGTTATCTCAAACAACTTCAAGCACAGATGCATACAAAAAAATATACCAAGGGGAGTGTGGTGTTCTACGAGGGTGACAGCAGTCATTACCTGCACATTCTTCTTGAGGGGAGCGTCAAGCTCTACAAAACCTCACACAAGGGCACACAGATCCAGATCAACCGTTTTAGTGCCCCTGAACTTCTTGCAGAGTATGCCATTTTTGAGCGGGAGCCCTTTCCAGCAACATGTGAGTTTGTTACCGATGGTGAAATAGGGCTTTTGCATTTTGATGCCATCTATGAGTGTCTCGATCAGCCTCAATTCTCACTGGAACTCATTAAGTCGTTGACACGAAAAGTAAGCCTTCTCTCTGCTTTGGTACATAAAGAGACAATTCTCTCTTCAGAGGCAAAAGTGGCAGATCTGATGCTTAAGAAGGTAACGGTATTTAACCGTCTTAAAAATAACGAGATTGCCTCGATGCTCAACCTGACACCAGAAACCTTTTCACGTATCTTAACCAAAATGAAAAAAGAGGGTATCATTAAAATCGAGCAGCATAAGTTGCATATTTTAAATGAAGAGGCTCTCATTCAGATTGTCGAGAGCAATACCATTAAAAACTGTACCAACTGCCTGGCGGCATTTAAACAGAAAATAGGTTATCAGGAGCCTAAAAAAAGAGAAAAAGTCTACGCCTCCATCGAAGATGTGATGGAGCGGCGTTAAAGAGCTTTTAAACGCTTTCTCTCTTTTTTTATCAAAACTATCTACAGGGTTTTCAAAAAGTATTTTATTTGTGAAAGCATAGATTGTTGCTTCATATACTACTAATACTCTTAGAGCATTTATCTACATACTATTGAATTTTTAAATTTTCTTTAAAACAATGCCACAATACGTTCTTTAGCTTTATTGATTACATAAGTATTACAGAAAGGAAATAAATATGTTATCAAAGCCTTGTTAGCATCGTAAATTCAAATATTTCAAATGTTTTATTAATAATATACGCTTCTCAAATTTATGATAGGAGAGTAATTCATGAATAGAATGTTATCTGTTCTTTTGATGTGTGGAGGGATCTCATATGGTTCCTATGTAGATTCAATCATTGGCGTTCCTAAAGTCGGATCGGCAATTACAGTTGGTAAGATACAATTTAATAATGGTGTTAAAGGAGGTGTTGATTATAACTGGAAAGTAGGGGAGAGAACAGTCTCCCCGCTTCCTTCTAGTATTAAAATGCCAAATCATGCCAAATGGCGACAATATAGTCTCTCTTATGTTGCAGAAGAGACAGGCATGGGTGTATTAGGCCTTAGAGCCCTAAGTACGGCAAGGGCTTATAATGACTTTGCTATTGATGATGTTGAAATTATTGATGAGACTTCAAATAATAAGCAATTGGCTTATTTTGATATGAATACTTTTGATAGTACAGAAAGTGATTATGTTAGGCGTAAAGATACTATAGCGAAATTTGGGGGGCCTGGCCGTTACGTTATTACAAATCTAGGAAAGTGGTGGGTTGGCTCTTACCGTAGTCGACATGGTTCAGGTGACTCTTTTATGTTTATTGATGGTGCAACTGACAGTCAAAAAATGTTTGTGAAAAAAGAAATCAATTTTCATAAAGGTCATGTATATACTATCAAGTTCTATATTACAACCAATAAAAATGTCAAAATTGCAATTAACAAGAGCAATCAACCTGCCGGTGCGATAAGAATACCTGAAGATGCCAATATTGGTGATGAGATAAAATTTTCAGCAAATTTTTTAAATCATCAAAATATTCATGAAACAATTCAAAAAAGTATCAGTGTTACAGAGGGATTAGAACGTGTTACAGACAATTTAAAACCTTATCCTCCTTACCCTTTGATTGACACAGATCAAAAGGTTGTTATTGAAGGTGAGAAAGAAGCAGGGAAAGTTTTAAGTGCGAAATTGAGTCGTGATTTCAATATAGAACCTGGCTCTATTCGCTATACTTGGAATATTGATGGTGTGCCGCTTGCTGATACAATAGGTATGCTTAATCCCTCTTCTTGGAAACAGTACTCTTTTACGTTTAAAGGATCCGAGCTCAAGAATACTTTTGGGCTTTCTTTAAAAAGCAGATCAATCTCTACAGGCAATGATGTTGCGATCGATGACTTTATTTTGAAAGATGAAACGGAAGATACTGAACTCTATTCACAAAATTTTAATGTTGCTTCATATGAGGATGTCGCAAAAATTTATAATACATTGGAGAGCTCATATCGTACAACTTGGAGCCAGGCAAACTTTCCTTACATGTCAGGGGAGATTGCTATGGCAGATAAAATGTTAGAGGATGATACTGTCATAGAGAAACTGCACCCAGAAGAAGAGGATGATAAATTTCTAGGGGTCAATGGTATCGTAACAGATGATGAATCCTATATTTTAAAATTTACTAGAGCACAATATGATATTCAAGATGATCATACATATAGTTTGAGTTTTTATGCAACAGGTAATAAAGAGGCCGGCTTTCAGGTATTGACTAGTGGTGACGGTAATGGTTTACAGCTTGTTTCTAGAGGAAAAACCTCTATCTATAGGACATCAAGTATCGATCAGGGGCATAAACTGTCTGTAACTGCAACCTATAAAACGGATGAGGGCATTACAAAATGTGCAACAAGTGAAGATATTCAGATAGAGGACTCTTTGTTTAATAAAGATGCTTCGTTAACAATTCAACAAGATGGAGACCTTCTATCAGTTGATGAGATTGTGATACCTGATGAAGCAACAAATGTAAAATATCAATGGCAGGTAAATGGTCTCTCAAGCCTTCCGAATACGATTAAAGCAGAAAACTATTCAATTTGGACGCGATATAACTACACATTTACTGCTGAAAATGATAAGTATCATACGATTGGTATTAGAACAATGAATAGATCTGCAAATTATAATGATTTTGGTATTGATGATATTGAGTTGTATGATGAAACTGAGAATAAAGTAATCTTTGCCGAGACATTTAAAGATCGTTTTGATGCGTCTAGCTCAACAGACTATGAATTGATCATAGGAAGGTTAACAGGACATGATAAGCTGAAAATTGCAACGGAAGCCTCTCGAGAATTAGGAGGAAATGGTATTTTAGGTGCTAAGTATAGTAGACATGGTATTGATGATACCTATCGTAAAGATAAGTTTCTGTTTGTAGATGGTTCAGTGGATAATCAAAAATTATTTTTTAAGAAAGAGAATTTAAATCTTATTCCAGGGCACACATATACATTTAGATTCTATGGAACAGTAAATAAAAACGTAGAATTTGCTGTTTCATTATTGGATAACTCAGGTGAACTTAAAAATGTTAAACGATATAATGCACCTTATTTTAGACTATCAAAAGCTGATATAGGTAAAAATTTTGTACTCAATGTTCAATATGAAGACCAATATGGTAATGAATATAATGTTGTTAGTAACCCTATTGAGATTAAAAAGATCCCAAATGACAATAGAGCAATTTTTCATACAGAAGAACTGAGTGATGGTGGTTTACTTTTAGATGCTGAAGTCATTGATAATAGAGGGGTTGGCCCAGTTTTGAAATATGAGTGGAGTAAAAATTATAACCCTTTGATGAGTAGACCTATCGTTACAAAAGATTATTCAAAATGGACAAAATACAGTATTCGTTTTGTTGCAATAGGTTTAGAGTATCAATGGTTAGAGTTAAATGCAGCCAATGAGTTTTGGATGTGGAATGATTTTGCCATCGATGATATAGTATTGCATGATGACACGGTAGATGATACTGTCTTCCATACAACATTTGATGGTGACTTTAATCCTAAAATTGAGTCAGATTATATATTACAACCATCTGGTCATTTAAATGGTTATGGGCATATTGCTATTGATACATCTACAAAATGGGCAGTGGGTTCCAGATTTGGACGAAGTGGTTCAGGTGATAAGTTTTTATTTGTAGATGCAGCTAAAGATTCATCTAAAGCATTCTATAAGAAATATGCACATCTGGTTCCAGGTCATGCGTATACTTTAAGTTTTTATGCAACAGTAAATAAGCGTGTAAAATTTGGATTTAATATAGATCCTTATGATACGCATACAGATAAACTTTCTATCACAGAGGAAGAGAAAGAGAATGATAGGTTTGAAGTAAGAATCTATTATAATGATGGACAAGGATATAATGGCTTCAAAACAGCTGTCTATGAAGCATCAAAATAAGTTTTAGTTAAAAGATGAGAGAAAAGTACTCTCATCTTTTGCTCATATTACTTTTATTTCACAGGTAGAAGAGCTATACCTCTTCTACCTGCTCCTCCCACTTTTTAAATGCATCATCAAAGTAGACAAGTCGTTGTTTTTTAAACTCTTTTGTTGAGTAGAGTTTACTGTACTCTTTGAGCCCTGTCTCCTCAGCCATCTCCTCTATGAGGGCATCACACTCATCCTGTGTTTTGGCGTGTACCATCGCAAAGAGGTTGTAGGGCCAGTTGGGGTAGCTTGGGCGTAGGTAGCAGTGGCTTACTGCAGAGAACTCTGCTAGTTGTCGGCCAATCTCCTCACCTCTCTCTTCGGGTACTGCCCAGACACTCATGGCGTTGGCACCAAACCCGGCACGGCGGTGGTTCAAGATGGTGGCAAAACGACGCATTACTCCTGCTTCTTTGAGTTCATTGGCAAGTGCAAAGAGTCTCTCATAACTGATCTCAAGCTCCTCGGTGATGCTTTTAAAGGGCTCTTCAACCACCTCAATATCTTTTTGAAGTGCCTTGATAACAGCAATGTGCTCAGGCGTTAGCTCTATGGCTTTATGTTTGGCTTTGGCCACTTTCTCTTTTTTTGCACGTTTACCGGTGGTGTCCATCTGTACTTTAATCTTGAACATTTTAAGGGTAGGCAGGATGATGGCATCTTCGGCACCACTTTGTTTTTGAAGGATCTCAATCGTCTTTTCAAGCCCGAACTTGCTATCTGGCTCTACGGCCATGGTAAACCAGATGTTGTAGTCGTGATTTCTAAGGTAGTTGTGGCTTACTCCCGGGTGGGCGTTAATGACTTGAGCGGCATCTTCTATCTGCTCTTTAGGGACTTTAAATGCCACAAGTGATGAGCGGTATCCTAGCCGTTTGGTATCGAAAATAGCTGATGTTTGGCGGATGATCTTCTCATCTTTGAGTTTTTGTACCATCTTCAGTACCTCTGCTTCGCTACTGCCAATAGCTTCTGCCATCTGGGCAAAAGGGCGTTGGCTTAGCGGAAAGGCGTGTTGCATCTGGTAGAGTAGTTCATCTTGCATGGGAGAGTCTCACTTTCTTGGTTTATAGAGGTGATTATAATCTAATGTACTTACGCTTGTGTTGATATGTATCAAACCATTTGTGATAGACTTCGGGTAGAGTATGAAAGTTACATTTAAGGAGTGTCAATGGCCTATTTCCCTATGTTTATAAATATGACAAACCTCAAAGTACTGGTGGTTGGCGGGGGACATATTGCCACAGAGAAGCTAGAGAAGCTGCTGGACTTTACCCAAACAATTACCATTATTGCCAAAGAGGTGAGTGAAGCCTCTCGTAGCCTTATCAAAAAACACGGCCTGAGACTTTATGAGCGTCCATACCAGCAGGGTGACATTCAGGGCTTTGACATTGTCATTGTTGCCACCGATACGGTTGATCTGCACAAAGCCATCTATGAAGAGGCACGTCCTTATCGTATTTTAGTCAACTCTGTAGACAATACCGCCTATTGCGATTTTATTTTTCCTTCATATACCCAAAAGGGAGATTTGACTATCGCCTTCTCAACCGCAGGAGCATCTCCTGCTTTTGCCAAGGCAATACGCCACTACTTTGAAGATACCATTCCAGAGAGTGTTGCCCCTTTTTTAGAGAAGATGAAAGCCCTACGCAAAGAGATGCCCAAAGGAAAAGAGCGAATGGCACACTTCGAAGCGATGGTAAAACGATTTTTTCACGAGAACTTCTAGGAATTGCATAAAAGTTGATATAAATCAAGGCTATCTTATTTATAATGCCATACAATGAGAAAAAATATAAATAGGAGATAATATGTCTGAATTAAATCGTCAACCTGTAGAGGTTCCAGGAGCAACTGTTCCGTTTTTTACCTACAAAGAGGGTGAAACGCAATACTATGAGTTTGATACATCCAAATGTGGACCACCAGAACCTATGGTAAATGCGATGGCAGGACTCAAAATGATTGACGGGCCTCACACCAAAGTTGTAATGATCAACCACAAAAAGCCGATGGGGCTTTTAGACAAGATCGGAGAGAATTACGATATTGAGAGTGAGAAGATGGACGATGGAAGAGTGAAGCTGATCTTCTCTTACCGTGAGGGTAAGAGTGAAGAGGCAAACCTTAACGACACTGCCTGTCACGGGTAAGGGCGATGAGAGCAGTCTCTAGCGATTTTGCACCACCACTCAAGCTGATCGCCCCGTTCTTTAAGTACGGGGTGCTCTTCTACCTCTTCTCTATGATAGCACTCCTCTTTTTCGAACCGACATTCAGTTATGCACAGATGGATGTAGCCGGATGGATACACCTCTTTTTGCTTGGCTTTGTAATGATGGTAATCTTTGGTGCGATGGCACAGCTTATACCGGTTGTATTGGAGGTAGGCCATGCCGTCGTTGATGTCTACTACATTATTTTGCCTCTGCTTGGTATTGGAGTGGGGATGATGGTTTACGGCTTTTGGGTTATGCCGACACTACTGCCCTATGGTGGTTTACTGGTACTGGTTGCTATGATCATCTTTGCTGTAGAGAGCATTGCGACACTTAAAAAGAGTACCCTGCGTACCCTGACGGTCAAGACGGTGGCATGGAGTAACGGGTATCTTCTTTTGGGTATTTTGACAGGCTTTGCCATTGCACTTGGACTGGCCGGATCATTGAGTATCGATGTTGAGATGATGCTTAAAGCCCATGCGTATGCAGTGCTGGGTGGTTATGTGGTGCTTACTATTATAGGTTTTTCACTTATTTTGATCCCGATGTTCTCGTTGGCACACGGATTTGAAGAGGATCATATCAACCGTGCATTCAAGTTGGTTATTGCAGGGGTTGGTGTTGTCTTTTTCGGAGCACTCTTTGGGTTGGATTGGCTTATGTGGATAGGCTACCTGGTTACCCTGGCAGGAGTACTCTTCTATATGGCACAGATCTACATTATTGCTAAACTGACAGTACGAAAAGAGTGGGATATCTGGGCAAAGTCGATGGTGTTTGCCTTTGGTACACTGGGCTTTGCCATTGCCGTAGGCGTGGTAGCGTTTGTTACCGGTAAAGAGAGCTTTTTACATGCGGCTGTCTGGTTTCTTGTTTTGGGGTTTATCTCCTCAATGATTACCGGGCATCTTTACAAAATTGTACCCTTTTTGGTATGGTTTGAGCGTTTTGCACCACTTGTAGGTAAAGAGAAGGTGCCGATGCTACACGAGATGTATCCCAAAGAGGCAGCCACAATGATGTTTTGGTTTACTGCTGTAGGTGTGGTTATCGGAGGGTTTGGGCTTATGGCTCAAAGTGATCTCTTCTTTAAAGCAGGAGCGAGTTTTCTCTTTATAGGTGCGGTATTTCTCTATATGAGTATGAATAAAATGCTCTCATACGGAAAATCGTAGGGTGCAATTCATTGCACAAAAAAGAGTAATTGAAATAAAAAAGGAGCATAAATGTGTGATATTACTAAAGAGGCGGTATTTGACGCGATCTCAACCGTTATAGATCCTGAAGTGGGTTTTAACCTTGTCGAGATGGGGCTTATTTACGATGCGATCATCGATGATGACTGTAATGTTCATGTGGTGATGACACTCTCGACACAAGGGTGTCCTCTGCATCAGATGATCACCCAGTGGGTAAAAGAGGCGGTTGAACGCATTGAAGGTGTGGGTGAAGTTGAGGTTGAAGTGGTTTGGGAACCGGCGTGGAATATCTCTATGGCCGATGAGAATGTCAAAAAGACACTCGGCGGACTTTAAACCCAATATGAATTAGGAGTGAATCACTCCTGATTTCATCAGTTAATTTGTTAAAGAATTGAACCCTCATATTTACTACTTATCTAAGAGAAAAAACCTCCAATTTAAAACTGTTTCGATTGGTTTAATTTATCCTCGAAATCAGAAATCTTGATATAAATCATCTTTAAGACTCGCTACGATGTGTTAAACTATATACGTTGTTATAGTGTCTTTAGTGTTCTATAACTGAAAATTAACATTACGGAGGAAGTAATATGGCTTTGAATAGACGAGAATTTCTCAAGAGTGCGGCCGCTGCATCAGCAGCCAGCGCGGTAGGGCTTAGTGTCCCGTCCACGCTAGAAGCTGCGGCAAGTGATGCCCAGAAAGATTGGAGATGGGACAAAGCGGCGTGTCGTTTCTGTGGTACGGGGTGTGGAATCATGCTCGCAACCAAAAACGGTAAGATCGTTGCGGTTAAAGGTGACCCGGCAGCACCGGTAAACAGAGGGTTGAACTGTATTAAAGGGTACTTTAATGCAAAAATCATGTATGGTGCTGACCGTCTTAAAACGCCACTGCTTCGTATGAACGACAAAGGTGAGTTTGACAAGCACGGTAAGTTTAGACCAGTCTCATGGCAAAGAGCTTTCGACGAGATGGAAAAACACGCCAAAAAAGCCCTTAAAGAGAGCGGACCTGAAGGGGTAGCGGTATTCGCCTCTGGACAGTACACTGTTATGGAAGGGTATGCGGCACAGAAAATGATGAAAGGTGGATTCAGATCGAATGCGATCGATCCAAACGCTCGTCACTGTATGGCATCTGCGGTTGTTGGTTTCTACCAGACATTTGGTGTCGATGAGCCTTCAGGGTGTTATGACGATATCGAAATTACCGATACTATCGTAACTTGGGGTTCAAACATGGCAGAGATGCACCCAATTCTCTGGTCGCGTGTCTCTGACAGAAAACTCTCTAACCCAGACAGAGTGAAGATCGTTAACATCCAAACCTATACACACAGAACCTGTGATATTGGTGATATTAACATTATCTTCTCTCCACAAACAGACCTTGCGATCTGGAACTACATTGCACATGAGATCGTCTACAACCACCCAGAAGCGATCGATTGGGATTTTGTGAAGAAGAATATCGTCTTTACAGCTGGGCCGGTTAACATTGGTTACGGTATGAGAAGAGCGGGTGAGAAGTCTCTTAAAGAGGGTAAATATACCGACAAAGAGATGGAGATCATCAAAAAAGAGATGAGTAAAAAAGTCTCTGCAAAAGAGGCACCTGCACTTGAGCCATACGGTTACAAAGAGGGTGATGTAATGCAAAACACACCAGGTACCCTCAAGCACTGGCAGATTACTTTTGAAGAGTACAAAAAGTCTCTTGCACCGTTTACGCTTGACTATGTAGCAAAAATCGCCAAAGGTGATCCAAACGAAGATCTCGAAGCGTTTAAGAAAAAACTCAAAGCGTTGGCTGATCTTTACATTGAAAAAGACAGAAAAGTGGTTTCATTCTGGACTATGGGTATGAACCAGCACACCAGAGGAACATGGGTTAACACACTCTCGTACAATGTACACTTCCTCCTTAACAAACAAGCACTTCCAGGAAACGGTGCTTTCTCACTAACCGGACAGCCGTCTGCGTGTGGTACAGCCAGAGAGGTTGGTACATTTGCACACAGACTCCCTGCCGATATGATGGTGAAAAACCCTAAACACAGAGCGATCACAGAGAAAAAATGGCAAATTCCTGCAGGAACACTCAACCCGGTAGGTAACCAGCACATCATGAAGATCCACAGAGATATCGAAGATGGCGTGGTGAAATTTGCATGGGTAAATGTATGTAACCCGTACCAAGATTCTGCAAGTGCAAGTCACTGGATCAAAGCAGCACGTGAGATGGACAACTTCATCGTTACCTCTGACGGATACCCGGGTATCTCTGCAAAAGTATCTGACCTTGTACTTCCATCTGCAATGATCTATGAGAAGTGGGGTGCATACGGAAACGCTGAGCGTCGTACACAACACTGGAGACAGCAAGTACTTCCTGTTGGTGATGCAATGTCTGACACATGGCAGTGGGTTGAGTTCTCAAAAAGATTTACAGTCAAAGATCTTTGGGGAGAATATACACTCAGAAACGGTAAGAAACTACCAAATGTCATCGAAGATGCGAAGAAGATGGGATACAGCGAAGATACAACCATGTATGAGATCCTCTTTGCCAACGACAGAGCAAAAGAGTATAAGATCGATCTAAACAAATTCCCTCAAAAAGGGTTTGACAACTCTGAGTGTCTTGGTGACAGCAGAAATGTTGTAGGAAGTGACGGTAAAGTCTTTAAAGGGTATGGATTCATGATCCATGAGTATCTCTTTGAAGAGTATGCATGGTTCGGACGTGGACACGGACACGACTTGGCACCGTTTGAGGTTTACCATAAAGTAAGAGGGCTTAAGTGGCCGGTAGTTGACGGTAAAGAGACACAGTGGCGATTTAACGTTAAGTACGATCCATATGCGGCTAAAGCGGCAAAAGCAGCAGGAAGCGACTCTACACACGCATTCTACGGACCATTGGCGAAGAAGTTGCCTCACGGTGACCTCAAAGGGGTAAAAGATAAGAACAAGACTTCACTCAAGAACAAAGCGAAGATCTTTGCAAGACCATACATGGATCCACCAGAAATGCCAGATAGCAACTACGACACATGGCTCTGTACAGGGCGTGTACTTGAACACTGGCACTCAGGAACCATGACAATGAGAGTACCAGAACTCTTCCGTGCGGTACCAGAAGCACTCTGTTACATGAACCCTAAAGATGCAAAAGCCAAAGGCGTCAAGCGTGGTGAACTTGTATGGGTTGAATCGCGTCGTGGTAAGGTTAAAGCAAGAGTCGAGACTAGAGGACGTAACAGACCACCTCAAGGGTTGGTATTTGTACCATGGTTCGATGAGAAAGTATTTATCAATAAAGTATGTCTAGATGCAACGTGTCCAATGAGTAAGCAGACAGACTACAAAAAATGTGCAGTTAAGATCACAAAGGCATAACTAAATGGCAAAAAACTCCGACAACAACAGACGAAAGTTCATGGCAACGACCCTTCAAAGCGTTGGCTTAACGGCTCTTGGTGGATTGTTGTGGAGTGGCTACAGCGATGAGGTAAAAGCCTCACCGTTGGTACTTAGACCCCCTGGGGCACTTCCTGAAGAGGATTTTCTAAAGGCGTGTGTCAAGTGTGGGCTTTGTGCCGAAGCGTGTGTCAATCGTGACAGTAACAAAAACAGAGACGGCTCTAAGCGGCCAGGTACACTCAAAATGGCAAAAGGTGGTGATCATCTGATGATCGGAACGCCATTCTTTGAACCAACAGATGTACCTTGCTATATGTGTGATGATATTCCGTGTGTGCCGGTGTGTCCATCGGGGGCACTCGATGTAGCCTCTGTGAGCGATGAGAACGGAGAGCTTGACATCAACAAGGCACGTATGGGGTTGGCAGTGGTGCACAAAGAGAGCTGTATTGCCTACTGGGGAATACAGTGCGATGCGTGTTACCGTGCCTGTCCGCTTCTGGATGAAGCGATCACGCTGGAGTATGCCAAAAATGAGCGTACAGGAAAACACGCCTTCTTGCTACCGGTTGTACACTCAGATGTCTGTACCGGTTGTGGTTTGTGTGAAAAGGCCTGTGTTACAGAGAAACCGGCTATCTTTGTGCTTCCTATTGAACACTCAACAGGAAAAGCGGGAAGTCACTATGTGAAAGGTTGGGATAAAAAGGATCAAGAACGCGTCAAAGATGCCAAAGAGATCCATACCAAAAATGAGCGTAGTGAAAAAGAGGCGGCAGATTATCTTAATATGGAGGTAGAGTATTGATGAAAAAGTTCAAATACCTCCTGCTTAGACGTATGACACAGGTGCTACTGTTGGTGCTCTACTTTGGAGCCAACGCTTACGGATGGCATATTCTTGAGGGGACATTTGGCTCCTCGGTGCTTTTTGGTGCCATTCCTCTGGCCGATCCTTACACCACACTGCAAGTGTTGGCAACAGGATTTGTCGTAGGGGCCGATGTACTGCTTGGAGCAGCGATTATTACGCTCTTTTACTTTGTGGTTGGCGGACGGGCGTTTTGTTCGTGGGTATGTCCTATCAATATGGTAACAGACCTGGCCAACTGGTTGCGTCGAAGGCTGAAGCTCGATAAGGAGGAGGTAAACTACCGCTTCCTTAAAAGAAGTGCACGTTACTGGATTATGGTACTGGGGCTTATTGTCTCGGCTGTAGTCGGTGTAGCGGCATTTGAAGTCTTAAGCCCTATTACGATCATGCAGCGTGGTATCATCTTTGGGTTTGGTGCCGGGATCGCAGTGATCATCGCCATCTTCTTGTTCGATCTCTTTGGGGTGAAGAACGGATGGTGCGGACACCTCTGCCCACTAGGGGCGGCCTATTCGC
>Ga0256843_1000346_pt1 | contig 39924 bp, 41 predicted proteins | sample AlvinellametaG_FD_191572 | JGI IMG/M metagenome (GOLD analysis project Ga0256843, IMG submission 191572) | Pompeii worm associated microbial communities from hydrothermal vent at the East Pacific Rise, Pacific Ocean - Alvinella | ecosystem: Host-associated > Annelida > Integument > Unclassified ...
TCTTGGTCGGAGTATTTGGGCTGGCGAGTTCGAAGGGGAGCAGGCGCAGATGCTCCCGGCGGTCCTCAGCTTGTCGGGTTGCGCTGAGGATCTGCGCGAATTTCAGCTCACTGCGCAGATAAAAGTAGAGTTCCGGCTTACCGCCGCGCAGAAACTCCCGCGTCAGGCCGAGACAACGAATTCTATCCGGCGTGATACCTAGCTCCTCCCTGACCTCCCTTCGCAGTCCGGCGAGTATGCCGTGCCAGCCATCGCTGGAGTGGCGCAGGTCGTCCCAGTCGAGCGCCCCGGAGACCGAACTGCTGAGGCTGTGGCGACGGTTGGCGACCCGGCCGCTGCGCTGTGGCACCAGCAGTTGACCGTCGGCCGATTCGATCAACCCCACCAGCCCCAGATGGTTGAGCAGTCCGCTGTCGGAAAACCCTCCGAGCCGACCCGATTCGGCGGAGAGGGCCTCGCGCAGTGTCTGCTTCTCCCCTTCCGGTCGGTAGTCCATGGCAAAGTTGCTGGTCAGGCCGTCGAAGTAGTTGCCCCGGCTGAGGCTGAGGCGGGGCTGACTGCTGCTGGTATCGAGCCTGGCTAGGCGGGTTACCTGGCCGTTGTGCAGCTCCGTCCGTTTTTCGCCAGACAGCTGGCGGAGCAGCGGGGCCTGGAAGCGCTCTATGTCGTACCCGATCGGATCACTGGCTGCCTCGATCTCTACCGCTGGTTGCTGCAGCGCCTCGCCGGAGAGCGCAAGGCTCATCGGCAAGCGGTACTTTGTGCCCGCGATCTGTGCGGAGATGGGCGGCTCCCGATGGTAGAAGTCGAGCAGCTGTTGGGCGTCGAGGTGCAGACGGGCCTCCTGACGACTGGCTTCGCCACTCAGTGGTTCGCAGAAGAGTCTGCAACTCTCCTTGTCGGTGGACAACCAAGGCATGCGGGGCTCCTACTTAGGCGCTATGAATAGTTTCGCCACCATACCAGCAGCAGCCGAGAGGTGATGAAGAAGATGGCCAGGGAGATGGCGATAAAACCGATCCCAAACAGCCACTGTGGCTAGCCCAGCAGTGCCACCGACTTGACCTGCATATGCACTGCCTTGCCAGGCTCCAGCCCGAGCAGGTTGGCCGACTTGTGGGTGATGCGGGCGAGCAGGGCGGTGCCGCCGGCGTTGAGCCGCACCGTCATCTGTGAGGGGCTCTCCGGGTAGAGCTCGACCACCTGCGCCGGGAAGATGTTGAGGATGCTGGTGTCGTGCTGGTGTGCCAGGGTCAGGCTCACATCCCGCGCCAGTACCCGCAGCCGTACTGCCTGGCCGACCTCGATCTCGCTGCGGGCGAGGGTGAAGCGGCCGCCGGAGAAGGCGACGGAGGTGAGATGGAAGCGGTCGTCGTGGCCCACCACTCGACCTTCAATAATTGCCTCCGCATCGCTGCCGTGGGCCAGCGGCAGGTCGCTGCGGGTGAAGATCTCAGCGATCGGCCCGCTGGCGCGAATCTTTCCCGCCTCCATCAGCAAAATATGGTCGGCCAGCCGTGCCACCTCCTCGGGGGCGTGGCTGACATAGAGGATTGGGATTGCTAGCTCCGCATGCAGCCGCTCGAGAAAGGGCAGGATCTCCGCCTTGCTCTGCAGGTCGAGGGCGGCCAGGGGTTCGTCCATTAGCAGCAGTTGCGGACTGGTCAGCAGCGCGCGGGCGATGGCGACGCGCTGCCGTTCGCCGCCGGAGAGCCCGTTGGGACGGCGTGCTAGCAGCGGCTCCAGACCGAGCAGGGCGATCGCCTGGTCGAAGTCGACATGGCGCTCTCCCGCTGGCAGCCGTTTCAGGCCGTATTCCAGATTGCCGCGTACCCTGAGGTGGGGAAACAGGCTCGCCTCCTGGAACACGTAGCCGAGCCGGCGGCGGTGGGTGGGCACAAAGTGGCGGCGATCCTGCCAGAGGGTGTCGCCGATCTTGAGGTAGCCATCCCGGCAGCGTTCCAACCCGGCGATCGCCCGCAGCAGGGTCGTCTTGCCGCAACCGGATGGGCCGAAGATGGCGCTCACCCCGCTCGCTGGCAGCGTGAATTCGGTGCTCAGCTGGAACTCACCTCGCTCGATCTGGATGCGTGCCTGGATGCTCATCGCATGCCCACCGCAAAACGTCGGTTGAGGCTGAACACCGCCAGCAGCATCAGGAAGGAGAGCAGCAGCAGCCCGCCGGCAAGCCAGTGGGCCTGAGCATATTCGAGCGCCTCGACATGATCATAGATGGCGATTGAGAGCACTTGGGTCTCGCCGGGGATGTTGCCGCCGATCATCAGCACCACACCAAACTCCCCCACGGTGTGGGCAAAGCCAAGCACCGCGGCGGTGAGAAAACCGGGCCGGGCCAGCGGCAGTGCGATGCTCCAGAAACGGTCGAACGGGGTGGCGCGCAGGGTGGCGGCCACCTCCAGCGGGCGTCGGCCAATGGCGCTGAAGGCGTTCTGCAGCGGCTGTACCACGAAGGGGAGGGAGTAGAAGACCGAGCCGACCACCAGCCCGCTGAAGCTGAAGGCGAGGGGGCGGCCGCCGAGGGACTCCAGCAGCTTGCCGATGGGGCCGTGGGGGCCGAGGGCGATCAGCAGGTAGAAGCCGAGCACGGTGGGGGGCAGCACCAGCGGCAGGGCGATGATCGCCTCGGCAATCACCTTCAGGCGGCAGCGGGTGCGGCTCAGCCACCAAGCCAGGGGGGTGCCGAGCAGTAGCAGGATCAGGGTGGTCAGGCCGGCTAGCTTGAGGGTGATCCAGAGTGCGGCGAGATCGGCCTCATCCAGCATCTGGGGTTCCGTAGCCATAGCCCTGGATGGTGGCCTTTGCCCTGTCACTCTGAAAGAAGTTGTAGAAGGCGCGGCTTGCGGCTGTCTCTCGCAGCAATACCGCTTGTTGTTCGATCGGGGTGTGCAGCGACCCTGGCACCAGCCAGTAAGAGCCGGGGATCGGTTGCCCCGGGCGCTGGATCTGCGATAGGGCGACAAGGCCCAGCTCGGCGCTGCCGCTCTTCACAAACTGGAACGCCTGGCCGATATTTTCGCCGCGCACCATCCGCGACTGCAACGCCTGCCAGAGGCCGTGTTTTTGCAGCAGCTGTTGGGCCGCCCGACCGTAGGGGGCGAGTTTGGGATTGGCGATGGCCAAGTGGCGGAAGCTGCCCTTCTTCAGCACCTCTCCAGCCGGATCGACCTGAGTTGCGTCTGGACTCCACAGGGCGAGGCGCCCCACTGCGTAGGTGAAGCGGCTGTCTGGGACCATCAATCCCTGCTGATCTAACATCTCGGGGCGTCGCCTGTCTGCGGCAAAAAAGGCATCGAAAGGGGCACCGTTGCGGATCTGCGCATAGTGTTTGCCGGTGGAGCCGACCACCAGCACCAGTTTGTGTTCGCTGTTCTCTTCGAACTGTTTGGCGATGCTGCGCAGGGTCTCGGCAAAGTTGGCGGCGACCGCGATCCGCAGCGTCTCTGCCTGGATGATGCTTGAGAAGAGCAGGCAGCTCGCGTAGATCAGTAGGGTTGCCAGTCTACTTGGGTGGGTCATCGCTACTCCTGATAGATCGACGCTGGGTGAACGATATACAAAAACGCCAGTGGATTCATCAACTGGCTGGGGTATGCCGGTTGGCGGGGAGGGTGAGGCTGTGTGACAGCGTCGCCTGGGTAAGTTTCCAGGTTCGCTGTCATGATGGTTCGATTGCTATTCAGTAGAGAAGAAAGGGCTTGGGCTGAGCTCAACCTTTCGACATTTCAGGCCAAGGCCGCGGAAACTGTCATCCTGGGAGTAGATCTGCAGGCCGGTGGCAATATAGCCGTTGGGGCAGCCTACATATTGATGCCATTTTCTGCAGTTGGTGTGTTGCACCTTCTCTGCTGCGGCATTGATGCTGCGCACCAGCGGTGGGCTGGTGGAGAGCGTGGCGGCATAGAGCGCAATCCCCTTCAAGCGGTTTTTGCTACTCTGTTTTTTGTTGGTGGTGCAGACACTGATGCCGTGTACATACTGGCCGGCAGGTAGGCTGACCACTTTTTTGTTACCCGCGCTGCCGGTGCAGATGTTCTTTGACTTAGACGAAGGCTGCTTTTTTACGCTAGCCTTGTTCAGCGCCCGCGGGGTGGCCTTGATGTCGCAGGGTTTGTCGTGATTCTCTTGCCAGCTGACGTCGGTAATGCCGGCATGGGAGTGACGAAGGCGTGTCTCTTCTGAGCCATAGTCTCTGCTAGGTAGCGAGAGTGGCTCTTCATAGCTGAACTCCCCTACGTTGAGGCGTGTGAGTGTACCGGAATAGCCTGAGATCTTGCTGGGTATGTTGGCGTTGCCGAGCTTGAAGTAGGCCTGGTCAGCATAGACCGTAGACCAGGCAGCGAATGCCATGAGGCTTGCAGCGATGATGCGGGTTATTGCCCGCACTATTTTCCCCTGCTCTAGTAAGCGAGGTGAAGCTGCTCAGCCCTTTGGCTTCGTCGCTGTGTTTGGCGCGGGCGCCCATCACCTGATGGGTGTCTTCTCTGCCGAGCGCCCCGCCACATAGCCGCCCAGGCCGATCTGCAGCAGCGTCCAGGCTTCGTCCGCCAATGGGTTGGCGAGCCAGCCGAAGCTGTCGAATACTACCAGTGCGAGAAAGGTCAACATGGTGACCGGCCGCCAGCTGCGCTGCAGCCAGGACTGCCCGGTCGTCTCCGCCTTGATGATTGAGGCCTGGCTCTCCATCAGCTTGGTTTCGTAGTCGAGCACCTTGCCGAGGAACTCGTTTTCGATCTGCTTGACCTGACGCTACATCTCCATCTCCTCAGGTGTTGTTGTTCTGTGGTGGTTGGTTGGTGTTATCTGGGCGCTATCTGCTTTAAGGCGTCGTAGTGCTGTTTTATCCAGCTGCCGTATTTCTGTTTCTGGCCGCTGCCGTTGTAGAGCCCGGCAAAGCTGCTGAAGTCCTGGCGCTGTAACCTCTGAACCATGGTGCGGGAGAAGAAGTCGAAAAAGCCGCGGATCTGGGCTTCGATGTCGTTGCTGAAGGCGTCGAACATGGCCTCTGCCGAGGGGTAGCCGATCTGCTCGTGATGGAAGCCCATGATCTGTGGCGCACCCATGCTGATCGACTTCAGGGCCGCTTCGTTGTCGATGCTGCGGGCAAATTCCAGCACCTCCCACTCGGCGCGCTGGCTGCCGTGAAACTTGTGCCACTCTTCGCCCTGTGTGGCTCGCCACTGGTGCCCCTTCCAAGTCTGGCTCGTCTTGTAGCGGAAGTGGTTGTGAAAGTCATCGGCATGCTGTCGCCCCCAGAACTTCCAGAGTTTGTGGTTCTCAAAACGGATGATCATGCGCCCCTGGTTGCTCTCTTCAAAGCCTTTGCCGGAACTCTCCACGCAGAGCACCGCCACCGCGCAGGCCACGTCGAGCTGTTTTTCGTCACTCAGTCGGGATAACAGGCCGCCGTAGCGGTTCCAGGTGGTTGCTACCTTGCGCGCCTGTGAGCTGCCGCTGATGGGTAGACGTTGCAAGGGCGGGAGTCGGGAGGCCTCGTCAGCTGGTTGTGCTGGTGCCAGTGAGGAGTCCTCCTCTTCCTCCTCATTCTCGTCGATTGGACCGCTCAGCAGCTCCGCCTCCTGCAGGGTCCGGATGTAGGTTGCGGCGACATAGCCACGGCTACTGCCGAAGGGGATCTCGAACCAGTCGCCAAGGCGGCTCTCGATCACCATCCGGCTGCCTGCGGCCAACTGGCCGAGGCTGCTGGCCTGACGTGAGGCCTGACTGCGGACGTGCAGCAGATTCGCATCGACCACGCCCTGCTGGGGCGCCTCGCGCGGGTGCAAATCGACATATTCGCGGGCGACATAGGCGTTGCCCTGATTGAACTCGACCTCCAGCCAGCCCTCCAGCTGGGCGAGCAGCTCGACCCGGTTGCCCGCCGTCAGGGTGCCGAGTATGGCGCTGTTGCTGTCAGGCTGCTGGCGCACGTTGAGCAGGTTGGCGGTGACACGGCCGATGAGGCGCGATGGTTGCTCGACCAGATCGACATAATCGGCATGTAAAAATGCTGGTTGGCCCTGGTAGAGGACCTCGAACCAACCCAACCGTTCGCCGGTGATGTCGATCAGAGTGCCCAGGGAGTACTCGCCCAGCTTTCTCCCCTGCTGGCTGGGTTGGGCGCGGATATTCAGCCGTGAAGCGGTAATGGTACCGATCATGGAGCGCTCCTTTGTTGTGGCCCGGCGAGCGGGTGGTCCTAGTGGATAGGATTGCGGGCGGAGTGGCCGATCGTTGCGGTGAGGCTGGGTGCAGCGGACCCTTCATGATGTTTTTGTTCTCTATTATTGAATAGCCAAGAGGCGGCTATCTTGCAAGTCTTGGAGGCGTGTCTAAAACAGCTCGATGCCCGAATCATCCTCCGACTGCTCGGTCGATTCGGATGCCTGGCTGCTGATGAACGCCTGCACCAGGCTCTCTTGGTTGCTGATGACGCTCTTCAGATTGTGGTTGATAGTGTAGAAGACTTCGCTGATCTCTTGCCCGGCATCCATCTGCTGCATCGCCTCTTCGATGGCGCTGTCGATGCGGTGGAGCAGATACTCCTCCTGATCCTCCTCCAGCCCCATGCGCATCATGTCGTAGCTGATGTCGTGGACCAGATCCTGCAGCAGCTTGTTGCTGTGGTCGCGGTTGACCAGGATAGTTTTGGCCAGGTGATAGAGGCTGCCGCGGATCTGGCTGAATGAGCGTAGCAGTTCATGGTTTTGCTGAGTCAGCGCTGCCTGGGTGGCGAGTACATTGATCTTGGTGTTGACCGCCGAGAGCAGGATCGGGAACAGATCTTTCAAACGCCCGTAGCGATCCATATCCTCCAGCGGCATGTTTTTGACGAGTAGGCTGGCCTGAGGGAAGTTGATGATGGTGCGGGCGCCAAAATCGAAAAAGCGACTATCCTTGTCGTTCATCTCGATCAGCTCTTTTTCCAGCGGACTGATGCTGCCTTGGGAGGAGAACCAGTGCAGCTCATCATTGGCGCTGATCAGTAGTACGCACTCCAGTGAGAAACGAGTGGTGGTGTTGAACAGCCCTTGGGCGATCTCATCGAAGTTGGAGTAGCTGAGGCTCTTCTCCAGAAAATGCATCGCCTGAGCCAGTTCGCTGGTGCCGGTGATGGCGATGATGGCGGTCTGCTGCGCCTGCTGGTAGCGTTGGCTCAGTTCTTTGCGTTCGGCGCCGTAGCGCATCAGCACATTGATGCGGGCCAGCAGGTGTTCTGCCTCGAAGGGTTTGACCAGATAGTCATCAGCGCCGACCTCGTAGCCCTGCAGGCGTTCCCTGAGCGTGCCGTGGGAGGAGAGGAAGACCACAGGGATATCCTGGGTCTCCGGCAGACTGCGCAGTCGGTCGCAGACCTCATAGCCGTTGATGCCCGGCATCTCCACATCGAGCAGGATGAGATCCGGCTGCTCTTGCTGGGCGATCGCGATGCCCGACTCGCCGTCATCCGCCGTTCTGGTCGACAGCCCGCTTGCCGCCAGGGTCTTGCTGATCAGTTTCTGGACGAATCTGTCGTCGTCGATGATGAGGACATTGATCTTGTCTGACATGCTTGTCTTTCTTCGGCAAATAAGGGGCCGGATCCGGTTTGAAGCACCTCGCTCTGTAGATGGGTAGCGGTTGATCCGCCCAAGACTTGACCTGACCGTGCCCCTTGAGTCGGGGCGAACTAGATCAGCGCATAATCGGTTGCAGCTGGATGGTTTCCGGCGGCAGACAGACCTCGTCGCTGCAGGCCTGCAGCTGAAGCTCCAGATCCAATAGCGTGGCACCGCCGTTCCCCGGCGTGCGCTTGTGCTCCAGCGTCGCCTGGAGTTGGATATTGCCTTCATAGACCAGCAGAGGGTCGTGCTGGAAGGCGAGCTTTTGCTGCACTGGCGAGGGATAGGTGACCGGGGCCATGTGCCACTCGTGCTGGTTGTTGGCCAGGCGCAGCTCAGTGGGGATCAGTGACTCGCCGAGGGGGTGGTGGGCATTGATATGCCAGCCTTCGGGGATCTGGATAGCCAGCTCGAGCAGCTGTTTGTTGTCACTCATGGGTTTGAGCCCAGCCTCAAGGCGGATGCCGCCGAGGGCAGCGTAGCCGCGATGGGTGCGTTCGCCCTGGTTGAGATTGTCGACCGCGCTGAGCATGTAAGTGTAGCCGTTGGGTTGCCGTTCGATGTTGGCGGCGAAGTAGGCGATCAGGCTCTCTGCGGCGGTTTTATAATCTAGGTGGCCGCTGCGTAGCCAGAGCCGCTGCAGCAGATGCAGCGCCACCGAACTGCCAGAGGCGATGGCGTTGTCGGAGCCGCCGTCGCGCGGTCGGCCCATGGCGTTAAAATGGTCTTCCCCTGCCTCGCTCATGTAGAAACCACCATCCTTCTCCTGAAAGCGGGCGAGCATCGCATCGGCCAGCTCGCGGCTTCGGCTCAGCCATTTTGGGTCGCCGGTCAGGTCGTAGAGATAGCTCAGTCCCTCGCCGAGGTAGGCGTAGTCCTCCTGGTTGGCGGAGATGGAGGATTTGCCGTCGAGATGGACCCGCCAGAGCTGGCCGGCGCCTTTGCGATTGTGCTGCCAGAGGAATTCGGCGGCCCGTTCGGCGGCCTGGCGGTAGCTGTCTGAATCGAGCAGATCGGCGGCTTGGGCGAAGGCAGTGATCATCATGCCGTTCCAGGCGGTGACGATTTTGTCATCGCGTAGCGGGTGCTCGCGCTGTTCGCGGATCTGTCTCAGCACCTGATTGATATGGTCGATGCGCTGGTGTAGCGCTTCGAGGTTCATCGACTTGGTCTCGGCGTACTCCTCCAAGCTCTGTGGCAGATGCAGGATGTTGCGCCCCTCGAAGTTGCCGCGCTCGCTGATGGCGTAGAGTTCGATCGCCAGGCCAGCATCGCGGGGCTCTAGGGCATCGCGGATCTCCGCCGGGATCCAGGTGAAAAACAGCCCCTCTTCGCCGGCGCTGTCGGCATCCGTAGCAGAATAGAAACCACCGCTGGGGGCGGTCATTTCGCGCAGCACATAGTCGAGGGTCTGGGTCACCACCCGGCGATATTGCTCTTTGCCGGTGAGGCGCCAGGCGAGCAGATAGATCCGCGCCAGCTGCGCCTGATTGTAGAGCATCTTCTCGAAGTGGGGCACCAGCCACTCGTTGTCGGTGGAGTAGCGGTGGAAGCCGCCGCCGGCCTGGTCATAGATGCCGCCGCGGGCCATCGCGTCGAGGGTGACCTCGAGCGCCTGCAGCGCCTCTGGATGAGGCTGGCGCTGCAGCTGGTCGAGCAGCAGGAAGAGCCAGGGTTCATGGGGGAATTTGGGGGCCTGGCTGAAGCCGCCCTGTAGCTCGTCGAAGCTGCGCAGCATTTGCGCCACCGCCTTGTCGGCGGCCTGGGAGTCGAGCGCCTTGGCCTTGCCGCGCTGGCTGTTGGCTGCCTCGACTGCCTTGGCAACCCGCTCGGCCTGCTGGCGGGTGTCTTCGGGGCGCTCTTCCCAGATGGTCTGTATCTGCTGCAGGACGCTGGCAAACTGCTGCGGCGGGAAGTAGGTGCCGCCGAAGAAGGGTTTGCCCTCGGGGGTCAGCAGGCTCGACATCGGCCAGCCGCCGGATCCGGTCATCAGCATCACCGCGGTCATGTAGGTCTCGTCGATATCGGGGTGGCTTTCGCGGTCCACTTTGATGGCGATGAAGTGCTCGTTGAGGAAGCGGGCGATCGACTCATTCTCGAAGCTCTCCCGTTCCATCACATGGCACCAGTGGCAGGTGGAGTAGCCGATGGAGAGGAAGATTGGTTTGTTCTCCCGCTTCGCCTTGGCGAAGGCCGCTTCGCCCCAGGGGTACCAGTCGACCGGGTTGTGGGCGTGTTGCAACAGGTAGGGGGAGTCTTCGAGGATCAGGCGGTTGAGGTAGCGTGGTGAGCCGTCCGCTTCGAGGTGCTCTGTGCGTGGGCGGTAGCCGACTCCCTTGGCGAGGTAGGCGGCTTCGAGTTGTTGTTGGATCTGCATTGGGCGTGTCACCTGGTAGTGGGTTGGGCGCCCCTCCGCGCCGAACGCCTGCCAGGAAAGGGTGAGCAGTAGTGCGGCGAGGAGTTTGGTATGCATCGGTTTAGGCTCCCTCTGCCAGCAGTCTATCGATCAACTGCTCGCCCATCACCGGACTAAAACTGCCGAATTTCTGCAGCCGTATGATGCCCTGCTGGTCGATGATCGCCATCTCCGGGGTGCCGCGGGTCTGGAATCGCTTCATGGTCTCGGGGATCTCTCCTTGCCGGGTTGGTGATGGTCGATGCCGATCAGATGGTGGATCTCTTTCTCTTTGAGATAGCGGCGTAGGCGCTCTGGGGGGTGGTAATTGTGGCCCTCGAACACGGTGTGGATGCCGATCAGTACGGTTCGATCTGGTGCCGGTACTTCTCTCCCCAGCGCCGCATCAGCGGCCCAGAGAAGCTGTTGCAGCCGGGGCACCAGAACTGGAAGAAGTCGATCACCACCACCTTGCCGCGTAGCTCAGCCAGGCTGGTGCCCTCGCCGTTGATCCACTCGCTGATCTGCCATTCAGGGGTGGGCTTGCCACTGCCAAGGGCGCTGCCGGCCATAATTAAAAACAGCAGGCCGAGCAGCGGGTAGAGGGGGGCTGCCGCATCGCACGCCACCTTTAGAATTCGAGCTGGACTTTCTGTTCCATCGGCAGGTTGGCATCTTTGGCCCATTCGGCGGTGGAACCGTCGTAGAGCTGGGCTTCTTCGTTGCCTAGCAGTTCATGGGAGACGAACCAGCCCAGTGCGGCGCGGTGTCCAGTGTGGCAGTAGTTGATCTGTTTGCCCTGCAGCGGCACACCGGCGGCGGCGTAGATCTTCTTCAGGTTGTCGAGGCTCTGGAACTGGCCGCCGCCGTTGACGGTGAGCCAGTCGTAGGCGAGATGGACGGCCTGCGGCAGGCTGCCCGGGCGCTCTTTGTCGCCGCCCCGGTAGATGCCGAGATACTCGGCACGGCTGCGGTTGTCTACCGCCAGCGCACCATTTTCCAGGGCCGCCTTGACGGTCTGGCTATCAGGCCGGAACGCCGTGCGCAGTTTTGCTTTGAAGGCCTTTGGCTTGGGTTGGTTGAGCCCCTTCTGCAGTGGATAGACGCGCTTGTTGGCATAGTTGATCAGGCCGCCGTCGAGGATCGAAACTTGGTCGTGGCCGAGGGCCTTGAAGGTCCAGTAGATGCGGGTGGCGCTGGCCATGTCGCCGGCCCCGGAACCCATCACTACCAGCACCACCTGGCTGTCGTTGTCGATGCCGAGGCTGCCGATCAACTGCTCCAGCCGGGCTGGTGGCGTCATTAGCTGGGGCGTGCCTTTGGGTGATGTCTGACGCCAGTCGCCATAGTTGCTATTGACCGCGCCGGGTACGTGGTAGCGCTGGTAGCTGTTGCGGTCCTGCAGGTCGAGCACCACCAGGTTTTCATCCTTGAGGTGGGCATTGAGCCATTCGGCATCCACCAGGGGGGTGGCGAACAGCGGTGTGAGGGTGAACGCAAGCAGCAGGCCGGTCAGCAGTCGGATTTTCATTGGTGTTTTTTTCTTCTGGGTTGGAGGGAGTGAGGATGAGACACCGAGGGGAACCACCAGGTTCCCCTCGGAGCGGACTCAGGAGCTGATGCTGATACCGCCGATGCCGCTGGCGTTCATCTGCATCATGCGATGTTTGCCGGCGGCTTTTTGCGCCACGGCCATCAGGAACTCATCGACGTTTTCGTACTCCATCTTGTTGGCGAATTCCAGCAGTGTATCGACCAGCTGGCCGGTGGCCGCGATCTCCTCGTGGCTGCGGCCACAGCCCTGGCAGTGGGTGCCGTCCTGGGTGCAGTTGTTGCCGCCTTGGCAGGGATTGAATTTCATGGAAGCCTCCGGTGTCGTGGGAAAGTGAGGCGCTATTCTGACAGCCGAGGCGAGTGGGATAAACACCCTGCAAGCGGTAGGTAGGGAGGGGCGGCTTTTCTTGCATCGCATTGAAAAGCAGTGAATATCCTTATACCGTGCAGCGCACACGGGGGCGCTGTTGGGCCGCCTGTGTGACATAATAGACTCAAAATCTGAAGGGGTTTGTGATGCTCAAGCGAACAGCGGTATTTCTGATGTTGTTGGTCCTGGTGCTGGTGCCACTGGGGGCGGCGGCAGAGCAGGATGCCTTTGACGAGGCGGAGGCGGCGTTGTTGGCTGGGGATTATGATAAGGCGTTCAGGAAGTATCTGCGGTTGGCGCGGGACGGCAGCCCCAAGGCCCAGTATGAGCTGGGGCTGCTCTATCTGCATGGCAAGGGCGTCCGCAAGAAGGTCGACCGCGGGGTGGAATGGCTCAAGGAGGCGGCCAACAATGGCTCCTACCTAGCGGCCAATGAGCTGGGCAATATGTATATCTCTGGAAAGGATGTGCTGCGGGACGAAAAGCAGGCGATCCACTGGCTGCAGCAGGCCGAGAAGATCAATGAATCGACCAATGAGGCCGATGTCGAGTGCGAGTAATTTGCTGATATGAAATTCAGCGACTTCGGTTTCAAGGAGAACCCCTTTTCCATCACTCCCGATCCCCGCTACCTGTTTCTCAGTCGCGGTCATGAGGAGAGCCTTGCCCACTTGATCTATGGGGTCGGGCCCAATGGCGGTTTCGTTCAGCTCACCGGCGAGGTGGGTACCGGCAAGACAATGCTGGTACGCAGCCTGCTGGAGCAGCATCTTGAGAATGTCGAATTCGCTCTGATTTTTAATCCAAAACTCTCCCGTCGGGCGTTTCTCGCGGCGATCTGCGACGAGCTGGGGATCAGCTACACGGGGCCGCCCTACTCGCTGAAACAGCTGATCGACAACCTGACCCGACATCTGCTCGAGGCCCATACCGCCGGGCGCAACACCGTGCTGGTGGTGGATGAGGCGCAGAATCTCAGCCCGCGGGTGCTGGAGACGGTGCGCATGCTGACCAACCTGGAGACAGCGCGCCACAAGCTGCTGCGGATCATCCTGGTGGGGCAGCCCGAGCTACAGCAGATGCTGGAACAGCGGGAGTTGCGCCAGGTCGCCCAGCGCATCACTGCACGTTTCCACCTCTCGCCCCTGAGCCGCAAAGAGACCTCCGACTATATCCGCCACCGGCTTGAGGTGGCTGGTGTTAGTGAGCATCTGTTTACCACGGCGGGGATGTGGCTGACCTACTCGCTCTCGGGCGGCGTGCCGCGCATCATCAATACGATCTGTGAACGAGCCCTGCTGGCGATCTTCGCCACCGATGCGCGCCGCGCCGGCGTGCGGCTGGTGTGGCGGGCGGCGAAAGAGATCAGGGGACGGAAACGTAGGAGGCGGTGGTCGAAGGTGTGGATGCTTGGCTTGCTGCTGGGCGTGGTTGGTGGCGCCAGCTGGTGGTTGGCGCCGCTGATTGGTCCACTGAAATTGGAGTCGCAGCAGTTGCATGTCGTCCCGGAGCTGCCGGTATCAGCAGAAACGATGGAGAGCGGGGAGCAACCACAGCATGAGGCCGGGCCGCTGGATTCCAGGGCAGAGGGGGATGGTTCGGAAGCGTCGCTGAGTGAACACATCAGTCAAACCGATGATGGTGAGTGGGCGGCGCATGCGCGCCTGTTTGCGCTCTGGGGCTTCTCTCTGACTGATGGCCTCGCCCTGCAGCCTTGTGAGTATGCAAAGGAGCTGGGGCTGCGCTGCTTTACCGATGTGGCGGGATGGGAGGATCTGGAGCGGCTGAATCGTCCAGCGCTTTTGTACCTCAATGTGGCGGGAGAGAAACGTTATCTGCTGCTGAAGGCGTTGCATGGAGAGCAGGCGATTGTTGATTATGGTGCTGGGGAGAGAGCGGTATTGCGGAGTGAGATCGCACCGCTCTGGCGGGGCGAATTCACCATGTTGTGGCGCCCTCATGCTGGTGAGGCGCTGATTGGCCCGGGTAGCGATGGGCCACTGGTGACTTGGTTGCGGCGGCGTCTGGCGCTGTCAAACGGGATTAAATTGAGTGCCGATGGAGTGTCGCAGCAGTTTGATGAAGAACTTGGGGTGCAGCTGCGGGAGTACCAGCTGCGAACAGGCCTGAAGCCCGACGGGGTGGCTGGACAGAAGACCCAGATTCAACTCAACAATCTGCAGCTGATGGTGGGAACGCCGACGCTGACAGGCGTGAGCTTGGTGGAAGGGGAGTAGCATGTCGCTGATTCTGGATGCGCTGAAGAAAGCGGAACGCCAGCACCGTTTGGGAGAGGTGCCGCGTCTGGGTGGACGTATGCACCGCATTGATCCTGGGGTTGGGCGTGGGCTGATCTATGCGCTGCTGTTTCTGGTGGCGTTCGGCATGTTGGCGCTGGGGCTCTATCTCGGTGACAGCGAGCCTTTGGAGCCTACGCCCTATGAGACTGCGTCCGGCAGTGAGTGGCAGCCGCCTGCCGCGGACCCGCAGCAGAGGCCGTCTGCGTTGCGCTCCATGCTGCCGCCAGACGGACCTGCCGTTGCCCAGCCAACACCGCCGGTTGCAGCGGTACCGGAGATTCAGCCAGCGCAGCCAGCCAGCGTTGAGGCAACGGAAGAGGCGCCGGCGTCGGTTGCTTCAGGCGAGCCGTTGGGCAGCCCGCCGGCAGTGGCCTCCAAACCTCGGCCGAGACCCAAACAGCTGAGTGAGTTGTCAGCCGGCTTTACGCAGAACCTGCCGGAGCTGAATATCGACATCCACTTCTTCGATGAGCAGGCAGCACGACGTTATGTGTTGATCAATCTGCAGAAGTACCGTGAAGGTGACTATCTCAGCGAAGGTCCGCTGCTCGACGAGATCCTCACCGATGGGGTGGTGCTGGAGTATCTGGGAGAGCGGTTTGTGTTGCCGATCGGCAACCAGTAGCCGGCGCTACTGATCGAGCATTCGCCGGTAGCGTGACCAGTCGAAGGCCGGGCCTGGGTCACTCTTGCGCTCTGGGGCGATGTCGGCGTGGCCGGCAATCCGCTCCGGGGTAATGGCCGGGTAGTGCTGCATGATCTCCCGGCTGGCGCGTGCCAGGCTGGTGTACTGTGGGTCGCTGTAGGGGGTCTGGTCGGTGCCCTCCAGTTCAATGCCGATGGAGAAGTCGTTGCAGCGTTCGCGGCCATCGAAGCAGGAGACGCCGGCGTGCCAGGCGCGTCGCTGCAGCGGCACATACTGCACCAGTTCGCCATCGCGGCGAATCAGCAGGTGGCTGGAGACCTGCAGCGTGGCGATCTCCGCGAAGAAGGGGTGGGCCGCTGCCGGCAACTGGTTGCTGAAGAGGGCGTCGATCCAGGGGCCGCCGAACTCACCGGGGGGCAGGCTGATGTTGTGGATCACCAGCAGGTCGATGATGCAGTCTTCCGGGCGTGCATCCTGGTTGGGTGAGGGGCAGTGCCGTGCCCAGTCGATCCAGTCGTCGCCGTTCTGCTCCAGATCAAGCACCGCCTCAGTTGCTCTTCTTCAGCCCTTTCAGCACCATGTCGGTGAAGCTGACGATGCCGACGATCTCGCCATGCTGCTCCACCACTGGCGCACGCGACAGGTCGAAGCGGGCAAACAGGCGCGCGCAGTAGCGGATGTCCATCTCCGGTGAGACGGTGAGCACCGGCTTGCTCATGATTTCATAGATGTTGACCCGTTCTGGGGCGCGATCCTTCGCCAGCACCTCTCTGGCGATGTCCGACAGCATCACCATGCCGTACTCGTCGTTTTCGTGGCGTTTTTTTACCAGCAGACACTTGGTTTCCACGTGGATCATGGTCTGCAGGGCGGACTTTACGGTATCCATGCCGTCGACCAAATCAAAATGGGTCTTCATCACATCCCGGATGCGGGTGATTTGTTTGTTGTTCATATCTCCTCCTCGATGACCTGGGCCAGAGTCTGGATCTGGTGACTGACGCCGACGGCGTCCTCGATGTTGAGCTGGAAGGCGATGCCGGTGCCGGGGCGCTCGTCGAAGTGGCCGGCCTCGGCGATCCGCTCCAGGATGGTGCGGCTGAGGTGCTCCTCCACCATCAGCAGTACCATGTCGCGCTGGGTCTCCAGGGTAAGGCCGAAGAAGGTCTTAGCCTGCTTCACGCCCTCACCGCGGGCCTGATTGATGACGGTGGAGCCGGTGGCGCCTGCTTTGCGTGCTGCCTCCAGTACGGCGTTGGTCTCGCTGTCTTCCACCAGAGCAATGATGAGTTTGAATCGCATCTCTATTTTCCTGGACGAGTTAACCGTGTTTGCGTTTGCCCCACCACTCGCTGAGCTGGGCATAGGCCATCACCGACATGATCGGGAATAGGCTGGCGAAGGCGATCAGGCCGAAGCCGTCGAGCAGCGGACTACGGCCGGGGATGCTGCTCGATAGACCCAGCCCCAGCGCTGCTACCAGCGGTACTGTCACCGTCGAGGTGGTGACGCCCCCGGAGTCGTAGGCGAGGGCGATGATGGTGCGTGGTGCATACAGGGTCTGGCCGATCACCACGATATAGCCGCTGATTATGTACCAGTGTAGCGGGGTGCCGCTGATGATACGGTAGCTGCCAAGCGCGATGCCTGCCGCCACTCCGATCGCTACCGCGATGCGCAGCCCCCATTCGCTGATGGCGCCGCCAGAGACCTGGTTCGCCTTGATCGCGACGGCGATCAGTGAAGGTTCGGCGATGGTGGTGGAGAAACCGATGGCGGCGGCGAAGAGATAGACCCAGAGATAGTGATGCCAATCGATCTGGCCGTCCTCGTCGAGGCCAAGGAAGACCGGATCGGTCAGCTGAACGGCCATCAGTCTGCCGAGCGGGAACAGAGCCAGGTCGAGGCCCTCGAGGAATAGCGCCAGCCCCAGCAGCACCAGCATGAACCCCATCAAGACCTGCTTTGCGTTGAACAGCGGGCGGCGCAGCACCAGGAACTGGAAGCCAAACAGGATGGCGGCGATCGGCAGCACATCGACCACTGTGCCGAGCAGAGTCTGCAGCAGATGGAGCAGCATCTCCATCAGAGCAGCATCCCGTAACCCATGACGAAAATCATCGGCGTCAGTGAGGCGAAGGCGATCAGGCCGAAGCCGTCAGTCATCGGGTTGCGCCCCTGGATGCTGGAGGCGAGTCCCACTCCCAGCGCGGTCACCAGCGGTACGGTGATGGTGGAGGTGGTGACGCCGCCTGAATCGTAGGCGATGCCGATGATCTCCTTGGGGGCGAAGGCGGTCATGATGACAACACCGAGATAGCCACCGATGATCAGGTACTGCACCGGCCAGCCCTTGATAATGCGCAACACGCCAAGCATGATGGCTATGCCCACTGAGAGTGCCACGGTGTAGCGCAGGCCGCCGGCGTAGTCGGCTTTGGCTGCCTCCTCATTGACGATCATGCCGCCCCCCGCAGCGACCTCGGCGGCCTCCTGGGCGATCTTAATCAGGGCGGGTTCGGCCACCGTGGTGCCAAAGCCGAGGGCAAAGGCGAACAGCAGTAGCCATAGCAGGCTGCCCTTGCGGGCGAAATCCCATGCCATCGCTTCGCCGAGCGGAAACAGCCCGATCTTCAGTCCGTGGATGAACAGGCTGAGCCCCAACACCACCAGCAGGGTGCCGCCAAGCAGGCTGCCCAGGTTGGGGATTGGCTGCTGCAGCACTACCATCTGGAAAAAGGCGATCACCAGAACAATCGGCAACAGATCCCTGGTGCTGTCGAGTAGTGAGGCGACGAGTAGTTGGATGGTCTGCATGTGTGGGGCGTCTGGCAAATGTTGGCAAAACCATACCCCAGGGGAGGGGCGCATGTTAACCTTGTTTGGGTATTGTTGGTGCGGCAGGCGCCCATGATTCGTTCAGAGACTCCCTAGTCAGGCTGTTCCGGGAAGGCTCTGGTGTCAATGGCAGGCTTGGTGGTTACTAGGAAGCCTCGGGCTGGCTTCTCTGAGATGCGATCTTGGCCACAATATCAACTACGATTTGTGTTGCTGGAGGCCGTTTATCGGGGGGGCGGCTTAAGTGATCCGCTGAATGGGCGATAGTAAGTAGTAGGTACAGCATTGAATGCCCTACGGCAAAATGCTAATTTTGTGCGAACCGACGACAGGATCAGGGAGCTTGCTGGTCTGGCTTCAATTATCTGTGAGGCCAATCGCAGTCACACAACAACAGTTGGATTAGTATTCCCGAAAGTGTCTAAGCAACGGATATGGTAGGCCTTTTTAGTTGATCCAGGTAGCTGAGACCAGAAGCGTATTGCATTATGCAACGGCAAGACAACATCATCTCTTTCGACGGGCAAGAGAGCCCAAAACGTCGGATCTCTCTGGACGCGAATAGCCGCAGGCTTATCGATGCGTGTCGAAAACTAGTCGTCAAGATGCTCCCTCAGTTGATGGCGGGGCTGTTTGAGAAGCTCGACGATGCGATGTATGAGCTTGCCGATAAATCCGAACACAACTCCCTTCAAAGCACCTATTTCAACACCATGCGTGACCTGCGCAAGGATCGCGTGCGTATCGACCGCGAATTCTGCCGTGAGGTGCTGGATCGCTACGATCGTTTTTGGGAGACGGGTGAGGTTGATGTATCGCAGCGCTCTTTCGACGAATTGAGCCGTGAATCGGAGATGTCGCTGCTCGACGATAATGAGCTGGAGGATTCACTGGCACTGGTCAACATGATCTCCAAGGGCGAGAACCGTTACTCCCGTGAACTCTATGCCCTGGGGCGGCGCTTTGCCCACATCGCCAATCTGGCCGATGAGGTGTCGAGCCAGAATAACCCGCTCGCCCCGGCGGTGATCTGCACCGCCTTTCAGGAGTCGTTGCGCAGTCTGCCAGTCGAACTGCCGGTGAAACTGATCATCTACAAGCAGTTTGACAAACAGGTGATGCACTATGTTGGTGGGCTCTATGACGAACTGAACCTGCTGCTTGGCAAGGCCGGGGTGATCGCCAAGCTGACTCCGCGGGTACGGCGCAATCCGGTCGCCCCTGCGGTCAAACAGGCCAAGCATGATCTGCACGGTGATTCCGAGCTCAGCGAAGAGGTGGATGAGCTGCAGGCGGAGGTGTTTGAACGGCTGCAGGGGCTGTTGGCCAACCGTCGGGGAAGTTCGTCATATCCGGCGGCTGGTGGAGTCGGCGGCGTGTCGCTGCCAAGTGTAGATACAGTAGAGCTGTTGGGGGCGCTCTCTGCGTTGCAGCAGTCGAATGTGGTGATGGTGCCATTTGGCGCCGCAGAGCAGCATCAGGATGATCTGCGCCGCCGCCTGGATTCCGATCTACGCATGCGCGATGGCAGCGAGGTCCAGCGCGCGTTGGGCGATATGGATAACGACACCATCGATGTAATCTCGATGCTGTTCGAGTTCATCCTCGACGATCACAGCCTGCCCGATGCGATGAAGGCGCTGTTGAGCCGCTTGCAGATTCCGATGCTGAAGGTCGCGATCATCGACAAGACCTTTTTCAGCAAAAAGGTCCACCCTGCCAGACAGTTGCTCAATAATCTGGCACAGGCAGCGATCGGCTGGAATGAGGCCAGCGATCGGAAGAGCGATCTGCTCTACCAGAAGATCGAGTCGGTGGTCAAAGCGATATTAACCGAGTTCGTGGATGACCCCGCGATCTTTACTGAACTCAACGATGACTTCTCAAAATGGTGGGAGAAGGAGCAGCGAGGCGCCGACATTGCGGAGCAGCGCACCACCCAGGTTAGTCGCGGCAAGGAGCAGTTACGGGCGGCCAAGCTGAGGGTGACCGAGGAGATCAACTCTCGCCTGCAGATGCAGCCAGTCATTCCCCATGTGGTGATCGCACTGCTGAAGGATGGATGGAAGGATGTCATGCTGCTCAACTACCTGCGCCAGGGCCCCGACAGCGATGATTGGAAGGAGTCGCTGGAGATAGTCGATAAACTTCTCTGGAGCGTACGCCCCAAAGAGGAGTATGCGGAGCGCCAGGAGTTGCTGCGGAATATTCCTGAGCTGCTGCGTAACTTGCGTGAACGCCTCAACAGCATCTCCTTTGACCAACATAAGATGGCGCGCCTTTTTAAGGAGTTGCAGAATTGTCATATCTCTTGTCTGCGCGGCAAAGAGTTGCCTTCGCCGGTCAATACGGCGATGGCGGTGGCAGAAAAGCAGGTCAGCTTCCCGGACAGCCGCCTGTTAGAGACCAGCTCACTGCTGGCCGATTCGGAGGTAATCGAAACGCCCTCGGTGCCCCATGACGAATTTACCGAGATTGCCGAGAATCTGGAGGTCGGTACCTGGCTGGAGATGGATCAGAAGCAGGGGGATGGCAAGCTAAGGGTGAAGCTCTCCTGGAAGAGCGATGTGAGTGATGCCTACATTTTCGTCAACCGTAAGGGCGTGAAGGCCCTCGACCTGACCGTGCAGGGGCTTGCTGCGCGTTTTCGCGAAGGTTCAGCCCGAATGCTGAGCGATGGCTCGATGCCGATTATGGATCGGGCGCTGGATGCAATGTTGGGCGCCCTGCACGATACTCGTGAAGGCGCGGTATCGGCCTGACTGGTTGACTCTTTCTCGTCCTGGTTTTACTTTCCCTGCCCATCCTCGAGCACCCCGGTAGCGGGGTGATCGATCATCAATCACCTTTTGCCACTAGACAGATGGAGAACTCAATGAGCGATAAGATCACCGATTCCGGTCTGAAATACGAAGACCTGCAGGAGGGCGATGGTGCTGCTGCAGAGAATGGGCAGCGGGTTTCGGTGCACTATACGGGCTGGCTGACTGATGGCAGCAAATTCGACTCCTCCCTGGATCGCAACCAGCCATTCAGCTTCTCGCTCGGGCGCGGCATGGTGATCCGTGGCTGGGATGAAGGGGTTGCCGGAATGAAGGTGGGCGGCAGGCGTAAGCTGACGATCCCGCCGCAGCTCGGCTATGGTGCCGCCGGGGCAGGCGGGGTGATTCCACCCAATGCGACACTGGTGTTCGAGGTAGAACTGCTGGCGGTGGATTGAACCCTATGCCGGAGTTGCCACAATCCCGATTGATCTCCGCCCAGGTTGCGCTGGCACTGGAGGAAGACCTGGGGTGCGGTGATCTCACCGCATTGCTGATCGATGCCGGTTCGGTCTCCCGGGTGGAGGTGATCTGTCGTGAACAGGCGGTGTTGTGTGGCTGCGCCTGGTTTGACGAGACCTTCAGGCAGCTCAATCCGGCCATCGAGATCGAGTGGCTGGCAGCAGATGGCGAGCGGTTGCAGGCCGGTGCGACGGTCTGTCGTCTGCAGGGTGACACCCGTAGTCTGCTCAGCGGCGAGCGTACGGCGCTGAACTATCTGCAGACCCTGTCGGGCACGGCGACCCTGGCGCGGCGCTACGCCGAGCAGGTCGCCGGTACTGGGGTGCGCATTCTTGATACCCGCAAGACCCTGCCGGGACTGCGCTTGCAGCAGAAGTATGCAGTGGTCTGTGGCGGCTGCAGCAACCACCGCATCGGCCTCTACGATGCCATCCTGATCAAAGAGAACCATATCCGGGCGGCCGGCTCGATCGAAGCCGCACTGGAGGCAGCAGTTGCCAGCGTTGCCGAAGGGATCCCGATCGAGATCGAGGTAGAGTCTTTGGATGAACTGCAACAGGCGCTGGCGGCCGGTGCCGCACGGGTGTTGTTGGACAATTTTCCGCTCCCGCAGCTGCGGGAGGCGGTCGCCCTGAGTGCTGGGCAGGTTCGCCTGGAGGCTTCTGGCGGGGTGACGCTGGAGACGATCCGGCAGATTGCCGAGACTGGTGTGGATGATATCTCGGTGGGAGGCCTCACCAAGGATCTGGTTGCTGTTGATCTGTCGATGCTATTTATCTAATGCTCAGGCCTTCTCGTCGAGTAGCGTACCGAGCGTCTCATCCGCGTGCTTGATCACTTGCACAGCGGCACTGCTTTGATGGGCGTGCTGTTTCATCTCGAGCAGGGCGCGTGAGAGATCGCTGGGGTTAGCTGTCTTGTTGCCCGGAGTGGCATTGCTGATGCTGGCGGCGACCCGGCGCATTCCCTGAAAGCTGCGCTGGATTCCCTGCAATGCCGGTGTGACGATCGATTGAATGGGCATGCTTTGCCACCCCCCATCACCTGTTTCATCCCCTATGCCGGCAAGCCGGGCTTGATCTTGAGTGGCTGCGGGTAAGATTGTGACTTTTGTGAGTAAGGCAGGGAAAGCGCTTCGCCTGGCAGGTCTCCTCGTCAGGTCCAGCGGTGCAGTGCTGGAAATACCAGTCGCAGACCACTCAGCTGAAATCGCTGGTCGGGGGGGGCGCTCTGGCGAAAACTGCTGCGCCGTAGCACTCGCTGGGTGTGTAGCGAGCCGCCTCGCAATACCCCCATATCCGGTGTGAAGGCACTGCTGGAGACGCTCTCGTCAGGGAAGGGCTGGAACTCGGGGTAGCCGTGAAAGTCGTTTTTACACCACTCCCAACTACGGCCGAAGTCGCGCAGCACCTTGGTGCGGACTGCTATCTCCCACTGGTATTCGTGCTGTACCACAGCGCCCTCGTAGGGCTTGCCTTGGGACGAGACCCAAGCGGCGAAGGCGCGCGCCTCATGGCGGTTGATGCCGGCAAGCGGTTCATCGGCCATCAGATCGATGGCGCCATTGAGGCCGATCTGGTACCAGTTCCCGTTGGCGTCATGGCGCCAATACTCGGGTGCCTTGCAGTCGGTTTGCGCCAGCCAGTTGCTGCCTGCCTTGTCCCAGTGTTCGGGCGTGGCGTAGCCGCCGGCCTGCATGAACGCAAGGTATTGGCCATTGCTGACTGGTGACAGAGCGATACGGAAGCTGCTCAGCTCCACTAACTGAGGTGGTAGTTCATTATCGTAGGCGGAGGGCAGATGGCGTGAGCCGATGCGATAGTGGCCCTGCGACAACTCCTTGGTCTGCCACTCGATTGGCCTGGGTTGCAGCGGATGCTTGGTCTGGTGGTCCGGTGCGGCCAGCTGCAGCTGGCGCTGGTTGAGCACCAGCAGCATCTGCTCGTAGAGCTTGGCCTGTTCCTGCACCAGAAACCACTGCAGTCGCTCGTTCTCCAGTAGTGGACTGGAACCCAGCATGCTGGGGTTGGCGAGGCGCATCAGATGGTCGTCGCGGACCTCTGCGGCCCAGTTGCGCAGGTGGTCGCTGGGGGGGAGCTGGGCGCACTGCGCCTCGAGAGAGAGATCGCCAGGAGTGAAGAGCTGGCTGACGCGCTGTGTGAGGCTGTCGTCACCGGCGAGCTGCTCCCGCAGCCAGTAGAGTTCCAGATAGACGCCACGCCCAAACAGCCAGTTGAGCGAACCCAATTGCGGATGGTACTGACGTTTGGCCTCTTCAGGCGTTACCGATGCCAGCAGTTCGTCCTGCATCTCGTAGAGGTTGCTGAGGGTTCCCAGTATGGAGGGTGCGGTCATGCGAGGCGTCTCCGTGTCTGTTGCAACCCGCTATGGTAGCGGAACGGCACAGGGATCGGAAATTGGCCGGATACCACTCAGGAGAGATCCTGGTGGTCTGTTATTCAGGTCGGTCGCGAGAGGAAGATGGGTGCGGGTTGATGTGAGAGATTCCAGCTTGGTTTGCGCATGCCAAGCTGGAGTCTCTCATCGGTCTGGGAAGGGATCAGACGCAGCCGGTCGGCTTGGGCAGGCCGCCATATTTGGTGATCGGCTTCATTGGGCCGGTCAACCAGAGCTTGAACATCTCTTTCTGGTTGGCTCCCAGGTATTTGGAAAACTTGCGGATCGGCGGCACTGTTGAGTGCTCTTCGTAGTACTCGCGGGCTTTCAGCATCTGTTCCCAGCGCTCACCAGAGAGGTCGAAGTCGTCCGCTTCGGCCATTGCCTTGGCGATCTCTGGTGTCCAGAGATTCATGTCGGTCAGATAGCCGTCGCCGTCGCGTGTAGGGATTTCAATGCTCATGCTCAATACTCCAGGATGGGTTATAACCAACTAATTTAGTCAGGATTTAGATGAATTCTAAAGTATTTGGTCTGGTTATATCTACCATTAACTTAATGTGGAATTATTTTTTGAGCAGTCAGCCCTGCTCGGTCGGCTTGTTTTCGTCCAGGATCTGCCCCGTGTTGAACCAGCGCGCCGCACCGAAACCGCCGACGAAGTAGAAGCGCTCAGGGATCAGCCGGTAGAAACGGAAGTTGAGCTGTTCGAAATAGGGGCGGCTGTCAGGATAGTGGTGGAAATGGCGCTCCAGTAGTGCTTCTGAGGGGGAGTTGATGGCCTCGGCGCGGGCCAGCGCGGTGAGCCGCGCCAGCTGCTGCACATCCCCCTGGCCTGGCTCAACCAGAGTCAGCGAGCAGCCGGGCTCAGCCTGCAGGTTGCGGGTGTGTTGTGCCAGATGGGCGAGTAGCAGCAGCGGCCGGCCCTGACGATCGAGAGAGTAGGGGGCCAGTGAGCCGAATGGGTAGCCTTTGTGCTCCAAGGAGCGGGTCGAGAGGATGCCGCTGCGACTCTCCTGCCAGAGTTGGTGGGCCAACTGCAACTGCTGTGGTGTGGCAGAGGGGCTGCTCGGCTCCGTGGGCGGTTGAGGCCTGGTCATGGTTGCTCAACTCCTAACCGTGCCAATTTTCTCCTCCACCGAACGGATCTTCTGCGCCAGACGTTGATCTTTTCCCTGGCGGATATCCAGCTTGAGTGAGGAGTAGACACGTCGGCAACCCTGGCGCTCGAGCAGCTGATAGGCACGCTCCACCAGGGCCAGCGCATCGCCCAGCTCGGCGGTCTCGATAATGGTGCCCATCGGTGTTAGCTGATAGTCGACGCCGCTGTCGCGGATCATGGCGATCACCTGGCTGACCTGCTCGCTGACGCTCTCCCCCTGATCGGTGGGAAACATGCTGAATTCCAGTAGTACCGACACTTTCACTGCCCTCCGTTGTTCGCAGGCTACTCTAAACGGCGGCCAGTGTCGGGTGCAAACGGCTAAATTCATCCTTGGTAGCCTGAGGCCAGGCCTGATCAGGCCCGGACTGCGCAGTTCACAAATGTTCACAGGGTTCTGTTTGGGTGGGTGTGGGTGATGCCGTATGCTCAAGCCCATCGTCAGGCTAGGGGGCGGTATGGTCTATTTTTTGATTGTGGGGTTGTTGGCTGGCTGGTTGGCCGGCCTGATCCTGAAGGGGCGCGGGTTCGGGTTGATCGGTAATCTGTTGTTGGGCGTTGTTGGTGCCTTTCTCGGTGGTCTTATGTTCCAGTTTCTGGGATTGTCGAGTGACGGTTTCATCGGCTCGTTGATTACCGCCACGGTGGGGGCGATTGTGATATTGGTAGTCGCTGGCAGGTTGAAACGGGGGTGATGATGGCGGACCAGGGCGGCCCAATCGGCAGAGCGGATGTGTTGCGCATCGCCTGCCTGGAGGATGACCCGATGCAGTCCACACTGTTGCAGGAGTGGCTGCAAGGGGCGGGCTATGTCTGCCGTGCCTTTGCTGCTGCCGATGCCTTTATCCGGGAGTTGCGTCAGGAGTCCTATGACCTGCTGATCATGGATTGGGAGCTGCCACAGAGCAGTGGCCTTGAAGTGCTCGGTTGGGTGCGGAATGAACTCGATTGGAATATCCCGGTGCTGTTTCTGACCCACCGTGACAGCGAGCAGGATATTGTCGAGGCGCTGGAGCTGGGGGCGGATGACTTCCTGAGCAAGCCGATCTCGCAGCCCATCGCTCTGGCCAGGGTTAGGGCACTGGCACGGCGCAATGCCCGCATCAGTGGTCGGCGCGGGGTGCTCGAACTGGGTCACTTCAGGCTTGAGAGGGAGAGCAAGACGCTGCTCTACCAGGGCGAGGATAGGGGCCTCACCGAGAAGGAGTTCCAGCTCGCCTGGATCCTCTTCTGCAACGTCGGCCGGCTGCTCTCCCGCGACCACCTGCTGGAGACGGTCTGGGGGGTGGGCCCGGGGCTGATGACCCGTACCGTCGACACCCACATGAGCCGTCTGCGTCGCAAGCTCGGTCTGCTGCCGGAGAACGGCTGGCGGTTGAAGGCGGTCTACCATCAGGGCTACCGGTTGGAACAGCTGTCCACTGGGATCTGAGCCGGCTGCCAACCCCATAAATCAAAGATTTGTTAGGATACTGCATCGACTGCAGTCATCCTCACGTCTAACAACTATGAAACGCTCTATTCGCTGGCTGCTGCTCTCCCTCGTCCTGTTTTGGCTGTGCGCGCAGGCAGCAGATGATGAGCCAGAGTGGCTCTACACCATGCGCCCGGGAGACAACCTGTGGAGCCTGGCGCAGCGCTATCTGGGGGATGGCGGGGCCAGCGTCAAACTGCAGCGATACAACCAGATCGATGCCGCCACCAAGATCCCACCGGGCACCCGAATTCATATTCCGCTGAGCTGGATGCAGCAGCAACCGGCTGTCGCCCGGGTAGTGCAGTTGCGGGGTGATGTGGTGTTGCAACATTCGGGGAGACAACCTGAGCCACTGACCCTTGGCGGGCGGCTGTGGATGGGCGACAGCCTGGAGCTGGGCGAGGTCGCTTTAGTCACCATCGAACTGGCCGATGGCTCACGCCTGCTGCTCGGACCGGGTAGCCACATCACTATGGACCGGCTCTCCGCCTATGGCGACACTGGCATGGTCGACAGTCGCTTTCGGCTGCAGCGTGGCCGGGTGGAGAGTCGGGTCAGGCCTCTCAAAGGGCCCGGTTCCCGCTATGAGATCTCCACCCCGGCGGCGGTGACTCTGGTGCGTGGCACCGACTTCCGGGTTGGGGTGGAGAGCGGCAGCGGCATCAGCCAAAGCGAAGTGGTGAAAGGGGAGGTCGCAGTGAATGCGGCTGGCGAGTCGGTCAAACTCAAGGCCGGATTCGGCACCCGCATCGAGCCGGGCAAGCCGCCGCTGGCGCCGCGGCCGCTGCTGCCGCCCCCCGATCTTTCAGCCCTGCCTGAGCGGCTCGATGCCGTCGCGATCACCCTCGACTGGCCAGATCAGAAGGGGGCGGTTGGCTATCGGCTGCAACTGCTGGCCAGTGGGGATGATGCCCTGCTTGCGGCGCACCAGCTTGAGCAGTCGCGAATCGACGAGTTGGTGCTGTCACCTGGGCGCTACCAGGTGCGGATCCGCGGCATCGATGGGCTGGGTCTGGAGGGGCTGAGCAGCCGCCATCTGCTTGAGGTGGTGAAGCCTCTGCCTGCTCCATCGCCTGAGCCAGAACCGCAGCTAAGACTTGAGCCGCCGGCGTTTAATGGTGCCTGGGTTAGCTTTCGCTGGAACCAGCCACCCAAGGCGAATCACTATCGTCTGCTGATCATCTCTGAACAGACGGGGTTGCCGCTCTTCTCCCGTCGGTTTGAGACGACAGTGCTGAGCTTGCCACTACCGCCACCGGGTCGTTATCGGGTGTCAGTTGAAGCCTGGCTCGCGGTCGAATCGCGCTGGCTGCGCTCCAACCTCTACCGACTGGTGATCCCCCCGTCCTGGGCGCTTCCATGAGCGTCGCCAATGGCACCTTACGCCAGGTTAAGCGCCTGCTGCTGCCGCTGTTGCTGGCAGGTGTAATGGTGCTGCTGGCGGCCAGCGGTTGGCTCTGGCGCCTGGATAATCTGCTCTACGATCTGCAGCTTGGCTGGCGAGGCTCGGTTGCGGCGGACGACATCATGCTGGTGGCGGTGGACGATCAGAGTCTGGCCGAGTTTGGCCGCTGGCCCTGGCCCCGTGAGCGCCATGCGCAGTTGATCGAGATCCTGACCCGGGCCGGTGCGCGGGCGATCGTGATGGATCTGCTGTTCGCCGAGCCCGATCCCGCTAACCCTCAAGGCGATCGCCGGCTGATCCAGGCGGTTGCCGCCAGCGGCAAGGTCTTCATGCCGGTGGTGGTGGAGGAGCTGCAGCTCGGTGGGCAGCTATTGGAGAGCCTGCCGCTACCGCAGTTGACCGAGGTGGTGGCGGGGCTGGGGCATGTCCATATGGAGCTGGATGACGATGGTATCGCTCGCGGCATCTACCTGCAGGAGGGGCTTGGCGAGGCCTTCTGGCCGCATCTGATGCTGACAGTGTTGCAGAGCCTGGAGCCTGCTCGCTTTCCGCCCGCGGAGCAGTCCGGGCCCGCGACTATGGCAGCGAAGCGCTTCTCCATCGTGCGCCAGGGACACCGGCTGATCCCCTTCGCCGGTCCGCCGGGCCACTTTCCCCGGCTCTCTTACGCGCAGGTGCTGCGCGGCGCGTTTCATCCTGACAGCCTGCGTGATCGCATCGTGTTGGTGGGGGTGACGGCTACCGGTCTGGGGGATGTGTTGCCGACCCCGCTCTCCGGCCGCGGCCAGCCGATGGCAGGTATCGAGATCAATGCGAACATTCTGCAGAGCCTACGCAACGGCGAGGCGGTTAAGCCGCTGGCTCGCCACTGGCAGCTGCTCCTCACTGGGCTGCTGGTGGCCCTGCCGCTGCTGCTCTACTCGCGTTTGCCGCCGCGTCTGGTGCCGCTGTTGGCTCTGGGGTTGATCCTGTCGTTGTTGCTCTTGAGCCTGATGGTGCTGCAGTTTGGAGGTATCTGGTTTGCGCCGTCGGCGGCGCTGCTGGGGCTGGTGCTGAGCTATCCCCTGTGGAGCTGGCGGCGACTGGAGCAGATGGTGCTCCATCTCGATCAGGAGCTACAAAGGCTGAGTCAGGGGCCGCAGCTGTTGCCTGCGCCGAATGATTTAAAGGATCTGCAGCAGGGCTTGGAGTCGATTGCCGCCACTCTGCCTCTGCAGGGGTGGTGTGTGGATGATGCATTAGGTGCGCGGCTGGCCCAGGCGGGGCGCCAGCCCGACCCGTCGGATGACCTGCTGCAGGCCGGCTGCTGGTCGCGGCTGGGGCGTTCATTGTGGACACTGTTGCCGCGCGGTACGCAGTATTGGCGGCTGGGGCTCTGCTGGCCGCCCGGCGAGCTGCCAAGAGGGCGCGGCCAGGCGCTTCTCGACGACTTTGTCCGGCAGTTTTCGATCCCTCCAGCGGCGGCCTCTGCAAAGGGCTCGCAGCGGTTGGAGCAACGCATCCGCGAGGTGGAAGCGGCGAACCAGCATCTGCGCCAGCTGCGTGACTTCATCAACACCGCCCTTGGGCAGATGGATGACGGTCTGCTGGTGCTCGATTCGATCGGCAGGGTGGTGCTGGCCAACCCGCGGGCAGCCTTTTACCTCGGTCTGACGCATGAGTCCGAACTGCACGGCCAGCCCGCGCTGACATTTCTGAAACCGCTACAGATTGTCGGCGATCTACACTGGGAGCCGCTGTTGCGCGAGCTGCTGCTGCGGGGGGACGGCTGTCGCTTCGAGGCGTTGCGGTTGCCAGATACCGAGCTGTTTGTGCAGCTCAGGCCGCTGCACCCTGAAACAGCGGGCATGTTTGGCATGATCGTCACGCTTTCGTTCATCGGCACCCTGAAGCAGAGTGAACGAGCGCGGGCGCGGATGGTGAATTTTCTCTCCCACGATATCCGTTCGCCACTCACCTCCCTGCTGGCGCTGACCCAGTCGGAGCAGGTGCTGCAGGCGGGCAGCCGGGAGTTGGCGACCCAGGTTGCTCCCTATGCGCGCCGTGCACTCAAGTTGGCGGAGGATTTTCTGCAACTGGCGCGGGCCGAGTCGGTGGAGCGCAGCGCGTTTACCGATACTGATTTTGTCTCGGTGGCGCACAATGCGGTGGACGAGGTCTATGTGCAGGCGCAGGCACGCAATCTCTGCCTGCAGCGGCAGTTCGAGGTCGAGGAGGTCTGGCTGCAGGCCGATGCGGGGCTGCTGGAACGCGCGCTGATCAACCTGCTGAGTAATGCGATCAAGCTGGCGCCGCAGGACTCCCAGGTCGAGATCATGCTGCGTTGTGACGGAGACCAGCTCGATTGCTGCGTCAAGGATCGCGGGCCGGGGATTCCCCAGGAGCGTCTCGAGGAGCTGTTCCTGCCGTTCAGGAGCGACCTGGGCCATGAGCCAGTGGGGCGGGGGGGCATCGGCCTCGGTCTTAACTTCGTCAAGCTGGTAGCCGAGCGCCACGGCGGTTCGATCGAGGCGCGCAACCGGCTCGAGGGAGGCGCGAGCTTCTGTCTGCATCTGCCGGTCGAAGTGTGATTTGTCTCGGCTGATGCAATCCGGGGGGTGAAGCAGGCATAATCGGCTTTTGAGCCAACTGCAGACCCGGAGGCCGAGATGCCGCAATACCGATCCCGTACCACCACCCACGGCCGCAACATGGCGGGCGCCCGCGCGCTGTGGCGCGCCACTGGCATGCAGGATGCCGACTTTGAGAAGCCGATCATCGCAGTGGTCAACTCCTTTACCCAGTTTGTACCCGGCCATGTCCATCTCAAGGATATGGGGCAGCTGGTGGCCCGCGAGATCGAGGCCGCTGGTGGTGTGGCGAAAGAGTTCAATACCATTGCGGTGGATGACGGCATCGCCATGGGCCATGGCGGCATGCTCTACTCGCTGCCGTCGCGCGACATCATCGCCGATTCGGTGGAGTACATGGTCAACGCCCACTGTGCCGACGCCATGGTCTGCATATCCAACTGTGACAAGATCACCCCCGGCATGCTGATGGCCTCGCTGCGCCTCAATATCCCGACAGTGTTCGTCTCCGGTGGCCCAATGGAGGCGGGTAAGGTGAAGCTGGCGGGCAAGGGTGATCTAAAGCTCGATCTGGTGGACGCGATGGTCTCTGCGGCTGATCCCGAGCAGAGCGATGCTGACGTGGCTGCCATCGAGCGCTCCGCCTGCCCTACCTGTGGCTCCTGTTCCGGCATGTTCACCGCCAACTCGATGAACTGTCTGACCGAGGCGCTAGGGCTGTCGCTGCCGGGCAATGGCTCGCTGGTGGCGACTCACGCCGAGCGCAAGTCGCTGTTCCTGCAGGCGGGCCGCCTGGTGGTGGAGATCACCAAGCGCTACTACGAGCAGGATGATGAAAGCGTACTGCCGCGCTCCGTCGCTAGTGCTGATGCGTTCGAGAACGCCATGAGCCTGGATATCGCCATGGGCGGCTCAACCAACACCGTGTTGCACCTGCTGGCCGCCGCTCACGAGGCGGGGGTGGCGTTCACTATGGCCGATATTGACCGGCTCTCGCGCAAGGTGCCGAATCTCTGCAAGGTGGCCCCGGCGACCCCACAGTATCACATGGAGGATGTGCATCGTGCCGGCGGTGTGATCGGCATCCTCAGCGAGCTCGACCGGGCTGGCCTGATCCACCACGATTGCCCCACGGTGCACAGCGCCTCCCTGGGCGAGGCGCTGCAGAGCTGGGATATCACCCAGGGCGGTATGGATGCCAAGCGCCGCTTCCTGGCCGGCCCCGGCGGGGTACCGACCCAGGTGGCGTTTAGTCAGACCGCGCAGTGGCCCTCTCTGGATCTGGACCGGGCGGAGGGCTGCATCCGTGATATCGAACACGCCTACTCGCAGGATGGCGGGCTGGCGGTGCTCTACGGCAATCTGGCGGAGCAGGGGTGCATCGTTAAGACTGCCGGCGTCGACGAGTCGATCCTCAAATTCTCCGGGCCGGCGCGCATCTTCGAGAGCCAGGAGGCGGCGGTGGAGGCGATCCTCGGTGACCAGATCCAGGCCGGCGACGTGGTGCTGATACGTTACGAGGGGCCGAAGGGCGGCCCTGGCATGCAGGAGATGCTCTATCCCACCAGTTATCTGAAGTCGAAGGGGCTGGGCAAGGCCTGCGCGCTGATCACTGATGGGCGCTTCTCTGGCGGTACCTCTGGGCTCTCCATCGGCCACTGCTCACCGGAGGCCGCCGAGGGCGGCAATATCGGCCTGGTGAAGGAGGGCGACACCATCGAGATCGACATTCCGCAGCGGATCATCCGCGTTGCGCTCTCCGACAAGAAGCTGGCGTCGCGGCGTGAGGCGATGGAGGCCAAGGGCGATAAGGCGTGGCAGCCGAAGAAGCGCAAACGGCAGGTCTCCCAAGCATTGCAGGCCTATGCGGCGTTGACCACCAGTGCGGCCAGAGGCGCGGTGCGGGATCTCTCCCAATTGAAGCGTTGATCTCCGTTCGTTCCTGCTCCGGCGATGTCTGCCGGAACGAAATTTTTGATGGTTGTCAAAGCAGCCATGCCTGGACTGTCTAATACTGTCGGCTTAGACAGAATCCAGACAGAATCCAGACAGAATCCAGACAGAATCCAGACAGAATCCAGACAGGAGCAGACAGGGTAATGAGTGTGATCTCCCAATCCATGACTGAGGACCACCGGCGTTGTGATGAGTTGTTTGCGGATGCCGAATCGGCTGCTGCAGATAACGACTGGTCGCGGGCGCACAGTAATTATGATGCCTTTCGCGAGGCGATACTGCACCACTTCCGCATGGAAGAGGAGCTGCTTTTTCCTCGCTTTGAGCAGCAGACCGGTATGACGATGGGGCCGACCCAGGTGATGCGCAGCGAGCATGCGCAGATGCGTGAGCTGTTTGAGGAGATGGAGGGGGCGGTGGTCGCACAACAGCAGGATCGCTTCCTCGGTCTGTGTGAGACCCTGCTGATGCTGATGCAGCAGCACAACGCCAAAGAGGAGCAGATGCTCTACCCAATGACGGATCAGGCCCTGGGCAATGCCGCTGCTGGCGAGCTGCTGGAACAGATGCGGGCGCTGTGACAGGAGGGGTGAAATGGAGGTCAGTCTTGATGTCAGTATGCTGGAACCCTGCGAGCCCCTGGATCGCACCCTGGAGTCGGTTGAGCAGCTGAAAGAGGGGGACTACCTATTGGTGATCCACCGCAAGGAGCCTTTGTTGCTCTACCCGTTGTTGGCGCAGCGGGGATTTTGTTACCGGCTGCGCAAGGGCGGGCCTTCGGTCTATCAGGTCCTCATCTGGCGCGAACAGGATGCGGCTGCCGAGGCGGCCGTCAATAAACGGCTGGCGGGTAACTAGCTTGACCTCCACCGCCTCCCTGTCGCTGGAGCAGGCGCCACCGATCTCGGTGCCGTTTCGCTTTTTTCTTACCGCACCGCTGTTTTTGCTGCTGGCCTCTCTGTTGCTGATGCTGGAGGGTGCGGCGGTGCTGATGGATCGCTGGTCGCCGCTGACCCTGTCGATGACCCATCTATTTACCCTGGGGGTGTTGGGCCAGGTGATGATGGGGGCGATGTTGCAGATGCTGCCGGTGTTGGCAGGTTCGCCGGTGCCGCGGGTGGTGCCGTTGGCCACCACTGTGCATCTCGCAACCTCGCTCGGCACGCTGGCGCTAGTGGCCGGTTTCCTCGGTGCCGGAGCGCTCTGGATGAAGCTGGCGGTGTGTCTGCTGGCAGGCGGGTTTACGTTCTTCATCAGTGGGGTCGGGATCGCCCTGTGGCGGGTGGTTCGAGTCAGCACCACGGTGATTGCGATGCGCCTGGCGGTGCTCGGGCTGCTGGTGACGGTGCTACTGGGGCTCTATCTGGCGGCAGCTCAGTTGTGGAAGCTGCCCTATGTTGATCTGATCATGCTCACCAATACTCACCTGGCTTGGGGCGGTACGGCCTGGGTGGGGTTGTTGATCGTCGGCGTCGGTTATCAGGTGGTGCCGATGTTCCAGTTGACCCCAGAGTACCCGGTGCGGCTGCAACGGCTCTTCGCGCCACTGCTGTTTGCTGCGCTGCTGGTCTGGTCCCTCGACTACTGGTCGGTCTCGGCTGCGTCCTGGCTGGCATTGCTGGTTGGTTCTGGCTTCATGCTGTTTGCGCTGGTGACCTTGTATCTGCAGCATCAGCGTCGCCGCAAACTGGCCGATGTGACCCTCAATTTCTGGCGTCTGGGGCTGGGGCTAGTGGTGCTGGCCTGGCTGCTGATGCTGACCAGAGCTCTTTCGGATTTTAATCTTGATCTGTGGTTGGGCGTCTGTCTGATCTTCGCCGTGCTCTCGATCATCAACGGCATGCTCTACAAGATCGTGCCGTTTCTCAGCTGGTTCCATCTGCAACACCAGAAGACCGCCTCGCTGGCTGGCGGCGGTCCGCGGATTCCGAGCATGAAAGAGCTACTGCCGGATCGTTTCGCCCGCCGCCAATGGTATCTGCATCTGCTGGCACTGCTGCTATGGGCTGGGGTGCTGGCTGTTGGTGACAGTTTGACGCTACCGGCGGGTCTTTTTTTGGGGCTATCTTCCCTGCTTCTCTGCTACAATTTGGTGCGCGTTGTTCTGAAGTTTCGCCATCTGCAGACTGAACTTCGGGCAGCTGCCCCGGCGGGGGCGGTTGATCAACACTATTAGAATAATGGGAAAGACCGGGAGCCAGCCTTGCCATTTAATCTGCGACAGACCTATCTCTTTGCGCGGCTAGACGATGATCAATTCCAGCAGGTCACTGAATTCAGCCGCACTATCAAACTGAATGATGGCCAGATGCTGTTCCAGGCGGGTGATGCGGCGGATCGCTTCTTTCTCGTCACCACCGGCCAGATTAAACTCTACCGGTTGGCGATGAACGGCAACGAAAAGGTCATTGAGATCATCTCTCCCGGCCACACCTTTGCTGAGGCGCTGATGTTTCTGGAGAGCCCAGGCTTTCCGGTGAATGCCACCGCTATGGGCACGACTGAACTGGTGACGATTGATAACGCCCAGTTTCTGACCATGCTGCGCGGTTCGGTGGATACTTGTTTCCGGCTGATGGCTGATATGAGTCAGCGGCTCAAGCTGCTGATCAAAGAGATCGACGACCTCACCCTACAGAGCGCCACCGGTCGGGTCGCCGGCTTCCTCTGGGGCAAGTGGGATGCGGTCGGCGCAAACATCGAGTTGGAGGCACCCAAAGGGGTGCTGGCGTCGCGGTTGTCGGTCAAGCCAGAAACCTTCTCACGTATCCTGCACAACTTCTCTGAACAGAATCTGATCAAGGTGAAGGGGGGGAGTATCACCGTGCTCGACCCTGAAGGCTTGCATGCCCATGCGGAGTCTGCAGGCATCTGCGGTGGCAGCCTGTCGCCCTGATCATCCCTCGGTGTTTTTCCTTTCCATGTAGGCGCGTTGCTGGCGCGCGGTGCGCTCGCTTGCAAGGTTGGCGTCATCGCCCTTGAAAAACGCCCAATACTCCCCAACTTTGTGGACATCAACAGAGTTTACGGAGTAGTTAGCCATGCGAATGGATCGTTTGACGAGCAAGTTTCAGATGGCCCTGGCGGATGCCCAGAGCCTGGCCGTGGGACGCGATCACCAATTCATTGAGCCGCTGCACCTGATGAGCGCACTGCTCGACCAGGAGGGTGGCACGGTACGCCATCTGCTGGCCCAGGCGGACGTCAACATCAATCTGCTGCGCTCAGATCTGAGCGCAGCCACTGAGCGTCTGCCGAGCGTCGAGGGGGCGGCGGGGGATCTGCACATCTCCAACGACCTCGGGCGCTTGCTCAATCAGACCGACAAACTCGCCCAACAGCGCAAAGATCAGTACATCTCCAGCGAGCTGTTTGTGCTCGCTGCTGTCGATGATAAGGGTGAGCTGGGCGAGATACTGCGTAAAGCAGGGGCGAACAAGCGGGCGGTTGAGCAGGTGATCGATAAGGTGCGCGGCGGTCAGTCGGTGGACGACCCCAATGCAGAGGATCAGCGACAGGCGCTGGAGAAGTATACCATCGACCTCACCGAGCGCGCCGAGCAGGGCAAGCTCGACCCGGTGATTGGCCGCGATGATGAGATCCGCCGTACCATTCAGGTGCTGCAGCGGCGCACCAAGAACAACCCGGTTTTGATTGGCGAACCCGGCGTCGGTAAGACCGCCATCGTCGAGGGGTTGGCTCAGCGCATTATCAATGGTGAGGTGCCGGAGGGGCTGAAGAGCAAACGGCTGCTCTCTCTCGACATGGGAGCGCTGATTGCCGGCGCCAAATTCCGCGGTGAGTTCGAGGAGCGCCTGAAGGGCGTGCTCAACGATCTGGCCAAGCAGGAGGGGCAGATCATCCTGTTCATCGACGAGCTGCACACCATGGTCGGTGCCGGCAAGGCCGAGGGCGCGATGGATGCCGGCAATATGCTCAAGCCGGCGTTAGCGCGCGGCGAGCTGCACTGCGTTGGCGCCACTACCCTGGACGAGTATCGCCAGTATGTGGAGAAGGATGCGGCCCTGGAGCGCCGCTTCCAGAAGGTGTTGGTGGAGGAGCCGAGCGTGGAGGACACTATCGCCATCCTGCGTGGCCTCAAGGAGCGCTACGAGGTGCACCACGGAGTGGATATCACCGATCCGGCCATTGTCGCCGCAGCGACCCTCTCCCACCGCTATATCACTGACCGTCAGTTGCCCGACAAGGCGATCGACCTGGTGGACGAGGCGGCCTCGCAGATCCGCATGGAGATCGACTCCATGCCTGAAGAGATGGACCGGCTAGAGCGGCGTCTGATTCAGCTCAAGATCGAGCGCGAGGCGATGAATAAGGAGACCGATGAGGCCTCGAAGAAGCGCTTGGCCCATCTGGAGAGCGAGATCGAGCGTCTGGAGCGGGAGTTCTCCGACCTGGAGGAGATTTGGAAGTCGGAGAAGGCGGCGCTGCAGGGCACCACCCACATCAAGGAGTCGCTGGAGCGGGCCCGGCTGGAGATGGATACGGCGCGCCGCGCTGGCGATCTGGCACGCATGTCGGAGCTGCAGTACGGTCGTATCCCGGAGTTGGAGAAACAGCTCGATATGGCGGCCCAGGCGGAGATGCAGCAGATGAAGCTGCTGCGCAACAAGGTTACCGATGAGGAGATCGCCGGGGTGGTCTCGAAGTGGACCGGCATCCCGGTCTCCAAGATGCTCGAAGGCGAGCGCGACAAGCTGTTGCGAATGGAACAGGAGATCGGTCGGCGGGTGATCGGCCAGCAGGAGGGTATCAAGGCTGTGAGCGATGCCATCCGCCGCTCCCGTGCCGGGCTTGCCGATCCCAGCCAGCCGAATGGCTCGTTCCTCTTCCTCGGCCCCACCGGTGTTGGCAAGACCGAGCTGTGTAAAGCGCTGGCGGAGTTCCTGTTCGACACCGAGGAGGCAATGATCCGCATCGACATGTCGGAGTTCATGGAGAAGCACTCGGTGGCACGGCTGATCGGCGCACCCCCCGGCTATGTCGGCTATGAGGAGGGCGGCTATCTCACCGAGGCAGTGCGCCGTCGACCCTACTCGGTGATCCTGATGGATGAAGTGGAGAAGGCCCACCCGGATGTCTTCAACGTGTTGCTGCAGGTGCTCGATGACGGACGTCTCACCGACGGCCAGGGACGCACGGTCGATTTTCGCAACACGGTGATTGTGATGACCTCTAACCTGGGGTCAGAACTGATCCAGGAGAAGTCGACTGAGGAACAGTACGGTGTGATGAAAGAGGCGGTGATGGAGGTGGTGCGTTCTGCCTTCCGTCCTGAATTCATCAACCGGCTGGATGAGATCGTGGTCTTCCACCCGCTGGCTCGGGAGCAGATCCGTGCCATCGCCACGATCCAGATCGACTATCTGCGTCGCCGTCTGGCGGATCATGAGATGGGATTGCAGATCAGCGATGCCGCCCTCGATCGGTTGGGTGAGGCGGGTTTCGATCCGGTCTATGGCGCTAGGCCACTCAAGCGTGCGATCCGCCAGCAGTTGGAAAACCCACTGGCGCAGGAGATCCTGGCTGGCAAGTTTATGCCGGGGGATGAAGTTCGGGTGGAGCTGGCGGAAGATGGGCTGAATTTTAGTAAGGGGAGCGGAGCAGACTAAGAGGGGTATTTCTTGTGAAGGTGTGACTCTGTCGCTTGTGGCGGGAAAAAGAATCTCCTAGCGTGCAGGTTCTTAAGAAGGATTTCAGAGGTTCCTGCCGTGAACAGAGTCATTTTGCTGCTTTTCCTGTGCATGTTCTCCCTTTCGGCACAGGCGTTGGAAGGATATGTGGAGGCCCTTCTGGGCTCTGTTGATGTGGAGGGTGTGGAGACGGGCACATACACCTCCACAGAGACAGGAACCATGAGCGGTGCACTAAAGTATGGCTCCACCCTCGGTCTCGGGCTCGAGGTTGGTCTGCGTAATTTCGAAGAGCATAATGTGCTGCGGGCCAGCCTCTCCTGGCATTTCGCCGGGGCCGAGCTGGATAGCGCCAGCATCACGACCAATGGGGGTTCTGAGCTTGCGTCGGGGAGCTATGTGGTATCGAGCGCAGAGCTGAAAAGCGTCGGTCTCAATTTTGATAACGATATTCATGTCGTTCTGGCAAACCTCTATTACGAACTCCCGATCGGGATGGATCTGTTCCCATATGTTGGTCTGGGGTTGGGTGTGGCAGATGTTGAAAATGCCGATGGCACAAGCGCTGCGGGCGCGGTTTCGCTGGGTCTACGTATCGAGAGACCGGATGAAACCTATTGGGCCCTGAGATATCAGCGATTCGCTATCGGCAGTATCACGGACAAGCTGGGTATCACCTATGGGGATATCGGCTTCGACATCATCACTGTGACAGTCGGTATGAATTTTTCGCTCTGAACTGGATGTGGGGGGAGAGCCTAGCGATCTCGGGCTTATCGAGCAGACAGCCGCAGATATTTTTCATGTAGCTGCTCAGTGGCGGCTTTCAGCGCGGCGAGATCGCCGCTGTTTTCGATCAGATCATCGGCTATGGCTCTACGGCTTGCGCGATCCGTCTGGGCAGCAAGAATCTGGCGGATCTGGATTTCTGAAAGCGCATCGCGCTGCCGGATCCGCTTGATCTGTAGCGCCTCAGGCAGATCCACCACCAGGATTCGGTCGGCGCTGTAATTATGTCCGCTCTCCAGCAGCAGCGGGACGACAACGACGGCATAAGGGGTGTCCAGCCTTTGCAGGCGTCGCGCCACCTCGGCCCGAATTCGCGGGTGGAGGATCTGCTCCAGTTGGTGCCGCTTTTCCTGCGCATCAAATACAATCCGTCGCAACCTGGCACGGTTGAGCCGGCCATCGGCGTCAAGCACCTGCTTGCCGAACTGGTTGATGATCTCTTGCAGAGCCGGCATGCCTGGAGCGACCTGTTCGCGGGCGATGAGGTCTGTATCGATCACCGGCACACCCAACTCTTCGAAGTATCGGGAGACGGTGGACTTGCCGCTGCCGATGCCGCCGGTGAGGACCACCAGCATCAGCCAAGCCCCGACCACTGCAGATAGGCATGGTTGATCGAGTCACCCCAGAGCATGGCGATCCAGCCTGCGGCGGCCAGATAAGGGCCAAACGGGATCGGCAGGTTGCGCTCGCGACCACGCAGCAGGATCAGCGAGATCCCGAGCAGGGCGCCGACCAGGGCGGAGGCCATGATCGTTAGCGGCAGGTATTGCCAGCCGAGCCAGGCACCGATGGCGGCGAGCAGTTTGAAATCGCCGTAGCCCATGCCCTCTTTTCCGGTGATTCGCTTGAATATCTGATAGACGCTCCACAGGGTGAGGTAACCGGCGGCTGCGCCTATCACCGCCGACTCCAAGTCGCTGAATAATCCGTCCAGGTTGAGCAGCAGCCCTGACCAGAGCAGTGGCAGGGTGATGTTGTCAGGTAACAACTGGGTGTCGAAGTCGATCATCGTCAGGGCGATCAGGGCCCAAGTGAAGCCCATCGCTGCCAGCACCTGCCAACCGGGATCGAAATGGTAAGCGACGATCAGGGTAAGTAGGGCGGTGGCTGCTTCAACCAGCGGATAGCGGATGCTGATGGGGGTGGTGCAGTCGGAGCAGCGTCCTCTGAGTAGCAGCCAGCTGATGACCGGGATGTTCTCCCAGGCGCGGATCTGGTGACCACACTGGGGGCAGCGGGAGGGTGGGTAGGCGAGGTCGAGTCGCTCCTCATCGGTGGTGGCTGGCTGCTTTAGCAGTTCCAGGCAGTCGCGTTGCCACTGCCGCTCCATCATCCGTGGTAGGCGCAGGATGACAACATTGAGAAAGCTGCCGATGGTCAGGCCGAGCAGGCCGCTGAAGATCAGGTAGATGGCCAGGTTTTGTTGTAGGAAGCTGAGCATGGTGATGTCAGGGTGCCTTTGCGGCACCACCTTGCGTGGTATGAGAACAAAGCACGTGGATGGGGCA
>Ga0256843_1000347_pt1 | contig 39898 bp, 45 predicted proteins | sample AlvinellametaG_FD_191572 | JGI IMG/M metagenome (GOLD analysis project Ga0256843, IMG submission 191572) | Pompeii worm associated microbial communities from hydrothermal vent at the East Pacific Rise, Pacific Ocean - Alvinella | ecosystem: Host-associated > Annelida > Integument > Unclassified ...
TACTGCTTGTGGGCATCGTGCCAATGCAGATATAAATGCTGCTAAAAACATACTTGTCCGTGGGATACACGGCAATAATGCTTCACTTAAAATAGCTGTTTAGGCTATGGATGAAGAATCCACCTCACTCATTTTATGGGGTGGAGTATCAACTTTAGGTTCTGGTTTTTTTCTCTTTTTTAACAAAGAGACACTAAAAGGACACCAAACTGTTCTATACTACCCTTAACAAACCAAATAAAAGGATCTAAAATGAAAAAACTTACACTTACTCTAGCAGGATTAATGGTAATTGGAGCAACCGCAGCAATGGCTGATGGATCAAAAGTTCAAGTAAACAAAAACGTAAACCTTAACATCGTCAATAAAAGTGAAGTAGAAGGATCTACCATTGGTATGGCAATTAAGGCAAAAGATTCAAAAGTTCAAGCCAATAAAAACGTTAACCTGAATATTGTTAACAAGAGTGAAGTAAAAGACTCAACTGTTGGTATGAAGATCGACGCAGAATAGTTTTTAATCTCTCACTTTCTCCCTTAAGGGTTCTATCCGATACTAGAACCCTTGTTTCTCTCTATCTTATTTATTTAATGTTTCACTCTTATGCTCTTGGATAATCTTGAGTACTTCACTTTTAACCATATTGTTAAGTTGATCATCATGTTTCTCATACATCTCTTGAAGTAGTTTGGCAAATGAGTTGCCTTTGCGAATCTCTTGAATGCCTACCACAAGGGTATAGGGACCTGTTCTTGAGAGGTGTGGTATAATCCATGGAGATTGGTAGGTGGTATCATATCCTGTTGTAGATTGGAAGTTATAGGTTTGATGGTTCTCTAGTTGTTTAAAGTGAATAATACTCTGATAGGTCAGTTGCTCATACGCTGAAATCGATTCCCCTGCAGGTATAAAGGCAAAGGCAAGGGTGAGTTCATCAATGCTATTTCCTTCGATATCCTCCCCTTGGTAGTAGTAGAGTCGCGGTTGAAAATAGATTGCTTCTCCATTCTGAGAAGGGATAATGTCAATTTCAATATGAAGCTCTTTATTGGAGATTAATTTGACTTGATTGATCGATTGGTTCTCTCCATCGCCAAAGATTTCACCTTGATCACTATCTTGAAGATGGTTGGCAAATTGACCACGTATCAAAGTGAGGGTCTTGGGTAAAAAAATTTTATCTTGGCTATGTGCATCGATATTTTTTTGGACAAGGGTCGTAGTGACATGATCTTTGGCAAATCCTGCAATCGCTTTAGAGATCGCTTGGGTGGCTTGATCAACCAGATCGGGTGCCACACTAATGAGCATACTTCCTAGCGTAGAAGGCATCAGGCTCTTCTCGACAACGGTGGTTTCTTTCTCTTGAGGTTCTGTGAGTTGGCTGACAAAGAGTTTGGTTGGGGTGGGGGTCTCATCAAAGTTAAAAAGCTGCATGGGGTACTCCTTTCTTTTTATTATAGCAAAAAAAGAACAGATCTACACGACAAATATCAAAGAGTCACATCTTTTAAACAGAGCCTATTGTAGAATGTTTTAGCCATAGAGAAAAAATAAAAAAGCCTTTTAAATCCCACAATTTCGCCACATAATCAATGCTATACTTTTCTTAAGAAAGCAACAATCTGAGAAAAACATCTAAGAAAAGGGGAACCAAATCATGAAAAAATATACCATTACCAACATCGTCCTTCTAGCATCATTAACACTCTTTAGTGCCTGTTCATCATCGAGTGCCGTTAAGCCTCATATTAAAACAGAGACCCAATCGGTTCAGAGTATTATGGGCATAGAGACGACTCAAGGGGTATTGGCTTCGTCAACGTCAACGACGGTTCCCACCTATTCAGAACCTAGACTAGGTATGTATGCTAGCAGTGCAAGAGGTTACACTAGGGTCTCTCCTGCGTACTCTCGAACAGAGCAGGTGGTCATTGATGAACCTGTGGTTTCAGACTACGTTTCGGTTGTTCCTCAGAGCAGTATCGAGGTGGTAGCCATGCCAAGCTCTAACTATACACAACCTCAAGTTTATCAAGATGAGAGCATCGAAGTGATCTCTTATGCTTCTCAACAGCCTGTGATTGATCGAATCTATCAGCAAAACAGTGAGATGCTCGCCCAAGAGATCGAAACACGTGCCAAAGAGCTTTTGGGGATCAAATATGTCTGGGGGGCGACAGGACCCAATAAGTATGACTGTTCAGGTTTTACTCAAAAGATCTTTAGAGATGCAGGGATCAAGATTCCTCGTGTCTCTCGAGACCAAGCCAAAGTAGGACAGTATGTTACTTTTCAGAGCCTACGCAAAGGAGATATGGTCTTTTTTGATACCCAAAAACATCCTACAGGAAAAGTGACCCATGTGGGGATCTATCTGGGCAATGGTAACTTTATTCATGCTAGCTCTGGAGCCAAAAAGGTAGTGATTTACAACTTTAATAAAAAGACTTTTTATAAAAAACGATTTCTTTGGGGACGACGGGTAATCAACGATACCCATTTGGCATCGTTGTAGTTTAAGTAGAGGAGTTCCCTCTCATGATGGGAGAGGGTTACTTTAGCTTCTGAGCCATCTTAATATAGATATGTAAAATCTCTAACGATGCTGGAGTAACACCCGAGATCTCGGAGGCATTAAAAAGCGTTGGAGGGTTGATTTTGGTGAGTTTCTCCACAATCTCATTACTTAGTCCCGATACTTTAGAAAAATCAAATCCTTGGGGAATCTTAACTTTGAGCATCTCTTTCATTTTGTTAACTTGATTGAGCTGTTTGTCGATATAACGGCTATATTTGGCTTCAATCAAAATCTGCTCTAAGACCTCATCGCTGTATTTTTTAAATTCAGGAATTAAGCCAAGCATCTTATCTATGCTCATGCTGGATCGGGCGATTAGATCCATTAGACGTATCTTGTCATTGATCTTCTCTTCACCTAAGTTTGCGAGTTGTTCGATAAAGGCTTTATTGGGCGTAACATAGGTCGATTTGAGATAGCTGGTTGCCTCTTGGATATCATGCTCTTTTTGGCGAACTTTGGTAAGGTAGGCTTGATCGAGTAGACCATAGCGTTCACCATATTTGTAGAGTCGCACATCGGCATTGTCCTCACGCAAGAGCAGACGGTACTCACTACGAGAGGTAAACATACGGTAGGGCTCTTTGGTACCTTTGGTGACGAGATCATCAATAAGTACCCCAATGTACGCTTCGTCTCTTCCTAAAATAAAGGGCTCTTTGTCTTGCAGGGCAAGGGCAGCGTTGATTCCTGCCATGAGTCCTTGGGCAGCTGCCTCTTCGTAGCCTGTGGTACCATTGATTTGTCCTGCACAGTAGAGCCCTTGGATCTTTTTGGTCTCTAGGGTATGTTTGAGTTCAGTAGGTTGGATGTAGTCATACTCAATCGCATAGCCATAGCGTACGATCTTGGCGTTCTCCATCCCTTTGACCGAGCGGATCATATCAAGTTGTACATCGGTGGGCAGTGAGGTACTCATGCCGTTGATGTAGTACTCATTGGCTTCAAGTGTCTGAGGCTCTACAAAGATCTGATGACGGGGACGATCCCGAAAACGGCTGATCTTATCTTCGATACTTGGGCAGTATCGAGGTCCCATACCTTCGATCTGTCCAGAGAAGAGAGGTGCTCGGTAGAAGTTACTCTCGATAATCTCATGGGTGGTCTCATTGGTGTAGGTGACATGGCAAGGGAGTTGCTTTGGGTTAAAGGTAGCTCGGTCGGTTCGGAACGAGAAGGGAATTGCCTTCTCATTGCCCCCTTGAGGTTCCATGACGCTAAGATCAATGCTTGTGCCATCGATTCTGGCACAGGTTCCTGTTTTGAGTCGTCCAATCTCTAGCCCTAGAGAGCGTAGATATTCTGCCAGTTCAATAGAGGCAAACTCTCCTTGTCGTCCTGCTTGTTGCTGTTTTTCACCGATGTGAATAAGTCCATTAAGAAATGTTCCTGCGGTAATAATCACCTTGGGGGCGTGGTAGAGGTTGCCCAGTTGGGTCTCTACACCTGTAACCCTGCCATCTTCTACAATCAATGCCGTAGCAATCTCTTGCTTGACATCCAGATTTTGGGTGTTAAGTACCACATCTTTCATGTAGATACGGTAGCGATCCATATCGATCTGGGCTCGGCTTCCACGAACGGCAGGTCCTTTGGAGTTGTTAAGAATCCGAAACTGAATGCCTGTGGCATCGGTAGCGAGTCCCATCTGCCCCCCAATGGCATCGAGCTCTTTAACCAAATGCCCCTTGGCAAGTCCACCAATGGCAGGATTACAGCTTGATGCCCCGATCTGCTCGACCAAGATGGTGATAAGTAGGGTCTTAAGCCCCATGCGTGCAGGAGCCAGCGAGGCTTCAATCCCCGCATGTCCCCCACCAATTACTATAATGTCGTAGTTCATGTTTGATATACCCTTTGTGTGATGGATGAAATTATAGCAAAGAAATTCCACAGAAGCCCATGAAATCTCAAAAGCTTTAGTTAAGAATAGAGAATATTTTTATGTAGAAAAAATTATATTTTGTTGATATCTTTTTAGATAGAATAAAAGGTTTAAAATATAAGATTAAAATGATCATTAATTTTTATGTTTTATTCAATTTAAAAAAGGGAAAAGAATGAAGCAGATAATACGCAATACATTATTGCTTGGGATGCTTACAACCGTTAATGCCTTGGCATTAGAGGTTCCAACCGCACCCATCAATGCAGGAGCTTATGATTTTACAGCCGATTCAGCACGTTTGAGTTTTAAAGATACCTCAGAGAGTGAGCAGGGATTTCGTGTTTATTACAATGAGAATCTTTTAGGTGAAGTTGGTGCCAAAGCAGGGAGTGAATCGTATCAGTACATTACTCTAGAGGGCTTAACCGCGGAGCATCTCTATACGGTCAAAATTGTGGCATACAACGAAGCGGGTGAGTCCGAAGGGTTGATTAAATCTTTTAGAACCACGCAAGCTTATCCACCACCCAATGAAGGGGCACCCAATCAGCCATTTAGATATGTAGGGGTTTGGGAAGCAAGTGAGAATAGCGTACGGGTGAGTTTTCGTGATAATTCAGATAATGAGCAAGGTTTTAGAATTAAGGATACTCAAGGGAATCTTCTTAAGGATAATATTCCTGCAAAAGAGGGGATTGGAGGTTATCAGTATGTGAGCCTTTCAGGACTAGAGTCAGGAAAGCTTTATCAGATTCAGGTGGTTGCTTATAATGAGCATGGAGAGTCTTTACCAAGTGGAATCGCTTCGTTTCGTACACAATCTAGTACCGTGACCACACCCACTACAGGGTGTGATCTCTCTACGGCAATTACGCGGGATGAGCTTCGTGATATGATCGTTCATGGTGAAGATGTTACAGGAGTAAACACCTGTGCCATTACCGATATGAGTCAGCTCTTTTATCTCTACTCCTACAGTGGATTGAGTGCCCAAGAGCAGGAGAATGTTCAGGGTTTTAATCAAGATATTAGTGGTTGGGATGTTTCCGCCGTTACAGATATGAGTCTAATGTTCGCAATGACTACGGGCTTTAATCAAGATATTGGTGATTGGAATTTAAGTTCAGTTACCAATACTTATGGGATGTTTGCATTGGCACAACTCTTTAATCAGGATATCAGCCATTGGGATACCTCTGCGGTGACGAATATGGGAATTATGTTCTATTTGGCTTCTGCATTTAAAGGGCAAGATTTAAGTGGATGGAATGTTAATAATGTAACCAATCACGATCAGTTCTCTTATGGATGGGGCGGAAGTATTGAGCCACTCTGGGTGGATGAGATGCACTATTGGATTGAGAACTATAATGATTTAGAGAATACTGCTACGGTACACTTTACCATGTTGACATGGAGTCCTAATGATGTGCTGCTGGTCAATGACCAAGAGATGGCACTGGATAGTGGAACTGTAACCGACGGTTATATTACCCTGCCCAATGGACGTTATTCTTTTAAAGCGTGTGATCCTCAAGATCTTAATAGCTGTAGTGAAGCGGTTTGGGTTGATGTGGCAAAATCGTTTGATACCTCAGACTACACACGTATCTCTATCCTAGAGGCAAGTAATGGTTTAAGCAACAACGGCAGTGAATTGATCTATGGAACCCAATCAGGGAAAATCTATGCACTAGACCTTGCAACAGCTGGCTCCACAGAGCTTTATGATGTAGGAGAGAAGGTGAGTGGACTCGTCTATGTTGATTTTGATAACTACTACTATTCAAGTATTGTGAGTCATAAGATTAATCATATCGATATGAGAAATAATACGACAGAGCTTTTTGTTGATCTTTTCTTTCCTGATGGATTAGATCTCTATAAAGGTAAGCTCTATAGTGTGAGTGAAGATCAGAGTGGTCTGTTGAGCATTTTTGATCTTAATGGTACACAAGTTGGTACACTAGATACCCATATTAATGATATGGTAGGGATTGGACATACGGATAACTTCTTGTATATTCTTTCTGAAGATGGACATATCTATCAAGTGGACAGTACCACGGGGGTATCTGCAAAGGTCTTTAATAACGATCAGATGTTCTCAGGAGGCAACAGTTCTATGGGCTTAGAGGGAATGACCATCTTAAATAATACTATCTATGTCTCTTATATTGATGATAGTGCGATCTATAAGATTGATGTGGACTTAAGTCAGTACGAATAAAAAAGTTGTGGGTAACTTACCCACAATTTGGTTATAATTTGGCTAATTTTTATTGGAACGAGGAGCACCATGTTTACAGGACTCATACGCGAAATTGCCAAAGTAAAACGCTACGCGAATAATATTTTAACCATTCAATCAACCCATCCTGCTAAGTTGGGGGACTCTATTGCCATTAATGGGGTCTGTCTTACGGTTATTCGATTGCATGCAGATGGGTTTGATCTTGAACTTGCGGATGAGACGCGTGCGGTTATTGACGAGTCTAAACTTCATGGAGAGGTGCATTTAGAACCTGCCATGCAGATGAGTGATCGTTTTGAAGGGCATATTGTCCAAGGACATGTGGATACTATGGGTGAGGTGGTTGCTATAACCCCTCGAGAGAATGGTGTCGATTTCATCATTAAAGTAGACCCTCAATATATCGCCTATATTATCCCTAAAGGCTCTATTACCATTGATGGGATCTCTTTGACGGTGAATGATGTTTTTGAGGATCGTTTTCGTCTGACCATTATTCCTCATACTTTACGGGAGACGTTGATAAGAGATTATCGGGTAGGGACACGGGTTAATATCGAGACTGATCTTTTTGCCCGTTATATTGATCATATACTTAAGCATCGTCAGGCTCCCCGCTCCATGGGTTGGGCGGAGGTTGATGCGATGAGTATGAGTTACTGATACTTAAGCTCTTCTAAGCGTTCAATCCGCTCTTCGGTGGTAGGGTGGGTGCTAAAGAGTTGACTCATCGAGAAATCTTTGCCTGTAAAGGGGTTAATAATAAACATGTGTGCCGTTTGAGGCTCTGCTTCGGGGAGCATAATACCTCGGGCATAGTTGTCTAACTTCATCAGGGCACTCTGAAGCCATTCGGGATGCCCTGTCATGCGGGCGGCTCCCTCATCTGCCATAAACTCTCGACTTCGACTGACCGTCATCTGAATAATTGTCGCAGCCAAAGGCATAATAATCATTAAGATCATCATTACAATGGGATTGGGTCGGTCTTCGCTGTTGCCTCCAAAGAACATGCCAAAGTTTGCCAACATGGCAATGGCTCCCGAGATGGTAGCAGCTACGGTACCAATGAGCATATCGTAGTGTTTAATGTGGCTTAGCTCATGGGCAATGACCGCTTCGACCTCCTCTTCGTTGAGCAACTCTAAAAGCCCCTCCGTTACCGCAACCACAGCATGTTCATAGTCTCGTCCTGTGGCAAAAGCATTGGGTTGGGCTTCGGGGATAATGTAGAGCTGAGGCATGGGAAGGTCGGCTCGACGGGTAAGACGCTCTACAATCTCATAGAGTCCTGCCGCACTGTGACGATCGACAGGAATGGCATGGTAGTGAGCTAAAACCTGCTCATGGCTATAGAAGTAGGCATAAAAGTTCATGCCCACTGCTGCAATAAATGCGATAATCATTCCGCTCTGCCCTGCGATCATGCCCCCAAACCAAATAAAAAGGAGGGTCAGTCCGATCATCAGTGCATAGGTTTTAAATTGTTCCAAGGTGTCTCCTTTTTATTGTTGAATCTGGGGTTGAGTTTACTGTTTTTTCTCTATATTTACGGTTAAAACACCATTTTTATAATCGGTGGTGTATTTGTTAGGATTGGCATCTTGTGGGAGGCTTAGGGTGCGTTGAACCTCACCAAAAAATCGCTCTTGACGGATAATTTTGTCGCCCTGTTTCTCCTCTTTTTGTTGTTCACTTTTGGCGTGAATCGAGATGAGGTTATTGGCTATTTTTACATCAATTGATTTGGGATCCATCCCTGGTAGATCGACCTTGAGTTCATAGTGATCGCCCCGATCGATAAAGTCACTCTTGGGTGGGGCACCAAACCCGTTTCCAAAGCTCATTTTTAGGTCAGGGGCAATAGCCATATCGGCAAAGAACTCCTGATTAAATTGTTCAAAAGCTCGGTTCATCTCTTCGTGAAGTTTTTGAAAATGTTTAAAGAGTGGATCATTGAGTAGGGGGTTGGTATTGGTTAGATTGTTGTCTGCTTGAAGGGTGAATAGAGGAAGGATCAAAGCAAACAGAACTGTTTTTATGTTTTTAGATTTTATCATCTATTGCTCCTTATAATGATCCCCCATTTTGGGGAGATCTTGGTTTAATTGATTGAGATGTTGCGTGCTTTTCTAGACTCCTCTTTTTCTAAGGAGATATAGAGTCGACCATCTTCATAGTGTGCAGAGATCTTCTCGCGGTCGACATCTTTTGGGAGGATAAAACTTCGAGAGATTAGACCAAATTTACTCTCGCAGAGGTAGTAATCCTCCTCTTTGACCTCTTTTTTTGTGCGTCGGATGGCATTGACGGTGAGGTAATCATCCTCAATTTTTAGCTCAATATCCTCTTTATTAACCCCAGGGAGGTCAATTTCGATATCATAGGTGTCACTGCTGTGACGTGCAAAGTTTGCCAAAGGGAGGTGGCGGGCAACGTTGCCTAGTGCCTCTTTAGCAACCTCAATGCCATGTTCAACTTTCTCTTCTACGGTGTTGACTAACTCTTTTCCTTTTTCTGCTATGCTCATATATTGCCTCCTTACTTATTTAATCTCAATTTTTTTACTTGATGTATCTACTTTAAGTTTTGGAATGGTCACCTCTAGGATTCCATTTTCAAACTCTGCTTGAATGTTGGCAATGTCGACCTTCTCAGGTAAGGTAAAGCTTCGAGAGAATTTACCATAACGACTCTCAATACGGTGGTAATCTTCTTCTTTGACCTCTTGGCGAACTTTTCGCTCTCCTGAGATGGTCAAGACATTACCATCGACTTGAATATCTACATTCTCTTTTTTTACACCAGGGAGTTCGACTTCGATGTGGTAGTCATTTTCGGTCTCACGGGTATTGATGTTGGGACGAAAATCCACCAAAGCCTCTTCGGTTGCTGGCTCTCCCATGGTAGAGTTAATGATGGCATTCATCAACTCAAATGTTTTTCTTATATCATTAACAGGTTGTTTATATCTTTTTACTAACATTTTCCATTTCCTTTTTTTTCTAATTTTTATTTTTATTAAACCACGCAGGTTTAAATCTGAACGTATTATAAACCAAATGTTTCTCAAAAAAATGCCACTTTAGTAGCATTTTTCTAGAAAGTTATGCTCTATAATTTCAGGAAGTTTTAGTCTTTATGGCTAAACTTTCTTAAGAGTGATTTTTAAAAAATAAAAAAAAGGATTAATATGATGAAAAAGATTTTTTTATCCACATTGGTATCATCTGTACTCTTTAGTGCTATGGCAACCGCATCAGAGAGTAACGCATCCATGAGCAGTCAAGAGGTCTCTGCTCATGCAACAGAGGTGGCAACCACCAATGCCAAAAACAATCAGGTAAAATTGGTTCAAGAGGCGATCAATTCGCTGAAGCTCTCAGCTAAAGCACTCGCAGACCTAAATCAAAACAAGCCTGAAGAGGCAAAAAAAGATATTGAGTTGGCACTGGGAAAACTCGAATCTATTCTGGCAGTAAAAGATACACCAAAACTGCTTCCTATTGAGAATAGAATGGTGGTAAAAAACTTTATAGGTTCAGCTAAAGATGTAGAAGCTGCCATTAAAGAGGTTCGATCAATGCTCGATAAAGGGCAGGTTCAAGAGGCAGGAGAGTTGCTCTATTCACTACAGAGTGAGATTGATATTACGGTAGTTAGCTTACCTTTGGTCTCTTATCCTGATGCGTTAAAGTTGGCATCGAAGTATATTATCGAGGAGAAACCTGAAAAGGCAAAAGAGGTTCTAAAGTTGGCACTTAGTACCTTTACCGAAGTGAATCAGATTATTCCTATTCCTCTAATCAATACAGTAGAACTTGTAGCGATTGCATCTGATATTGCCAAAGAGAACAAAGAGCAAGCCCTTAAACACTTAGCATTGGCAAGTGATGAGCTGGACAAAGCAGAGAAGTTGGGATATGTTAGTAAGAGTACAACAACCTATAAAGAGTTGCATACACTGATTAACAAAGTAGAAAAAGAGATCAAAGGTCCCAATAAAGCAGAGAAGCTCTTTGAAGAGTTGAGTGCGAAACTTAAAGAGTTTAAAGAGAAAGTGCTCTCAAGTAAAAAAGAGGAGAAGTAATCTCTGATAAAAAGGAGCGTGCTGAATGATTAGTTTGGTCAAGATCTATCAAGCACACAAGGAAGATATTGAACGGTTTATTATTGATAATATCCAAAACAATGGGGTTATCTCGCTGGATAACCGTTCACTTGAGGGATTTTTTAAGACCTTTAAATCGTTGCAGTTACTCTATGTAACCGATGAGAACTATAAGCAGAGCTCTCCAAGCTTTGCTCGGGTCTCTCAGGATGCTACCGATGTGGGAACCAATCGTAGTACGCTTTTTAAGAGTAAAAAACTCAATAAAAATGGAGAGTATATTAGCCCTCCATATATCTGTTCGGTTACAGGTAATACCATTGTGACCTTTATTAAGCATGTGGATGGACACTATCTGGTAATGGACTTTAAGCTTGTGGAGCTTTTAGAGGAGTTAGGATATGTCACACATGCAGAGTTTTTTAGTCGTTTTAATAAATTAATCTATGGATTGATTGGGTATGGATTGACTACCCTTTCGGTAATTTTAATTATCTATTCATTCATCGCATTTGGGGGGTATCTTTTTGCGGATGCCTCGTTGATTCATGTGACGTTTAAGTCCATTATCTCGTTGACATTGGGCTTAGCGGTTTTTGATCTGGGTAAAAATCTCTTGGAACATGAGGTGGTCTATAAAAACAACCATCCTCACGAGAAGAGTGATAGTAAGATGTTTATTAAGTTTCTCATCTCTATTATCACTGCCCTCTCTATAGAGGCGTTGATGTTGGTGCTCAAGATCAGTTTGACCAAAAACTATAGCGATATGAACCATGCGGTCTATCTGATTGGGGGTGTTTCGTTGATGATTGCAACACTGGCACTCTTTTATCGATTTACCCAGAAAGATTAGTTCAAAAAGAGTTGCTCGGACTGTTCGAGTAGCTTTTTGACATCTTTAACATAGATATTTTTACGTTGATTTTCGATGATCTGTTGCTCTTCAAGCTCTTTGAGGTGGCGTTCGACCACGTTGCGAACGGTACCTAGCAGTTTGGCAATCTCTGTTTTTGAGAGGTTCTGCAAGAGCTGGTAGTAGTGGCGATCGTTGGGATTAATGTTTTGTAAGAGTAGTTTCGAGAGGCGTTCTGCTGTGGAGTAGAGTGAGAGATCGCTCGCAAGCTCCTCAGCATGACGCATCTGAGAAGCAAGGTAGGGAAAGAAGTGTCGATTAAACTGCTCATTGGTGCGTAACCATTCACGAACCTTTTCGATGGGCAGTTGCAAGACATCACTTTTTTCTAAAACCTCATAGAGTACATCATGGGGTTTGCCATCAAGAAGGATAATGGTATCAAACATGTCACCAGAGCGGTAGACAAAAAGTGTCTGCTCTTTGGCACTATCAAGGTTCATCTGAAAGCTTTTGATTTTGCCTTTGAGCACAATATAGAAAAAGCGTGTTAGCTCATCATCAAGAAAAGGGGTCTCTTTTTTTTTGAAGGAGAGTACTTTGCCATACTCTATTAACTGCTGTTCAAAGCTCTGGTCTAAGCCCTGAAAGATCTCGATACCATAGTGTTGCATGATTGTTACATCCTTTTTAGATTTGAGGGCATTATAACAGAGTTTTATAAATGAGATATAAATTTTATCTCTTTATGAACATTAGCATTGAGGTCTGTTATCTAGATAACAGAAAAAAATTATGTTTTGCTCTATACTGCTGGAGGCAAAACGAAATTCATGAGAAAAAAGGAAGAAAAATGAAGAAGAAATTGTTACTATCTACCATGGTTGCCACCCTAATTTTTGGGGGAATCAATCTATCTGCTGCAGAGGCAACGCCTCAGGATAATCTCTCTAAGAGTATTAAAATCTCCGTAGATAAAGAGAAGAAAAAACAAAAAGAGAGCTTTCACGAAGCTCCTCAAGAGATTGTAAAAGGGTTCGAAGATACCCTCAAAGCGATCTCTTATCTTGAAGGAAAAAATATCAAAGAGGCAAAAAAAGCCCTTAAGTCTGCTACAGAGAACTTTAATACAGCACTTAAAGCTTCACCTGAGTTGGATATTGTGCCTCTCTCTCAAGAGATCGTGGTTAATGAGTTCCTAGGAGACGCTGCACGGGTTAAAAAAGCACTTATTTTAGCCGATAACCTGATTGCTCAGTACGATACCCAAGTAGCAAAAGCGGTGCTAGCACCATTGGAAGATGAGATGATCATCACCACACAAGCGATTCCAATGAAGCTCTATCCTTTGGCAACAGAGAAAGCACTAGAGGTTCTAGACAAAGGAGATACAGAAAAAGCGTTAGAGATGCTCCATGTAAGTCTTAATACCATTATTACCGAGACAGTAATTATGCCACTTCCATTGTTGGTAGCGGAAGATCTTGTAAACAGTGCAGCGATGTTGGATAAAACCAAAAAAGAGGAGGCATTAACCCTTTTGAATCTGGCACAAGATGAGCTCAAAAAGGCACTCTATCTAGGATATACCAAAAAGTATGCCCCCGAGTATAAAGAGCTTGATGATCAGATTGAAGCCCTCAAAAAAGAGATTAAGGGTAAAAATGTGGTAGAGAAACTTTATGACAAACTCAAAGAGAGTTTTAGTTCACTCGTTGGTAAGAGTCGAGAAGACAGCAACAGCAATCAGAGCAAATAGAACCAACGCTGATGAAAACACTTACCAAACAGGAGATAACTCAAGCAGAGTTGGTCTCGGTACTTCTTAAGAGTTTATCAGCACAGTATCTATTGGAGAAGCAGGAGCTTGAGGAGGCAACCGAGCGTTTACGTTTGGCATTGCATGCCTCTTATGCTCTGTTTCAAGAGAAGAGAGAGCCTCTTTTAATTCCCATTGCTCATGAGATCTTACACGATAGCACACGAGCATGGGGAGAGAACTGGTCAGCTCCTCATCGACCCAAACGGGATGTTTCAATTGTTCGACAGTTGCTCCCACTGCATGAGTATATTCGGCTTGTTACTGATGCACTCAACGCGTTACTTTTGTGGAACGATCAGGCGTATGCCAAAAAACAGCTCGAAGCATCATTACGAAGCTTAAGCTATGAGGTGGTCTCTCTCTCATTTTAATCAATGAAGGAGCGTATATTATGTGGAACTATTCAATATTGGCATTAGAGCTGGATAATGAATTAATAAATAAAATAAAAAAATATGCCAAGGTCAGTGGTGCGATCTTGAGCCTTTTGGGATTGGTTGGGATTATCTTTCCAACATTTTTCTCGATAGCGACAGAAGTTTTGGTCAGTTACCTCATGCTCTTAGCGGGGGTTGGTTCCGCTGTGGTAACATGGATGGGTAACCGTAAAGACTGGGCGGCATGGCTCAAGAGTTTTGTGCTCATTGGGGTAGCGTTATGGATGTTGCTCAACCCCTTGCATGGTGTGGCGACACTGGGTTTGATTTTTAGTTTTTACTTCTTTACCGATGCCTTTGCAGGTTTTGGAGTCGCCCTGTCACTTCGCCCCGACAAGGTCTGGTGGGTCTGGTTGCTTAACGCAATTACCTCGTTGATCTTGGGTGTGGTGTTTATTGTAGGTTGGCCCTTTAGCTCCCTCTATCTTGTGGGGCTTTTTGTTGGGGTTAGTCTACTCTTTGATGGTATTGCCCTCTTTATGGGTGGTGCCATGGTGGATAAGAGTCTAAAAGCATCCTCTATGGATGAAGAGAAAAATTAAATTAAAAAAAAAGGATAGAATTATGGCAGTTGTAGGATTTACAAAACTGGAGGCACTTTTTAGAAAGGCCGCCTCATTGGATATCAAAAAAGGACATGCAAAAGCGATTACCGATATCGTAGAAGAGAAGTTGGTCGATCTGTTGGTTGCAGCAGAGCGAAATGCCAACATGAATGGACGAGATGTAATCTGGGAGGCAGATCTGCCCATTACCAAAGGTCTGCAAGAGAGTATTGTTCTCTTTAAAAAGTTAGAAGAAGAGGTAAGCTTGGATGATGTGTTAGCATTTTTGACCACCACACCACCACTTAAGTATCCACTATCAGCAGACCTTGAAGCCAAACTACCTATGGTTACAGGTGCATTATTGTTGGTTTTGGCAAAAATCATGAAAGAGGTTGACCCTGATGATAGAGCACTCGATCATACCACCATTGAGCGGGCTAAAAACATTATGGATCTTGTTCTTTAGTAGATTAAAAATATGCTCAAGAGAGGAGGTTTGCATCGAAGTTTTAAAGTATAAGTGCTATGATTTGCTAAATCAAACAGAGGATAACACCTATGCTAAAAGAAGATGATGCTCAAACCACCAAGGCGTATCGAACCCTCGCCTCCTCTCCCCTCTTTGGGGCACTCCCCGAAGAGACCTTACGTCGGCTTATTGCTGAGACGAAACCCATTCAACTCAAAAAGACCCAACCCATCGACAATGATTTTGGGACAAAGCACCTCTATATTATTCTCTCTGGACGACTTAAAGTAACGCAGGTAGATCCACTTACAGGACGTACCATTGCACCATTTCTTCTTAAAGAGGGGGATGTTTTTGATTTTTTCTCATTACTTGATGGCAAAGAGCATACGGTGTTTCCTGTGCCGTTGGACAATATCGAAGCGTTGTGTATCTCGCTCGAGCGTGCACGTGAATGGATCTATACCTATCCTGAGTTTAATCGTGCCTTTATGCCCTATTTAGGAGAGAAGATGCGGGAGCTGGAGTCTTTTGGGGCTTCAGTGGTCTTTGATGATATTGTTACTCGTCTCTCGAAGCTTATTTTACGTTACGCTTCACCCAAAAAGGTACTCAGTACCAACCGTTATCCTGTTAATATTATTCATAATCTCTCCGATGAGTCGATCTCGGAGATGATCGGATCGGTGCGTTCGGTGGTGAGCTCTCAGATTAATAAGCTCAAAGAGGAGAATCTTATCTTTAGTGCCCGAGGACAACTCTCGATTAAGAATCTTGAAGGATTAATAAAAAAGTGTGATGCCTCTAAGTTGTCTCGCTAGCCCGCTAGAGGTAGCAGATGCTCTCTTGGAGGCTCTTTTTCTCTTCCCATCCGAGGGTTTTAAGTTCACTCTCCGGATAGAACCAATCAACATACCCCACACAGAGATAGGCGATAAGCTGTGTTGGTGGGGCTACGTTGAGGCTCTTGAGTACCTTCTGTTCATCGAGTATACTCACCCAACCGATACCTATATTTAAAGCCCGTGCCATAAGCCACATGTTCTGCACCGCACAGACCACACTGTACTCTCCCATCTTTTTCATGCTGGTCATACCTAGCACCTCTTCCTCTTTAGGCTCATAGAGTACAGCGATATTAATGGGTGCTTCAAGGATCCCTTCGAGTTTGAGTTTAGCATAGAGATCTTGTGAGGCAAAGATCTCTTTGGCATGTTGATTCTCTTGTTGAAAGTTCTGTACGATCTCCTGTTTGATCTGGTCGTTTTTAATAATAATAAACTTCCAAGGTTGAGAGTACCCAACAGAGGGGGCTGCGATACCTGCTTGTAGAATCATCTCTAGTTTTTTGGGCTCAATAGGTTTTGAGACAAAACGGTTTCCTCGAACATCCCGTCGTGCTTGGATGATCTCGAGTAGTTTTTGTGCCTCCTCTAGCGTAAAAGTCATGGGTTAGCTCTCCTCTTTGGTGCGTAGCAGAATAGGGCATTAGGATAAGTAAAAATAATTATTTTTATAATATCCATTTAATTTATAGATTTTCTCTGTTATACTGAGTGCCATTATACTACAAAGGTTATGTATGCTTTTTTATTTTACACTTTTTTTACTCTTTCTCTATTTTAAACTCGCAAGGGTTCATAAAAAAGAGGAGCGGGTGCATCAAGGGATTGTTGCCCTGCATGGATTTGTTGCCCTAATGGCACTACTGCTTTATGGTTATGGATTTACCCACTTTTCACTGTGGGCTGTTTTGTTGGTCTCTTTTCTCTTTTTTATTGTGGCAGCACTGATGATTACTGCGGTACAGGTGGGAATCTTTGTCGAGGGGAAACCACTTTTTGGTATGGGGTTACTCTTTAAGCTGATGCCATTTTTAGGAATCTTCATCGGGGTGCTTGTAGGGGTTTTATATTGGCTATAAAAGGAGGATATACAGGATGGTTGCTTATAAGCCTAATAGCTTGTGGTCTGCTTGATGCTAAGGAGCCTGAGCATCATCTACATGAGGGAGACAATATTAAGATTGATTATGATCGTTTGAACTTTCATAACTCTCTTAAAAAAGAGGATGGTGCACGTTATGGGGTGGAGTTTGACCACCTTAGCCATGGGCACCATCTACAGCTCTATTATGAACACACCGATACCGCCACAACGGCACTTCTTCCCAAAGATCTCTCTGTCGATAAATATACGCTTAAGTACCGTTATAAAACAGCCACTAAAGAGCACTTGATGATGCTCTTTAGTACCATTGATGATAATCTCATGAAGGAGACCGATGGAGGTAAAATCTATGGTGTTGGGTATGGCTATCATGCGGTTGAGGCAAGTGGATATCTGAGTGACTATCCCCATTTTAATGTCTATCAGGGAGATCTAAAATACAAGCACTTATGGCAGGGTATTGAGGGGACACTTATTGGAAAGTATATCCATCTTCAAGATAAAAATAGCAACAGTTTTAGTCAAAAGGCACAGAGTGATTACTTTACAGTAGGGTTACGGCTCCATACCCACTATCGAGGGTGGCACCTGATGGGGAGTGGCTATTTGGGAAAACGCATGTTTGCCGTAATGAAAGATGGGTTTAAAGTACAGCACCATGCTATGGAGTTTAAAGAGAGTTATATCTTGGGAATTGGGCATAATTTACACAAAGATCTCTCGGTTCACCTACGGTATGGGTATCATACCGCCAAAGAGGTGCCAAGTGACCATGATAATGTTCACCTAGAGACCCTTTCGATTAATGGAATCTTCCGCTTTTAGTGGGAGTTTGCCATAATTCTTTGATCGATTACTTGTTGTTTCTCTCCACTTTGCATATCAAGCTCTCCAATAAGATCCGCACGAATAAAGATGGTTAATTTTGCCAAGGCTTCAGAGAGAAGGTCGGCATCATGAACACTCACCTCTCGGTCTTGACGTACGGTCTTATCGAACACATCCAAAAAGTTACGGTACTCTTTGAGCACATCAGGAGAGGCAAAAATAGCCAAACGGTGTGCATGAAACCTGAGCTTAGTAAGCTCTTCATCGCTTAGACGTTTGGCAATAACAATCTCTTCGATGGTGTTAATAAGCTCTTGATAGGTTTGGGTCTTAAGATCAATAAACTTGACACTCTGCTCTTTCTCTAGCTCTACGGCAGTCTGTTTATTAAGCAACATGGCGGTAATCAAGATGGTGGCCACGGTACCAAGAATAATAAGAATAATCTCTTGGGTAAAGGGGGTTTTGTCGCTAATGTTGTAGGCTAAACGGAGAAAAAAATATCCACCGACAAAGACGACACCACTAAGAAGCATAAGAATAGTATTGTTGTTAAACCAGTTTTTCATAAGACTCTTTTGATCTGAAATTTTAGAGTCGCATGGTAGCAAATTTTGCGTTAAACTACTGTTACCCAACTAACAGAAGTGATTTAAAATACGATTTTTTAACCAATGGTTGAAGCTAATATTTTAAGCATTGCTTTTTGTTAATTCATTGAAAATAATAAGAGAAAATTATAAGAATTATAGCCCTATATAATGTATAGAGTAAAAAAGGGTGTTACGTCGTTAGCCGATTGGGATTGTTTTCGTGGATGAGTTACCTTTAATTTAATCTATTTCCAATAGAATGGTAAAAATTGATTGAAGGTGACGAGATGAAACTCTACTACTATGCCCATACAGGACATAAAAAGGGGCTAGATCGGCTCAAAAAAGCCACGGCTCTACTAAAAAAATTGAATGAAAAAGGGCTCGATACCATGCTCTTAGTCAATGATTTTCGTGCGGGTCTTGTGGCACGTGAGTTTGGTATTGCCGATTCGGTAACCATTGAGACGGTACAAGATATTGATGCCATTGCCAATCTAGAGGATGCGGTAATTATTGATTCTCCCGAAAACCATCGAGGACGATTAGAGAAGTATTGTGCTGAGTTTAAACAGGTCTTTCGCATGGCTCAATCGTGCGATGATGCTCCTGAGTATGGTGAGATTCTCTTACGATTGGATTGTCAAGCAGACGATGAGGCGTGTCTTTCGGGCATGATTATTGATGAGTGCTATTTTGAGGTACTTCCCAAAGTTGATCGAACCCTCTTTTTTTTAGGAGACAGTGATCCTGATAAGCGTATTTTGTCGCATAAAGCATTTTTTGAGGGGCAAGATATGGAACTTTTATTGGGGAGCTACTTTTATGTTAAGTATGAAGATGCTCTCGCTAAGATTTTTAGCACGCTCCATGAACCCGAAGAGTACCAAGAGCTTATTCGAACCTCTCAGCGTGTGGTGACGGCTTCGCTTCAGACAGCATTTGAAGCGGCCATTAGTGGTGCAGATACTACCTATATATTAGAAGGAACTTTAGAGGAGTGCATAAAAGAAAAATTAAGTTTACTAAAAGTTAGAACCCTAGAGGGATTTGAGGGGAACATATACCAACAAAGTGTGTTTTCTAATATTTTGGAATGTCACTATATCACCCAAAGTACCGAAATAATTGCATCTAAAATCATTAATATGCTCTAAACAGTAGTAAGACTTAATCTCTTTTGATTTATAATAAATCAAATTTATTATAAAGGAAAGGTATGAGTAACAGACGTGATTTCATGGGTATGGCTCTGGGTGGTTTTACTGCCCTTGGTGGTATCGGTGCACTATATGCTATGAAAAAAACCTGGGATCCACTTCCCAGTGTCAAGTCAGCTGGTTTTACAACCATTGATTTGAAAGACTACAAAGAGAATGAACTGGTTGTTGAAAAATGGAGAGGAAAGCCAATTTTCGTACTGAAGCAATCTAAAGAGATGGTAGACAACGCTACAGAGCATGGGAAAAAACGACTGATCGAAGTTGATGGTGAGTACTATGCGGTAAGTGTTGGTCTCTGTACCCACCTTGGATGTATTCCTGGGTATAATGCAGGAGATAAGAGCTTCTTATGTGCGTGTCATGGTGGTATGTATGATGCGACTGCTGATGTTACCAAAGCTCCACCACCACGTGGTTTGGATATTCCTCCTTTTAAGTTGGAAGGTTCAAAGATGGTTCTTGGTGAGACTGGTCCTGAGTATGAAAAAATGCTAGCTGATGGCATAACTTTACCAGTATAAGGAGGGATGAATGGCACATTTTGAAAAAGCAAATAGCATCGAAGAGTGGTTGGATCAGCGGATAGGGTTACGAACCCTTAAGCGTGTTCTTCAAACAGAGTATTGGATTCCAAAGAATATTAACTTCTTATGGGCAATGGGAATGGTTCTTGCAGCAACTTTTGGTCTGTTGTTGGTCTCTGGAATTTTCCTATTGATGTATTATATTCCTGATACAAAGCAGGCATTTGATAGTGTTAACTACACCATTATGACCGAAGTAGGATATGGTTGGTTGTGGAGACATATTCATGGTGTCGGTGCATCGTTGGTCTTCTTAATCATCTATATTCACATGTTCACAGGGATCTATTACGGTTCATATAAAAAGGGACGAGAGCTTATCTGGATTTCTGGTATGCTTCTTTTTGTACTCTTCTCTGCTGAAGCCTTCTCTGGATATATGCTTCCTTGGGGACAAATGAGTTACTGGGCTGGTATGGTTATTACTAACCTATTCTCTGGTGGTTCTTTACATGCAGATGGTTTTGTTGAGTGGATTCGAGGGGATTATGTTCCTGCTCAAGCGTTCCTTGGACGATTCTTTATGTTGCATGTTCTTTTGATGCCTCTATTGATTATCGGTGCGATTGTATTCCACTTTGGAACACTTAGAATCCCACACGTTAACAACCAAGATGGTGAAGATATTGACTTCGAAGAGTCTGCACGTCTCTGGAAAGAGGGAAAAAGAAAAGAGTCTAAAGTTATTCCTTTTAGCCCTGTATTCTTGAGTAAAGATGTCTTTGTAATGGGTGTATACTTTATTCTGTTCTTCTTCTTGGTGTTCTACCACTTTGAATTTGCAATGGATCCTGTTAACTTTGACCCAGCAGATGGTCTTAAGACTCCTGCACACATCTACCCTGAGTGGTATTTCTTGTGGTCTTATGAGATCTTACGTCCATTCCCAACTGATCCTGGTCTAATTGCGTTTGCAATTGCACAAGTGATCTTCTTCTTGCTTCCTTTCTTGGACAGAAGCCCCAATGTTGCACCTGCGTCTCGAAGAGGATTGTTCCACTTCTGGTTCTGGGCAATGTTGATTGATATGTTGGTCTTGACCTTTATGGGTAAACTACCACCAGAAGGAATCTGGAGTACCATTGGTCTTGTTGCTGCCATTACATTCTTTGTATTATGGATTGCACTACCAATTATTACAAAATTAGAAAAAAAGCTGTAAGGAGTAGGGAATGAATAAAGAACTAAAAATACTTGGTATTGTAGCAGCTTTTACTCTTGTACTATACTGGGGAGTTGAGCCTTTTGCTCACTCTCAGATGCACAAACATGTTGAGGGGCATGGTTTAGTATACGATGGAACAGCTGATATTGAAGAGGCGTCGAAAGACAAAAAAGAGGTCAAAAAGAAATTTTGGGCTGATGTAAAGAAAATTGCAGCACTTAAAGGTGATGCTAAAGCAGGTGAAGCAACTTACGCTATGTGTGCAGGTTGTCACATGGAAGGTGCAACCAACATGGGTGGTGTTACACCTCCTAGCCTTGAGCATGCAGGTGCGATCTATGACAAAAACTTCTTGATCGCATTAATTAAAAATCCTGCGATGGCAACCAATGTAGATCATAAATACAAAGATACCGCAACACATCCAATGGGTGGTGTTATGTCTATGGTATCAAGCGATCAAGACATTGCGAATGTTGTGGCTTATCTTAAAGAGAAAAAAGCGGGTGAAGTAACTCCACGTGAAGCGTATAAAGAGGCGTGTGGACGATGTCATGCTAACCGTTATGCGAAGTTGACTCAACTTGGAGAGATTCCAAAAACTAAGTCAAACATTAAAACAGGTCAAGATATTGAGAAGATGAAGTATGACCAAAAAGTAGCCGAAGAGCAAGCCGCTCTAGCCGATTACCTTGGTAAACTTCCACCAGATCTATCTATTATCTACAGAGCGAGAAGCGAGCATTTCCTTGATACATTCATCGAAAATCCTCAATCTCAACTTCCTGGAACAGCAATGCCTAGAACAGGACTTAACCATGAAGGTATGGAAAAAGTTATGGCGTTCTTAGAAGAGACAGGAGATCCATCTGCACCAGCAAGAGCTGCGTTAGGACCATGGGTATTACTCTTCTTTGTAATCTTTACCATCCTTGCTTACCTCTGGAAGCAATCTCACTGGAGAGATCTACACTAATCGTTTCTCCCCATTTCTAGACAAGGCATTGCCTTGTCTGGAGTTTCTTGATAAACATCATCCCCTTTTTATCTACTTTTTGTTAATCTAACCCAAAATTATTATTATGGATTATTATGTTAATAGATGGACACGGTCGAACCGTAAACTACCTGAGAGTCTCTGTAACAGAGCGTTGTAACTTTAGATGTCAATACTGTATGCCCGAGAAACCATTTTCATGGGTTCCTAGAGAGAATCTGCTCTCTTTTGAGGAGCTTTTTTTGTTTATGAAGGTTGCGATGGATGAGGGGGTTAACAAGATTCGTATTACAGGAGGTGAGCCTCTTTTGCGTGAAGGGCTTGATGGGTTTGTCAAGATGATCCATGACTACAAATCCGATATTGATCTCGCCCTTACCACCAATGGATATCTACTTCCTCAAACGGCACAAAAACTTAAAGATGCAGGGCTTAAACGTTTAAATATTTCACTAGACTCCCTTAGGCCTGAAACTGCACAGAAGATTGCTCAAAAGGATGTTTTAGAGCAGGTACTTAAAGGGATAGACAAAGCCTTAGAGGTCGGCTTAGGGGTCAAGATAAACATGGTACCGCTTAAAGGAATCAATGATAATGAAATTTTAGATGTTTTAGAGTACGCTCGAGAGCGAAACATTAAAATCCGTTTTATTGAGTACATGGAAAATCGCCATGCCAATATTGATCTTCGAGGCATGCACGGCAAAGAGATCCTTACTAAGGTCAAAGAACGCTACACCATTCGAGCCCTAGGACGCGAAGGAGCCAGCCCTTCGTTTAACTACATTATCGAAGAGAATGGCTATGAGTTTGGACTGATTGATCCACACAAACATGACTTTTGTGAAAGCTGTAATCGAATACGTCTAACTGCCGAGGGTAACTTGATCCCTTGTCTCTATTTTGATGAAGCCCTAAGCATCGCCAAAGCGGTTAAAGAGGGAGACATTCAAGGAGCAAGCGAGGTCTTAGCTACCGTACTTAGAGACAAACCCAAAGAGAACCGATGGCATGCGTTTGACCCCAATGACGAGGATATCTCTGCACGCGCTTTTTATGAGACAGGGGGGTAGGGTCGTGCTTTCGCCGACCATAAAACCAAACCTGCATAAAGTCATATTTTTGCTGAAAGGCTTAACAAACTCTCCTTGTCACTTTTTTTTCTTTGTTTCGTAACATGAGGAGCGTGAAGCAAATGAGAAAAGTTTCTCGTTTGTAGCGACGGAACCGAAATGGTCGGAACGGAGTGTAGCCATGTAGGCTAGAAAAGTAACCAAAAAAAAGAAAGTGCGAAGGGCTGTCGCTGGGATGGATTACCATTAAAAGATTCGATTCATTAAGGAAATAAATGATTGATATAGATATTGATGACTATAGTAATTATTTGAGTCAAGTTGGTTTTAGTGATTCAAAAAAATATATTACTTATTTAAATCAAGCAAAAAGGGTTTTAGTAAAATTTCCTGAATATTCTATTTTAACAGATAGTGAAAAAATTATAAAATTTGCAAACACAGATAGTTTATTTCGAAAAAGATTTGAAAAGAGAATGAAACTAAATAAAAGTGCATTTGATAATATTAAAAGTGGAGCAAAGAGATATGCATATTATTTACAATATGTAAAACTTCAAAAAGTTTTAAAAGCATATAGATATGATAAATCTAGTTTTATCACAAATGGAGCAATTATTTATTTTAAGATATTTGATGAGGATGTTTTATACCCAACAAAAGCTATTTGTCAAAAGATTCAAAAAGAATTGGATTTAGTAGATGATTTTACAACCTATCAAGCAAAAAGAAAATTGAATAAAATTTTTAATTTTAAAAATCGAAATAATATTGTTTTTCTCGATATAAGTGACTTAGAAAGAAAACCTACACCTAGAACTAAAAAAAGAGATAATGAAGCTATTTCGAGTCAAAAAATAGGAAATTTAGATTTCAAAATAAAAACCCTCCTACTAAAAGGAGTCCCAGGCACAGGAAAAAGCCGAGCCATTGAAAACATTATAAATGATAAACTCCAACTAAAAGACCACAAACAAAATATCTTACGCATAAATATTCACTCTGCTTCATCCAATGCTGACCTTATGCAAGGAATAGGGATTAGTAGCACAGATGGAAAGATAGAGTACAAAGAGAAGCAAGGGCTTATACTCAATTTTATAGAAAAGGCTACCTTTCAGCCCAATCAACCCTTTGTCTTGGTGCTTGAAGAGATACAAGAGAACAGCCTAAATGAGCTAATAGGTGATTTGATTTATCTGATAGAAGATGACAAACGAGCCAAAGGATATGAGGCTGATGATGAGGCGTATGGGTATCAAGAGTTGGTAGAGAAGATTATTGCCGATAATCCTGAAACTGCTTATGTAGAAGTTCCCTATTTGGTGAATAGTAGCACCAAGTATCGTAAAATGATAATGCCTGATAACCTCTATATCTTCTGTACCTCTAATTATCGTGATGATAAAAAAGTGATAGAGGATAATCTGCTTAGACGGTTTGAGGTGTTGGAGATTTATCCGAAAGCCAGTGTGGTTCATGAGTATTGTAGAGACTTTTTTGAGCAGTTAAATGAGAATATTTTAACTAAACTAGAAGATGAGATACATCCTGATAGATTTTTGATAGGTCACTCTAATTGGCTAAAAGTAGATAATGAACAAGATTTCTATAGAGCCTTTTTAAAGGTTGTGGTGGAGTTCAAAGATATAAAAGAGGTTGAATTTAACGACTTTAAAGAGATAGTCCAAGAGTTACCATTGACACAAGAGCTAAATTTTAATTCCTATAAAAGCCTAATAGAAGAGTTACAAACCAAAGCAGGGTATGATTTCCTTGACTAAGCTTATATTTGTTAATGAAAATGAGAATATCTTTGAGGCTTGTGCCAAACAAGGGGTAGTGTCAAACATTGAACATCTTAAATTTATCTCTGCCAAAGCGAACAATAACTACATAGGTTACTATCAATTTCTACAAGATGAGGTCTATTATAAAATCTATATCTTGCCCAAGACCACGCCACGAGTAGAGAACGATGATGAAAGAAATAAAAGAGCTTTTATAGAGCTACTTTCCAAATATTATCAACTCAAAAGTAAATACAGCTCTATCAAATATGAGAGCCGAAATAGGAACATTGTAGATTTTGCATTGGAGCGTGAAAAAGAGTCTAATAGAAGTGATAAACTTGATGATTTTATCGTCTATAAATATAGTGACGCGTTGCAGACCATAGAGCAGTTTTTTAAAAAGCATAAAAACTCATTGAGCAAAGAGAAGCGATTTTATGCTCAAAGTGTTAGACATCAGTTTGATTTGAAACGCAATATTTTAGAGCTTGACAAAAGCAAAATACATCAACGAAAAAAAGAACCCTATCTCTACTCTAAACTTGCCATTATCAGTGTAGAGGTGTTGCACCACTTTTTAAAACATAAAGGCAAAAATAGAGAAGCCAAGAAACTAAAAAACAGAATAGAGGCTAAATATGGGGTAGATAGTTATAACTTTAAACCCAAAGAGATAGGCTCTAAAAAAGTGCTAAAGCTTTTTAAAAGTAGTGATGAAAAAGAGTTGTATTTGGCTCTGTTGAGTCTGCTTGGGGTTGAGAACTATTTTGAAGACAATAGTTATAAAGCGATGCTCAAACTTCATAATCAACATGCTCATTTTTTTCGACCTGAACAGCTCTTTGAGTGGAAGGTTTATGACCATTTATTGAAAAGTTCAGAATTTACTGATTTGCATTATGAGGGACTTCATGCCAAAGAGACAAAAGAAGATTTTTACTTGGAGTCAAAAGAGCATAAGGTAAAATATAGCTCAAATCCTGATTTGATAGGGAAAAAAGAGGGTGAATTTTATATTATTGATGCTAAATGGAAACTCTTTGATACACCAAATGAAAATGATATTCAGAAATTGGCTAGAGATGCCAAGATAAGAGGGTATAAAAAAGGGATTTTGATTTATCCCATGCAAGAGAAAGCCTCTACGTTTAAAATAGCAGAAGAATATAACTACAGTTATGATAGTGATTTTAGTTTTGAGATAAGGGTGATTGAGTTTTAAAATATTTAGATTGCCTACTAGACTAAATAAACTATATAAGAAAAAAGGAAAATAAATAAAATGTTCTACCTAACCGAAGAGTTTTTCTCCATCCAAGGAGAAGGAAAATATGCGGGGATTCCGTCGTACTTTTTGCGTACAGGGGGGTGTAATTTGTCTTGTGCTGGATTTGGGGCAAGTTATCATGTGCAGGGTGAAGAGAAAATGGGGTGTGATACCTATTTTGCAGTCGATAGTCACTTTGTCAAGGCGTGGAGGCGGGTAGAGGATGCTACGGTATTGATTGAGCATTTACAAGAGGAGTTTACCAAGATTGGATATCTGCCCGATGTGGTGATTACAGGAGGGGAGCCGTTGATGTATCATGCGGATGCGGTCTTTTATGCGGTGGTAACGTGGCTAGTAGAGCAGGGGATACAAATTACTTTTGAGACCAATGGAACAATCGAGATCGATTTTGATGCGTATCCTAGTTATAAGCAGACTATTTTTGCACTCTCTATTAAACTTGCCAATTCAGGAGAACCCAAACATAAGCGGATTAAGCCTCAAGCGATTGCCAATATTGTTCATTGTGCTTATGATAGTTTTTTTAAGTTTACCATTGATAAAAAGTTGACCCAGACCACAGCACTCGAAGAGATTCGAGAGATTACGGAGCCATTTAATGATCCTACGATTTACTGTATGCCCGTAGGAGAGAGTCGTGCCAATATTTGGCACAATGACCGAGCGGTCTTTGAGTTTTGTATGGCACATGGGTTTTGTTATAGTGACCGTCTGCACATACGGGTCTTTGATACGACCCAAGGGGTCTAGAGCCCCTCGATGGCATCTTTGAGTTCATCTTCATCTTTGGCGTAGATGATCTCTTTGACAATACCATTTTCGAGTTTTAAGATGGTTAGATTGTCCTCTTTACTTGGAAACTGTCCCGAGAAGTTTTTGTCACTAGAGAGAAGGATCTCAAAGTTGTATTTTTTCATCTTTGGGATGATAATGGTCTTGCGTAAGAGTGAAGGCACGCTACTGACATCGGCAATAAGTTCGATGTCATGTTGGGCAAGATAGTCACGTCCTTGTTTTCCAAAGTAGTCACTGATGAGTTTTCCTGTGTTTTTACCAAAACTACAGATAAGTATTTTGGGTCGTACTTGGACATTATGCTCTACGCCAAACTGATCCTCGAGTACAAATGGTTCTACGGTTGCATTGATATCAATCATTTTTATTCCCCTATTAATTTTTATTTCTGATTTAAATATAGCAAAACAATAATTAAGGTTATGTGTATATAATCCAAAAAACAGTAAACAAGGTCGATTCCCTATGCCAAATACACAACTAAAAAACGAAGCTTTAGAACGCTTTAATGCAAAAGATTACTCTAAGGCACTTGAGCTCTATCTTTATCTTGCCAATCAAGGGGATTTAGCCTCTCTTGCTACGGTAGGATACTTTTATCATAATGGATTGGGTGTAGAGCGGGATTATACCAAGGCGATTACCTATTATGAAAAAGCTTCTCAAGCAGGAGAGCACTCTTCGGCTTATAATTTGGGGTTGCTCTATTTTCGTGGATTGGGTGTTGAACAGGATTCAAAGATTGCACATGAGTACTATCTTAAAGCTGCCGTTAAAGGGATGCCACAAGCTCAGTTTGATGTGGCATTGATGTTTGAAAATGGAGAGGGGTGCACGCAGAATTACTCCGAAGCTGCTTTTTGGTACGAAGAGGCTGCCAAACGGGGCAATGCTGAAGCGTTTAACAATTTGGGTGTACTCTATAAAGAGGGGCGAGGGGTTGAGCAGAGCAATAAAAAAGCCTACATTCTTTTTAAACAAGCTGCCGAGCGGAACTCACCCCAAGGGCAATTTAATCTAGGAGCGATGTATGACCAAGGTCTAGGGTGTGAGAGCAGTCAGGAGAAGGCACTAGAGTGGTGCCGAAAAGCAGCATTTAATGGGCATCAAAAAGCCAAAGATATTATGCACCGCATGCAACAAGATGGGCAGATTGTATTTTAGATGATTATACGAAAACTTTTTAAATTTGAAAACGCCCATATCGTACGCAACTGCTCGACTCAGCGATGTCGTGAAAATCTACATGGACACTCCTATCAGGTAGAGGTACTTTTGGAGTCAAACTACTTAGATCACGGACAGATGGTTTATGATTTTGGTTTGACCAAGCTTCATATTAAGGATCTGATTGAGTCGTTTGACCATGCCATTACACTCTGGAGTGGAGATGATGCTGCTTATATTCATGACATGAAACGCCACTCAGCCCGTTGGGTCGAACTGCCTGTTTCACCTTCGGCGGAGCAGTTCTCTCGGGTGATCTTTTTGATGGTAGAGCGGGTTTTAGCCTGCACAGGGATGGTTAATGGTGAGCGTAATGTACGATTAAATAGCATTATTGTGCATGAGACACAGACAGGATATGCCCAAGGTTTTAGAGAAGATGCCTACAGTAAATTGATGGGAGAGATCCCCTTAGAATCGATTGTTTTCTCTTCTCAGGTTCGATCAGAATGGAGTCGATCAGATCTCTGGGAGTTACTGCTCGCAGGAGAGACTTTGCGTAATCCAGAAATAATATAAAAAAACATTCATTGATTTTTAGGCAGGATGTAGTATACTTTCAGCCAATCTAAACAAAAAAAGGAAGCAGATGAAAAATGTAGCACTATTATCAATTGTCACAGCATCACTACTATTGGTAGGATGTGGAGAAGAGAAAGCACACGAGGCGACACAAGCCGCAGCTAAAACAGCACAAGAGAGCCCCGCAGCTACAACCCCAAGTACTACCGAGGAGAAATCAGCCGTAACTCAAGCATCGGAAGCAGCAACCAATGTGGTTGAGAAGGCAACTCAAGCAGTAAAAGAGACAGCATCTGCAGCTAAAGAGGCAGTCGTAGAGAAAGCAACCGAAGTTAAAGAGGCAGCCAACAAAGCAGTTGAAGCAACCAAAGAGGTAGCAGCTCAAGCCGTAGAGAAGACTTCTGCAACTGTTCAGGAGGCAACCGCAGCCGTAAGTGAAAAAGTAGAAGAGGCAAAAGCAGCCGTTAGCACACCAAAAGTAGACTTAACTGCATGTGCTGCATGTCATGGGGCTAACTTCGAGAAAAAAGCGATGGGTGTTTCTAAAATCGTTAAAGATATGTCGAAAGCAGATATTGAAACCGCACTTAAAGGTTACCAAGCAGGTACCTATGGTGGTAACATGAAGACATTAATGAAAGGTCAAGTTGCTAAATTTGATGAAGCCAAAATTAAAGCGATTGCTGAGCAGATTGGTCAGTAATCAACTCTTTTCTCGATGTGGGTGGCTTATGCCCACATCGTATTAGTTATAAAAATCCTCTCTTTTTTCACTCCAAAATGCCAATTTTATTGGAATCATTTTAATGTTGTTGTCTCTACTGAGCTTTTCGGTTGTTGGGTAGGTAACCACCATTCCATCTGCTTGATCGAGTGGCGAGACCATTCCTGGTTTTTGATTTTCAATGGGCTTAAAATAGCTACCATCCCATCGACCAAGAATAACACTGTATTTTCCTACTTTAATGGGGTGATCTTTTTGAACTTGGGTGGTGATGGTCGCGTGATAGAAGCTTTTGCTACCAGAGAGTTTGAGTAGAGTAGGTTTGACAAACATCTCAAAATTAACCATTGCCGCAAGTGGATTCCCTGGAAGATTGATCACAAAGCCTCTACCTAGTTTACCAAAAGTTGTGGGCTTACCTGGTTTGATATTGACTTTTGAGAAGAGAACCTCCATTCCTGCATTTTTAAAAGCTTCAATGGTAAAATCTTTATCCCCTACCGAGACCCCTCCTGAGGTGAGAATTAGATCGGCATCCATCGCCTGTTTAATTGCCTCTTGGAGTGCTTCGAGACTGTCTCCTGAGATATTAAGGTAGCTTACATCAGCTCCCAACTCTTGGGCACGTGCGTAGAACATGGGGGCATTGGAGTTATAGAGTTGGTGCGGTTGGATCTGTTCATAGTGGGCTTTGAGCTCTTCGCCTGTACTAAAGATGACCACTTTAGGTTGTCGGTAGACCTTGATGTGACTGACCCCTTGCGAAGCGAGTCGAGCAAGGGTATAGGCGGTAATTTTCTCATTGGGGCGAAGAAAAATAGTACCTTTTTTGATATCTTCACCTCTGTAGCGGATCATCATATTTTTTTGGATCTTTTCGGGCAGACGAATCCCTTGAGGGGTAGAGGTAACATTCTCGATGGGAACAATGGCTTCACACCCAATAGGGATGGGGGCTCCTGTCATGATTTTGACCACCTCTCCCGATTCAAATGCCTCTTGGGCGGTATCGCCTGCGTAGGTGATCTCTTTGATGGTGACAATACGATTGGCATCTTCAACCTTGACCGCATACCCATCCATAGCAGAGTTATCAAATCGCGGAAGATCAAAGGAGGCATAATATGCCTCTGCAACAATTCGATTTAAGGATGCCTCTATGGGAATGATCTCATGACCCTTTTGGGTTACTGTTGTGTATATCTTCTCTAGTGCTTCATCTATGCTAACCATCTGTTCACCTAATTTTTTGCAATTATTATAGTATAATTCGTGTAAAATAAACGAAGGATTTTTATGGGTGGTGAATTTGAAGAGATGGTGCTTTACCATGCGGTTTTGATTAAGATCATGTTGGTGGTGTTTGTGGTAGGGATGTTGATCCCATTTTTTAGTCGAGATTGTACCAAAAGTATCCGTCGAACCCGTATCTATATGTTTGTCTCCCATGGAACCATTACCATGGTAGGGTTTGCTGGTTTGGTGGCGTTTGTCTTTGCTAAGATGCCCATGAGTTGGGATATTATGGCGATGATTGTTGCCTTTTTTGCCATGATTGCCATTGAGGTGATCAAATACCGTAAGGTACTTAAAATTGGTACCAAAGAGGGGTGTCTTGCTCGGGCACGTGGGGTTACACTGCTCTATGGTTTAGTGAATCTGCTAATGGTGGCAGGATTTGTGATCTATAAAGTTATGGACGCTAACCATGCAGTACCTTTATCATAAACAATCAGGAGCAATAGGTCTAGAGCTTACAGGCGATGAGCATCGTTATCTCTTTAAAGTACGTCGACATCGGCAGGGAGATCGGGTAGCACTGCGTAATTTAGAAGATGACTATCTCTACTGGTATGAGGTCATATCACTAGATAAGCGTCATGCAACACTACAGCTCATAGAGCAAGAAGAAAGGGTTGTCTCTGCGTTAAAGTCGCTTCATATTGGTTGGTGTCTGATTGACCCTAAGCGAATAGAGCGGGTACTCCCTTCACTAAACGAGATGGGGGTGGCACGTATTACATTTATTGCTTGTGCACGTTCGCAACGTCAGTTTAAACTGGATTTTAAACGTCTAGAGAAGATTCTGCTTAACTCCTCTCAGCAGTCGGGTCGTAGTGTACTTATGGAGCTTGCGTTTATGGAGGATCTTAAGCATTTTTTACAGGAGCATCCCGATGCAGTAATGATAAACTTTTCTCAAAATCAACTCTCCGATCATGACCCAATTAAAACCGTTGTGGTTGGATGCGAAGGGGGATTTAGCCCCGAGGAGGTTGCCTATTTTGATGCCAATCGTGTTGTTGGTTTTCAAACACCGTTGATCTTGCGTAGTGAGTCGGCGGTTTGTGCTGTGGCATCCAAGTTGCTACTTTAGCCATTAGAGGGAAAGAACCCTCTATAAAAAAGTGAGTTTTTTAGCCATTTTTGAGCCCAAAAATAAAAGAGATCGCTTTATCTCTAGATTGTGAAAATATCTTCCTTGCTTTTATCTAATCTAAACAATTTTTTGCTAGAATTAACATAAGAAAATTTTTAAAGGGTTTTTCATGTTACTTGAAAATCTTAGGATATTGTATGTTGAGGACGATCCAGATACGCAGCGATTAATCAAAAAGATCTTAAGCTCTTCTGCAAAGGAGGTGATTGTTGCAAGTGATGGGGAGGAGGGGTTAAGATTTTATCAGGAGCATCAACCCGATATTGTCTTGACCGATATCTGTATGCCAAAAATGGATGGTTTGGAGATGTGTAAAGCAATCAAGGAGATCAATCCAGACCAACCCATTGGGATATTTACGGCATTTAATGAGCCTGAGTATCTTAAAAAGGCTGCGGATTTAGATATTGGAACCTATATTTTAAAACCATTTGATCGTAAGCAGTTTTTTAACTCCTTGGAGTATTTAAAAATGGTTGTTGAGAGTCAAAAGAGTTAAGTTACTATACCAAAGGAGGGAGTATGGTTCATCAGTTTAGTCCAGAGTTTAAACGTGTTGCAATAGGATTACTTTTAAATATTATTCAGGATGTCAATCCCAAAAAGAGTTATAAATATTATAAGTTTTTTCAAAAAGAGCTCAATATCTCCCCTGAAGAGTTTGAAGAGTTTTTAGAGCTTCAGGCATTTGCCAAAGCACACAATATCGATTTAGAAAATAGAGTAGATATCATTCGTAAAGAGTTGGGCTTTAAGCGTCATCAAATTATGAAATTTTTAATGATGCTCAATCGTTGCATTATTCTTGATGGATGCGATGTGGAGAGCTATCAACGCTTCGAGAAGGTACGTGATAGCTTTATGAGAAAACTCTAACAGGTTGTAATACTTGGTAGAATAATCTCAAACTTGGCTCCATGTTCGCTATTGGAGACCAGCAGTTGTCCATTCATGTGCTCCTCGATAATCATCTTGGACATGTAAAGCCCTAACCCTGTACCATTTTTAGACTTGGTAGAGAAGTAGGGGTCAAAAATTTTCCCCATAACGTTGGGCGGGATTCCCCCTCCATTATCTTCGATCGAGAGATGGATCTGGTCTTTAACCCGCTCCGCATTGACCCAGATCATACGATTTTCAATCTTTCTTTCTATCAACACATCTTTTGCATTGCTTAGAATATTAATAATCATCTGCCCCAGTTCATTGGGGTATCCCCGCAAGAGAATATCGGTCTCACACCGCATCTGTAGCTGAATGGCAATGCTCTCTTTCATAAGGATGGGGCGTAGGAAATCGAGTGATTGCTGAACCACCTTCTTAAGGTAGAACTCTCGGGTATTCACTTCGGGACTAAAGAAGTTGGTAAAGTCAGAGATGGTTTGTGACATCTGGCTGATCTGTTTGGTGGAGTCCTCTTCAAACTCTCGAATCGCTTGATCGTCGAGTTGACCATCTTCATATTGAAAAATCAACATCTGGTTAATCAAAGAGAGGTTATTAAGTGGTTGTTTCCACTGATGGGCAATCATGCTAATCATCTCTCCTTTAAGCGAAAGTCGGTTACGTTGAAGCATGTGAAACTGTTGCTCTTTATTTTTTTCGATCTCTTTGGCGACCAGTGCTTTGAGGTTTTTGGTTTTGTTTCTCATGTCCGAAAGTAGGGTACCAAAGAGCAGAACCAAAAGAATCTGAAAGAGAAAATAGGAGTTAAGATTAATAATGTTGTCTATTGGACTATCTTTAATAAAGACCACCCCTTTACCATTATGGGTTAAAATAAGCGAAACAAAATGAATCATCACTGTAGCAAATGCTCCATAATGTACACCTATCTTATAAGAGATAAAGAGGGTTGCAAAGATGGTAATTCCTAGAAGTAATAGAGGGTTGGTAATGGGATAAACCTCCAAGAGTATATAGCTCACAATGGCTGAGCCAATACCAATAAGTGCAACTAGGGGGAGATCTTTTTTGGTAACATTGGTATACATAAGTAAAATGGTGGGGGTAATAAGTAGCTGTCCCATGGTATTGCCAATAAACCAAAAGAGAGTACTCTCCATGTATTTATGGGCTTGAATGACATGAAAGCCCATTAGTACAAGATTCCCTAAAATAGCACTAAAGGGTTGTAGGATTATGACAATAATTAGAATCAATCCTGCCACATCTCGGAAGGTGGCTAGATTTTTATTGAGTCTTAATTTCCTAAAAAATATTACCGCAAGGATCGCTTCAAAAGCATTGACTATGGCGATCCCCAAAGAGGGTTGCCATGCCATCCCATGATGGTATGCCAAAAGGAATTGACCAATGAGGATGCCTATCCAGATCCGTTTTCCAAAGAGAATGGCACTTGCAAGTGCCACCCCTTCTGCAGAGAAGACTACAATAGAGACAGGACCATTTTCGGGGGAGATGGCAAAACTTAGATTCCCCGCCAAAAAGTAGAGCAGAGCGATAAGCGTTATTTTGGTAATGTACGATAGGTTCATGAGAACGATTGTAGCATATCGAGATTAGAAATAAATTTAATTGTTTGGAGAAGTGATCTCTTTGGAAGAGAAATCATTAAAACCATAGTGACAAAAGGTTAAAATAACCAAATTTTAATTTTAGGAATGTTGCCATGATTATGACCCTATTGGTACTTTTATCAATTCTTTTTCTCTCGATTGAGACACAAAAATATCTCAAAATTCCCTCGCCCATTACGCTTATCTCTTTGAGCTATGGGTTTTATTATAGTTTTCCTGATATGGTACTCTTCTCTGAAGAGACTTTTGCGGAGTTGGTACTCTTTTTGATCCCGATTCTCATTGCTTCGGATGCATTGCAACTCAAGCTTGAAGATCTCAAAAAAAATGCTCTGAGTCTGCTCTATCTTGCACTGGTCTCTGTGGCGATTTCGGTGGTGGTAGGGATTGTCACTGCACAGCTCTTTTTTGGTGATTATCAGCTTGAGACAGGTGCAATTATTGCCCTTTTTGCTATGGTGCTTGCGACCGATCCTGTCTCGGTGGTGGCGGTCTTTTCCAGTTTCAAAGTACCCCATCGTTTAGCCATTTTAGCAGAAGGGGAGTCGCTCTTTAATGATGCCACGGCATTGATTATCTTTACCTTTATTGCGTTGCCCATGATGAATGGCATCGAGATTGAGGCGATGGATATTGCCATTGTCTCGTTTAAGGTGATCCTCTTTTCGATTCTCATTGGTCTTGTGGTGGGGTATATTGGGGTAATTTTAATGCGTCTTACTCAAGATCCCATGAGTGAGTTGGTGCTGATTTTACTCACTGCCTATGGAGCATTTGAAGTGGCAGAGCATTTTCATATGGCGGGACTCTTAGCAGTGATTGTGGCGATTATTACGCTCAATACCATTACCCAAAAGTCATTTGATCAGACCGAAAAACGGATCAAAAAAGCCCGCAATATTGTAAATCGTACCAGTCAGAGCAAAAAGGTCTTCTCCTCGGGCTTTATTAGTGGTATCACACGAAAACTTAGTACCGATGTAAGCAGTGTGGAGCGTCATAAGCAGAACCTAAATTATGTGGCGGTGCTTGCCCTGCTTGCAAATACCTTTTTGTTTATGTCCATGGCGAGTATTGTTCATATTGATCTTTTGCTCAAGTACCAACATGAGATTTTGATGATGTTTCTAATTACCACCATGATCCGTGCCTTTATGATGGGAACCTTTGCATGGATCTCCAACAAGAGTGACTCCATGACCGATGTCGGGTTTCGTTGGTGGTCGGTACTGCTCTTTGCAGGAATCAAAGGGGGGCTTTCGATTGTGATGTTGCAGATGTTGCCTCATGATTTTGCCTACCGAGAGATGTTTGAAGCGATTGTCATTGGGGTGATTCTACTCTCTACCTTTGTCTATGCGTTAATCTTGGTGGGGATTATTCTCTTGAACAAAAAGAGATTTGAACAAGAGGTGGAAGAGGAGCATCATCATTAAGATGCTCTTTTGGGCATCTTAGAGGATGATGGTATCGTTGATGAGCTGATTGAGGTTTAAAGTTAAAGCGTTATGAATTTGAATATAATAGTTATTATGAAACTAAAAAATGGAGTTAATTATGCAAGTAACACTGAACATACCTGATTTTGCCCCTTTAACACTAAATAAAGACATGCAAGAGTTAAAGCAGACCATTAAACTTAGTACAGCTCTGATGCTTTTTAAAAATGCTAAGTTCTCCATAGAACAAGCGAGTCATTTTGCCAATCTCTCTTTGTATGATTTTATGGAAGAGTGCAAGAAAAATCAGATACCTGTTATTAGTTATGATGAGGATGAGTTGGTTAATGAGATGAAATTAATGAGTGGGCTATGATTTTAATTGCTGATAGCTCGGCTTTGGTGGCTCTCTCTGTTGTCGATAAGTTAGATGTTCTTGAAAAGCTTTTTGGAGATGTCTATGTGCCTAGAGCTGTTTATGATGAGGTAAGCAAAGAGAATAAAACTGAGTCATACAAGTTGAAAAACTATTGTAAAGATAGGATTTTAGATATTCAATCAAGTGCCAATTTTAATATCACTTTAGGAAAAGGGGAGAGTGAAGCGATTGTGCTTTATACAGAACAAAATGCTGATTTTTTGCTTTGTGATGATAAAAAGGCTAAGAAGTTTGCTCAAAGTTTTGGATTGAAAGTTATTGGTAGTTTGGGAATTTTGCTTAAGGCTAAAGAGGCAGAACTGATTAATGAGATTGCTCCTTTGATTGAGATATTGAGAGGGTCTAGGATTTTTATTGATGATAAGACTTATGCTTTGGTTTTGGGGATGGCAGGGGAGTTGTAACGCTAAGATTAAATGATATAATTATAAAAAAATAATAGGAGAATTAAAATGTTATCAGATTTAGGAAGTTGGGCAAGTATTATAGGATTGATATTGAGTTTTGGAGCAGGTATTGGTGTATGTAAATTTACTATGAAAAAAAATAATCAAGAGAATAAAAACTCATCTTTATTTCATAAAGGTACTAATAATCAAAGTAATACTAGTAATCAATAATGAAGAACTTTATTTTTAATCTTTTTCAAAAAGGTAACAATACACAGGTTAATAATCATGTTACTATTTATAATGCAAAAATAGATACCTCTCTAAAAAGATTAGAAAAAGATTTTTATGATGGTAATATAAAACAGGCTATAGATGACTTAGAATCATTATTAAGCGAAAATAAATTAAGTCCTGAAATATGCTATCAACTATATACTAAAAAAACTTCTTTTTTATTTAGTTTAAGACGATATGAGGAAGCTTTAGACCTTTTAGACTATATAGAAAAAGAGTATGATAAGTTTTTAGATGTAAGCTTTGATGAACTTAAATTAATTTCATTTTCAATGAATAAAGATGGAGAGAGTTTTTTTGAACTTGTAAATAAAATTAAAGTTGAAAATCCTAAATCTTCTAATATAGAAAATTTTCAACTTATGTATTATCTAAATACAGGAAATTTTACTAAAGCAAAAGAAGTTTTTGAAAAAATAGATGAAGAGTTAATAAATACTAAAGATATAGCTCTTATGGGTGGACATTTATATTCTAGTTTGAATGATTATCCAAATACTGATAAATTTTATCAAATAGCTTTCTCTTTTAATATTTCTTTTTTAGATAAGGCATCTGTTTATGGTTTTTATGGAACAGATATTATTAATAAGTATAGATATGATTTAAAGAACAACACAGAATATCGAAAAACCTTAAAAGAGTATAAAAATGTAATTGAAATCTTATTTACACAAGAAAAATATTTTGAACAAGTATATATAAATATATTGAAAAATAATTATCTTTTTATTTTACATTTCTTAAATGAAAAAGAAAGTTATATAGAATTCTATGAAAAAATATCTGATATTGAAAGTATTTTTATACATCATTATTTTCAGTATTGCCACTTAAAACATTTAGAAATAAATCATAGTTTAGTTCAAGAGAAAATATTACAGAATGAGAATGAATTATTAATGTACTATGCTTCTATGATGGGAAAAAATAATCATGATGCAAAAATAATTATGCTTTTTTTAGAAGATAATGAAGAATATATTTGGAAAGATAAGTATATATTTTTGTTTTATATACAAGCAAAAGTTAGTTTTTCAGAGACAATAAAAGATGAATTTAAAAAATTTTTAATTGAGAATAAATATGAAAATATAGAATATCTGTTAGCATATTTAACAATCGAAGAGAATGAAGCTTTAGTTAAAGATATAGAAATTCTTATAGAATTTGCTAAAAATGAAACGCTTATAGCAAAAAGAGTTTTTGAGTCATTAGGTATATTAGCGAAGTATGGATATAGAAAAGAGTATATTGATTTAGCTATTACCAAACAAAAAGAGTTTCCCAACGTTGTAAAAAAAGCTTTAAGTTTATGTTATGAAGATGAAAATCTTCTTATTGATGAGTTTGAATATCTTGTAAAAAAAATAGAAAGTAATGAATTTAATATAATTAGCACTATTGCTGATATATATTCAAAGTTTAATGCTTATGATAAGTCTTTTGAATATTTCTATTTACTATATAAAGAAACAAGTCAAGATAAAGATATTTTATTAAAAATACTTGAAATAGCTTTAATGTATCATCAAAAAACAAATGGAGTTCTTGACTATAAAAAAGAAAAAGAGATATATGATATTTGTATAGTTAACTCTAATGATTTAGAAATTATTGAATTAATTTTTTTATTTCAATATTCCTTGATAGTTTTAAAGAATACACAGCAAATTCTACCAATTTTAAATAGTAGACTTTTAAGTTTCAATATAGAAACTTTAGACCAAAATATAAAAATTGAACTGTTAAATCTCTATACTCAAACAACAATCGGTATGAGTGAAAATTATGAACAATTATTTCTCTATGAAGGTAATATTTGCTATGTAAAAGATGCTAAAACTTATTTGAGAGGATATGATGTTATAGAGGGAAATAGTCAAAAATTTGGTTTTAAAATTCTTGATGAAAATGAGTATTTTTTAATTAAGAATGGAGTTGAGTATCAAAAAAACTCAATATTTCATAGAATTGTTGGACCTTTTGCTTTTAGGGTAGATAATCCAAATATGATTTCTATGACATTGGATACAGAGAGTGAAAATCCATTACATGAGATGTTTGCTTTCATGAAAGATATATCTGAAAGAGAAAAAAGATTATTTGAAGAATATAGTAAAGGAAATTATTATGGATTATATCCTTTATCAAAAAATAGTTATGCTAATTATTTTACCCTTATCCCTTATTTGCTTAACCATAATGAGTATTCTTTATATAGTTTAAAGCCAAGTTTTATGGTTAATAAAAAGAAGGTTTTAACATTATCTTCAATTATATTTTTAGACTATTTAGGTTATTTAAATCAAGTATTAGATTTAGAAGATGTTGTTATCCAACAAACCACAATAAATTGGCTTCAAAAATACATAGAAGATTATATGCCTACATATAGACCTCAAGAATTTTCTCATTTAGATGATGAAACACCAGTATTTATACCTTATACAGAGGAAGAAGATAAAAAAGCTATGGCATTTAAAGAAGAGTTAATTAGTCAACCCTGAAAAACCCAAATCCAAATCTTATTGAATCACTCTAAAAACCATCAAAGCCAAATCAGAATAGTTCTTTTTCTGATTGGTATAAAGCTTTCGCAAGAGAGCATAAACCAGTAGTA